>SKEI01001729.1_pt1 | contig 11667 bp, 8 predicted proteins | sample 4826701 | NCBI WGS metagenome assembly SKEI01 (sample SAMN11008813, study PRJNA524170) | human gut metagenome | biome: Human fecal sample; material: Feces; isolation source: fecal sample from pouch patient p2, p6, p7, p14 | host: Homo sapiens | place: Israel: Tel-Aviv | collected 2016-08-31 | reverse complement strand
GCTCCGTGCGGTCGGCCATGCCCTTTGCAATGGCATCCTGATGGCTGCCGGAGAAGGCGGCAAACACCAGCTGACCGGCATAGGGGGTGCGCTCGTAAATGTGCATCCGGGTCACACGCTCGTAGGTAGCGCAGATGTCCGGCATATCGGAGAAGTCCAGCTTGGGGTCCACGCCGTGGCTGTACATGTTCATGGCCAGCGTCACCGCGTCCACGTTGCCGGTGCGCTCGCCGTTGCCGAACAGGCAGCACTCCACCCGCTGTGCACCCGCCAGCACGGCCAGCTCTGCGCAGGCCACGCCGGTGCCGCGGTCGTTGTGGGGATGGGTGGAGATGATGACGCTGTCGCGGTATTTCAGGTGCTTGTCGCAGTACTCGATCTGGTTTGCGTAGACGTGCGGCATGCTCATTTCCACGGTAACGGGCAGGTTGATGATCATGGGACGGTCCGGGGTGGGCTGCATGATGTCCAGCACGGCGTTGCACACATCCACGGCGTAGTCCACCTCGGTGCCGGTAAAGCTCTCAGGGCTGTACTCGAACAGGAAGTTGCCATCATACTCCTCGCTCAGCTGCTTGACCAGCTTTGCGCCGTCGGTGGCAATCTGCTTGATCTCTTCCTTGCTCTTGTGGAACACCTGCTCGCGCTGGGCCACAGAGGTGGAATTGTAGAAGTGGATTACCGCGCGGGGTGCGCCCTTGACGGCCTCGAAGGTCTTGCGGATGATGTGGTCGCGGCACTGGGTCAGCACCTGCACGGTGACATCCTCGGGAATCATGTTCTTCTCGATCAGGGTGCGCAGGAACTCGTACTCGGTGTCGCTGGCGGCAGGGAAGCCCACCTCAATCTCCTTGAAGCCGATCTTGACCAGCATCTGGAAGAACTCCAGCTTTTCCTCAAGGCTCATGGGCACGATCAGGGCCTGATTGCCGTCGCGCAGGTCCACGCTGCACCATGCGGGGGCTTTTTCAATGTGATCCTTCTTTACCCAGCTGTCATAGCCTGCGGGTACCGGGTAGTAACCCGGAGCGTACTTGGTTGCGTCCATCATAATGTGCGTCCTCCCAAACGATTTACACTTCTTGCTCCATGCTCTTTGTGAGCGTCCTTGCCCTCTCAGTCTCACATTCGTTCGACAGCTCCCCCAAAGGGGGAGCCCTTGGCAAAACCGGAAACTTTGCCGTACTGCCAAGGCCTCTCACTTTGGGAGAGGTGGCACGGCGTAAGCCGTGACGGAGAGGGCAAGCCTGCTTCCAAAAGGCAGATATACGAAAAGGCTCTCGTCTTTCAAGGCGAAAACCTTGAGAGACGAGAGCCTGTAAAGTTCAAACTACAGGGCACCCGTGGTACCACTCTCTTTGCTGCGCCTTTGGGCACAGCCGCTTTGCACGATCGGCTTTTTGCGGCGAATCGCTGTCCTTGTAACGGTGGACATCCGTCAGAGCCTACTTGTGTGTTCAGCCCTGCCGCTCAGGGGCCAGTAACCGAAACCCTCTGCACCCGCCTTGCACCACCCGGCGGCTCTCTGTACGCAGAAGAAAATCGTTTTTTCCCCGTCAACGCATTTGTGCTTTTTTCAAAGTGGACTAAGTTTAGCATGATTCGCGGGCAGTGTCAAGCAATCTGACTCATTCTCAAAATGAAACAATTTCACAAAATAAGGGGCAGAATTTTCCAAAATTGTGCACCGGTCGATTCGACGCATTTTTCGGTCGATTCGTGTCAAACGAATGCCCGGGGGTGGGTACGGGTGTATGATAGGCTCAAAGATATAACAGAGGAGGTACACCCTACATGAAACTACGTACCCGTAAATTCCTTGCCGGGCTGCTGAGCCTTGGCCTGCTGCTGCAGGCGGCAAGCCCCCTCAGAGCATTGGCGGCGCAGTTGCAGCTGTTATTGTTGGCGGCGCAGCAGTCTGGGGCGGCTACGAGATCGCTACCCGGGTGATCCTGCACAACATCCTGCCCGAGGGCGCAGAGATCCCCGCAAACCGCGGCCAGCTGGCACTGCTGGTGTGGAACACCGCAGGCAGACCTGAACCTGTGAACACCCCGGCTTTTGCGGATGTGGCAGATGCCGACACCGCCAAGGCAGCCCAGTGGTGCGTGGAACAGGGCATCATGGAAGCCAAGACCGCAGAAACCTTCAAGCCGGAAGGCTGGACCCCCAAGCTCAAGGTCATTGAGGTCTGGAACAAGGCGTTCCCCAAACAGTAAACCTATACTAAACCAAAGAGAGCGGCTTCGGTTGCTCTCTTTTTGTATGCAGAGGGAACCTTTGTTAACAAACTGCTAAGTTTTTGGAAAGTTGTGCTCGAATTGCTGTTGCGCCCGGTTTTACTGTGCTATACTACTTGCATCAGGAACCAAAGGAGGAATTGCCACATGAAAGAAGTCAAACCTTCCAAAAAGCCGCTGGCGATCTACTACGCCATCGTGCTGGCGGTCCTGCTGCTGCTCAACCTTGTGCTGCTGCCGTGGATGAGCGAGCGTCAGGTGGAGGAAGTGGACTACGGTACCTTTATGACCATGACCGAGGAAAAGAACATCGGCCGTGTGGATATCGAATCCAATCAGATCATTTTTACCGATAAAGAGGAAAAGCAGGTCTACAAGACCGGCCTGATGAACGACCCGGAGCTTACCCAGCGCCTGTATGATGCCGGAGCACAGTTTTCCAGCGAGATCGTGGAGCAGGGGTCGCCGATGCTCAATTTCCTGATCTGGTTCCTGCTGCCCATCCTGTTGTTCAGCTTCATCGGCAATCAGATGAACAAAAAGCTGATGGAAAAGGCCGGCGGCGGCCCGGGGTCCATGATGTTCGGCGGCGTGGGCAAGTCCAACGCCAAGGTCTATGTGCAGTCCACCCACGGCATCCGCTTTGCGGATGTTGCCGGTGAGGATGAAGCTAAGGAAAACCTGCAGGAGATCGTGGATTACCTGCACGACCCCGGCAAGTACGAGAGCATTGGCGCATCCATGCCCAAGGGCATCCTGCTGGTGGGCCCTCCGGGCACCGGCAAGACCATGCTGGCTAAGGCCGTGGCAGGCGAATCCAACGTGCCGTTCTTCTCCATTTCCGGTTCTGAATTCGTGGAGATGTTCGTGGGCATGGGCGCATCCAAGGTGCGCGACCTGTTCCGACAGGCCAAGGAAAAGGCCCCCTGCATCGTGTTCATCGATGAGATCGATGCCATCGGTCAGAAGCGCAACAGCGGCAATCTCGGTGGCAACGACGAGCGTGAGCAGACTTTGAACCAGCTGCTCACCGAGATGGACGGCTTTGAGAGCAACACCGGCGTCATCATTCTGGCGGCTACCAACCGCCCGGATTCGCTGGACCCGGCGCTGACCCGTCCCGGACGTTTTGACCGCCGTGTGCCGGTGGAGCTGCCCGACCTTAAGGGCCGCGAAGAGATTTTGAAAGTGCACGCCAAAAAGGTGGCGCTGGCCCCGGGCATCGACTTCAACACTGTGGCCCGCATGGCTTCCGGTGCATCCGGTGCGGAACTTGCCAACATTGTCAACGAAGCAGCTCTGCGCGCTGTGCGTGCAGGCCGCAAGAGCGTGACGCAGGCCGATCTGGAGGAGAGCATCGAGGTGGTCATTGCAGGCTACCAGAAGAAGAACTCCATCCTCACCGACAAGGAAAAGTGCATCGTGGCCTACCACGAGATCGGCCATGCACTGGTGGCGGCCAAGCAATCCAACTCTGCCCCTGTGCAGAAGATCACCATTATCCCCCGCACCTCCGGCGCACTGGGGTACACCATGCAGGTGGACGAGGGCAACCACTACCTGATGAGCAAGGAAGAGCTGGAAAACAAGATCGCCACCCTTCCCGGCGGACGCGCCGCCGAGGAAGTGGTGTTCCGATCCATCACCACCGGTGCCTCCAACGATATCGAGCAGGCCACCAAGCTTGCCCGCGCCATGCTTACCCGCTACGGCATGAGCAAGGACTTTGACATGGTGGCGCTGGAGACCGTGAACAACCAGTATCTGGGCGGTGACACCTCGCTGGCCTGCTCGGCGCAGCCCCCGCGCGAGATCGACCAGAAGGTGGTGGAGCTGGTCAAGGCCCAGCACGAAAAGGCCATCCGCATCCTGACCGACAACCGCGCCAAGCTGGACGAGCTGGCACAGTATCTGTACCAGAAGGAGACCATCACCGGCGAGGAGTTCATGGAGATCCTGAACCGGGAACCGGCACAGGCCCAGTGACCCCGGCGGCAGAGCTTCCAAAAAAATTTTTTAGCCTGCTGCAATAATCCCGCCGCCGCATCCGTTTATAAGACAGATGCGGCGGTTTTGTATTACACCGCATAGCAGACCATGGTTCTCCATAAAACAAAAATGTGCGGTGCAAAACCGCCGTCAACGGAGGTATTCCAAATGAAACTGAACCATAAATTTGTCCGTACCGTCACCACCCCCGCTGCAGTGCTGGGTGCTGCCGCCATGCTGAGCGTGGGCGCATTTGCCGCAGAGGCAGACATCAACGACCCTGCTGCCGCAGGCTATCTGCCCCCGCAGGAGCAGATGGTGCAGGGGGATATCGCCCTGCACAGCGCCGATGTGGCAATCGGCGAAAAGGACCCCACCTACGGCGGCTACGGCGCACCGGAGGGAACCCCCATTCAGGGCAATATTATGCTGATCTCCGGCGATGAGCTGGCCGCCCCGTCCGCAGATGCAGCGGCGAAAAAGAGCGAGGCCCGTTACACCGTCAAGGGCCTGTTCGGCAGAGAAGTGCTGTACACTGCCCGCCAGAAGGACAGTGTGCTGACGCTGGATGTGCCCGCCGGTTCTGCCACCTTCCGCACCACCGTGCAGGACATGCAGACCCTGCTGAACGAGGGCGTGAGCACGCTGGTGGTCCAGACTGAGAAGGGCTCCACCACCCTGAACCTGTCTCTGCTGGTGGAGGGCCAGAAGGGCACCGACCGCGTGGTGCTGCGCCGACTGGGCGAAAACACCTTCCTCACCGTGGGCCTGCGCTGCCGCCGCGATTTGATCGTGGGGCGCTGACCGCTGAGATCAAATGATGAAAGGGCTGCTGCACGCAGGGATGTGCAGCGGCCCTTTTTGCGCTTTTCTGTTAAGTTTTTGAAAATTTGCGCAGATGCCTTTGCAAAGTCTGCCGGGAGATGTTATAGTTAAATTGAAACAGTATGCATTCCCGATAGAAAGGAAAAAACGCCATGGAGCAGTTTGTGGAGTTTGAGGACGTTTGCAAATACTACCAGACCGGCAGTGTGAAGATCGCCGCCGCAGACCACCTGAATTTCTATGTGGATAAGGGGGAGTTCTGCATCATCGTGGGGCCCTCCGGCGCAGGTAAGACCACCCTGCTGAACATCCTCGGCGGCATGGACAGCTGCGACGAGGGAAATGTCTGGCTGGACGGCCAGAACGTGAGCCATTTTACCGCCAGAGAGCTCACCACCTACCGCCGGTACGATGTGGGCTTTGTGTTCCAGTTCTACAACCTTGTGCAGAACCTGACCGCACTGGAGAACGTGGAGCTGGCCAGCGAGATCTGCCGCGACCCGCTGGACCCCAAAGAGACCCTGCGCAGTGTGGGTCTGGGAGAGCGGCTGAACAACTTCCCGGCCCAGCTTTCCGGCGGCGAGCAGCAGCGGGTGTCCATTGCCCGCGCACTGGCCAAAAACCCCAAGCTTCTGCTCTGCGACGAGCCCACCGGTGCACTGGATTACAAAACCGGCAAGCAGGTGCTGGCCCTTTTGCAGGATACCTGCCGCCGCACCGGCCGCACGGTGATCGTTATTACCCACAACACCGCCCTGACGGCGATGGCAGACCGCATCATTCAGGTGCGCAGCGGTAAGATCGTCTCCAATCAGGTCAACGAGCATCCTGTGCCGGTGCAGGAGATTGAGTGGTGAGAGCTGTGCTGAAAAGTTATCGTAAAAACATCCTGCGGGAAATGAAGGACAACCTGAGCCGCATGGTCTCGCTGTTCGGCATCGTAGCGCTGGGCGTGATGATGCTGACCGGCCTGATGAGTTTTGCGCCCAGCATGCGCATCGCTGGGCAGAAATACTACGTGCAGCAGAACGTGTTCGACCTGCGGGTGCTGTCCACGCTGGGCCTTTCGGAGGAGGACATTGCCGCCATTGCCGCCGTGGACGGCGTGGAGGCTGTGCAGCCGGTGAAATATCAGGACGTGGCGGCCCAGTGGCAGGGCCAGAGCGAGACGGCGGTGGTGCGCCTGCAGCAGCTGCCCGCCGACCCCGGGGCCGACACGGCAGAAAATATGAACCGTCTGGTGCTGCTCTCGGGCCGGATGCCTGAGGCCCCGGATGAGTGCGTGGTGCATGTGATGGGCTACGGCGACCCGGTGGAGCCGGGCACGGTGCTCACCCTGCCGGAGGACACCGAACATGTGAACCGGAAGCAGTTCACGGTAGTGGGCACCGTGCAGGACCCGCAGCATTTTTCCACGGACAAGGAGAGCAGCACCGCCGGTGACGGCCAGCTGGATGATATTGTGTTCCTGCCGGAGGGCAGCCTGACCACGGATTATTATACGGCGTGCTATCTCAAAGTAAAAAATGCCGGCCTGTATGATAATTACTCGGACGCGTATCAGGCAGCAGTGGATGACACAGCCGCAAGGGTAAAGGCCATCAGCGGCGCACAGTGCACGGCCCGGCGGGCGGAGCTGATCGAGGATGCCAGTGCAGAGCTGGCCGATGCCCGGGCCGAGTACAACGACAAAAAAGCCGAAGCAGACCGTCAGTTTGCGGAGGCAGAGCAGCAGCTGGCCGATGCACAGGCACAGCTAGACAGCGCCAAAGCCCAGCTGGACGCGGGCGAAGCGGAGCTTGCCGCCAACAAAAAGGCCCTGCCGGACACCATGCAGGGCGGTGCGGACGAGCTGGTGAGCGGCGAGGAACAACTGCTGGAATTTGAGGATCAGCTGCAGCAGATCGAGATGCTGGTGAACCTGAAAAAGGTGGCCGACCCGCTGCTGGGCTATGCCGAAACGGCTCTGCACAACGCGCAGAAGGCGCTGGACGAGGCCGAACCCGCCGACGAGGAATACACCGACCTGCGGGATGCCCTGCAGAAGGCGCAGGATGCTTACGACAACATCAGCGGCCAGCTGAACGGCTATCAGGCCCAGCTGGACGAGGGCAAGCGCCAGATGTATGCACAGGGGCTGATCTCTTCGCCCAGCCTTTCCAACGAGCAGCTGGTGACTGAGGCAAAGGCAGCACTGCGCCAGATGAAGGTAAAGCTTCTGCAGGGGCAGCTGCAGCTCACCACCGGCACGGCCACAGCCTACACCCAGTTTGATGCGGCACGCACCCGGCTGGACGAAGGCTGGCAGCAGTACAACGACGGCGTGCAGCAACTGGCCGATTCCCGCGCGGAGTACGAGAGCCGGAAGGCCGAAGCCGAACAGCAGCTGGCCGACGGCCTTGCCCAGCTGAACGATGCCGAGGAGCAGGTGAGCCAGATCAAGAGCGGCGAGTGGTATGTGCTGGACCGCAGCTCCACCGTGAGCTTTGTCACCTTTGAGCAGTATGCCGATCGCATGGATGCCATTGCACGGGTGTTCCCGGTGTTCTTCTTCCTGGTGGCGGCGCTGGTGGCCACTACTACTATGACCCGCATGGTGGACGAGAACCGCCTGCAGCTGGGTACTCTGAAAGCTCTGGGTTACTCCAACGCAAAGATCGCAGGAAAGTATCTGTTCTATGCCCTCAGCGCCAGCGTGCTGGGCAGCATCGTGGGCATGGTCATCGGTTTTGTGGTGTTCCCGCTCATCATCTGGTATGCTTACCAGATGATCTTCAGCATGTCCACCTTTACGCTGCACTTTTACCCCGGCATGGCGGCAGCCAGCGTAGCCATCAGCGCGGCCGTCATCGGTTTTGCTACATGGAACGCCTGCCGTGCCAGCCTGAAGGAAAAGACTGCAGCTTTGCTGCTGCCCCGGGCCCCGGTGGCAGGCAAGCGCATCTTTTTGGAGTACATCACCCCGCTGTGGCAGCACATGAGCTTCTCCCAAAAGACCACAGCCCGCAACCTGTTCCGCTACAAAAAGCGCTTCTTCATGACAGTGCTGGGCGTGGCAGGCTGCACGGCGCTGCTGCTGATCGGTTTTGGCATTCAGGATTCCATCCTGCCCATCGTGGACAAGCAGTCCGGGCAGCTGACCCACAACGATCTCACCATCTCGCTCAGCGATGAAAAGGCGCTGACCATGGAGCAGGGCCTTGCCGACACGCTGGACAGCAGCAGTGCGGTCCGCAGCTGGGGCGCGTTCTACACAAAGTCCACCACCCTTTATAATGAAGAGGGCGGGAGCGCCGATGTCAGCATCGTAGGCGCGGAGGACGATGCCCGGATGACCGAATACTTCACCTTCCGCACTCGGGTGGGCCACGACCCCATTCCCTTTGAAGAGGACAGCGTGATCCTGACCGAAAAAACGGCCCTGAATCTGGGGCTGAGCGTAGGCGATACGTTCTATGTGGAGGCAGCAGACGGGAGCCGCGTGCCGCTGGTGCTGACCGGCATTACCGAGAACTACATGTTCACCCGGCTGTATCTGTCCGGTGCACAGCTGGAGAGCCTGCTGGGCGGCACACCGGAGTGGAATACTGTGTACGGCCTGACCGGCTGTACCACCGAGGCGGAGTACAACGCCCTGCGCACAAAGCTGCTGGACTGCAACTATGTGAGCAGCGTCAGCTTCACCGAGGACACCACCTCCATGTTCGGCAGCCTGATCGGCAGCCTGAACTACGTGGTGGTGCTGATCATCGTGTGCGCGGCGGCGCTGGCGGCGGTGGTGCTGTACAACCTGATCAGCGTCAACCTTGCCGAGCGAAAAAAGGAGCTTGCCACCATCAAGGTTCTGGGCTTCTATGACAAAGAAGTGTACCGCTACATCTTCCGCGAGATCGAGCTTTTGTCCCTCATCGGCTCCGGCGTGGGCCTGCTGCTGGGCGTGCCGCTGCACCGGTTCATCGTCCTGACCGTGGAAATGGATCAGCTGATGTTTATTCGCACCATTGCACCCCACAGTTATCTGCTGGCAGTGGCATTGACGATGCTGTTCACCTTTGTGGTGTGCTTTGCCATGCGGCGGCATGTGCGGCATATCAGCATGGTGGAAAGCATGAAAGCGCCGGAGTGAGTTTACAAAATCTTCATAAAAAGAACATGGTTTCGCAGAAATTCTTTGGTATGATAATGCTACCGACAGGCGGGGCCGCAACCGCCTGAACGGGTAACATGATTCCTCCTTTACCAAACCAAATACCGCAAAACAAAACACCGCGCCTTGTCTGATCCGCAGCAGACAGGGCGCGGTGTCTTGTTTAAACTGTTAAGTTTTCAGCATCTGCGGCAATGGCATCGGCCTGCTGCTGGGTGAGCACGCGGCACTTGACCATCCGCTTGAGCACCACCTGCATCCGCTTGAAGGCAAGCTCCGGGCTGCTGGCGTAGGCGGAAGGCGCGTTGGGCATACCCGCCAGATAGATCGCTTCGGCATCGGTCAGCTGGGCCGGTTCCTTGCCAAAGTAGCCCTCGGCAGCTTCTGCAATGCCATAATACCCGCTGCCAAAATAGATGGTGTTGGCGTACATCTCAAAGATCTGCTGCTTGGAGTAGGTCTTTTCAAGATCAAAAGCAGCAAGCATCTCGGCAGCCTTGCGGGCCAGATGCTTGTCCTGCGTGAACAGCTCGTTCTTGGCAAGCTGCTGGGTCAGGGTGCTGCCACCCTCGGCCAGCGAGTGGGTGCGCAGGTCGGCCAGCAGGGCGCGGGCAATGGCCCCCGGGTCGATGCCCTTGTGGGTCATAAAATGCTCGTCCTCGGTGCAGATGACTGCGTTAATATAGATCTGCGGCAGCGCATCGTAGGAAGTATAGCTCCCGCGGGCACAGATGGTGTCGTACATGGAAGCCACTGGGTAACTGCTGGCGGCACTGCGGTACAGCTGCCTGCCCTGATAAAAGAACCAGCCGCCTGCCAGCAGCCCGCCAAGCAGCAGGATGCAAAGAACAACAAGCAGGCTCTGCTTTAAAAAATGAAAGAAACGATGCAGCATCGAAAAAACTCCTTTGATGATAAAAAAGAACGCTACCATAATAAACGATTTGCAGGGCGTTTGCAAGGAACAGCTTTAGTATAACAATAAAATTTTAAGGTTTTATCAATGGAAAAATAAAAATTTTCGAAGAAGCAGAAGTGTTGCTCCTGTTGGAACTGCACAACGGGATGCTGCAAATGCGGGCTGCGCATCGTGCAGAAAACTCAATTTGAAAAAAACTGGAATTAACCTATTGACAAACTAGGTAAGAGGGGATATAATGCAAACAACAAATCCACAAACCTAGTGGGAAAAAGAAAGCAAAGGTTTTGCTTCCCGGTACAGAGCAGATAGAGGTGCCGGTTTGTAGATGAGTGGGAAAGAGTTTTACGGGAAAGGAGGGCACGGATATGAAGCTGATTTGGAACGACCTGCTGCATGCAAACTTCCGCTGTGGGCGAATGTGCGGTGACCGGGCAGAACATCTGGCTGTGAACTGTACGATGCCCTCTTGCTGTGCACGAATGTGTACCCGAATGTGACGTTGACAGAATCGCTTTGAATTGTGTTTGCCCGGTGCGCTTATGTATCACGCATCGGGATTTTTTGTATCAGGAAATTATACTAAAAGTACAAATAGAGAGGTAAAATACTATGTCTAACTATAAATTTGAGACCCTGCAGCTTCACGTTGGCCAGGAGCAGGCCGATCCCGCAACCGATTCCCGTGCAGTGCCTATCTATCAGACCACTTCCTATGTGTTCCGCAACAGCCAGCACGCAGCAGACCGCTTTGGTCTGGCAGATGCCGGCAACATCTACGGCCGCCTGACCAACTCCACGCAGGACGTGTTCGAGAAGCGCATCGCTGCGCTGGAGGGCGGCGTGGCTGCTCTGGCAACCGCCTCCGGTGCCGCTGCCATCACCTACACCATCGAAGCACTGGCACAGGCCGGTGACCACATCGTGGCTCAGAAGACCCTCTACGGCGGCAGCTACAATCTGCGGGAGCACACCCTGACCCAGTTCGGTGTCACCACTACCTTTGTCAATGCACACGATCTGGCTGAGGTGGAGAATGCCATCCAGCCCAACACCAAGGCCGTCTATCTGGAAACTCTGGGCAACCCCAACAGCGATATCCCCGATATCGATGCCATTGCAGCCATTGCGCACAAGCACGGCCTGCCGCTGGTCATCGATAATACCTTCGGCACCCCGTACCTGATCCGTCCCATTGAGCACGGCGCAGATATCGTTGTTCATTCCGCCACCAAGTTCATCGGCGGCCACGGCACCACGCTGGGCGGCATCATCGTGGACAGCGGCAAGTTCGACTGGAAGGCAAGCGGTAAGTTCGGCAACATTGCTGACCCCAACCCCAGCTACCACGGCGTTTCCTTTGCCGATGCAGCAGGCCCCGCAGCTTTTGTCACCTACATCCGTGCGATCCTGCTGCGTGATACCGGTGCCACCATTTCTCCGTTCAACGCCTTCCTGCTGCTGCAGGGCACCGAGACCCTGAGCCTGCGCATCGAGCGCCATGTGGAGAACACCAAGAAGGTAGTCGAGTTTCTGGCAAACCACCC
>SKEI01001718.1_pt1 | contig 11708 bp, 10 predicted proteins | sample 4826701 | NCBI WGS metagenome assembly SKEI01 (sample SAMN11008813, study PRJNA524170) | human gut metagenome | biome: Human fecal sample; material: Feces; isolation source: fecal sample from pouch patient p2, p6, p7, p14 | host: Homo sapiens | place: Israel: Tel-Aviv | collected 2016-08-31 | reverse complement strand
GTGTGCTTTGCGGTCTCCACGATCTTCTCTGCTGCGGCATCGATCAGCTGAGCATCATAGCTCTGCAGACGGATTCTGATTTTCTCTTTGACTGCCATTGCTTACGCCTCCTGAAAAAATTGATTTTGCCCTAGGCGAGCCGATAAATTGCTCTACACAGTTCCGGGTGTTCCTCGATTTGGCACTATAAAAACCGGTGAACCGCATGGCAGTTCTCCCGGAAACATATTAGCAAATCAAATCCGAACATTGGTTCCGCCCGTTTCGCAGAGGAGTAACTTCTCTGCCGAGGGAACGTATTCCATCGCTGTCAGTAATTCTTTCGCCCGGTTCTAAGATCGGACATACTCCGCGGAAATAACCCATCGCAGCTATCGCCGGATGACAACCTCCCGCATCTACGCATATCGCTGGCCTGCACGACTTGTATCGCACAAGCCCTTTGCAGCCGAGAGTTATTCTATCACACCTTCGTGCATTTGGCAAGTGTTTTTTAGAAAAAAGAACGAATTTTCTTTTTTATTTTCTCCGTTTTGTCAAAGCGCGCATTTTCTGTGCAAGATGCACAATCCGCAGGCTTTTTCTGTGTGGAAAACCCTGCCGCGCCCGCTGTGCAGTGCTTAGTATGGGCCGTTCTGTCACTTTTATACATATATAATAAAAAGCAGCGCCGCCGCTCCCGCAGGAAGCAGGCGCTGCAAATGCCGTTCGCCTTTACGACCCCACCCGTGAAAAAGTCAATCGGGAAAATCCGCAGATTTTCCCGATTGGCAAATTTAAAATAATTCTTCCGCTGAAGATGCGCAGAGCAGCGCGGCGCGCAGTTCAAATCATTTCTTCTTCAGCTGTTCCGCCAGCCCCTCCCGGGGGGTGACATAGACGGTGGTGTACACCTCGTAGAGCACCATGCCGGGCTTGGCACCGCTGGCTTTCCAGATGTTCTTCACCTCGGTGGTGTCCACCGCCACCTTGGCGCCGGTGCCTGCCTTGTAGGTGCTGGAGTAGATGACTGCCAGCTCCGCGGCCTCCTGCTTGGTGGTGTCCGGGATCTCCTCGCCCCGGCTCATGACCACAACGTGGCTGCCGGGTGCTTTCTGTACATGGAACCACAGGTCTTTGCCCCGGGCGGTGTGCAGGGTGAGCTTGTCGTTCTGGGCGTTGTTGCGGCCTACCAGGATCTCAAAGCCATCGGTGGAAGTGAACCGCAGGAAGTCTGCAGGCTGCTGGCGCTTATCCCGCTGCTTGTAGTATTTCAGGTAGCCCTGACTCTTCAGCTCTGCCCGGATCTCGTTGAGGGCCGCTTCACCGGAAGCGGACTCCACCTCGTAGAGCACCGTTTCCAGATAGGCGATCTCCTTTTCACCCTCTGCCAGCAGATCCACCAGCATCCGGGCGGCGGTCTGCTTCTTTTTATAGTTCTTGAAGAAGTTCTGGGCGTTCTGGCTGGGTGTGAACCGCAGGTCCAGCGGGATGGTCACCTCTTTGCCCTCGTCGTACCAGTTGGGCACGGTGATGCTCTTCATGCCCTTCTGGGCCAGATAGAGGTTGGCGGAGAGCAGCTCTCCGTACAGCCGCAGCTTTTCGCTCTTGCCGCTGGCAGCAAGCTCTTCCTGACGGGCGGCCTGCTTGCGCACGGCGCGCTCGTACATATTGTGCACCGCCTTGTGCAGCTCCTTGCTTTTGGTGCGCAGGCGTTCCGCGCGGTCCTTCTCAGCGTAGTAGCCCTCCAGCATGGCGTTGAAGGAGGGCCACTCCTTTATAATATATTTTTCGCCGTACTGCTGCGGGCGGAAGAAGGTATACTCGATGGGCTTTCCGCTGGGGTCGGTGACGCTGCAGGGCGTACCGCCGGTTGCGTGCTCTTCCTTCAGCTCGTCGATGGCGGCCATAAGCTTGCGCTTCTGTTCCTCGGTCAGCTCATTGGCGGGCAGATGTTCGCCGTCAAAGGCACGCCATGCAGCTTCGCGGCAGACCACCGGGCCAACACCGGCCACGGTCTTGTTGAGGGCATCTGCCACCGGCAGATCCCGTTCACAGGCTGCTGCCACGATGGACGCACTGCTCACCAGCAGGAAGTCCGGTCTTGCAGGCTTGGGCGGCGTGGTATAGGGCAGGCCCGGCAGCAGCTGGCGCACATCGCTGTCCTCAAAATCCACGCGCTTGAGTGCGTCAATGATCTTGCCGTTCTGCACCAGAACCAGATTGGAGTAGCGGCCCATCAATTCGGCACACAGGGTGTTGCGCACAAGGTCGCCCATCTCGTTGGTGCACTGAAAATCAAAATAGACGATGCGGTCTCCCGGCTCCATGTGCACGTCCAGCAGCCTGCCGCCAGTGAGATGCTTGCGCATCAGCATACAGAAGGAGGGCGGCGTTTCCGGGTTTTCAAAGCTTTCTTCGGTCAGGCACACGCGGGCGGAACCGCTGCGGGCCGAAAGCAGCAGCGCATAGGTATCCGTGCGGGTGCGCAGGGTGAGCACCAGCTCATCACGGGTGGGTTCAAATAGTTTTGCGATCTTGGCGTCGGTCAGCGTTGCTTTGAGCTCTGCTGCCGTAAGGGCCAGTGTCGCGGCATCCAATGCCATAGTGTTTACCTCATTTAACGATTTTAAATGGCCGTCGCATTCGCTTTGGCCATAATCAGCGGAATTTTTATTTGTATTTGTAATTCGGCCAAGCCTGCGGGCTTTGCCGAATTACTCTTTCACAGAAGGGGCCGCAGCGGCAATCTTCATCTCAGCCGGAAAATTGCTGCAAGAAAAAGCAGCAGCTTTCCCTTATAAATACGTATACGGATCCCGGTTCTCGGTGCTCACCAGCACTTCCAGCTCCGGCAGGGCGGCGCGCAGCTTTGCAGCCACGGCGGCAGTCACCGGAAATTCGGTGGCATAGTGGCCCGCCGCAATGAGCGAAAGGCCCAGCCGCTTGGCATCGATGGCGTGGTGGTGGTTGGCTTCACCGGTCAGCAGGCAGTCCGCGCCCATAGCAATGGCATCTGCAAACAGGCTTCCGCCCGCACCGCTGATGACCGCCAAGCGCTTGACCGGCTTACCCGCATCCACAAACTTCACCTGCACCGCCGGGCCGTTCTTCGGCTGGTTGCAGCGCGCAGCAAGCTCCTGCTGTGCCTTGCGGGCAAGCTCCGGAACCGCGATTTCTTCAATGGCTCCCACACGGCCGCAGCCCTCGGCAAAGGTTTCCATATTCTTCATGTCAAAGATGCCTGCCAGCACTTCGTTCACGCCGCCCTCGGCAGCATCCAGATTGGTGTGCATACAGATGGCAGAAATGCCCGCCTGCACCAGCTGGAAAGGCACATCCTGCGGGCCGATCTTTTTGAGCGGATCAAAAATGACCGGGTGGTGGGACACGATCATCTCACACTGCTTTGCAGCGGCTTCGGCCACCACTTCGGGGGTGATGTCCAGTGCTGCCAGCACCCGGTGCATCTGCCCGCCGCAGTCCACCAGCAGGCCGGGATTATCCCAGTGTTCCGCCAGCTCCAGCGGCGCGATGGCCTGCATTGCTTCGTATACCTGCCGTACTGTTGTCATCCTTCTGTCCCCTCTTTTAAAATTGCATCGATCTCGGCGGCAAGCGGACTGCCATCCGGCACGCCAAGGCGCATCCGGGGCAGCTTTGCCTTCTGCCAGTCGGCGTAGCCTTTTCCCTCGGGCCACTCTCCCGTACTGCCAAACAGGCACTCGGCAAAGGTGGGCGCATACACCCTGCCGGTGTACTCCGCCGCCATCACCGCGTACCAGCGGCCCGCCGCCTGCACCGGGCGGTCGGCTGCAAAGGAGAAGCCATGCTCCCACAACCAGCGGCGCAGCGCGTCGTGGCGGGTGGCCGGGATCATGATGATCCGCGGCCCTCCCACGGTGAACACCCACGGGGCTTTCTCTAAAATTTCCCAAGTGGTCTGGGCGGAAACGCCCGCCAGCACGATGCTGCCTACTTCGTTCTCCGTAAGCACAGAAAGACCGTCGCCAAGCCGAAGCTCAGCGCGGTCTTTACAGCCTGCATGTTCCAGCGTCTGCTCTGCCTTTGCCAGCGGGCCGGGCCGCAGGTCGGCACCGATCACCTTCGGGTATTTTCCCGAAGCCGCCAGCACCGCCGGCAGCTTGCCGTGGTCGCAGCCGATGTCCGCCACCGGCGCTCCCGGCCGCACAAGCTCTGCGGCGGCAGCCAGACGCGCATCCAGTGTGGGCAGCAATTTATGCCTTCTTTGCGGCCAGATGCTCGTTCAGCTTCTCGATCAGCTCATCGCAGTCCACGCCGTGGACAGCACAGGCCTCCTCGATGCTCTCGCCGCGGGATGCAGGGCAGCCCAGACAGTGCATGCCGATCTCCATGAAGTAGGGAGCGGTGGTCTGGTCCATATCCAGCATATCGCCGAGGATGGTCTCGCGGGTCACCTGCTTTGCGTCCTTGTGTTCTTCCTTCTTGAGCATATTGAAAATATCAAACATGATGTTTTTCCTTTCCTGTTGGGTAAAATCACGGCATAACCTACCGTTCTTCTATACTATACCCTAAACCGGTACTGTTTTTCAAGTATCTGCTGGGATTTTTAGCGTTTACTGGTAATTCTTATCCAGCGAGAAGCCGCGCCCGCTCACCTCGGTCACATGGCTCACGATCATAAAGCAGGTGGGGTCGATGGCATGGGCCAGCTTTTCCAGCTTCGGCAGCTGGCGGTTGCTCACGATGCTCAGCAGCACCTGCTCCGGCTCGTGGCTGTAGCCTCCCTCGCCATGCAGCACGGTCACACCGCGGTCCAGCTGGGTGAAGATGGCCTCGCGGATATCATCGGCGTGCTGGCTGATGATCTTTACCTCGGTGCGGGTAGTGCCGAAGAGGAGCACCTTGTCCAGCACCACCGTATACACGATCACCATCACGATGCCGTACAGACACTGCTGCAGCGGGCTGAACGCCGCCTGCAGGCAGAGGATGAGCATATCGAACACCAGCATACTGGCCGACACCGGGATGTGGAAATATTTGTTCAGCACCAGCGGAGGGATGTCCATGCCGCCGGTGGATGCGCCTGCCCGGATGGTGATGCCCAGCGAAATGCCTACGCCGAAGCCTGCAAAAATGGTGTTGAGCACCAGATCATCGGTGAGCACAAAGCCTGTGAACACCCGCTCCCACAGGGCCAGAAACAGGGGGCTGAGCACGGTGCTGGCAATGGTGGTGATGGCAAAGCGCCGCCCCAGCAGCACCCAGCCCACCGTAAGCATGGTCATGTTGATGACGAACAGCACACCGGACACCGGCAGTCCCAATGCACGGTTGATGCCCAGTGCGATGCCGGTGGCACCGCCGGTGATCAGGCCTGACGGCACAAGAAACAGCACCACCGTGAGCGCATACAGTGCATTGCCCACGATGATGGACAGCGAATTGAATGCGATCTGCTGCTCATATGAAAGCTTTATCATCTTTTGTCCCTCATTCTTGAAGTTCTTTCTTCTATGATAACGAAAAAATCCGCATTTATCAAGCGTTTCGCCCATAAATGCGGAATAATCCCGGAATAAATTACATTTTGTTGTTTACTGCGCAGAGGTTTCCTGCACCGGTTCCTCGTCCTCCAGCAGACGCAGACCGGCGGTATCCGTCACCGGCAGCGAGAACACGATCGCGCCCGCCTTTGGCCCGGCACCGTCCATGATGGCTTTCATGATGCGGTTCTTTTCCGGCGTGCGGGCCACGATGAGCACCAGCTCTTTTTCATTCACCAGCTCCACGCCAAGGAACTGGGCTGCGCCTTCCATGCCGGTACCCTTGGCGTGGATCACCGTGCCACCGCCGGCACCTGCGGCGCGGGCGGCATCCATAATGGTGCCGGTGTGGCCCTGATTGGCGATTACCAGCAGCAGTTCGTAATGGGTATCCTTCAAGGTGCTCTCCTCCTTCAATGTCAGCGGCTGGTGCTGGGTGAGGAACATCAGCGCCCTTCTGCCGCCGATGCTGCTCAGCGGCACCGTGAATGCAATGCCGGTGCCCGGCACGTCGATGCGCATTTTGCGGCGCAGGTCTATCCGGACGGCCTTCCATGTATCCTCTGTCACCACCGCCAGCAGCACGGCCTTCTCGGTCTTTTCCAGACCCAGCGTGGCCAGAGTCTCCCGCACCGCTGTGCCGCTGCCCACCGTGCGCAGGTTCACATCCACGCCGCGCTGCTCATACAGCTGCAAAAAGGCATCAGTGGAGCGGCGGTCGGTGATGGTCACCATCAAAAACAACGAACTCATGCCGCGCCCTCCTTACAGTTCAATGATATCATCGTCCGGCAGACCGGCAAAGGCCGCACCCATGGCCGCAGGCTGCAGCCGCCGGGCCTTGCGGGTGCGCAGCTGTGCCACAAGGCCCATCAGCTGCACCGTAATGAGCGGGGTCATGGCCACCATGGCCACCACGCCGAAAGCGTCGGTGACGATATTGCCGCCCACGGCCACGCAGGCACCCTGTGCCAGCGGCAGCAGGAAGGTGGCTGTCATGGGGCCGGATGCCACGCCGCCCGCGTCAAATGCAATGGCGGTGAACAGCTTTGGCACCACAAAGGAGATGCCGATGGCAAACACATAGCCCGGCACGAGGAACCACAGGATGGAAACGCCGGTGAGCACCCGCACCATGGCAAGGCCCACCGAGATGGAAACACCTGCCGAGAGGGCTGTGCCCATGGCCTTGGCCGAAATGGCACCGTCGGTCACCTCTTCCACCTGCTTGTTCAGCACATAGACGGCCGGCTCGGCCTTGACGATGAAGTAACCGATGAGCATTCCAATGGGAATGATGATCCAGCGGAAGCTCTGCCCGGCCAGCACCTGACCCAGATAATTACCGGCGGGCATAAAGCCCACATTTGCGCCGGTGAGGAACAGCACAAGGCCCACGTAGGTATACGCAAGACCCACCGCAATGCGGCCCAGCGACCGGCGATCCATGTGCAGAGCCACAAATTGAAAAATGCCGAACATCACGATAATGGGCAGCAGCGAGACAGCGATCTCTTCCAGATACGTAGGCAGGCTGACATGGAACAGCTGCCACAGCTCCACCGAGTCGCTCACCTCCGGCAGCACCGGCGGGATATAGGTGCTGTCCGAGGCGCGGAACACGATGCCCAGAATGAGCACTGCCAGAATGGGGCCGATGGAGCACATGGCCACCAGACCAAAGCTGTCGTCCGCCGCGTGGCGGTCGCCGCGGATAGCTGACACACCCACGCCCAGCGCCATGATAAAGGGCACAGTCATGGGGCCGGTGGTCACACCGCCGGAGTCAAAGGCCACAGCAAGAAATTCCTTGGGCACAAACGCCGCCAGAAGAAAGATCATGCCGTAGAACAGCCCCAGCAGCTTTGGCAGCGAGATGCCAATGAGCATACGCAGGAAGGCAAACACCAGAAACAGGCCCACGCCCGCCGCCACCGATAAAATAAGGGTGCGGTTCGGGATGGAGGGCACCTGATTTGCCAGCACCTGCAGGTCCGGCTCCGAAATGGTGATGAGGAAGCCCAGCAGAAAGCCGATGCCCAAGATCACCGGCAGCTTCCGGCTTTTGGTGATCACCGCACCCACGCGCTCGCCCATGGGGGTCATGCTCATCTCCGCGCCCAGTGTGAAGAACATGATGCCCACCACGATCATGGCGGCCCCCAGCAAAAAGCACAGCAGGATGCTGGGCGACACCGGCGCAATGGTAAAGCAGAGCACCAGCACGATGGCTGCAATGGGCAGCACTGCCTGCAGCGCTTCCAATAGTTTTTCCCGCAGTTTCGGGAGGGATGCTTTCAGGATAGCGTCCACCGCCTTTCACTGTTTTATATCCAGTTTGTACAAATCAGAAACAAGTATATGAATAGTATACAAAGCGAAAGCCGCCCCGTCAACAAACGGAGCGGCAAAGATCGGCAAAGACGCAGAAGCTTTACAGTTTCTTCCAAGTTTGTCTTTATTTCGTCAGATCTCCTGCTTTGCCAGCACGTCCGAGGTGGGGGTCTGGAACACCGGGATATTGGCATAGGGGTCAGCCACTTCTTCTGCAGGCAGGCTCTTCATGTAGGCATCCATGCTCTCGGCCACCTTCTTGGCCACAGCCACCGCCTCCACCACGGTGCGTGCGCCCATCACGGCATCGCCGCCGGCAAATACGCCCTCGCGGGTGGTGCTGCCGGCCTCGCTGACGGTGCGCAGCCCCTACTGGTTGGGCTCGATACCGGTAGTGGTCTTGACGAGGTTGCTCTCCGAGCCCTGGCTGACCGACACGATCACGCCGGTGTGGGGGTAGAAAGTCTCACTGCCCTCCACCTGAGTGAACCTGCCATCTTCGCCCTTGACGGTATCGCGGCAGATCAGGCCGTTCTCGCGGATCTCCACCGGTGCTTTGCAGAAGCGGAAGCCCACGCCCTCCAGCTTTGCATAGCTCACCTCGTACTCGGAAGCACTGATGCAGCTCTCGTCGCGGCGGGCATAGCAGGTGACGTGGCGGGCACCGTTGCGGATGGCGGTGCGGGCGCAGTCCATGGCAGAGTTGCCCACGCCGATCACGGCAATATCATCGCCCAGACGGAACGCCTTGGAGTTTGCCAGATAATCGATGCCAAAGGCTACATTTCCCAAAGTTTCGCCCTTGATATGCATGGCGTTGGCCTTCCACAGACCGGCACCGATGAACACGCTCTTGTAGCCGTCGCGGAACAGATCATCGATGGTGATGGTCTTGCCGATGGTGGTGTTGGGCCGCACCTTGATGCCCTTCAGCTCCAGATGGCGGTACTGGAAATCGTCCAGCACGCTGTCCGGCAGGCGATAGTTGGGGATGCCGTAGCGCATGACGCCGCCAATTTTATCGCGGGCATCAAAGATGGTCACATCGTAGCCCCAGCGTGCCAGCAGCACCGCAATGGTCAGGCCCGCCGGGCCGGAGCCAACGACTGCCGCCTTCATGCCGTTTTTGGGGGCAGGGCCGGCGGTCATTTTGTTGGCGTAGGTCGTGGAAATGTAGTCTTCAATAATGGAGAAGTGCACCGGGTCGTGGCTGGGCATCCGGTTGCGCACACAGTGGCCCTCGCACTGGTTCTCGTGGTTGCACACCAACGCACAAACGGTGGTCAGCGGGTTATTCTCAAACAGCATCCTGCCAGCTTCGTCCATCTGGTTTGCCTTGAGCAGCCGAATGACCTCCGGGATGTTGGTGTGGATGGGGCAGCCCTGCTGGCACAGCGGCTTTTTGCAGCCCAGACAGCGGTTGGCTTCGTCCAGAACGTGAAGTGCCATGAAGTTTCCTCCTTATTGCGTGCGGTTTTCTGATTCCATTCTCATTTGTTGTATCCAACATTGCATTGCTTTAATCATACACCACAAACCGTCCGGACACAAGTGTTTCTGCATAAATTTTTTTTGATTATTTTTTGTCAATTCGTCAAAAAAATAATTTTTTGACGATATACTCCCCCCATCGGCCCGGGCACCCGGCGGCACAGTGCGCCAAAATCGCTGGCTGCTGCCTGTGCCGCCGCCATACGGGCGCAGGCATCGTTTTCTTTTTCCAGCTTTGCCAGCGAGTGGCTCAGCGGCAGGGATGCATGCTTCAGCAGCACAAGTGCTTTCCGCCTTGCCCCCAGCAAATGCAGATAGGGCGGCAGGGCAGGCACGGTCTCCGCCGCATAGCCCAGTGCCGCGTCCATGGCAAGGCGGCGCATCCGGGCCCGGGGGTAACGCACAGTGGTCAGCGCGTCCAGCAGCTGGGGCAGGCCGGTGCAGCTGCGCACGGCGTTTTCCAGCCGGTGGTCCAACCCCTCGGAAACGCCCCGCACTGCGGCAAAAGGTTCCGGTCGTGCACAGGCCGCCCGCAGCAGAGCCAGCTCACACCGGCCCGCAGCGGCATGATCCGTATACATTCCGTCGATTTCCGCTTTTTTATACAGCTCCAGTGCTTTTTCCGGCACATAAGGAGTCAGCGCATCCGCGCCCTGCTCTGCCCAGAGGGCGCGCAGCGCGCTGGCACTGGCAAACTGTGCGTGGCCGCTTTCGGCAAGGGCCTGCCCGTGACCCGCCCCCCCGCGGGGCAGCGGCACCGGGGTCATGGGTGCCTCCTGTTCCAGAATGGCCTTGCAGTATTCCACTGCCAGATTGTTGTTGGGCTTATCCAGCAGCGCGGCCAGTGCCGTGCCCGGGCAAAGCGCTTCCACCGCCGTCTGCCGCGCCGCCGCAAAGCTGCGGGCACCGGCTGCAAGCTGGCGTTTCAGCTCGGTGCGGTAGGCTGCGCTGCACAGCACCCGGGCAGCTTCCATCAGCAGGGCTGCGTCCGGCGTCTCTGCCCCGAACACCAGCGCATCGCACCCGGCGGCTGCAAGGATGCGCCCCCCCGCCCGGGCAAAAGCCTCTGCCCCCGCACAGGCACAGGGCGCAGGCAGCGCAAATATCAGATCTGCCCCGCACTGCAGGGCGGCCTGCACCCGCACCGCTTCCGGCAGCAGCGGCAGTGCGCCGCGCTGGGTCAGCCCGCAGCTCATGGCCACCGCCACATGCTGTGCTCCCAGCGCTTTTGCCTGCGCCAACTGCCATGCATGGCCGTTGTGAAAGGGGTCGTACTCTGCAATGATACCGGCAAATTTCATAGATAAGCTCCTCTGCAGGGCTGCTGCGCCCTCGGAAAGATTGTTAAATTTATATCGTATATACAGAAAACTGCAGTGGTTTTGCGCATTTGTGGGCAGGATGTACAAAAACCTTGTACACAAGCTTTACCGCTTTGCTCGGGTTGCGGCTTGAAAAGCCGCCCACCCTATTATATAATAAACACAGGAATCTGTAAAATTCTGTCCTCAGGTTTAAAAAGAGGACAGACTAAAAACATACAGGAGGCAACACAGATGAAAGTTCTGGTTATTAACTGCGGCTCTTCTTCTCTGAAGTATCAGCTGATCGATATGGACGGCGAGAAGGTGCTGTGCAAGGGCCTTTGCGAGCGCATTGGCATGGAAAGCAGCATGATCACCCACGAGGCCAACGGCCATAAGGCCACCACGCCCGCCATCTTCCCCACCCACACCGAGGCATTTGCCGAGGTCGTGAAGAAGATGACCACCGGCGAAGGCAAGTGCATCAACGACGTCAGCGAGATCGATGCCATCGGTCACCGTGTCGTGCACGGCGGCGAGAAGTTCAAGGAGAGCTGCCTGATCACCGACGAGGTCATCGAGACCATCCGCGAGCTGAGCCCTCTGGCTCCCCTGCACAACCCCGCCGGCATTCTGGGCATCGAGGCCGCACGCAAGGTGTTCGGCAACATCCCCATGGTGGCCGTGTTCGATACCGCTTTCCACAGCACCATGCCTCCGAAGGCTTATATGTACGCCATTCCGTATGAGTACTATGAGAAGTACGGCGTGCGCCGCTACGGCTTCCACGGCACCAGCCACAAGTACGTTGCTCACAAGGCTGCCGAGTATCTGGAAGAGCCCATTGAGCGCCTGAAGCTGATCACCTGCCATCTGGGCAACGGTTCCTCCATTGCCGCTGTGGATCAGGGCAAGGTCGTGGACACCTCCATGGGTATGACCCCGCTGGCCGGCCTGATGATGGGCACCCGCTGCGGCGACCTGGACCCCTCTGTGGTCAACTACCTGAAGTACACCCTGAACATCACCGGCCACGCGCTGGACGAGAGCCTGAACAAGAAGGCCG
>SKEI01001333.1_pt1 | contig 11745 bp, 9 predicted proteins | sample 4826701 | NCBI WGS metagenome assembly SKEI01 (sample SAMN11008813, study PRJNA524170) | human gut metagenome | biome: Human fecal sample; material: Feces; isolation source: fecal sample from pouch patient p2, p6, p7, p14 | host: Homo sapiens | place: Israel: Tel-Aviv | collected 2016-08-31 | reverse complement strand
GTATCTTAAGTGAATGCAAAGCTACTGAAAAAATCGTTTATGACCTGCAGAAATTTAAAGTCACTTATCAAAAAGGTATGGATCGTTACGCAGATTACCGTAAAAAAGAGCAGAGTCTTTTAGAAGAACGTATGGAGCAGACAAAACGGGAAGCAAAAGGATATTATGACAACTATAGCTCCGGAAACCAGAAGGAAAATGCTTCTCATAAACGTTTCATTGAAACATACCGCCTCCTGCTTGGTCCGAAAAGTGACCTTAGCGAATACCTGAAAGTTGTTTTTGAAGATAACCGTGATATGTTAGAGATGCTGGAAGACTTCCTTACAGAAAATTATGTAAAAGACAAAGCTTCTGTATGCGTAGAAAATATTGATTCAGCCAAAATCGAGCATGCACTCGATACATACTGGGACAAAGCAACCGAAAATATAAGACTGATAAAAAGAACCTCTGATCTGATGAGCAGCCTCAGAATGAACCTGTTCAAAAAAGTACAGAAAGTGGTAATCGTATTATGTAATTATGTTTTCTTATGTAAGTCTAATGTTTCTACGCAGGACGATCCGGCATTTGCAGAATATAAGAAAAGCAGAAAAACTCTTATTAGAAACATTAATGATGCGGTTAGCAGTCTTGCCCCTGACGATACAGACGATACCTTAACTCTGGCAGGCAAAAAAGTCCTTACCGAAACATTAATGGAAATCTGCGCAAGAATCAGTGGGGATTACAAAGAGGGAAGTTATAAATACTATTATATGAACTTCCTGAAAAGTAACAAAGTTCTTCTTGATGAGGATTATCTGCCGATACTGGATGAAGTTCTGGAACTTCCTCCTTTTTCAGTCAGAAAACGTATCCTCCAGCATTGTGATGAAAATACAGATAAGAGCTGGGAAGAACGTATTGATGACATCTACAAAAAAGAAGATAACTATGGTTCCGCGGAGCTTATCTTCCAGTATGTCGAAGCCCAGGAAATTCCATTCAAAAACCTTGAAGAACAGCGAGCTGTAAAAGAAAATGCAATGAAATACCCGGAAAGTGATATGAATAATAAGCGCCGGGAGTTCATTGAAGACCTGGAACTGGCGCAGAGCTATGGACAGATTGATAACTCAAGGGTAAATACAAAGGAAGTCATTCTTCAGATCATGGAAAACTGGTTCGAATGGGCAAAGAAAACAGCCAATTATGGTTTCTTCTCCCAGATTCTGAATGCTTTTCTTGAGAGAATTCACGAAGATGCCAAAACAAGAGAGGCAGATCTGAACAATGAACTTCAGGTATATCTTTCTAAAAATACGGGATATGAAGAGGATAAAAACGTCTCCGGCATTGTAGAACAGATTAAGAACCGGATAGAACAGCAGAATTATGCAGCCGCGGAAGACCTTTTAAACCGCCTTATCAGAAATGATCTGGATGAAAACGGATTCACACAGCAGTCCCCGGATTATCTTCAGGAATTCCTGAATGAATATGACATTGACTACCAGAAAACCGCAAATTCCGGCTTCACTCTGAAATCACTCCTTTCTTCTAATCGAAGCAATAAAGACACAAAAGGCGGAAACAAGTTATTGGAGAACTGGCCGAAAGGAATCAGAGTTGGAGAGAACAGACTCCATATTCTGCTGAGTGCTCTTGGCTTTAATATTGATACAGTAAAGACAGAACCCCGCATTCAGGATAAAATTGAAAGCTATGTAGTCATCCTCAAGAGACCGAAAAATGGCAGAAAGAGCAATTATAAGCACCCGATCTCTGCGTTTGGCTCAGAAGCAGAGACAAAGGGCTTCCGTGTTGTCTGCCTTTTTGGAAAAACAGATGCTTCCAGACTGATCGACACATTTAAAGAGATCGGTAATGCCAAAAATACTCTGGTATTGCTGGATTATTCTTTACCTCTGGCTGACCGACGGTTACTTGCCAGAAAAACAAAGACGGATTTAAGTGGAAAGATTTTTGCTGTTCTCGACCGTGTAGCTCTCCTGTATCTGGCAAAGCATTACTCCGAAACAGCAATAAACCGAATGCTGATGTATATTATCATGCCATTTGCTTCTTATCAGCCATATGTTGACCAGTCAGCGGCAGTGATGCCACCGGAGATCTTTATCGGACGCAGAGATGAGCTTGAGAAAATCGAATCCCCTACAGGAGTCAATCTCGTATATGGCGGACGACAGCTTGGAAAAACCGCTTTGCTCCGCATGGCACAGAAAGATGTTGATATGAATGAAAACGGAGACCGTGCGATTATCGTTGACGTACACGATAAAGACTATCATGCAGCCGCACAGGTTGTTTCTGCCGCCCTGTATGATGAAGGAATCCTGAAAAAAGAAAATATTACGGATGACTGGGATATGATCGCAAGGGATATTAAAAACCGCCTGCGTGACACAAAAGACCCTATTCCTTATTTTCTTTTGATGATCGATGAAGCCGACCGTTTTATCGAAAGCTGCGAGACAGTTAACTACCAGCCTTTTGATGCTTTAAAGGACATCCAGGCCATTGGCGCAGGAAGATTCAAATTTGTAGTTGCCGGATTACGCAATATTGTGAGATTCAAAAAATCTACCGTTTTAAAAAATAACAACGGTCTGGTTCATTTGGATTCTCTTACCGTCAAGCCATTTAAGGCTATGGAAGCCAGAGAGCTTCTGGAAGTTCCGTTATCTTATCTGGGATTTAGATTCCCTGACGACAACGAAACAGAAGTTCTTATCTCCACAATTTTTGGAACAACAAACTATTTCCCGGGCCTTCTCCAGATGTACTGCACGAAGATGATCGAAACTATGAGACGGGATTATGCCGGCTACTCCGAGAGTGAAACGCCTCCGTATTATGTAAAAAAAGAGCATATCAAAAAAGTCCTGGCAGAGCAGTCTTTGCAGAATGATATCTACAACAAATTTTCGATCACATTAAAGATCGGGAACGATGATTATTATTACATCATCGCCCTGCTTGTCGCTTATCACTATCACGACAACAAGTCCTCTAATGGATGCAATGCACAGGAATTGATGGAACTTGCAAATGCTTACGGAATCAAGAAACTGACAAATCTGGATGAAGAAAAACTCAATGCATTAATGGAAGAGATGCAGGAATTGAATATCCTGCAGTATACAGGTGACGGTCGATACAGATTCACCCGTCACAGCTTCTGTCAGATGATGGGAACTCCGGAGCACATTGATAATGAGCTTGAGAAGTATATGGAGGACTGATATGGCAGATATGGATAAGATATGGTGGAACCATATTATAAAAGCACACAAATTCATGGAAGATATTGTAAATACAGCAGTGGAGGGGAAGAGCGTTCTCCTCTCCCTGCCGGAAGAAATGCCATGGAAAAAAACTTTTCTGGAATCAATAGAAGAGCAGTTAAAACAGAAGAATTTTAAAAATTCTTTTGAATATATCACCTGCCCGGAAGAAGAAGTCGGTCTGTTTCTTTTAAATAAATACTGCCGGAAGGAAAAACGAGCTTCTTACCGATACGGTATTTCTTACGCCGAATTCCTGGGGCAGTGTGACGACATTGTATTAAATGACCGTTATATCTGGGTGCATGACATCCCTCTATCCAAGTGTGATGAATGGCTGGATTTTGTTGCTGAATACAATAAAAACGTTAAAGAAAAGACCCCTGCAATTTTCATTCTGGAAGTCCAAGACGGAGGATCCTTGGGGAAATCCAAAAAAGGAATCCGGAAACTGGCATTTGATCAAAACATCAGTGCATACGACCGCTTTGCTTTCTGTGCATTGTCTGCCAGCGACAGCAATACCTGTAAAGAATATCTCCGGCCTTATCTGGCTGAATTAGTTTCAGCTGTCTGCAAAGACGATATCGAGTTGTGCGCAGAATGCGTCCGGAAAGGAACCCTGTTCTTAAAAGATCCGGAAACAGCTATAAACCAGATCATCTCTGAAGAACATCGGAGCAATGGAGAAAGATTTACATATTCACACTCAGGAGAACTTAAAACTCTGATATGGGAAACCCAGATAAAAACGGTATTCCCAGTTATTGAAAGGTATCGAAGTTATTTTATCCAAAAATATGGGAATCGTATCAGAAAGGTTCTCCCGATCAGTAACTCCAATGGACAGGTCGTGTCTTCTCCGGAAGATGTCGAAATTGGAACCCTGATTTATCTGGTAGGGAACGGAAATATAACACTATCTGGTAATGCTGAGTATGCGGAGCTGGAGCGTTTCCGTGATGCAAGGAACAAACTTGCACATCTGAATATATTAGATTCAGAGACTGTAGATATGATTCTCAAGAGATCAGAGACCATATGAAAAAAATTCCCCGCCGTCTGGTCAAACAGATTACGGGGGATTTTTCGTAAGAAACAAAAAGCTGCCAAATGGCAGCTTACATCAGACTTTGACCTTATACTCTCTGGGAGTTGTTTTCCCATTTTTAGAACCTTTTGTGTACGGATTCACGTATACCGTTTTTCCAGACTTGTAGTGTCGGTAATGTCCGCGGACAGTCCAGCTCTCTGTCAGTTTCTGTCTTTTTTTACTGGAAAGTTTTTTGCTCAGCTTTTCATCAGAGGAAATAACTTTGATTCCATTGATCGTTATTGCCTGCACGGGATTTCCCCGCGGAACCTTATCCGTATTATTTGGTCTTTTATTTTCTGGAGTAGAAGAGTGGGCTCTTTTATCTGTGTCCGCTTCTTCCTGTGTCGGTTTATCCGAATATTCCTTTTTTTCGATGTTCTTATATTCCGGATGTTCACTCAGATAGTTAATATATGCCATCACCCGTAGAAATCCGACAATATTCTTTGTGCTACCATCTACAGTTTCATCCATATGTTTATTCGCTTTATCCAGAAATTTCTGCTTCCGGTAGATGCTTACAAATGCATCATCAAAGTTAGCAATTTCAATTTTAACTTCTTCTCCATAAGTGATCTTTACGTCTGCGGAATATTCCCATAAAGGAGTATCGTCCGGAACACCATCTCTTCCGTGATATATCTGAAATGATTCACAATGGAACGTAAAGGAATCCTCCTCTCTGGCAGTTACATTGAATATCATATAATCTTCCATGTCATCTGCCTGCTGGATGGAAACACCTTTCTGAAGAATAGGAGAGGTATTAACCTTCTTTGCTTCCTTTCCATTAAATATCTTTTTTAACGTTTCTTCTGTGACAATGATCTTATCCAATGATTTTATTTGAGCTAAAAACTCTTTTCCCTTTTCCTCCATTCGAAGGTAAATCTGTTTTGCAGTCTTCATATGTTTCTCCTTTCGTTTTCGTATATAAGTAAAATGAATAATTCCCAGTTACATAGAAATACCACCTTTTTTTGCCGACATTCTGATTTTCTCATACAACATCTGTTTTTCGTTATCCGTTCAGTTACTCACATTACTTTTATAAAAAAAACGAAAGGAGAAATTGTATATGTATAACGAAGAAAGAGGACTGATTGGAGATTTTTTCTGCGGAGCCGGAGGTGCCAGTGTAGGGATTGAAGAATTTGGAGTCAAGGTTGATTTTGCTGTAAACCACGACCAGACAGCAATTAAACTGCATTCCAGGAACCATCCCGGTACCTACCATATGACCGAAGACATTTTTACATCAGAAGTAGAGCGTTTTGTTGCAGGTAGAAAGGTTTCCCTTATCTGGGCATCCCCGGACTGTACGCATTTCAGTAAAGCGAAAGGAAAAACTCCCAGAAAACAGGGAATCCGAATGCTTCCCTATGCTGTTTACTATCATGCAGCTCAGATCCATCCGGAAGTGATCTGTATGGAAAATGTTGCTGAGATCCAGAGTTGGTGTCCGATCGAAGACAGGGAAGATGTACCTGGTTTTGGACAGCCGGTAAAAAGTCTCACCGGAATCTGCTACAAATGTTTTGTAGCGCATATGTCTCATGGGGAACTGGAATCAGACGGACGTATTGCCGGTGCTCCGGCTGAATGCCGGCATTTTTGTGATAAGTGTCAGGTCGTAAAAGAGAAATACACCCGTTGTCTTGGATATGAATTTGACAGCAGGGAATTATGCGCCGCGGATTACGGCGCTCCGACTACAAGGAAAAGATGGTATGCAGTGATCCGGGGAGATCACAGACCAATCAGATGGCCTAAACCTACGAACAGCAAAGATGGAGCAGGTAATTTACCTGCATGGGTTCCGGCTTCTAAGGTTCTTAATCTGGACAATTACGGACAATCCATTTTCGAAAGGAAAAAACCTCTGGCCGAAAATACACAGAAACGAATTGCATTAGGCATCAAGAAATATATCCTGAACGGAGAGGAGCCTTTCATTGTCCATGTAAATCACTCCGGCAGCGGTTTCCGCGGACAATCTGTAAATGAACCGCTTCCTACCATGACGAGAAAACTTGGGATGGGATTGGTAAGCACAAAAACAATGGAAATAGAACAATTTTTAACAAAGTTCTATAAAAGCGGAATTGGACAGTCGATAGACGAGCCTCTTCATACCATCACTACAAGCCCTGGTCATTTTGGGCTGGTATCTGTAAAAGCAGCACCAGAAGAAGCATTAGATAAAATGGACAAAAACGCACTTGAAAGAGTGTATCAGGTAAGCCAGTTTTTGATGTTATATTACGGATTAGATGTGGGGCAGAGTATTGAGCAGCCACTCAGAACCATAGTGACAAAGGACCGTTTCTCTCTTATTACTGTTCTTCACGACGGGAGAGTGCTTCTTGACATTTGTCTGCGGATGCTCTCCGTGGAGGAACTAAAAAGAGGAAATGGTTTCCCGGATGATTACGATATCTCGCATGATTCCAGATGGCACCGTATCCCTACCGCGGAGCAGGTAGCCAAGATCGGAAACGCGGTCGTGCCATCCATGAGCAAGGCGATCGTTTCTGCTAACTGCCCTTATCTGTACCAACATGACAGGGTTCCTTTTGTACAGGTATCCCAGCAGCAAAACGGACAGTTTCCTTTTGCATAAGGCAGCTTCGGCTGTCTTTTTTTATCGTATAAGAATCAAAAATGTTTTTTTTATGCTAAAAAACAGACAGGAGTTTTTGCTTGCTTGTCATAAAGATTATGGAAAGGAGTACCGTAAATGAGAATATTACATTCTTCCACCAAAAAGAAACAGACAGCTGCACAAGAGCAGGTGCAGTCAGAGAAAGACTGTTTCCCCTATCAGAAAGCCTACAAAAACGGTATCATAAGACTGGCAGATCAGACCTATACCAAAATGTATGCAGTACCGGATACACAAAGATCCGCGGATGTCAAAAAGATGTTTTTAAGTCTTTTGGTTTTGTTTGGCACCAGGATACATATACAGCAGACAGCGTACTGCAGGAATGTTGCCGCGGAGAAGTCCGTACAGCTACTTTACAAATTTTTCATTGTGTCAGCAGAAGCGGACAGTATTGACACTGCCAGACAGATTTTTAATAACATTAGCACAAAGATCATGGAATACGGTGCGAATATCGTGCCTCTTACGCAGACATTTTCTGTTTTGTATGACACTTACCATATGGATCAGACTCTTTCCGTCGATGAGAATATGTGGTGGGCTTTACGGTTGGAAGAGAATCTGACGTCGGAATCATTCTGGAAATGTATGCGGGTAAAAGGAATGAGTTCGAAGGAATTTCTGGCTCCCAAAACGCTGGAATACTTCGAAGATCATGCAAGAGTCGGGGATATGTATGTGAGAGTCTTAAAGGTTGAACCATTTTCGCTTTCAGAAAGCATAATTTCAGAGCTGATGGATCTGGATTTCTCTACCATCCTCAGTATGCACTGTGATGGGTTGGACGGTCCTGCGGCAGAAAAAAAGAGGCGAAGGTCCTGGAAAGCGTATGGCCTTCCGGACAGCCGGACAGACGGATCTCTTTCAGTAATGAAAAATCATTTCTTTTCTGCAACTACAACCGCAGTAATTTTCGCAGAGAATAAGAAGCGATTAGATGAGAATACGGAGCTGTTCCAGTCACTTTTGGAGCATTACTGCACAGACTCAGAGATCCTGTATTCTCCACATCTTCAGGAAGCAGGTTTTTTTGCAAGTGTTTCATGTGGAATCTGCAATCATTTGGTATCAAAAACTGTCTCCTCCGCAGAGTTTCTTTTTTCAGAATGATACATATGTCGCTTCAGCCTGATCATATTTCCACAACGCCAACCATGTCGTATAATAGACCTTATACAAAAACGAAATTTCTAAATCGTCGCATTGCCGCGTTTGGAGTATGAAGTGGACATAATCTGCCTGTTTCACTTGAAATATAGTGGACAGGATTTCCTATGCCCTAAAGACAGGTGGCAGACTCAAACAATTAAGAACTTCATATCGCCAAGATCAACTTATGATAAAGAGCATCGGAACAATGGTTCCGGTGTTTTTTATATACCCAAAATACGAAAGGAGAACTATTATTATGCCACGAAAAGAAAAAAACATCTACCAGAGAAAGGACGGACGCTGGGAAGGAAGGTACATCAAGGGAAGGACGGAGACCGGAAAAGCTGTATATGGATATGTCTACGCCCATACCTATGAGGAAGTGAAGAAAAAGAGAGACGAAGCTGCAGATGGCGTGGATCCGGAAAAGTTAAAGAAAAATGTCCCCAAAAAGGATTCCGCGGAGGCTGTTGCCATCGAATGGCTTTATTCATTAAAACCGCAGATCAAAAAGTCCACGTTCTGCAAGTATCATACCCTGGTCTACAGCTATATCATTCCGGAACTGGGACAGAAGGATATCAATGACATTTCTGTCATGGATCTTCAGGATTTCTGCAATAATCTCTTCTCCACTACCAAAACCCGGTCAAAGCCGCTGTCCTCAAAGACAGTATCCGATACCATGTCTGTCATGAGAAGGATCCTTCATTACTCCTATATCCATGGATACCAGCCAGCCTGTAACGGCAGGGAAATTGTCATCCGGAAAACAGCACCTGATTTTGTCGTCCTCTCTGCATCTGACCAGAGGATTTTGTGCAAGTACCTGTTTGAACATAAGTCCCACAGAAATCTCGGCATTCTGATGTGCCTGTTTACAGGAATCCGAGTAGGAGAGCTCTGCGCACTGAAATGGGAGGATGTTTCATTGGAGAAAAAGAACGTATATGTCCACAAAACCATGCAGCGGTTGAGCAACTATGCTACGGATGGACCAAGATCCTACATCGAAATATCCACCCCAAAAAGCAAATGCTCTCTCAGAAATATCCCGCTTCCGGATACGCTGATCGATTACATCCAGAAAAACTATCCTGACCAACATGGATATGTCCTTACATCCAGTGAAGACAAGTACCTGGAACCACGTACCATGCAGAAACATTTCCGCCTGATTCAGCAGAAATGCGGTCTGAATCCGGTTAAGTTTCATTCGTTGCGGCACACGTTTGCCACACGTTGTGTAGAGCTTGATTTTGACATCAAGAGCCTGAGTGAGATTCTGGGACATGCCACTGTAAATATCACATTGAACCGATATGTGCATCCTTCCATGGAATTAAAGCAGCAGAACATGCAGAAGATGTCAGCCCTGATGATGGATCTGTCTAAGATTCCGTAATATTCTTATTGTACATGAAGATCCGCAGTATTATACTGAATATATCAAATACTTCGATCATAATACAAAGGAGATTCTAATGAGCAGGGTACATGGCCACAACAAATTCATGAATACTACGCACTATGACAGTTCAGTCACCGGCCCATCCAAAATGACAAGAATTCATTCTCCCAATGAGGATTACCATAAAGCATCCAGTCTATCCTCATGGCTTTTCATGAAATACGATATGAGCTACAAAACTTACCGGAACAAAGCAAAAGCACGAAGAGATGAATTAAGAGCAGAATATAATGCAGATACAGAAAAAGATATGTGAAAACAATTATATGACGATTCGTATTCTTTGTTTAAAAATATCATCATTTTTTTCAACAAAAATACACATATCTTCGTCTTACACTTTCAATATATGGCATACTTAAGATAGCAAAATACAGAAAGGATAAAGCCATGGGAAACGAAGCAGGAGAGTGGATTATACATGGAGTAACATGGGATGATCCCAAATGCATCCACGATGTGGATGAAGCAGTCGAATATATCAACCGGGTTGGTTTTCTTCCTCTTTTTAAAAACGAAATTCCGGGGTTTTCTCTGGAGGAACGGACAGTGGCAGAATATTGGTGGTCTGATGATCCGGTGAGGGATCCGTGGAGATGGAGGATTGTCATTGCAAAAAGACATGATGTTCTTTACGGAAAATTCTTTGCCAAAAAAGCCGGGTTTATTTCCAAAAAATGGCTACCGGTATTTGCCAACTACCGCAGGGACGGATATGATTTTGATGCTCTGTTTGAGGATGAAAAAGCACCGATCAAGCATAAAAAGATTATGGACCATTTCATGGAAAATGATGCAGAGATCTGCTCCAACGAATTGAAAAGATTAGCCGGATATGGAAAAGATGGTGAAAAGGGATTTGACGGAGCCATTACCAGCCTTATGATGCAGACATATCTGTGTAACTGCGACTTTCGGAAAAGGATCAATCGGAAAGGTGTGGAGTACGGCTGGGATGTGGCTGTGTATTCTTCTCCGGAACACATTTATGGATATGACCATGTCACTTCCTGCTATAAAGAAGATCCGCGGACATCCTGGGAAAAAATTGTTGATCATATGAAGCTGCTTTATCCGGAAGCTAAGGATATGCAGATAAAAAAAATTCTAAAATAGGAGAGAATATGTGCAGCAGATATTATATAGAGCTCGGTATAATGGATGAAATTTCCAGAGTGGTACAGAACATAGATGGGAGGATCTGGCTGGCACAAGGAGATATCCGTCCGACCGATGTCGTACCGGTCATTGGACAGTCAGAACATGGACTGGAACTGGATATGTGCAGATGGGGATATCCCCTGTCAAAAGGCAAAAATCCGGTCATCAATGCAAGGGTGGAAACCGTTATGGATAAACCTTCCTTTCAGAACGGAATCTTATATCACCGGCTGTTGATTCCGGCAAGCGGTTTCTACGAATGGAATTTCCTGAAAGAAAAGAGTTCCTTTACCAGACCGGATTCCTCTGTGCTGTACATGGCAGGGTTCTGTGACTGGTTTGAGAATGAACGAAGATTTGTGATCCTGACCACCACAGCGAATGATTCCATGAAAAAAATCCATGATCGTATGCCTTTGATTCTGGAAAGGGAACAAATTGCAGACTGGTTCGACAATAGTAAAATGCCTGTACTCCTGCACCAGACATCGACTCTGCTTAACCGACAAACGGAATATGAACAGCAGAGTCTGTTTTTATAATAGAAAGCGGTGAGTTTTAATGACAAAGGAAGAATGGTACAAGCAACTGTTCGAGAGACTTGGAAACTCCAGATTTCGGAGCAGATTTCATCTTAAGCAGAAGGATATTGAGTATATTCATGAAAAAGGACTGGATACGATCCGAAAACATGCAGCGGATTTCAGTGCAAAACGGGAAGCTCCTGCATATATCCCAAATGATGGGAAGCAGACACCCATGCGCGGACATCCGGTATTCATCGCGCAGCATGCCACTGCGACCTGCTGTCGGGAATGCATCCGCAAATGGCACAAGATACAGCCCGGTCGGGAGTTGAGTCAGGTGCAGCAGGAGTATCTTGTCGATGTGATCATGACATGGA
>SKEI01001710.1_pt1 | contig 11747 bp, 6 predicted proteins | sample 4826701 | NCBI WGS metagenome assembly SKEI01 (sample SAMN11008813, study PRJNA524170) | human gut metagenome | biome: Human fecal sample; material: Feces; isolation source: fecal sample from pouch patient p2, p6, p7, p14 | host: Homo sapiens | place: Israel: Tel-Aviv | collected 2016-08-31 | reverse complement strand
CGGGCAGGGACATGACGGCCGTGGCTTTGATACCGACCCCACCAAGCCCCTGACCGGCGGCATCCAAACCACCGGCAACTACCCCGGCCGTGCCCGCACCCCGGAGGAACTGATGGCAGATATGGACAAGGTGCTGTCCTTCTGCCCCGGCACCAAAAAGATCAACCTCCATGCCTCCTACGCCATTTTTGACGAGGAAAACCCGTGGGTAGACCGGGACAAACTGGAGCCGAAGCACTTCAAAAAATGGGTGGATTTCTGCAAGGCAAGAGGGCTGGGCGCTGACTTCAACCCCACCTTTTTCTCCCACCCCAAGTGCGACCCGCTGACCCTTGCCAGCCCCAACGAGGAGACCCGGAAATTCTGGGTAGAGCACGGCAAGGCCTGCATCCGCATCAGCCAGTATCTGGCCGAGGAACTGGGGCAGCCCTGCACCATGAACATCTGGACGGGCGACGGCTTTAAGGACGTACCGGCGGACCGCAAAGGCCCCCGCGACCGCTACAAGGCCAGCATCGACGAAATTTTGAGCGAGCCTTACGACTTCAAGCTGGTAAAGCCCTGCATCGAGAGCAAGGTGTTCGGCATCGGTGTGGAGGCGTACACCGTGGGCAGCGCGGAGTTTGCCCTGAGCTACGCCGCCTTCAACCGGGAAAAGTGCATTCCGCTGATGGATAACGGCCACTACCATCCCACCGAGGTGGTCAGCGACAAGATCCCCGCCCTGCTGGCCTTCTTCCCGGAGATCGCGCTCCACGTCCCCCGCCCCATCCGCTGGGACTCCGACCATGTGGTGCTGTTTGACGATGAAACGAAGGAGATCTGCAAGGAGATCGTGCGCTGCGGCGGTCTGGACGGCCGGGTGAACATTGCACTGGATTACTTTGACGCTTCCATCAACCGCATCTCCGCATGGACGGTTGGCTTCCGCAACGTGGAAAAGGCGCTGCTGTCTGCCCTGTGCACCCCCCACACGGCGCTGAAAGAGCTGCAGGACACCAACCAGTTCACCGAGCTGATGGTTCGGCAGGAGGAGCTGAAGACCCTGCCTTTTGGGGAAGTCTGGGACGAATACTGCCGCCGGAACAGTGTGCCGGTGGACGGTGCATGGTTTGAGGAAGTCAAAAAGTACGAGCAGAACGTGCTGAGCAAGCGCATTTGAATGAGAGAGGTTTTTGAAGATGGGTATTCTGGATATTGAAATTGTCAAAGGTTTTATGCGGATGTGCAACGATGGCTGGCTGCAGGGCTGGCACGAGCGCAACGGCGGCAACCTGACCTACCGCATGAAGGAAGAGGAAGTAGCCCAGTGCCGTCCCTTCTTTGACCCGCAGCCCCGCGAATGGGTGAACATGGGGGTGCAGGCCGATAATCTGGCGGGGGAGTATTTCATCACCACCGGCTCCGGCAAGTTCTTCCGTAACGTGGAGCCGGACCCCGTCCACAGCATCGGTATTGTGGAGATCAACGACAAGGGCGACAGCTGGCGCATCGTCTGGGGCCTTGAGGGCGGCGCAAAGCCCACTTCCGAGTTCCCCAGCCACTTCATGAACCACAGCGTCCGCAAGGCGGCCACGAACGGCGCAAACCGCGTCATCTACCATTGCCATGCCACCAATGTCATCGCTCTGACCTACATTCTGCCCCTGACCGACCGGGATTTCACCCGTGCGTTGTGGCAGAGTGCCACCGAGTGTCCGGTGGTGTTCCCGGAGGGCGTGGGCGTCTGCCCGTGGATGGTGCCCGGCGGAGCCGACATCGCCATGGCCACCAGCGAGCTGAGGAAGACTTATCAGGCTGCCATCTGGGCACAGCACGGTCTGTTTGCTTCCGGTCCGGACTTTGACATCACCTTTGGTCTGGCCCACACCATTGAGAAGAGCGCAGAAATTTACGTCAAGGTGCTCTCCATGGGCGGCGGCATCATCCGGCAGACCATCACCGACGACGACCTGCGTGCCATTGCCCGCGACTTTGGCGTGACCCTGAACGAGAAGTTCCTCAACTAAGCCATCTTTCTCCATTCTTCTTCATCATAGCAGAACAGGCATCCCGTCCGATACCGCCAAACGGTAACGCAGGATGCCTGTTCTGCTTTATGTTTCCCGGAATTCCATGGGCGTTTTTCCGGTGACCTGCTGAAAGACTGCGCTGAAATAATTGCGGGTGGCAAAGCCAAGCTGCTCGGAAATTTCCCGGACGCTGAGCGGTGTACTTTTCAGCAGAACTTTCGCACGTTCGACCTTTGCAAACTTTACATAGTTCGTCACGCTCAGACCGGTTTCTTCCTTGAATTTGTGGGTGAGGTAATATTCCGTGTATCCCACCAGCACGGCAAGATCTTCCGCTACGATCTTTTTGTCCAGATTCATCTCGATGTAATCCACACATTTCTGGATCTGCATACTGAGGTTCGGGTTCGTCCGGTGCTTGTGGACCCGCCGGATGAAGTCGTCGTACATCATCATTGCAAGCGGGTGCAGCTCATCCAACGATTTTGCCGCTTCTGCCGTCTGAATGTAGCTGTCCCCCAGGGAGTACGCCTCCTCCGGGGAAAGACCGCCCTCAATGGCGGCACGGCAGACCAGAGAGGTGAACACGATGATGGAGGTCTTGCTCTGGCGTAGCACATCGCTGCTCTGCACCGGTACACCTGCACTTATGCTCATACAGTTGGAAAGCGCCTGCTTGTAATTCATATCTCCGGTGCGGACCATCTGCAGCATTCCCTGCTCTGCCATCCAGACTTTATACCGGTCGTGGGGGATGGCAGAGCTTTCCAGCCGCTCCTCCTGTGCTGTGCTACTGTTGACACAGCTCAGTTCCAACCGCTGCCCGGTCAGGCAGTAGTGCATCATCAGCAGATAGCGGTATATAATGGTGTTTTGCAGGGCAGGAACTTTTTCAAGGGCTTTGTAAAGTTGGATCGTCCATGCCACACTGATCTCCAGCTTGCTGTAATATTTCAGCCCGTCCTCGATCCCGCGCATTGTCACATCCCGATGGAACACCGGCCCGATGACCCAGACACGCTTCAGTTTTCCCTCTTCCTTTTCAAAGGCTGCGCCCCACAAAAGACCCAGAGCCGTCCCCAAGGTAACGGGCACATCGTCCCGGTTCCCATGCTCCAGCATCCGCTGTTTGCAGCCGAACAGCTCAAATGCGCTGGCAAGAAAGGCCTCGTCCGGGCAGTTGCTCCGTAGTAGCTTTCCCTTTGCATCATAGCACCATGTATAAACATTGCCGCCGCACTGGACAAGCTCGGAAAACAGCATCATATTCTGGAGAACATTCATGTGTAACCCCTCCGGCTCATTGGCTCATTGATAGAGCCAGTATATCATACTTCCGCCGTTTTTTCTACCGATGCCCGGAACCCCCTCTCAAGCTCCGCAATACTCCCCCAGCATCGCAAGGCTGGGCTTTGCGGTCCGTTCCATAGTTTCACGGTTCACGGCGATCAGGCCGAACTGCATGGCATAGCCCTTCTGCCACTCAAAATTATCCATCAGGCTCCAATGGAAGTAGCCCTTCACCGGGATGCCGTCGGCAATGCAGTGCTGCACGCCGTCCAGTGCCTGCCGGATAAACGCCACACGGCGGGTGTCATCGGCGGTGGCAATGCCGTTTTCGGTCACGATCAGATCACCCTTGAACGCTTCTGCCACCTTGCGGAGGACGTGTTCCAGTGCCTGCGGATAGACCTCGTAATCCATCTGGGTCAGCTCTGCGCCCTCCGGTGCCGGCAGCTGCCCCTGCGGGCCGTAAAGGGTGCGGGTGTAGTTCTGCACACCAAGGAAATCATCCTCTTTGATGTAGGGCAGATAATGGGTGAAGTCCTCCTGCCATGCGGTCTCGGCAAAGGCTTCGCCGCCGGGCTGTGCCTGCAAATCGTGGAGCGAAAGGGTCAGGCCCACCTTGACCTGCGGGCAGATGGCCTTGATGGCATCCCGTGCGGCTGCATGGGCGCGCAGCACCAGCAGATCGCCCTCCGGGGTGCGCTCGCTGACAAAGATCTGCGGCTGGGGTGTGCCGAACACCTGCGCGTTCTCCATGGCAGCATACTTCATGTTTTCCATCATCTTCTGGAAGTTCATGCCCACCTGCACCGTGCCCTCGGCAGACTTTCCGGCAGCAGCGGCATTCTTGGCTGCCTGTTCTGCCATCAGGCGGAACCGCTTGGAAATGGCGGCCAGCTGCAAGCCCATATTCGCTTCGTTGATGGTGCAGACATAATGCAGCTCGCTGCCCAGCTGCTCCATGACAAAGGCTGCATAGTGCTTAAAGTCCTCGACCGTGGATTCTGCTTCCCAGCCGCCCTTGCAGATAAGCCACTTGGGGCTGGTGAAGTGCAGCAGAGTCACCACCGGTTCTACACCATGCGCTTTGCAGCAGGCGATCACCTTGCGGTAGTGTTCAATGGCTTCCGGATTGAACGTTCCTTCCTCCGGCTCCACCCGTGCCCACTCGATGGAAAAGCGGTAGGCGTTCAGCCCGGCATCGGCCAGCAGCTTAATATCTTCTTCGTACCGATGATAATGGTCGCAGGCAATGCCGCTGGGCTCCGTAAAGCTGGAATGGGGCAGCTGCTCCTGTGCCCAGTAGTCGCTGTTGGTATTGTTACCCTCTACCTGATGGGCTGCTGTTGCAGCACCGATGAAAAAGCCTTTTTCAAATTTCTGCATGATGATTCTCCTTTTTATTCAGAAGCCGTGTTTTCTCTGTGCCTATTGTAACAGGTCTGTGCGGAGCAAAAAGGATAATTTTTCACGTTATTGGTAAATTTTTCGTCGAGTGGTCAGAACTGCGCGAATTTTTATCCTTAATTCCAATTTTTTGTCTGGCAGTACCTATTGCATTCTGTTATTCTGGTGTCAAGAAAAGCGGAACCCGTTTCACACAAAAAGGAGGAAAAATCATTATGTTCCAAAAGAAACCCAGCGCCAGTGAGGTAGACGGCGTCCAGTACCGCCGCGCCAAAACATGGCAGATCATCTGCTACGCCTGCAACGCCTTCGTGGGCATGAGCGTCTATTCCCTGATCGGTATGGCAAGTTATTCTGCCAGCATCGGCTACGGCATCACCACTGCAACCGTCGGCATCATCCTGATGCTGGCCCGCATTCTGGACGGCTTTACCGACCCGCTGCTGGCATTCGTCTACGACCGTGTCAACACCCGTTTCGGCAAGCTGCGCGTTCTGCTGATCAGCGGCTACCTGATTGAGGCAGTCGGCCTGCTGTGCATGTTCAACCTGTGCTCCAGCAAGGGCTTCGGCCTGCCGGTGTTTGCCCTGACCTACATTATCTACATCATCGGCTACACCATCACCAACATGACCGCCCAGACCCTGCCTGCCATCATGACCAACGATCCCCGGCAGCGTCCCACCATCGGTGTCTGGACCACTGCACTGAACTACGCAGTGCCCATGGGCATGAGTATGCTGATCTACACCGTCATCCTGCCCAAGTGCGGCGGCACCTTTAATCAGGACTTCCTCAGCACCGTCTGCACCATCGTGCTGATCATTGCCGGTATCGGCACCCTGATCGTCTGCGCCGGTATCTCTGCCTACGATAAGCCCGAAAACTTTGAGGGCACCAACAAAAAACACGAGCCGCTGAAAACTGCGGATATTCTTGAGGTGCTCAAGCACAACAAGCCCCTGCAGTGCTACATCGCCTCCAACGCTTCCGACAAGCTGGCACAGCAGGTGGGCAGCCAGGCCATCATCAACACCATGCTGAACGGCATCCTGATCGGCAACATGGGTCTTGCCACCACCCTTGGCGTGATCAGCATGGTGCCTTCTATCTTCTTTGCGGCCTTCGGCGCAAAATATGTGGGCAAAAAGGGCAGCAAGAAGGGCATCGTGACCTGGACCTGCATCAGCATGGCCATCACCTCTGTGCTGATCCTGTTCTTCATCTTCACAGATACCCGTCAGATCGGCGTGATGGGCAGTTGGAACATGATCGTTTACGTGCTGCTGACCCTGCTGCAAAACGGTTCCAATATGTGCATCACCACCTCCAACAACTCTTACATGGCTGACACCATCGACTACGAGCTGGACCGCAGCGGCCGTTACATCCCGGCGGTGGTCTCCGGCACTTACAGCCTGATCGACAAACTCATCACCTCGGTGGCTGCTGTCATCGCCACCGGTGCCGTGGCTATTCTGGGCTACACCACCACGATGCCCCAGCCCACGGATGCCTACACCTCCGGCATCTTCTGGATGACCCTTGCCATCAAGTACGGTCTGCCGATGCTGGGCTGGGTCATCACCCTGCTCGCCATGGTAGGCTGCCCGCTGACCAAGGAGGAAATGGTCAACGTCCAGAAGCGCATCGCAGATAAGAAAGACGCCCTTCGTCATGAAGTGATTGCAGAACACATGCAGTAACACCCCGCAAAAACCGAAAGGGCTCATACGCTCTTTCGGTTTTTGCTGATTCTATCCATTTTTCATAAAGGAGTTTTTACCATGAGCAAGACCATCCTGCTGAATCATAGCAATTGGCATTTTACCAAGGAGAACCCCGGCATCCCCACCGCCATTATGGGTGAGGCCATCACCCTGCCCCACACATGGAACGCCGTGGACGGTCAGGACGGCGGCAACGATTACTACCGCGGCACCTGCTGGTATACGCTGGCTCTGGCAAAGCCCGCCATCCCGGCAGGCGGCAAAGCAATTTTGCAGTTGGACGGTGCCGCTATGACCGCTGTAGTCTACCTGAACGGCGAAAAGCTGGCCGAGCACAAGGGCGGCTATTCTACCTTTCGGGTTGACCTGACCGAACATCTCAAAGAGGAAAATCTGCTGGCGATCAGCGTGGACAACAGCGACAACGACACCGTGTACCCCCAGAAGGCAGACTTCACCTTCTACGGCGGCATTTACCGCGATGTAACTCTGCACATCGTTCCGGCAGAGCATTTCGCTTTGCCCGCAAACGGCGCACCGGCTCTGAAGGTGACCCCCATCGTCACCGACCTTGCCGCTAAGACCGTCGAAGTCACTGTGGAAGCCGCCGTGGTGGGTGCACAGAGCGTTACCTTTGCGCTGGAAGGCCAGAGCATCACCGCTCCGGCGGAAAACGGCACTGCAAAGGCTGTTTTCACCCTGGACAATGCCCGCCTGTGGGATGGCGTGGACGATCCCTTCCTTTACACCGTCTCTGCCAAGCTGGACAACGGTGAAGAGACTTCTGCCCGCTTCGGCTGCCGGAAGTTTGAGTTTGACCCACAGAAGGGCTTCATCCTGAACGGCCGCAGCTATCCGCTGCGCGGTGTTTCCCGCCATCAGGACCGCAAGGGGGCCGGCATTGCCCTGACAAACGAAATGATGGAGGAGGACATTTCCATCATTCTGGAAATGGGTGCCAACACCATCCGGCTGGCGCACTACCAGCACGCACAGTATTTCTACGACCTGTGCGATGAAAAGGGCCTTGTCATCTGGGCAGAGATTCCCTACATCACCATGCACATGACCAACGGCCGTGCCAACACCCTGACCCAGATGGAAGAGCTGATCGTCCAGAACTACAACCACCCCTGCATTGCCGTTTGGGGCCTGTCCAACGAGATTACCGCCGCATCCGCTGTCAATGAAGATCTGCTGGAAAACCACCGTCTGCTGAACGAGCTGGCACACAAGCTGGACCCCACCCGGAAGACCACCATGGCAAATGTGTTCATGCTGGAGACCACCAGCCCCATTCTGGAGATCCCGGACGTGAACAGCTACAACCTCTATTTTGGCTGGTATCTGGGCGAACTGGAGCAGAACGACGAGTTCTTTGACAAATACCACGCCGATTACCCCGACCGCTGCATCGGCTTTTCGGAGTATGGCGCAGATGCTAACCCCCAGTATCAGAGCAGCCACCCGGAAAAGGGCGACTACACCGAAAGCTATCAGTGCGTTTACCACGAGCATATTGCAAAGATGATCGCCGACCGTCCTTGGCTGTGGGCGACCCATGTGTGGAATATGTTCGACTTTGCCGCCGATGGCCGGGACGAGGGCGGCAAGCACGGCGAAAACCAGAAGGGTCTTGTCACCTTTGACCGCAAGCTGAAAAAAGACCCCTTTTATCTCTACAAGGCCTACTGGAGCAAGGAGCCCTTCGTGCACCTGTGCGGCAGCCGCTATGTGGACCGCGCCGAGGATGTGACCGAGATCAAGGTCTACTCCAATCTGCCAGAGGTCTCGCTGTACAAGGACGGTCAGCTGGTGGAGACTAAGCAGGGCGACAAGGTGTTCGCCTTCCAGCTGCCCATTACCGGCAAGCACAGCATTGAGGCGCGCTCCGGCGAGCACAGCAGCGTAATTCTGGTGAACAAGGTGGACACCCCCAACCCGGACTACGCCATGGACAACCGCAAGAATGTGACCAACTGGTTTGACGGCGAGCTGGACGAAAGCTGCTGGTCGGTGAAGGACAACATGGCTGCCGCCATGGCAGACCCGAAAGCCGGTCCCATCCTGAAGCAGATCCGGGAAAAGGCCGCTGCTTCCCGCGGAGACGTTGCTGCCGCCGTGAAGGACAATCCGGCTCTGGTGGCCATGATGGAGCGTGCCATGCAGCGGATGACCATTCAATCCATGCTGATGCAGGCGGGCACTTCGGAAGAGGACATCAAGCAGCTGAACCGTGTATTGCAGGGTATTTCCAAGGAGTGAGTTTCGATGAGACAGACTTATTGCAACCCCCTTGATCTGGGCTACCGCTATCAGCACATGAAGGAAGGCCCGCGCGTGGCGGGTTTCCGGGAGGGTGCAGACCCGACGCTGGTTTATTTCAAGGGCAAATATTATCTCTTTGTTTCCATGTCGGCAGGCTTCTGGTATTCGGAGGATCTGCTGAACTGGGACTTCCATGCAGACCCCGGCCTGCTGATCTACGACTACGCACCGGATGTGCGGCAGGTGGGCAATTACCTCTATTTCTGCGCCAGCCGCAAGGGACGCAACTGCCCCATTTTGCGCACCGCTGACCCCCTGACTGAGCCGTTTACCGAAGTGTCTGCCCCCTTTGCCTTCTGGGACCCGGATCTGTTCTGCGATGACGATGGCCGGGTGTACTTCTACTGGGGCTGCTCCAACATCTCCCCCATCTACGGGGTGGAGCTGAACCCGGACACCATGACCCCCATCGGTGAAAAGCAGGAGCTGATCTTCGGCAATGAAACCGTACTGGGCTACGAGCGCCCCGGCAACAACGGCATCGTGGACCGGGAAGCCAGCGTGCTGTACCAGTCCATGAAGCAGTTCTATGATCCCAAGACCGGCAAGCTGAATCTGCCGCCGCAGATGGCAAATATCCCCGGTCTGAGTGTCGAAAGCCTGACTGCCATGTTCAACGCCATCGGCAAGCCCTACATCGAGGGTGCCTTTATGACAAAGCATGACGGCCTCTATTACCTGCAATATGCCTGCCCTGGCACCCAGTACAACACTTACGCCGACGGTGTATACACCTCCCGTTCTCCGCTGGGCCCCTTTGTGCGGCAGGCATCCAATCCGTTCTCCGCAAAGCCCGGTGGCTTCATTACCGGTGCAGGCCACGGCAGTACCATTGCCGACACCTACGGCAACTGGTGGCACGCTTCCCCCATGCGCATTTCCGTCAACTATGACTTTGAGCGCCGGGTGGGGCTGTTTCCTGCCGGGTTCGACAAGGACGGCGTGCTTTACTGCAACCAGAACTTTGCCGATTACCCCCACCGCATCCCGGCAGACCGCTTTGATGCCGCCAGACAGCAGCCGGAATGGATGCTGCTGAGCTACAAAAAGCCGGTCACGGCCTCCAGCACCGCAGAAAACAGCAGCCCGGAATGGGCAGTCAATGAGGACTGCCGCAGCTGGTGGAGCGCCGCCGGTGCAGAGCCGGGTGAATGGCTGTGTGTGGATCTTGGCAAAGAGAGTGATGTCCGCGCCATTCAGGTAAATATGGCGGACGAAAAGCTGGTGGTGGACTTCCCTGCCGACAGCTACGGCGATGACCGCAAGACCCGCCACATCGAGACCCGGCCCCAGATCTCCCACTACACGGTGGAGACCAGTGTGAACGGAGCGAGCTGGACGCTGCGCGAAAATGTTGCCCGCGAGTGCTCCAACGGCTACTACGAATATGCAGACGGCATCCGTGCCCGGTACGTCCGGGTGACGGGCGGCGAACTGCCCTACGGACAGGCGCTGCGCATCAGCGGCCTGCGGGTGTTCGGTAACGGCGAAGGCGCAAAGCCCGCACAGGCCGAAGCCGCCGGGGCTCGCGTGGATGCACTGGATGCAAAGATCACTTGGAAGCATATCGAAAATGCACAGGGCTGCAATGTCCGCTACGGCGTTGCGCCCGACAAGCTCTATCTGAGTTGGCTGGTGTATGACACAGACGAAGTGACCCTTTCCACCCTGACCGCCGGGCAGGAATACTACGTCTGCGTGGACAGCTTTAACGAAAACGGCATCACGCCGGGTAAGATTTTCAAACTGGAGGGGTAAACCATGCCCATCAAAGCCGTACAGCAATTTATGCTGGGCACTGTACTGAGCAACGAGCAGCAGGCAAGAGAAACGCTTGCTGCCATGAAAGCCGCCGGGTACGACGGCATTGAACTGTGTGGATTTATGATCCACCCCATTGGTTTTGTGGTAAAGCTGCTGACCAAGGCCGCCGGAATGCCGGTGGGCAAGGGCGGCAACTTGGACTGGCACAAGCTGGTGCAGGAGGCAGGCCTTCAGGTGGTCAGCCTGCACACCGACCTTGGCTCTCTGGAGCGGGATGCCCACGCAGTGGCCGAGGAAGCCAAAAGTTTCGGCACACAGTATGTGGTCATCACCGGGATGTACCGGTTTGATTACGGCGATGAAGCCGCCATGCACGAACTTGCACAGCGGCTGAACAAAGCCGGCAAAGCCTTGGCAGCCGAGGGCATCCACCTGCTCTACCACAACCACAACTGCGAGCTGCGGCATGTGAATGCGGAAAAGCGCGCCTACGATATCCTCTTAGAAGAGACCGACCCCGCTTTTGTCAACTTTGAGTTTGACAGCTACTGGTTCACCGAGGGCGGTGCGAATGCGCTGGCATGAATGCAAAGGCTCGGCTCCCGCATGAAGCTGTGGCACATCAACGACCGGGGCACCCGCATCACCGGCAGTGCCATCACACCCATCCTGAAAACCGACAGCATGGAGCTGGGCACCGGCAACATGGACCTGGACAGCCTGATGGCACAGGCCCTTGCCGTGGAGGTGGATGCCGTTATTCTGGAAAGCCACCGCAACTGGGTGGACAACTCCCCCGTCAAGAGCTTCCAGCTCAGTGCAAAATACCTTGCACAAAAATTCTGATCTGCCATTTTCTCATCATTTTCTTCTTCATTATCCCCATAAAAGCAATGCCCCGCACCGGTTACTCCTTCCGGTGCGGGGCGTTGTGTTTTGCGGGGAATCTTTTTGCGTTACAGGGTGTGGTTACCCGGCTGCAAGGTCAGGCTTCTGCCATCTTGGAGGGTGACTTCTGCGGTCAGATTGCAGGGCACGGTGATGGTGTAGGTCACGGCATCGCCTGCATACTGCCAGCCGCTTTCAATGCGCCCCACCGGGGAATCGTACACCGCTTTTGCCCAACCCAGAGCCGGGTTTGGGGTGGGGGCGATGGTCAGGGTCTCCCCTACCAGATGGATGCCGCACACACCGCCAAACAGCCAGCCGCAGATGGCAC
>SKEI01001692.1_pt1 | contig 11821 bp, 7 predicted proteins | sample 4826701 | NCBI WGS metagenome assembly SKEI01 (sample SAMN11008813, study PRJNA524170) | human gut metagenome | biome: Human fecal sample; material: Feces; isolation source: fecal sample from pouch patient p2, p6, p7, p14 | host: Homo sapiens | place: Israel: Tel-Aviv | collected 2016-08-31 | reverse complement strand
ACTCAATAACGCTCTCAATCAAACTGATAATGCCGGATGATCACCTGTAAGCTTTCACGTCCCTGATACATATTGATATCCGGGTAGTATACGATAGAAATTTTCCGTTTTCCTCTCCCTTCTTCCGCAAATTCATCTCCATTCCCGAAGTACACACCGTCCATCGGATATCCGTTTTCATCCGTCAGACGCATCTTTACCACGTTCCGGTTCTTCCCGAACACACGCATCTGGCTGACCCACAGATTTTTCTGTGCAAACAGTGGTTTCTCATTTCCTTTTCCGAAGGGTTCGAGCAGTGACAGTTCCTGCACCAGATCTTTTCGGATATAATGAATTGGCATCGGCACATCAATCGTCACCTTTTCCACAAGATCTTCTTCTGTCAGTCCTGATTGTTCATTAAGTTTTCTTCGGAAACGTTCCACATTTTCTTCTTCCAGTGAGAGACCTGCTGCCATCGGATGTCCACCGAACTTTGTCAGATATTCTTTGCACTCGCAGAGTTTTTCATACATCGAATACGATTCGATCGACCGTCCGGAACCTTTGACACCCTCTTCTCCTCTTGTCAGCACGAAGGAGGGTTTATGGTATCTCTCCCGCAGCCGCCCGGCAATAATGCCCGCCAGACTCTCATGACATTCCGGAAGAAAGACTACCAGAACCATATCTTCCATCATAGATGTGGATTCCACCTGCTCGATGGCTTTTTCCAGTCCCTGTGCCGTCATCTCCTTACGGCTCTCATTCAGATTTTTCAGGTCACCTGCCAGTACAGCCGCTTCCTCTCTGCTATCTGCCAGCAACAGCTGTAATGCCCGTTTTGCCGTATCCAGTCGTCCGGAAGCATTCAGACACGGACCAAGAATGAATCCGATATGGTACGGACTAATATTCTCCGGTTCCAGATTATTTACCCGGATCAACTCCTGCAGACCAAGGTTCGTGGTGTGATGAAGCCTTTGCAATCCTTCTTTCACCAGAATCCGGTTTTCATCCTGCAGATCCATCACATCACCGATTGTAGCGATTCCTGCAAATGGAAGCATTTTGTCCACCAGATCCACTTCCGGTGCCATTTTTTCATATAACGCTTCCATCACTTTCATTGCAACTACTGCACCGCAAAGTCCTGCAAAAGGATAGGAACAGGCCTTCTGTTTTGGATTGACTATGGCATCTGCAGGTGGCAGAATCTCCTTTCTTTCCCCTTCCAGATCTTCAAACGGCACCTCATGATGATCTGTCACGATCACGGTCATTCCCAGATCTTTTGCTTTCCGTATCTGCGTCACTGCAGCGATTCCATTATCACAGGTAATAATCGTATCTCTCCCCTCCTGCCAGGCCTGTTCAATCAGATGTTCATTGATTCCATATCCGTCTGTGATCCTGTTTGGAATCATCATATCCACATCACATCCAAGCCCCCGGAGACTCTCCAGTAAAATATATGTAGACATTACTCCGTCAATATCATAATCTCCGATGATCCGGATCCTGTTTCTGTTTTCTATTTTCTCCTGCAGGATAGCCACTGCCTTTTCCATATCTTTCAACAGCCAGGGACTGTAAAAATCTTTCCGGCTTCCGTGAAGATATTTCTCAATTGCTTTCTCCCCGATCACATCACGGTTGCGGATAATCCTCGCTGTAACCTGATCAATGCCAAACCGTTCTCCGATCCCTTTAAAATCAGCCCGCTTAGCTGCTACCATCCATTTTTCCATGTTGTCTGCTCCTCATCTTAGCTGTGATTGAAAAAAGCTGCTGCATCGCTGCAACAGCTTTTTGATTACCTATCTCTTCTACTTTGTACTTTTTCCTGATTTCGTTTTCATGACATACCACAGAGCACCGGTGATACATACAGAAGAGTAAGCACCACATACGATACCTACCATGATCGGAAGTGCGAATTCACGGATAGAAGATACACCCATAACAAATACTACAAATATGGTAATAAATGTAGTGAAGGATGTATAAATACTTCTGGTCAGTGTCTGAGTAATACTCATATTTACCAGTTCTTTCAGATCCGCTTTCTTGCCGGCACTCTTCAGATTCTCACGGATACGGTCGAAAATAACGATGGTCGCGTTGATAGAATAACCAACTATCGTCAGCATGCAGGCAATAAAGGTATTACCTACAGAGATTCTTGACAGTGCATAGAATGCAAGTACTACCATTACATCATGTAACAGTGCCAGAACCGCACTGGATGCAAAACGTACATCTTTGAAACGGAACCAGATATACAGCAGCATACAGATCGTAGCGATCAGGACTGCCACAATCGCATCTCTTCTCATCTCAGAACTTACCGTAGAGGAAATACTCTCTGCGGTGATCTTGCTATCATCCACACCAAAGCTGTCTACCAGTTTCTGGTTCAGTTCTTCTCTCTCATCCAGGCTCAGAGATCTTGTCTTAATGATAACCGCATTGCTGTCAGCGACTTTGGATATCTGAATATTTGCATCACCGGTTACTTCCTGTACTACCGGTTTTACCTGGCTGTCAAGGTCATCGATGGACATGTCATCATTGAAAGTTACGTTTGTAGACGTACCACCCATGAACTCCAGGCTGTAGTTCAATGCTTTTCCGTCTTTTGCATGGAACACGCCCATTCCAACCGGAACAAGCAGAATCAGGATAACAGAAATCGTAAAAAATAATTTTCTCTTTCCGAGGAAATCGATGGTTTTTCTTTCTTTCTGTTTTCCGTAGAACTTTTCATCCCGAAGTCCCACTGCATAGAATGCGTTCACCAGCAGTCTGGAAATTACCAGTGCGGTAAACATGGAAAGAACGATACCAAGAGCCAGTGTCATGGCAAATCCTTTGACACTTCCGCTTCCCATTGCTCCCAGAACAGCAGCTGCGATCAGAGTTGTGATGTTACCGTCCACAATGGCGGACATAGCTTTCTCAAAACCGATCTTAATGGCGCTTCTTACACTCTTACCTGCTGCAATTTCCTCACGGATACGAGCATAGATAATAACGTTTGCATCCACCGCCATACCGATGGAAAGAATGATACCTGCGATACCCGGAAGGGTCAGCGTCAGGTCAAAAGCATTCAGCATTACCAGTTCCAGTCCGGTATAGATAGCCAGTGACAAAGCAGCTACCACACCCGGCAGAGCGTAAACGATAATCATAAAGATTCCGACCAGTACCAGACCGATGGCACCGGCGATCAGGCTTGTCTTGATTGCCTGCTGTCCCAGCTGTGCACCTACCACGTTAGAACGAAGTTCTTTCAGTTCCAGTTTCAGGGAACCGATACGGATAATAGATGCCAGTTCTTTTGCTTCTTCGATGGACTGCTGTCCGCTGATCTGTGCTTTACCGTCAGAGATCACACTTTGTACAACCGGTGAACTGATAGTTTCTCCGTCATATACGATAGAGATTCTTTTTTTCAGGTTTGCTGCAGTTGCCTCTGCGAATTTTGTGGTACCGTCTTTGGTCAGTGTCAGTTCTACGACATACTGTTTGCTTCCGGTTGTCTGATCTTCTGTGACACCGCCGTCTGCACCTGCGATATCGCTTCCGTCCAGAACTACGTTGCCGCTTTCATCCTGGAATTCCAGAGATCCTGGTTTACCAAGATCTTCCAGAATCTTATTTGCATCGGTTACACCAGGAATCTCTACGGTGATACGGTCATCACCTTCCTGATATACCTGTGCTTCTTCACTGTAGTCTTCCACACGTTTCTGAAGTTTATAGACGGTATCATCCATATCTTCCTGAGACGGATCGTCTCCTTTTGCCTGGTATGTGATACTTACACCACCGGACAGATCCAGACCGGTCTTGATATTTTTTGCAGACCCGGTTCCGGTCGGGCCGAATCCCACAGCGGTTGTAAAGGCTAACAGACCAATCAGAACCACTGTAAGAATCAGCACAAGAACTCCCTGTTTTTTCTTCATCTTCTTATACCTCTTCTTCTGCCATAGCAGCTTTTATCATGATTGCACACTCTACGCGCTTACGTTCCAGCTCGCAGCCCACTTCGTAAACATCATCGATTTTCCCTTTGAAGTTATAGGAGTTTGCCGCACAGCCGCCACTGCAGTAGAATCGTGCAAAACATTTCTTACATGCCTCTTTTGCATAGACGTTGCAATTTTTAAAATCTTTACAGATTGCAGGTTTTGTGATTCCCTCGTCCACATTACCAAGAAGGAAATCTTCGTTTCCTACAAACTGATGGCACGGATACAGGTCTCCCCATGGGGTAACTGCCAGATACTCTGTTCCTGACCCACATCCGGACAGACGTTTGTATACACAAGGACCTCCGGTCAGATCAAGCATAAAGTGGAAGAAGTTAAATCCGTTTCCTTCTTTATTTCGTTTGATCATCTCTTTTGCCAGGGTATCATATTCTTCAAACAATTTCGGAAGGTCTTCCGGCTGCAGTGCATAGTCCGCATCCGAAGGTGCTACAACCGGCTCTACAGATATCTGTTTGAATCCCAGATCTGCCAGGTTCAGTACATCCTTGGAAAAGTCAAGATTATAATGGGTAAATGTACCGCGGGCATAATATTTGTCCTGGTTACGGCTCTCTGCCCATTTCTGGAACTTCGGAACTACCAGGTCATAGCTTCCGGCACCTTTGCGGAACGGACGCATATGATCGTGGACTTCTTTTCGTCCGTCGATACTCATAACCACATTGCCCATCTCTTTGTTACAAAACTCCATCACTTCATCGTTAACCAGAACACCATTGGTGGTCAGGGTAAAACGGAAGTTTTTATTATGTATCTTTTCCTGCTCTCTTCCGTAAGCTACCAGGTCTTTGACAACCTGCCAGTTCATCAGAGGTTCCCCTCCGAAAAAGTCTACTTCCAGATTTCTCCTGCTTCCGGAGTTGGCAATCAGAAAATCCAGTGCTTTCTTTCCTACTTCGTAGGACATCAGTGCACGTCTTCCATGATATTCTCCTTCTTCCGCAAAGCAGTACTTACAGGCCAGATTACAGTCGTGGGCAATATGCAGGCACAGTGCTTTGACTACAGTTGGCCGTTCTTTAAAATGCTCTATCGCATTTTCATAAATGTCCTCGGTAAACAGCATTCCCTCATCGGTCAGTTCCTGAATTTCTTTAAGAGCTGTCTTCAGGTCTTCTCCGGAATAAGAAGCCGACAGTTTTTCTGTCACTTCTTCGTTGGAACATCCCTGATCCAGCAGGGCGATACAGTCATATACAATATCGTCCACCACATGAACGGATCCGCTATTTACATCCAGAACAATTGCGTATCCATTACTTTTATACTGATGAATCACTTATTTGTTCTCCTTCTTCTTTTCTTGAGCAGCAGCATCTTCTGCTTCGATATACAATGTAATCACAATTGATCCACCGGATCAATTCTTGATATGCTATGTAACAAAAAGCAAGCAGCGGCTTTTGGACCGCTGCCTGTATGTTCCAAGCATCATAGAGCCTGCTGATTTCTTATTTTGTGTTTTCGCAGCTCTGATTTCCTACTGTACAAGAAGTCTTGCAAGCAGACTGGCAGGATGTCTGACATTCACCACATCCACCTTTTTTCATTGTGTTCTGTAAACTTTTTGTATTTAAAGTTTTAATATGTTTCATTTTGCTTCCTCCTTATGTTATTACTTCTTGCATTATAGCATATGTTCTTTCATTTTCAAAGAGTTTTTTTCGCAACTTCCGGCTATTTTCACGATCTGCCACTGTTTTCAGGCTCCCGTCACCATTGCTCCCAAAGTTGACGACCCTGCACAGATAAGAAGTGTAAGAAATGCACCTTTTACCCCCGATCCCGTACCTGCACCGGAAAAGATGGTAAGCAGCATCAGAATACCCCAGTATATACTGCCAAGTATCATTCCCCACAGATATCTTTTTCTTTCTGCTGTTTTTCCCATATAAATTCCTCCCGATAATCCGGATAGAATATAAACAGCCAGAATACCAGCGGACACTTTTCTCTCATCCAGCTGGTACTTCAGCAACAGTAATGCCAGAAGCAAAAGCCCTGCCCCGCTGACCAGATAGGACACGATCAGACCTTTTATGACTCTGCTGCTCTTTTGTATCCAGATGTTTTTCCCTGTATCCAAAAAAATCCCTCCCATACAGTACTATATGGGAGGGTTGTACATTCTATACCTTATCGGCTTCAGATTTCTTTTTTTCGGTTTTTCTTGCCTGCGATACCAAGTGCTGCAAGCGCTGCTGCCGCGAGTCCTGCATACCAGGCTGTCTGCTGATAGTCTCCGGTCTTCGGATTGACTCTTTTCAGTGTCGTACCGTAAGCCTGCTGTGTCTGGCTCTTCTGTGTGTTTTTCTTTGTCACACTGCCGGATGTGCTTCCGTTTGAACTGCTGCCTGTATTTCCTGCGGACACATTCGGTGTCAGTTTTGTCGTAGTACTTCCGGAAGTTGTTGTATTTTTATTTGTATATGCCTTATCCGTATTGCCTACCAGAGACTGGCTTCCTGCAATCTTCAGACCTGCCACATTGTACGGACTGAAAGAAGTTGTCACAAAGCTCAGTGTTCCGTCTGCATTATAAATCGGAGTAATATACTCGATGCTTCCATCTTTCAGATAATGAATCACAACAAGCTGTGTATAGAGCTGATCGTCCGGTGCCGGCATCGTGATGCGCACCTGTTGTCCGTTCAACTGATATTCATTATCATTCATCATATCCCACAGCTTCATCTCATATGGGCTGATAAAAGTATCTACATTCTGACCGTTCAGAACGGAACTGTCAGATTTATCATTATTCAACTGTACCTGAAACTGTATGTACCATGGAAAATCACCGTCTACCGTAACGCCGTTGCTTGTCCGGTTGACCGTCTTCGCCTGTTCCTGGGCTGTCTGTAACAGTACCAGACTGTCAGCCTCTATATAAGCTTTCTGTGCTTCAGACAGTGCCTCGTATTCTTTTGTAGCCGCTACGATTGCTTCTACCTCTTCCGTTGTCGTCACTTCGCTTGGAAGGAAATCCAGCTGTTCCTGTACCGTTGCAATCTCATTCATCTGCTCCCAGGTAAGTCCGGATCCTTCTGCGCTTTCTGTATCTGCTGGTGTCTCTGGTACGGTATCAGACGGTAACTCCGGCTGTGGTTTTGGTGTCTCAGGCGTTGGTTCTGCCGGATCCGTTGGCGGTACTTCCGGTTCCGTCGGAACATCCGGCACTTCTGTTGGCTCCGGGGTAATCGTTGTGTCCGGATGTGTCACTTCTGAACCCGGATCTGTCGGTTCCGTAACCTCAGGTGTTGGCTGCGGTGTGCTTTCCGGCTGTGGCGTGACTTCAGGTGTTGTTGTCGGTTCCGGTGTCACTGTAACCTCAGGTGTTGCTTCCGGAGTCGGTGTGACTTCCGGTGTATCGGTTGCTTCCGGCGTTGGTGTGACTTCCGGTTTCAGAGAACTTACGCGAACAGTAACCTTTCTGGTCACAGTTTCGCTGTCTTCGTCCCATCCTTTTTCCTTGCTGTAATCAATCTTTTTCGTGTCATAGGGATGGAAAACCACCTGATAGTCTGTCTCGTATTCTGTTGGAACTGCATCCTCTTTTTCCCAGGAAAATCCTCCGTCTCCATCGCAGCCTTCCAGGGAAATCTCTGACAGTGCTTTTGCATCTTTTACCGTAATTACTTTCGGAACATAAACTTTTTCTTTTTCTGCTGCTCCTTCTACTTCACCATCGCCGGTGATATCCTCTGTATACAGGCGGACATTATCCAGCTTCAGACAGCCGGTCACGCGAACCAGTGCATCTTCAAAATCTTCTGCGCGGCGGATAGAAACTCCGGATGGTAATTCCCAGGTTTCTTCCTCATCTACAGTAACTGTACCACAGATTCGGATCACACCGCAGGATCCTGCAAGTTCTGCTGCCTTTTCAAAGCTTTTTACTGCCTCATCCTGGCTCTCGCCGCTATTCTTATCATTTCCCGTTTTTCCATTCAGATATACGATAGTTTTTTCTTCTTTCTTTTCCCCATCCTGAGTATCTTTCTGGTCTTTTGCAGACTCCGCATATACCATCTGACCGGTTGTGGAAGAAAGAACCATCACAGATGCCATCACCATTCCCACCGTCTTCATGTATCGCTTCGCTGCCGGTTTATTATTTTTCTTCATTATCCACATCTCTCCTGCTTTGTATTCTCAGCTGCGGTTTCACAGCTTTTTTTACTACTTTCACAGTTATTCAATTTTATATTATAACATATACTTCTCTTTTTCAACACCCCAAAAAATATGATTTTACAAGAATTTGTCTTGATTTTTGAATCGAATTCCTGTATATTCAAGTACAACTACTACATATTTTCAAAGGAGTGAATATTTTTGGATTCTGGCGACGCCATACAACTAATTGTGTTACTGCTGTTAATTTTGCTTTCCGCATTTTTCTCTTCCGCAGAGACGGCCATGACTACAGTCAACAAGATCCGTATCATATCTCTTGCTGACGATGGGAATAAAAAAGCAAAAACCTTATTGAAAATTATTGAAAATCCGGGAAAGCTTCTGAGTACGATCCTGATCGGCAACAATATTGTCAACCTGTCAGCATCTTCTCTGGCAACCACCTGGACCACGAGAGTTCTTGGTAATGCCTTTATTGGTTTTATCACCGGCGTTCTGACCTTGCTGATTCTTCTGTTTGGTGAGATTACTCCGAAAACCCTGGCAACATTACAGGCAGAAAAAATCTCTCTTGCCTATGCACCGGTAATCTATCCTCTGACCAGGCTGCTGACTCCTATAATTTTCTTTGTGAATCTGCTTTCGCGAGGTGTCTTATTTCTGCTTCATGTAGATCCCGATGCCAAGCCAAATGCCATGACAGAGCAGGAACTTCGTACCATCGTGGATGTCAGTCATGAAGACGGTGTCATCGAGAGCGAAGAACGGCAGATGATCTATAACGTTTTCGATTTTGGTGATTCTCAGGCCAAGGATGTGATGGTTCCCCGTATCGATATGTCTCTGATTAATGTGGATGCCACTTATGACGAAGTAATTCAGGCATTCCGTGAAGACGGTTATACACGTTATCCGGTCTATGAAAATTCAACAGATACCATCATCGGCACTCTGAATATGAAAGACCTGATTCTGCGAGATCCGGAAAAACCGTTTTCTGTACGGGATTTTCTCAGAAACCCATATTTTACCTATGAATACAAAGGTACGGCAGATCTTCTGATGGAGATGAAAGAATATGCCGTCAATCTGGCAATAGTCCTTGATGAATATGGCGCAACCGCCGGTATGATCACACTGGAAGACCTGCTCGAGGAAATCGTCGGAGAGATCCGTGATGAATACGATGCCGACGAAGAGGAAGACTTTAAAGAAATCGTTCCGAAACGAGAATATCTTGCAAAAGGTTCTGCCAAACTGGACGATCTGAATGAAGCTCTGGATCTGCATCTGGAAACGGAAGATTACGATTCTATCGGAGGTTTTGTGATCGAACAGCTCGATCACCTGCCGGTTCCCGGTGAATCCTGTATCACAGATAATCATCTGAAACTGGTCGTTGATCAGGTGGACAAAAACCGTATCGAACTTGTACACATCTATATACCGGAAGATTTTTACGATAAAAAAGAAGAAGAGGATTAACCTCTTCTTCTTTTTTATTCCACACTTTTCAGTGATTCGATCATATCAATCTTTTTCAGCCGGTAATACATCATTCCATTGACTAACAATGCAAATGCCAGTGTGATCAGTCCGCTGTACAAGAAACTTCTGAAAAATATACTTCTTCCGAACATCATCATATCCACTTCTACGGTTCGGATCACCTTTCCATGCAGAAAAGCACCGATTCCCACACCTGCGAGGATTCCGAATACCGTAAGCACCATATTCTCACGATATACATACGAAGCCACTTCTCCGTCGTAGAATCCAAGCACTTTCAGTGTTGCCAGCTCTCTCTGACGTTCTGTGATATTGATATTGTTCAGATTATACAGCACCACAAATGCCAGCAAACCTGCCGATACGATCAGAACCACAATGACGATATTCAGAGAGCGAAGCATGTTGTCAATCTCACTGATCAGATCTGACGTAAAGGATATAGCTGCGATCTCCGGATGTTCCATGATCGTCTGTCCCAGTCCGTCCTCGTAACTGTCTGACGTATCTTCGTAGCGAAGCAACAGCTGATTATACTCTGCCGCTTCCCCGAACAAGGTCTGATATGTGTCTGTCGTTATATAGATAAAATGCCGCACATAATTTTCAACAATCTCCGTGATTTCGACTTTCACAATCTGATCACCCTTTTTCATCTGCACTGTATCACCGACTTTGAGTCCCAGAATATCTGCCGTCTTCTCACTGATGGCAGCCCCCTGCGCCGGGAAATCATAATGTTTTCCACTGATGCGATCACGCAGATCAAAGAAATCTCCAAAACAAGTCAGATCTTTCGGTACTTCCATCACCGCATCCACACTGCGCTTCGGTGACTGCAGTTCCACACTCTGGCAATACATCTCCAGAATCTGCTGTATCCCCGGATACGTCTCCATCTCGCTTTGTACCTGTGCCTTTTTCTCTTCCGTGGCGTCCCCGTTAAAAACAGCGCTTGCCTGATAGGTAAACAGATTGACAAACTGATTCTTTGCAATCGCAGTAATCGAATCCTGCAAGCCAAATCCCACCACGATCAGTCCCATACATCCACCGATACCAATGACAGTCATAAAGAACCGCTTTTTATATCGGATCAGATTCCGGATCGTTGATTTTGTTGTAAAGTTCAGATGTTTCCATAAAAATGGAATCCGTTCCAGCAGAATCCTCTTTCCGTTTTTTGGAGCCTCCGGGCGCATCAGCTGTGCCGGGCGCGCTGCCAGTTCCTTATAACATGCCACTACAGTTGCCACACCGGTACAGAGTGCACTCGCAAGGATCGCAAGTCCGCCCTCTTCCCAGTTTAACGGGGTCAGATACTCTTTCATACCCGTATACAGCATACCATACGCATTCATGATCACCCACGGCAGAATTTTCTCACCGAGCAGCACTCCGACAAATGCACCGGAGATGGTAAACATCAGTCCGTAGGCAAGATATTTTACCGCGATCACACCGTCTCCGTATCCCAGAGCTTTCAGTGTACCGATCTGCTGACGCTGTTCCTCGATCATTCGAGTCATCGTCGTCAGGCTGACAAGCGCTGCCACCAGAAAGAAAATGACCGGAAAGAACTTTCCTATATTTGTGATGCGCACTGCATCCTGTCCGTAATTTTCCGTGGAAGTCACCTGATCTCGTCCCCATACATACCAGTCCGGAACCTTCAGATCTTCCAGTTTTTTCTCTCCGTCTGCAATTTCTTCTTTTGCATCTGCCAGTTTTTTCTCTGCTTTCCGGCTTTCTTTTCTGTATTCCTTCCAGCCGTCCTCCAGTTCCGTCTCTTTCGCGTCAATCTCATCTTTTGCCTCCCGGAGTGCGCTTTTTCCATCCACAATCTGCTGTTTTCCGGCAGAAAGCTGCGTCTTTCCATCTGCAAGTGCAGCTTTTGCTCCGGCAAGCTGCTTCTTTCCGTCCGCAATCTGTGCTTTTGCCTGCCCAATCTGCGCCTCACCATCCGCGAGCTGTTTTTGTACCTGACTGATCTGTCTTTCTCCTGCTGCAAGCTGTTCCTTTGCCTGTGCGATTTTCTCCTCGCCCGCCGCAAGTTCCTGACGATGCATACTGATTTCCGCTTCTCCGGCATCCAGCTGCGTCCTTGCCTGCTCGAGTTCTCC
>SKEI01001684.1_pt1 | contig 11865 bp, 16 predicted proteins | sample 4826701 | NCBI WGS metagenome assembly SKEI01 (sample SAMN11008813, study PRJNA524170) | human gut metagenome | biome: Human fecal sample; material: Feces; isolation source: fecal sample from pouch patient p2, p6, p7, p14 | host: Homo sapiens | place: Israel: Tel-Aviv | collected 2016-08-31 | reverse complement strand
AATAGAATTCTTTTTATGTCACGCAACGCTTGTGAAAACAGGCGCAACGGTAACGATTTTCATTCTGGTCATCGAAAGCAAAATTCCGATTTTTCGTTCTCTGCGACTTCCCAATAAACGGGAATTTTACGCTTTCTTAATTGGATGTCTAATTACAGTTTTCCATTTTTCTGGGGCAACCTTTCTTGCATCAGACATATAAATCTCGTGGTGCAACCTATCTTTGTTAATATCATTAACATATCCATTTTGTTCTAAATAAGTATCCATAAGCGCAACAGTTGCTGGCTCATTATCAAAAGAACCTATATGCATAATTTGAACGCATAATCCCTCATCAATCGTAAGATACTCTGCTGACGAACAATCAAGTTTCTTCTTTTTCGTTGCTGTTTCTACCGCCCAGTCAAAATCAGCTTTAGAAATGAAATCAGGCAAACGGATAACAGAAATCCAGCTGAAAGCAGACTTATTTGTATAATCTACACTCTCGACATCATCCTGCCACCAAAAACCTTCCAATGGCGGAACAACATATTCAAAAAATCCTTCAATTTTATAATCAGTCTTGTAACTCATTTTTAATGTGTATGCAACAGCATATAGAACACTGATTGCTTGTTGATATGCTCCGCCTTCTTCATTTGGATTGCCTTTTCCTCTAACTGCAATATAATTTGCCTTAGGTACATTTACAATCTCTGGTTTGTTCTTCGGCATATAGAATTCTTTATACTCTTTTTTAAAATCAAAAGCCATAATAACCTCCAAAATTCTGATTTTCTCAATTCTCCAAACTTGAAGTTGTCTGTTATAAAATATCAGCAACAAATTCCTCTATCAAACGATTCACCTGTTCGGGTTTGTCTGTATTGGAATTGTGTCCTGCTCCTTCGATCCACGTCAAAGGATTTTTCGTATTGCGATGCCATGCTTTGTTGTACCGTATACACGAACCAGCGTGATCTTGTGTGCCGCACATCAATAATGCGGGACACTTGATTTCATACGGCAGATTCTTTTCCATGGCCGCTGCCAAAATACGATAGCCATGTCCAGCAATTTGTGCATAGCGTTTCTGGTTTCCGTCATAAGTCAGCATCATTTCACGCATGAGGCTTCTACCATAGTCAGTCATGGCAACGCCTTCCGACCCCGATTTCAGGAGCCATTTCCACGGATAATGAGCATATACCGGCTCCATCCGTTTCAAAAGCCAGATCTCAACTGCCGTCACATAGCTTCGTTGCAGCGGTGCAGAGTCAATGGAGACAAAGCCTGTCATTTTGTCTGGGTAAAGCTGCGCATAAGCCTGTCCCACATATCCACCCATAGACTGCCCGACAATAACAGGCTTTGTAAGTCCTTCTTGGTTTAAGATATCATCCAGCCATTTTGCCTTATCGAACAAATCAAAATCAAACCGAAACGGCCATGAGGAAGCGTGTGCCGGTGCATCCCAGACGATAATATTATACCTGTTCTCGAAATACTGAATCTGCTTATCAAACAATCTATGGTCTGCCGTCAATCCCGGTAGAAAAACAAGCGTAATTGTATCCGGGTTTGACACGCTTGCCCAATAGTGAATCGTTCCGCATCGAGTATGATAAGTTTTTTCTTTCATTGGGCTCCCCTCCACAAATTCCGATTGAGATTTCACCTGTTTTAAGAAATTTAATAACTGTTATATTTTGTTATTAAATTCTCCGCAAACCATTGAAAACACTGGATTTGTCGCAGGTGAGCTTTCCCTTATTGTTTCCCTTGTGTTATATCGTCCCACCAGTGTTTACGAACTCTGATAAGGGCAAATACAAGGGCAAGAAAAATCTATAAAACAGTATAACACAAAATAAAACTGACATGGTGAACTGATTGAAATGCTTCTTAATTTTTACAATTAATGGTTGATTGAATAATAAGGAGATGGGATACGATGAGAACAATATTTGCAGAATACAATCCACAGTGCAACAGTATTGATGTTTATACCAGTGCCGGCTATATGCTTCGCATTGACTGCTGGGAAGCTGAAAAGAATTTAAAGACTACACCTGGATCAGAATGTGCTTTGACATCTCTTGCAATTGATGAGCCATTAGAATATGCAAGGTTATATCTTGATGGAAATTTGCAGATGTGGGTAGATGCGGAAGATTCACTTGAACTTTAATATTTCCTATTAAAAACATATAATAAAAGTCCCCCTTACTATTTTTGAAGGAGAACTTTTGTTAAAATTTATTAGAATTTTCCATTCTGGTTCTGCCATGTAAATTCATCAACGATAGTTTCCATATAGAAAATGTTAGATAAAAAAATTCATTAGAATTTAAAAATTAGCAAAAGGGCAGAAGCAAGGTCTAATCATAAATTTATTCTGTACCTTTTGCTTATTAGGGTATATAGGATATTTCAACAGACGCTTATAACAATCCACTGTATATTTTTAAATCTTCATCCTTAAACACATTAAAGATTACCTTTTTTATTCTGCTGTCTTTGTTAAGATACTGCTTTACAGTGTTCGTTGCAATCTCGGCAGCTCGTTTCTGTGGAAAACGGAATACACCTGTAGACAAACAACAGAATGCAATAGATTCCACACCAGTATCAGCTGCAAGCTTTAGGCACTCTGTGTAACAGCTTGCGAGCAGTGCTTCATCCTCTTTTGTGACTTTCCATTGTATAATAGGTCCTACCGTATGAAGAATATATTTTGCCGGAAGATTGTAGCCCGATGTTATCTTTGCTTTTCCGGTCTCTTCTTCATGTCCCTGCTTTGTCATAATTTCATGCATTTTCAGACGAAGTTCCATTCCAGCATAAGTATGAATAAAGTTATCAATACAGGCATGCATCGGTGAAAAACAACCAAGCATCTGTGAGTTACACGCATTCACGATCGCATCACATTTCAAAGTGGTAATATCACCCTGCCAGATATATAATCTCGAATCGGATTTTACAAGTGCAAGCGTGTCAACATCTGTGATTCCACGCTCTATATTTCTTTCTGTAAGGTACTCATCCTGTATTTCCAAAAAATCATTACTGATTGGTCTTGGCGGTCTGACATTCATAAGTGAGCGGAGCAGATTTTCCTGTCCCTGCTTATCTGTAGGAATGTTCTGTCTTCCAAACCGTATTTCTTCTTTTAAAAGATACTGAATCAGATATTTTCTTCGCTCATCCTGTGTCATAATACCAGCCCCCTTATATCAGTAATTGCCTTTGCCATATCACCGCCAATACCGATCGCACGCTTCCCGAAACTTTCCGGCACAACAGCTTCGTCCATATTCAGGCGTATCAAGCTGTATGACGAGTTCTCCCGCACCATCTTTTCAAAAGGAAATCGTATAATAATAGGCGTGTTAAATCCAACTCCCAGTTCCAGAAGAACAACCTTTTTATCCTTATTCTGTTCTAGGAAATCCGCATATCTGTCAGCTGCCTCATGCCACGCTTCATCTTCCACAAAATAATTATCACAACGGAGATTCATAGCCATATTGCCGCCACAAACCGGACATTTTGGTACAAGCTCTGATGGAATCAGGCAGTCTCTTCTTGCTTCATCCATTTTACGAAACAGAGCTTCTGCATCGTAAGTCTTTGGATGACAGGCTTTCTGGCACTGGATTTTTCCATAATCTCCCTGTGTTGCAAATATTCTTTTTTCATCGAATCCCGCTTTATAAAACTGATGATCCACATTGGTTGTAAGTACAAAATATTCTTTGTACTTTACAATATCATAAAGCTCGGTATAAAGCGGCAATGCCGGAGGATCAAAGCGGTTCATCAATGCATGTTTTGACCAGTATCCCCACTTTGCCTCCTCAGACGGATATGGATAAAATCCGGCTGCATACATATCTGTCATGTAGTGCTCACCGTATTTTTTTATAAATTCTGCAAAATTGTCCATAAACCTTTTACCGCCATACTGAATTCCCGCAGCTGTCGATGCCCCGGCTCCTGCCCCGATGATAACACAGTCTGCATTTCTTACATTCTCTGCTGCCCTGCTAATCTGATCTTCATATGAATCCTTCTGGAATACATAATCCCTTGCAGGAGTACTGCATAAAAAATTTCGCCAGTCTACATGCCCTTTTCTGATTTTCTTAAAAACCATAGCTTAACCCCTTTTCTCAATGCACTGTCTTGGACAGATTTCTGCGCATCTTCCACAATGCAGGCAATGATTCTGATTGATTGTTACCGGAACTGAAGATATATCAATGCATTTTTGTGGACATACAGAATAACACAACTTACATCCGATGCAGTCTTTTCCAACAAAATAACCGGTCTGAACAGCTTCGATTTTCCCGATTGTTATAGTATCCCTCACAATATCAGATGGATTGCTAATATCAAAATACTCTCCCTGTGCCTCATACAGTCGAAACACTTCGATTGCGTCTTTCGTATCTCCCGGATAGATTTTCTTCATATATGGATTTTTTTCAAACATAATATCAAGATTCTTTTTCCCGATGTTCTTTATTTTTCCACGAAGAGAAACTGCAATTTTGTCTTTTGTTGCAGATATTGCCACATACTGCTGCTCCATTAACTGGTCATAAAATGCTTTTCCTTTTGCTGTAAGAAAATACACGCCTTCCTCATCATAGTACATCATATCTATGATCCTAGTCTGAGGATGTCCGTCCGAACCTATTGTGGCGACTGTTGTGGAGTGAATATCGTCCACCAGAAGTTTAAGGTAATCCATTTTTGTCATTTCAAAGTCTCTCCTTTCAGTATCGGTGTAAGTTTTTTATATATCATCATGGTAATTGCTCCGATTACCAAGCCTTTTAAAATATTAAACGGCAATGCATTGAATAACACAACGTCCAACTTTGTCTCAATAAATGGCAGGAACTCACCAAAGGATGCAATCAGCTGATCAAGCGGCATAAATGTTTCAAACAGTGGCAGAAGAATAAAATAATTCACAATCGCCGCTGCTATTCCCATAACAATACTTGATATAACACATGCCCATATCGCCGTTTTCTTAGTCTTTTTATGTTTGTATATAAAACCAGCAGCCATTACATATGATGTACCTATCAGGAAATTGGCAAGTTCACCAATTCCTCCTGTTGATGTTGACAGAAGCTGTAATATATCTTTATCAATTCTATCATCACTCCTGTAACCGGTCCAAACGCAAACGCCCCAATCAGTGCAGGTAAATCTGACAGATCCATTCGTGCAAATGATGGACTCAAAGGAACCGGAAACTCAAAAAATGCCAACACATATGATATAGCTGCCAATAGAGCTGTCATTGTTATCGTCCTTGTAGAAACCAGATTTTCTCTTGTTTTAATAGTTGCTGTATTGTTACTCATAAATCTCCTTTTTGTGAGATATGCCTGAATTTAAAACAGCCCGCAGGACGGGATTTCCTGCGGGACTTGCTTTATCATATCTTCTCTCATCCGGACTTTACCTTCGGTTATGGAATTGCACCATATCAGCTTTTTGCTCGCAGACTATACTGCCGGTCAGGAATTACACCCTGCCCCGAAGACTGTATTTTTTTGTTGATTACCTGTTATTAAAATTCATAAGGTGGATTTCCAGAGAAATCTGCGATTACACCATGAGGATTTTCAAGATAGAATACCTCAAAAATAGGATTATCTGCTGTCTGGTACTGTCCCTTAACGATTGGATTATTCATGCATCCTTCCTTTACACTCTTGTTGTCCTCAAATACTGCTTTACCATGAATACGAATCCATGCATATTCTGGCGAAGAAACAGAAACTTCTACTTCAGGATTTGCTAACATATCCTTGTAAACATCCTTTGTGTTGTTTGTACAAAACCAAAGCTTTCCATCCTGCTCAAAGCAGAACATGAATGGACGGCATTTTGCCTTTCCATCTCTTCCGACTGTTGCTAAATACTGAACTGGATTTTTCTGTAAAAATTCTACTACTTTCTGCATTTTAAATTACCTCCTTAATTTGTTGTAACATTATTTGTTACATCTTGTGTTTGTACTGTAGCACTTGTTTGATGTAATGTCAATAGTTACATCAAACTTTTTGTAACTTTTTTTGTTACAACTCCCTTTAAAGGTTTTGCATTGATTACAACAAATGAAAAAGGCTCCGAAAATTGTGATGATATAATCACGCATCCGAAGCCTTCTGTATGCTACTCTTTCTCTGTATACATTGCAATATCTTTTTTCACATCAGCAAGTGTCATTTCTGAAAGCTTTTCCTCCATCGCCCTCTGTACCTCTAACAGCCTCTTATCAAGAACATGGTGAATATTCTTTCCTACCGGACATTTCTGATTGGGATTCTCATGAAAATGAAACAGTTCTTCATCTGGTGCACACTCCACTGCTTTATACACATCAAGGAATGTAATCTGCTCCAATGGTCTGGTAATTGTCACACCGCCTGTTCCTCTTGCAACTTCAATAAGACCAGCAGCCTTTAATTGTTGCAATATTTTACGTACAATCACCGGATTGGTTCCAATGCTTGCTGCCATAAAATCACTAGTCATCTTCTGATCCGAAAATGTATCTATACAGGCAAACATATGGATTGCCATTGTAAATCTACTTGAAATCTGCATTATATAAACACCTCTCTTCGACAGTAATCATATCAAAAAACAGATGTAATTTCAATGGTTACATTGTAGGATTTATTATAATCCTGCATCGGTGTTATTAATTGTAATTGTGGTATTTTCTAATAATAAAATAACTGATTATCAATTCCATAAACTTAAATTGAGATTTCACCTGTTTTAAGAGATTTAATAGCTGTTATATTTTGTTATTAAATTCTCCGCAAACCCTTGAAAATACTGGATTTGTCGTAGGTGAGCTTTCCCTTATTGTTTCCCTTGTGTTATATCGTCCCATGAGTGTTTACGAACTCTGATAAGGGCAAATACAAGGGCAAGAAAAACATATAAAACAATATAACACAAAATAAAAGTGACATGGTGAACTGATTGAAATGCTTCTGATTTTTATAACGAATGATTGATTGAGCGATAAGGAGATTCGATACGATGAGAACAATATTTGCAGAATACAACCCACAACGCAACAGTATTGATGTTTATACTTCGGCTGGCTATATGCTTCGCATTGATTGTTGGGAAGCTGAGAAAGATTTAAAGACTACGCCCGGATCAGACTGTGCATTAAATGCACTTGCCATTGATGAACCGCTTGAATATGCCAAACTGTATCTTGATGGTACAATGCAGATATGGGTGGATGCGGAGGATTCCTTAGATATATGTTAGTTAAAGGGATACCATAGCCTATAATAGCCGTTGTATCCCATACCAATATTTTAAAAAATTTCTATTTGAATAACACCAAAAAGTTTTTCAATAATTGAATTTTTAAAATTTATCTGCTAAAGCCATTGCCTGCTCACATCCATCTGTATTGTCAATATCACCTATATTTACAACTGCCGGAATCATTACCGTACCGACCATTTTCCATTTCAACAATGCAGCCGATTTTTCAATAGGGATTCGAATACCATCCATAACAGATTTATCATCTTCTTCGCAACAAGTAATGATAGCATATTCTTTTTCAGAAAGGTCTATCTTTGCGTGATAGAAAGAGAACATTTTATCAATGACAGCCTTTATCTGTGCTGGAATCGTGTACCAATAGACCGGCATGGAAAAAACAATAGCATTGGCTTCCTGAATAGCCGGGGCAATCACATTGAAATCGTCATCAAAAGAACATGCTTTTCCTGTCTTAAAGCAAGTTTCGCAGGCATGACAACCACTTATATTCATCATTGCAGCATCAAATCGTTTTATAGTATGTCCTTTTTCTTCTGCTGCTTTGATAAAAGCTTCTGTCATCGCAAAACTGTTTCCCTTTTTGCGAGGACTGCCTGTAATTACAACAATTTTTTTGCTCATAAAATTTATCCTCCTTATGATAGCGAGGTTGACTTTCCCCGCTTTTGATATTATCATAATATCAAGAATAAAATATAAATCAAGTACGCACAATTAGGTGCGATACTATAATTTATGTAATATACTCACCCAAAGGAAAGTGTAAAATGAAGAAACGTAATATTTCAAACGAGTGCTTTAGAAGTACAGGTTTTAGTTACACCTTGTCTCTAATTAACGGAAAATACAAAATGACAATACTCTATGTGCTGGCTGAATTCGGAGTTGTTCGTTTTAATGAAATGAAAAAATACATTGATGAAATTTCTTACAAAACATTAAGTTCTTCCTTGAAAGAATTAGAGGCAGATAAATTAGTCCATAGAGAAGAATATCCGCAAATTCCACCAAAAGTTGAATATAGTCTTACAGAACGTGGAAAATCACTTATTCCTATACTGGAAACAATGTGTGATTGGGGCGAAGAAAATAGATTGTAAAAAAACAGACCGAAATCTTCAAAGAGTTTGGTCTGTTTTTTGCCTACAATAATGACATATAGTTATTTATTCGCCCATGCGGATATTCTTTACTGTTTTCTTCTCAAATGTGAGGTTGGAATAGATTCGGTTGCCTCCGTTTCCAGTGGGAGCTTGTGCAAGCAACCCTACTTTTACAGTGTTGTCCACTGGAAGATTGAAAAATCTCATCATGTAAAATTTCTTTCCATCAACTGAATAATGGAATGCAAAAGAATTTCCGCACCTACATACCTGTAACCATGCTGTGTTTCCATCAATATTGCATCCATTTGCATCGTCTGACTCTCCATTACGTGTGACAACGCTGACCGCTGCATGTGTTCCAAAATCTGTCATTTCAAAACACGCTTTCGCCCAGTTTTTCATATCCCGCATCACCATAATAGATGCAGAATCATAGATATCCTTAAAATCATGTGATACTTTTACTTTCATCACAAAATCACCTGTAATCTCTGTATAATAGAAAGGTGCGTTACACAACGATTCTGGTGTAATTCCTTCTTCTCCAATTGCACCATTATTAAAGAAAAAATCACTCTGTGCGGGAGCGAATATTTCTATCTTATTCCCATTTGTTTTTACTGTTCCTTCATTTAGCCATTTGAAATCCATAAAAGCGTCCTCCCTTGCTGAATATTGTTTATTTCATCATAGTATCATTAAAAATCTTTGTAAAGTACGCACTTTATCGTAAGATACTTACTTTCTATAAAGTGTACCAATTTGTTATATGCTGAAAACTATAAACCAACACTACTGTTAATAATATCCCCTTGTTTCCCGCCAGCCCTTTACATACCACCTGATTCCAACATATACCAGTTGCACGAATAATAAGAAAAATAGCAGATTGATCGGCAATACTGTCTTTATCCAATCCCCGAAATAAATTGCTATTGCCATGCTTATAAGTATCACCATTACGGTAATCATATCCCAACAGTATTTCTTATATAGCCCTGCAATCTTTATTTCAATGACTGCCAAAAGTATTCCCACACCCACCAGACATCCACCGCAAATCAGTATTCTTATCATCCAGTATATAATTCCAGCAATGACAGGATTGGATATTCCATTGCTAACCTGTGCCACATTCTTTCCTGTCAGTATAATCCACCCTGCAATGGTCTGTATAAAAGTGGCGATTGTATCAAAGAATACCACGCAATCATAAATAAATATTTTTGACCGTATTATCTGAAAAAGAGTAGTTGATACGGAATACCATATCAGCAGAAACATCAATGCTTCATACATGACTGTTTTTGCTTTATATCTGCCTGCCATTTTTTCTCTCTGCGTATCATACCTTTCCTTAGCTTTCAGATAAGCTGTCTGGCTACAATTCCCACACTTTTGATAGAGTACCGGCTTTTCAACCGGTATCTCTACTTTTTTCTGATGTGATAGTGCATAGTCCCGTTCCTGTTCTGCCTGCCTTAGCTTATCTTGACATTCCTCTGTCATGATTTCGGCAGCGTGCTTTTTCTCTTTCTCGCTCTGCAACAATTCTTTTGTTTTCCTCAAGTCGTTCTTTAAGGCTTGAATGTTCCCGACTCTGTTCTCGCTGTTTAACCTCTCGTTCAAGGTCAGCGATTCGTCGAGCTGCACTTTCAGTTTCTCGATAGTCTGGTCTTTCTGGTCGAGTTCTTCCTGCATCTGCTCCGTCAGCATTAGCAGTTCTTCCAGTTGATCGTCGCTCTTTGAGTTTCTTAATTCGTTCATCAATCAACCTTCCTTTCTCTAATTGCTGTTCAAGTTCAGTAATTCGCTGTTCTGTTTCTGCAATAGCCGGTTCTCGCTGTTTAATTTCTGTGCCAATTCCTGCCATTGCTGATTTTCGTCTGTGAGTTTCTGTATCTGGTCTGTCTTTTCTTCCAGAAGCATCAACAGTTCTTCTGTATCCGGTAAGATTTGTAGCAGCTCTGACAATTCTTTCTCTAATTGCTGCAATCGTTCTTCCTGCTCCTGAAAGCACATCAGCTTCTCGTCCTTTTCCTGTATCTCCTGAAGCATCTCTGCCATGATATTCTGCTGTTCCTCTATCTGTGTAATCATTGCTTCCATCATGGGAATTACTTCTTTGCTTTCTTCTAATGTCATTCAACCACTCCTTCCATATTGACAATGCACCGGATACCTTACCAAAGGTTGTGATTACCTTTTGCAGTAGTGCATTTTGTTTTTTAATCATCTGGTTTTCCTCTACCTTCCATGAACCATTCCATATCTGTCCGGTGAGATATTTTTCCTCAATCTTCCTTGCATCTGCACCCTCATGAATCGTAGGGACTTTCAATTTGCCCTGTCTTTCATAAGAGCGGTGGTCAATCTGATTGTCTATGGATAAATGCCGGTTACACATCCTAGCCCATTCGCTTCGCCATAACTCACAATTCTTTGGATTATTCCAGCCGGTAGCATCGGTCAGAACCCGTTTCCATTGTTTTCGGTTTCTTGCCCCGACTTTCTGTACTCCGTTTTCATCAAGTGCCGGAATACGGATTCCATGACGGTCAGGATTTTTCTTATCCTGCCACCAGTCCGGGTGGGATTCATCAACCACGATATTTCCGTCAGTATCTCTGACAAAATCCCAATCCTTGACTTCTTTGTTTCCCCATGAATGGTTCGGATTAAATGGTCGCATGGTTACAAGTAAATGCACATGCGGGTTCCCATCGCCCTTATCGTGTATGCTCCAGTCGGCACACATTCCCTTATCCACGAAAGTCTTTTGAATATATTCCGTTGTATAATCAATCTGTTCCTGTCTGCTCCATTCTTTCGGCAGGGAAAATTCAAATGAGCGTCCAAGCTGTGCATCTGCATTTTTTTCTATCTTCAAGACCTCATTCCATAGCCGCTGCTTCTGAAATGTGATCTTAAACTTTTCCAGTGCGGCTTCCTTATCGTCCGCTCTTTTATAACGGATAGCCTGTTGAAACCTTTTTATATTTTCTTCCGGTACATGCAGCCATTCAGGAGGTGCATTTTCGCACATCATCAGACTGGTGTAGACGACTTCCTTTTTGGAAGTATAGTAGCTGATTCTGCCTGTTTCCTCATTCTTCATCACATCTCCATTAAGATATGCCGATGCGGATATGACAGATTTTCCTTTACTGCGTCCGACAATCTTTACTGTAAAATGAAATATAGCCATGATACAATTCCCCCTTTCTGCCGTATCCGGCATTGATTTCCGACAGTGTCTTCTTCTGATTTAGCAGGAGTAGAACTGTCGGAACGCCCTCTGCGCAAGAGTGCCCCCTGCGGCATGAGCAGGTCTGCATGAAATGCCCGCCGACGGAACGAGCCCGGCAAGCGTAAGCGCAGACCGGTTGCCACTTGTGGCAAACTTATACGGACG
>SKEI01001677.1_pt1 | contig 11883 bp, 10 predicted proteins | sample 4826701 | NCBI WGS metagenome assembly SKEI01 (sample SAMN11008813, study PRJNA524170) | human gut metagenome | biome: Human fecal sample; material: Feces; isolation source: fecal sample from pouch patient p2, p6, p7, p14 | host: Homo sapiens | place: Israel: Tel-Aviv | collected 2016-08-31 | reverse complement strand
GCCTTATCAGGATCTGACCATCATGGACGCCTGCCTTGCCTGCGGCGTCAACTACATGGACACCGCCAACTACGAGCCCGAGAACACCGATGACCCGGAGTGGCGCGCCATCTACGAGAAGCGCTGCAAGGAGGCCGGCTTCTCTGCCTACTTTGATTACAGCTGGCAGTGGGCCTACGCCAAAAAGTTCGAGGAAGCCGGCCTGACCGCCCTGCTGGGCAGCGGCTTCGACCCGGGTGTGACCCAGGCTTACTGTGCCTATGCCAAAAAGCACGAGTTCGATACCATTGACACCATCGATATTCTGGACTGCAACGGCGGCGACCACGGCTATGCCTTTGCCACTAACTTTAACCCGGAGATCAACCTGCGCGAGGTGTCCGCTCCCGGCAGCTACTGGGAGAACGGCCACTGGGTAGAGATCCCGGCTATGAGCATCAAGCGGGAGTACAACTTCGATCAGGTGGGCGACAAGGATATGTACCTGCTGCACCACGAGGAGATCGAGTCTCTGGCAAAGAACATCCCGGAGGCAAAGCGCATCCGCTTCTTCATGACCTTTGGCCAGAGCTATCTGGACCACATGCGTTGTCTGGAGGACGTGGGCATGCTGTCCACCACCCCTGTCAACTTCAACGGACAGGAGATCGTGCCCATCCAGTTCCTCAAGGCTCTGCTGCCGGACCCCGCCAGCCTTGGCCCCCGTACCAAAGGCAAGACCAACATCGGCTGCATCTTTACCGGCAAAAAGGACGGCAAGGATAAGACCTACTATATCTACAACGTCTGCGACCATCAGGAGTGCTACAAGGAAGTGGGCTCTCAGGCTATCAGCTACACCACCGGCGTGCCCGCCATGTGCGGTGCCCTGATGCTGCTCACCGGCAAGTGGACCACCAAGGGCGTGCACACTGTCGAGGAGTTTGATCCCGATCCGTATCTGGATGCACTGGATAAGTACGGCCTGCCCCGCTCCGAGAGCCATAACCCGGCTCTGGTGGACTGATGCGGGTGCGCGACAGCCGCCCGCCCTTTGCGGGGCTGGCAAACCTGTCCGAGGCGCAGCTGCACCGCCTGCCCCCCCCCTGCTATCTGCTGGACGAAGCCCAACTGTGCCGCAACGGCGAGATCCTGCTGGGTGTGCAGCAGCGCACCGGCTGCCGCATCCTGCTGGCGCAGAAGGCTTTTTCCAACTTTAACGTCTACCCGGTGCTGGCACCCTATCTGGCAGGTACCGAGGCCAGCGGCCTGTACGAGAGCCGCTTGGGCAGGGAAGAGCTGCCGGAGAAGGAGAACCATGTGTTCTGCGCCGCCTACCGGACAGATGAGTTTGAGGAATTGCTGCAATACGCCGACCACATCGTGTTCAACTCGCCCAGCCAGCTGGCAAAGTTCGGCCCGGCGGCAAAGGCGGCGGGCAAAAGCATCGGTCTGCGCATCAACCCGGAGTGCTCCACGCAGGAGGGTCATGAAATTTACGACCCCTGCGCCCCCGGCAGCCGTCTGGGCACCACCCGTGCTCAGTGGGACGCCGCTGTGGCAGCGCACCCGGAGCTGCCCGCCCTGTTGGACGGTCTGCACTTCCATACCCTGTGCGAGCAGGACGCCGATGTGCTGGCGGTAACGCTGGCCGCAGTGGAGAAAAAGTTTGCCGACCTGCTGCCCAGAATGCAGTGGTTAAATTTCGGCGGGGGGCACCATATCACCCGCCCGGGTTATGCCCTTGACACGCTGGAAAGCTGCATCCTCTCGGTGCGGCAGAAGTACGGCGTACAGGTGTATCTGGAGCCCGGTGAGGCTTGGGCGCTGAACGCGGGATATCTCGTCACCACCGTGCTGGACACCCTGCGCAACGGGGATACCAGCCTTGCCATTCTGGACATGTCCGCAGCCTGCCACACCCCGGATGTCATCGAGATGCCCTACCGCCCGCCGCTGCTGGACGCCGGCGAGGCAGGGGAGAAGGCGCACACTGTCCGCTTGGGCGGCCCCACCTGCCTTGCGGGGGATATCATCGGGGATTACAGCTTTGACGCCCCCCTTGCTGAGGGTGATAAGCTCATCTTCGGCGATATGGCCATCTACACCACCTGCAAGAACAACACCTTCAACGGGATGCCCCTGCCGCCTATCTGGCTGCTGGGCGCAGACGGCAATTGCCGGGAGCTGGTGCACTTTGGCTATCAGGACTTCAAAATGCGCTTGGGCGCACAGTAAAATAAAAAGCGTTTGTCACGGCCTGCGGGCTGCGACAAACGCTTTTTTGTTCTGGTGGAGATTACCGGGCCGATTCTGATCACGGTGACCCTCTTGCAGTCCATGCACGGCACTCTCCTGGGTGAGCTAAACCCTCACTCGTTTGGCAGCAACAAAAAAGCACCACACGTTTCCGTGTAGTGCTTTTGTTCTGGTGGAGATTACCGGGATCGAACCGGTGACCTCTTGCATGCCATGCAAGCGCTCTCCCAGCTGAGCTAAACCCCCAGATGTTTGTCCTCGTGCCTGACGACGTGTGTAATTATACCAGCCGGAGGGACGCTTGTCAACAGTTTTTTGAAAATTTTTTGCAGCAAAAGATCCCCGCAGGGCGTGTGCCCGGCGGGGATCGAAAAAGCGGGGGAGTGCTCTTTTGGGAAAAACTACGCCTTAGCGTGCCTGACGGTCGAAGATCTGCGGAGCCACACGGCACAGCAGCACAGCGGCCACCATGGTGAGCAGGGTCTCGGGCAGCATATAGCTGCCGTTGTAGGTCAGGCTGTAAGTCCATGCGGCCAGACCATCGTTCAGGTTGCCCCACACCAGCACACCGGACAAAAAGCTGCACATAAAGCGCAGGAAACCGGCGGCAAAGGTGCCTACGGCCACACCCACGGTGCGGTTCTTGAAGGGGCGGGCGAACAACTCGGCCAGACCCAGTGCCATAAAGGCCAGCACATAGTCCAGCAGCACCTCACCGAGGAAGTAGAGGAAGGTGGAGGCGGGAGGCGGGTAGAAGCCCATGATCATTTGCAGGCAGGAGTTCACGAAACCGGTGAACAGCCCCCACTTTGCGCCGTGGCGGAAGGACACCAGCACAAAGGGCAGCATGCTCAGCAGGGTAATGCTGCCGCCGTTGGGCATGGTGAAGAACTTGATGTTGGAAAGCACCGTGCCAATGGCGATCATCAGGGCGCATTCCACCAGAATACGGGTCTTGGAATAGGTTTTGGACATGATGAAAAGATTCCTCTCTCATAATAGTACACAAAAACAAAATGCGTCTGCTGGCAGCAGACGCATGGAGGTTTGTTGAACGTACCGGACGGTTCCGCAAACTCCCTACGCCGGCATTGCCCGGATCAGGTAAAGGGTACTCCGCGCTATGCGGATCTCAGCCTTACGGCGCCCCTGTTTTTATGTCCGCCCACAGTATACGCGCCGTGGGACAAAAAGTCAAGCCCGCAGACATAATCCGCCCCGGCGGCGCGTATGTTATACCATTGCAAAGCTGGAACGCAGGGAGGCGGGATATGAAAGCCGATCCGGAACAGCGCGCCGTGCAGCTGGGGGAGTACATTGCCGCCCACAACGCCACGGTGCGGGCAGCGGCGGCTGCGTTCGGGTGCAGCAAGTCCACCGTGCACAAGGACGTTGCCGTGCGGCTGCGCAGCATCAGCCCTGCGCTGTACGGGCAGGTGCGCGCCGTGCTGGCCCGCAACAAGGCCGAGCGCCACCTGCGGGGCGGGGCTGCCACCCGGCGCAGATACAGCCGCCGCTAAAGCCAAAAAAGACCGCTGCACTGCGCAGCGGTCTTTTTTGCTGAGAGGGTTTTCAGGCGGCTGCTTTCATCCCCCGGTGTGAAACTGCTGTAATGCGCCTTTTTCCAGCCGGCTTACCTGCGCCTGACTGATGCCGATCTCCTGCGCCACCTCCATCTGGGTCTTGCCGCGCAGATACCGCAGCTCCATGATGCGCTTTTCCCGGGGCGAAAGGGCGGCTACCGTATCGCGGAACTGCAACCCGCTGATCCAGCTTTCCTCGCTGTCCGGGTCCCGCACCTGGTCGATCACATACATGGCATCGCCGCCGTCGGTGTACACCGGCTCGTCAAGGCTGAGCGGCTCCACCACCGATTCCAGCGCGGCGGTCACCTCGCGCCGGGCAAGCCCCGCTGCGGCGGCGATCTCGTCCATGGTGGGCTCGCGCCCCAGCTGCTTTTCCAGCGTTTCCCGCGCCTGCATGGCGCGGTAGGCGGTGTCCCGCAGGGTGCGGCTTACCCGCAGGGCGTTGTTGTCCCGCAGAAACCGCCGGATCTCCCCGATGATCATAGGCACGCCGTAGGTAGAAAACCGCACCGGCTGCGCGGGGTCAAAGTTGTCGATGGCTTTGATCAGCCCGATGCACCCCACCTGAAACAGATCGTCCAGATTTTCGCCCCGCTGGGCAAACCGCTGCACTACGCTGAGCACCAGCCGCAGGTTGCCCTCCACCATCCGCGCCCGGGCAGCTTTGTCCCCGGCGTGGGCAAGGGTGAGCAGCTGCCGCTTTTCCGCCTCGGTCAGCACAGGCAGCTGCCCTGTGTTCACACCGCATAGCTCCACCTTGTTGTACATCCAAACGCCCCCGGTCTTTTAGCTTTACCGGAAGTATGGCTCTGCGCGCCGGGCGCTATGCGTGGAAAAAATTGAGCGCCCCTCCGCAAAAGAGGGGCGCATTATAGACAAACCTGATACACGTTCCCACGCGGAATGTCAAGCGCTGCGCCCGCTGCTACTCGCTTTCAAGGCGGGCTTTCAGGGTGCGGATGATGCGCTTTTCCAGCCGGGAGATGTAACTCTGGCTGATGCCAAGGGCATCGGCGGCTTCCTTCTGGGTGCGCTCCACGCCGTCGGTAAGGCCGAAACGCAGTTCCATGATCTGCCGCTCCCGTGCCGAGAGTGCCGCTACGGCGCTGCGCAGCACCGCGCGCTCGGCGTCCTGCTCCAGCTGCTGACTTACCGCGTTGGCGTCGCTGCCAAGAATGTCCGAGAGCAGCAGCTCGTTGCCGTCGCCGTCGGTGTTCAGGGGCTCGTCGATGCTGGCCTCCTGCCGCCGGTTGGAGCTTTTGCGCAGGTACATCAGGATCTCGTTGCCGATGCAGCGGCTGGCGTAGGTGGCCAGTTTGATGCTGCGGGCAGGGGTGAAGGTGTTTACCGCCTTGATCAGCCCGATGGTGCCAATGCTTACCAAGTCCTCGGCGGGCACACCGCTGTTCTCGTACTTTTTGGCCAGATACACCACCAGCCGCAGGTTGTGGGTGATCAGTTCCTCGCGGGCGGCAGCGTCCCCGGCAGCCATGCGGTCAAGCAGGGCTTTTTCCTGCTCGGGGGTAAGGGGCGGTGGCAGGCTTGGCCCGCCCGCCAGATAATGCACCGCGCCGCAGTAGCGCAAACGCCCCCACAGCCGCTGCCAGACCTTGCGGAAAAACTGCAACATGGATATCCCTCCTGTGCACCTTTTATTATATGTATTATAAAGGACTCCCTCAGTCAAAGCTTGTCAGCTCTCCCAAGGGGAGAGCTGGCGCGGAAGCGCCTGAGAGGGCGGAGAACTCCTACACCCCCACCTCCTCCGCCACGTCGTCCCCCACCAGCAGCGTCCATGCGCCGGTGGGGGCGTCCGGGGCGCAAAGGCCGCCAGCAGGCCGGGCACGCGGCGCTGCCCACGGCACAGCGCGGCGGGCACGGCGGGCAGCAGGCAATGGCCGGTAACGGCGGCGCAGGGTACAAACTGCACCCTCAGCCCCGGAGGCGGGGCAGCGCCGGCGGCAAACCAGCTGTCTAAGTAGGTGCGCAGCGGTGCGGGCAGCCGGCTGCGCACCGGCGGGTACTGCACCAGCACCACCCGCCGCCCGGCAAGGGGGTCTTGCAGGGTAAAGCCGGTGTCGTGGTAGGCCTGTACCGGCACTGTTGCCCCCGCAATTTGCAGCACAGCGGCAAAGCAGCCCCGCTGCGGGCGGCCAAACACCGCCAGCAGCCCGCGCAGCAGCCCGTACACCCCGGCGCAGCAGAGCAAAAGATGCCCCGGGCGCACCGGCAAAAGCACGCTCAGGTTGTTGGCCTGTACCCCGGGCAGCACCACCGCACCGCACAGCAGGCCGTTCAGCGCCGCATACCATCCGCACAGCCGGGCAAAGCTGCGCACCCCGGCCACGCCGTAGCACACCGCCACCACTCCGCAGCAGCTGGCGATTTTATATAGTACCGCCAGCGGGGCGGGCCACGGCGGGGCCAGCAGGACAAGGGTGCTGACCGCAGCCGCCGCGCTGCCCGCGCACAGCCGCAGCCCGGTGCAGCTGCGCCCGCATAAAAGCCCCGCGCCCAGCAGCAGCGCGGCGGCTGCAGCAAAGTTTACCAGCAGCAATTCGTCCACAAAAACAACTGTTTTCATTGCAAAGCACCGCCTTATGGTTCTGGTAGTCTATTTTTCACAAATTTGCGAAAAAACTTGTCACACCAGAAAAACCCGCATGAACAGTGCAGTTTTGCTACAAAAGCCGGGACGATGTTTCACAGTTTTTACACTTTTTTCAAAAAAGTACTTGAACATTTCTGGAAAGTGTGGTATATTATTGCCATCCTAATAAGGATTGAGCCGGAAATACCGGTTCGAAAATATTTTTTCTATTTTTGAAGGGAGTAATTCATTATGATGATGCCTGCAAATTTCTCTGCTGTGTCTGAGAACGAGATGACCTACGTTATGGGTGGTAGCGTTGCTGACTACCTGGCACCCGCTATGGGCGCTGCTCAGTGGCAGAACTTCCACAAGAACCTGATTACCATCGTTGGTAACAAGTACGTTCAGGGCTTCCTGGACAACACCGTTGGCGCTGTGTTCAGCGGCACCTGGACCCCCGGCGACGGCCTGACCGGCTTCGGCGGCCAGTTCAGCAAGATCTGGAAGGACAACTACACCGATAATGTGACCGGTGAGTCCACTGGCGCTCAGAAGTTCGGCTACGGCGCTCTGGGCGTTGTGAACAGCATCCTGAACGTTGCTGGCAATCTGGCTGCTATCTACAACCTGGGCTTCGGCACCGCTAAGAACATCGTTGGCGAGGGCGTCTACAAAGCTTAAGTAATCAGCTTGACTGATAGGCTCATGCTTGCGTGACTGTACCCCTAGGGGTGCAGGGAACATACTAGCATAATAACACCCCCGTAGGCTTATGCCTGCGGGGGTGTTTTTTTATCCCTTCCGTCTCGCTGCGCTCGCCAGCTCCCCCAAGAGGGACGCCTTTTGGCGCTGCCGGAAAGTTTGCCATCACCGCCCAAAGCCGTCCCCTTGGGGAAGGTGGCTGCGAACGAAGTGAGCAGACGGAAGGGGTGCACTCCGGGAAGTCGCTAACTGGAAAAACGAGACTGAGAGGGTTTTCCCACGTTCACACTTCTTTTACCAGTCTGTTACTTTCCGTTTTATGCGGTTTGTGGTATACTATGGTCAACATGGGTCACCATGGCTACATTGAAACAGACAGGATGTGAAATCCTCTTATGAAAGATGGTTTTTTAAAGGCAGCTGCCTTTTCGCCCGCGCTGCGGGTGGCAGACTGCACCTATAATGCGCAGCAGGTGCTGGCGCAGCTGCAAGCTGCCGCGCAGCGGGGGGTAAAGCTGGCGGTTTTCCCGGAGTTTTGCCTTACCGGCTACACCTGCGGCGATTTGTTTTTGCAGCGCACCTTGCAGCAGGGCGCACTGGATGCGCTGGAGTGGCTGCTTGCGCAGAGCCGCACGCTGGATACCGTGGCGCTGGTTGGCTTGCCGCTGCTGGTGCACGGCAAGCTGTACAACTGCGCTGCCGTGCTGTGCCGCGGGCAGCTGTTGGGCGTTGTGCCCAAGACCTACCTGCCCAACTACGGCGAGTTTTACGAAAAACGGCAGTTCACCCCCGGCAGCACCGAGGTGCAGACGGTGACCGTCTGCGGGCAGCAGGTGCCCTTTGGTACGTCGCTGCTGTTCCGCTGCCGCCAGATGCCCAGCTTTGTGCTGGGTGTGGAGCTGTGCGAGGATTTGTGGAGCGCCCTGCCGCCCTCCACCTTCCATGCGCTGGCGGGCGCTACCGTCATCGCAAACCTTTCCGCCAGTGACGAGACCGTGGGCAAAGCCGAGTACCGCCGCGCGCTGGTGGCAAACCAGTCTGCCCGGCTGCTGTGCGGCTACCTGTACGCCTCGGCAGGGCACGGTGAAAGCACCACCGACATGGTGTTTGCCGGGCACGACCTCATCGCCGAGGATGGCAGTATTCTGGCGGAGACTGCGCCCTTTGCGGGCGATTACGCCGAGACCGAGCTGGACTGCCAGCGCATGGAGGCCGAGCGTGCCCGCAACACCAGCTTTGAGCACACTGCCGAGGGCTACGTCACGGTGGAATTTGACCTGACACCGGAGGAAACGGTGCTCACCCGCCGCATTGACCCCGCCCCCTTTGTGCCCGGCGACCCGCAGCGCCGCGCCGCCCGGTGCGAGCTGATTTTAAAGATGCAGGCCGACGGCCTTGCCAAGCGGCTGGAACACGCCCACGCAAAAACAGCGGTCATTGGTATTTCCGGCGGCTTGGACAGCTGCCTTGCCCTGCTGGTGGCAGTGCGCGCCATGAAACAGCTGCACCGCCCCGCCGCCGATGTGCTGGCGGTGACCATGCCCTGCTTTGGCACTACCAAGCGCACCCGCAGCAACGCCGAGATTTTGTGCGGGGAGCTGGGCGTGCGCTTTCAGGAAATTCGCATCGCCGACACCGTGCGCAGCCACTTTGCGGATATCGGGCAGGACGAGACTGTGCTGGACGTTACCTTTGAAAACGGGCAGGCGCGTGTGCGCACGCTGGAGCTGATGGACCTTGCCAACCGCACCGGCGGCCTTGTGGTGGGCACGGGCGACCTTTCGGAGCTGGCGCTGGGCTGGGCAACCTACAACGGCGACCACATGAGCATGTACGGCGTAAATGCCGGTGTGCCCAAAACGCTGGTGCGCTATCTGGTGCAGTACGAAGCCGAAGCCGCCGCTACCGCCGCTTTGCACGATGTGCTGCTGGATATTCTGGCTACCCCAGTCTCGCCGGAGCTGCTGCCCGCCAAGGACGGCGAAATTGCACAGATCACCGAGGATTTAGTGGGTCCCTACGAGCTGCACGATTTTTACCTGTATTATGTGCTGCGTTGCGGCTTTGGCCCGGCAAAGATCTACCGGCTGGCAAAGGCGGCCTTTGCAGGCAGAGCAGAGTACACGGATGCCGTGCTGTACAAGTGGCTGCGCAACTTCTACTGGCGCTTTTTTGCTCAGCAGTTCAAGCGCAGCTGCCTGCCGGACGGCCCCAAGGTGGGCAGCGTGACCCTTTCGCCCCGGGGCGACTGGCGCATGCCCAGCGATGCCTGCGCCACCCTTTGGCTGGCAGAGCTGGAGCAGCTCAAGCCCGGGGAGCAGTAAGCCATGAAGAACAAAAAGCTTTTGACCAATATCCTGTTTGCGGTGGTGGTGCTGGCCATCGCAGCGGTGCTGCTGGCCGTGCGCAGCCACAATGCCACCGGCGGAAAACTGACTGCACAGCTGATTTACGGCGACAACAACGCTGTGATGGACATTCCGTTGGAAAAGGACGAAACTTACAGTGTGGACACCGGTTATTATGCGGTGCATATAGAGGTAAAGGACGGCAGGGCGCGGTTTATTGAATCGCCCTGCCCGGATCACATCTGCGAGGGCTTTGGCTGGCTGTCGGCGGAGGATCAGACCGCCACCTGCCTGCCTGCCCGCGCCGTGCTGACCATCGTTCCGGTGGGCTGAAAAAAGGAGTATTCTCATGTTGGACGAAAACGAGCATTCCCGCAAGGAGGACGGTCGTTCCCTGCATCGTCTTTTGTACAAGGCTGAGCAGCAGGACGCCACTGTGGTGGTGGACAGCGCCGCGTTTTTCTCGGAGCTGCCGCCGGAGCAGGCTGCGCCGCCCCGCCGCCCGCAGCAAAACACCCGCCGCAACACTGTGCCCGGGGCAAATGGGGCGTACCAGCCCCCGAAACGAGGGAAGATCTTGCTGATCGTACAGGCAATTTTAAGCGTTCTGGCGCTGGTGCAGCTGTGGCGCACCCAGATGCTGCCGGTGCTGTATCTGGTGGTGCTGGCGGCGCTGCTGGTGCTGCTGTGGCTGCTGGTCAAGCGCTGTCAGGAGTACAAAACTGCAGGCACAGTGTCCCGGGTGTTCTCGGTGGTGCTGTGCGCCGCCATGGCGGTGGGCTGCGTGTGGGCGCAGCAGGGCCTCGACGCGCTGGGCAATATGACCAACGGCTTTTTGAGCAACGCCGAGGCCAATAAGATCACCAAAGAGCCTTTTGTGCTGTACCTGAGCGGCGTGGACACCCGCGGCGATCTGACGGAAAAAGCGCGCAGCGATGTGAATATCATTGCCGCAGTGAACCCCGTTACCAAGCAGGTGGTGCTGATCAACACCCCGCGCGATTATTATGTGGACCTTGCCGGAACAAACAGCAAGGATAAGCTGACCCACGCCGGGCTTTACGGTGTGCAGACCAGCATGGACACCCTCGGCAACCTGTACGGTGTGAACGTGGAGCACTATATCCGCATCAATTTTGCAGGGTTTATCGACATTGTTGATGCGCTGGGCGGTGTGGACGTGTATTCCGATCAGGCGTTCACCTCGGTGGGCAGCCCCGGTTACTACGACCCCACCACCTTTGTGGAGGGCTGGAACCATCTGGATGGCAAGGCTGCGCTGGCTTTTGCCCGCGAGCGCCACGCCTTCAAGACCGGCGATGTGCAGCGCGGCATCAACCAGATGAAGGTGATCGACGCCATGCTGAACAAGATCAAGTCTCCGGCGCTGCTGATGGGCTTTACCAAAATTCTGGACGCTGTTGCCGACAGCTTTGTCACCAGCCTTTCTACCAACCAGATCAGCGCGCTGGTGCGCATGCAGCTGAGCGATTTTGCAGAGTGGAATATTGAACGCTACACCGTTACTGGCACCTCCGGCAGCAGCACCAAGTGCTACTCTGCCAAGGGGCAGAAGCTCTATGTCATGAAGCCGGACGAAGCCTCTGTGGCAAAGGCCAAAGAGATGATCGCGGCGGTGATGGGCGGCGAAGGCACGGTAAGTTCCACCACCCAGACCCCGGAAAAAACGGATGTGTACACCCCCACCACTGACCCCGATGCCGCTGTCTCGGTGCCCGAGACGCCTGCCGACAGCGTGATCGTGGAAGAACCTGCGGAAAGCGTGCCGGAGCAGCCCGCCGAACAACCGGCAGACCAGCCCGCGGAGACGCCCGCCGAGCAGCCCGCTGCCACCGAGACGCCCCAGCCGGAGACCACCCCCGCCGAGGGCGGCAGCACCGAGACGCCCGCCGTCAGTCTGCCCACGCAGGAGCAGGTAGAGCAGGCCGCAGGCTCGCTGTACAGCGCTGCCTCCACCGTGTTGGACGCCATCCTTGGCGCAGGTGGGAACTGAGCAGTCCCTTTTGCGTGAAAAGGCATCCCGGGAAAATCCGCAGATTTTCCCGGGTTGCAATTAAAAATGATTATGCCGCTGAAAATGCCCAAAGCGCACGCAGCGGGCATTTTCAATAGTCTTGCATGCAACAAAGAGGTCACTGCACAAATCCTGTGCGGTGGCCTCTTTTTACGTTGCTGCAACAAAAAAGCTGCCTGCAACAGCAGACAGCGCAAAAACACAAAAGGGAAAACGAGATAGACCGTAAGCCGGGTTCTGTATTAAACGACGATCTGTCTAGGCCTGCCATTGCTGACAGGCTCGTGCCGCCTTCGGGACACGCGAGCAGCGCTGTACGTCCCATATAGGCGTTGCTTCCGGTAGGGTTTACAAAGCCGCATAGTCACCCATGCGCTGGTG
>SKEI01001669.1_pt1 | contig 11914 bp, 7 predicted proteins | sample 4826701 | NCBI WGS metagenome assembly SKEI01 (sample SAMN11008813, study PRJNA524170) | human gut metagenome | biome: Human fecal sample; material: Feces; isolation source: fecal sample from pouch patient p2, p6, p7, p14 | host: Homo sapiens | place: Israel: Tel-Aviv | collected 2016-08-31 | reverse complement strand
GTAGTACAAATACGCTCTTGAGTTCTCAAACCACCACCACTCACCCACCTCGCGGAACCCCGGACGGGGAACCACTCGCTGAGCGGCAGCAAAAGACAAACTTACAGCACAAACCGATTCCACGCAACCCGGCACCCCGCAAACACCGCCAAAACCCTTGCAAAACAACGCATCCACCGGCGTGTCGAAAACACCTCCGAACGGCCGTAAGACCGGTCCGGAACCCGAAGACAACGACCACACGAACCAAAAACAAACACCACACGGCGTGTCACCGCCGCATAAGGAACACATGAAGAATCCAACACCGCTTTACGAAGGCAAAAATAGACCTGGCCGCACTGAAGGTGACATACACAATGAAATACACGTCGAAATACAGCGAGGGCCGCCGACTGGGGAAGTCGACAGCCCTCGCTGTATTTCAGTTGTTATTCAGTTATTGATGTTGACCCACTAGAAGAAAGCGAAATCAGGCGGAGATTTCAGCCTTGGCCTTCTTGCGATCCATGTAGCGCTTGATAGCCAGAGCCTCAAGTGCAATCACCAGAACAGCGGTCACGCCCCAAGCCACGTACATGGCAGTCTTCCAGATCGGGGTATCGACCTTCGGCTCACCATCTGCATACTGCCAGCTGTTGGCGGCGGTGTACAGAATGTTGTGAGCAGCGGTACGCATGGCCTTCACGGAAGTTGCGGACTTGTCGGTAATGTGGTTGGTGATCTTGGTGGTGGCCAGCATGGAATCGTTGCCGTTACGGATCTCCTGATCACCATTCTGGTAGCCGTAGCCGCCGAAGTAATCGGTCAGAACGAAGCCCTTGAAGCCCCACTCGTCACGGAGCACGGTGTTCAGCAGAGCGTTATTGCCACCGGCATAGGTGTTGCCGATGTAGTTGAAGGCACTCATCACGGCCTGTGCGCCGCCTTCTTTCACGCTCATCTCGAACGGCTTGAGGTAGATCTCACGCATGGCCTGCTCGTTGGTCCAGGTGCAGAGCATCTCGGTACGCTTGGTTTCCTGATCGTTCAGGGCGAAGTGCTTCATGAAGGAGTACACGCCCTTCTCCTTGGCACCGGCGATCTCGTTGGAAGCCATGGCACCGGAGAGCAGCGCATCCTCAGAGAAATACTCGAAGGTACGGCCGGAGAATGCGTTGCGGTGGATGTTCATGGCCGGAGCGTACCAGCCGGCAACGTGCATGTCGTGAGCCATGTCGCCGATCATCTCGCCGAACTGCTTGGCCAGATCCTTGTTCCAAGTGCAAGCGAATGCGGTGGAAGCCGGGAATCCGATAGAACCGACGCCGGTGAAGTTGTTGTTCAGCGAGGCCGGGCCGTCAGCGTCGGTGAGCTGGATCTTGCCGACGGAGGAGACGGCCGGAGTGCCGTAGCCGCCATTGGCGATGAGGTTGTCCATATCGTCGAAGGTCAGCTCGTCAAGCAGCTTGTCCCAATCAGCGTCGTCATAATCCTTGCCGTACATGTCGGCCAGACGGAGACCATTCTTGGCACCAGTGGTCGGCATTTCGTCGGAATCATCGTTGAACTGAGCCGGATCGTAGTTGGTGTTGTTGTAGAAGGTTTCCTTGGCGGAGTCAGACATTTCGAAGTTGGTCGGAGCCGCAGTGGCTTCCTTGTAGTTGGCGAAATGTCCGGCACGGCTCAGGTAGGTCACATCGCCAGCGGCGTCATCGAACTGGTTGGTGGCCACGGTCTGGTCATCATCGTGGGTGTTCGAATCGGAATCGTAGGTGATGGTGTCTTCCACGGTGATCTTCTTAGAATCAATCACGGTGTGGGAGTCGGAGTTGATGGAAATGTCGTAATCGCCCTTTTCGAGCACGTATGCCTTGGCATTCTGGTAATCGTAGGAAGCCATGTCATCGTCGTCGAATTCGACGGTCACGGTCTCGGAAGCGCCCGGCTTGAGTTCTTTGGTCTTTTCGAAGCCAACCAGGTTGGTGCTGGCCTTCTCGATGCCACCTTCGGTGTACGGCGGGTTGTAGTAGACCTCGACAACGTCCTTGCCGGCAGTATCGCCGGTATTGGTGACGGTCACGTCAACGGTGGCCTTGCCATCCTTGTACGTTACATCGTTGAGCTTCTGCTCAAAGGTGGTGTAGCTCAAGCCATAGCCGAACGGGAAAGCGACCATGGAATCGTAATCGATAGCGCCTTCGGTGGCTGCGGTCTCATAGAACTTGTAACCCACATAGATGCCTTCGGAGTAGTTGACGAAGCCCGGGATGGCGGTAACTTCATCACCGGTGAAGCCCTTGTACTTGGCGGCCTTGTCATCCATGTTGGCGTATTCGAACTTGCCGAAGTTGTTGTAGGACACCGACTGGGTGAGATCCTTCAGGAAGGTGTCGGAGGTCTTGCCGGACGGGTTGGTTTCGCCAGCGAGCACGTCACCAAGCGCGGAGAAGCCGGTCTGGCCCGCAGGCGGGCACCACACCACAGACTGGATCTGCGGATAGTCGTTCAGGAAGTCGAACTGGAAGGTGTTGGCGCCGTTGTACACGAGCGTGACCTTGCTGAAGTTTTTGGTGACCAGATCAAGCATGTCGCGCTCGGTCTGGCTCAGCTGCAGGAAGCTCTCGCCGTCCTTGAAGTCCTCGTAATCCTTGGAGTTGTTCTCGTAGGTAATGCCTTCGGCCTTCATGTTCATCGGCAAGTCGGCACCTTCGCCGCCAACGCGGGTGAGCACCACAACGGCCTCATCAGAGAAGCTCTTCGCATCGGAGATCAAGGAATCGGAATACTGGTCGGCCGGAACCTCAGGCAGGGTCCAATCCTGGGACCACATGCCCACAACCGGGCGGTCGGCACGATAGTCGGTGTACAGCTTGGTCAGGTCGGCGTTGGTTTCAAGACCAGCTTCCTTCATGCCGTCGAGCAGGGAAACGGTGTCGTACTGGTCAGACATGGAGCCGGAGCCGGTGCCGCCATAAACCGGGTTGGTGGAACCCCAACCGAACACGTTGACCTTCTTGTTGCTCAACGGCAGGTTGGAATCATCGTTCTTCAGCATGGTGATAGCTTCCGACTGCACTTCCTTGGCCAGATCGTTAGCCTTGGAAACAGTAGCATCAGACAGCATGTACTTGGTGGCGGTCGCATTGTTGAGTAGCGTCGACAATGGACCGGATAGCATCATGGAAACCGCGACGACAATACCGACCAGCGCCACAAGCCAAGACTCAGAGTGGATGATCTTACGGGTCGCCACTTCCTTCACCGTCTTCTTATTGACGGCAAAAGTGATGATCAGCGCGAGCACAAATATTACGCCAATCGCAATCAGGTACGGCGTCAACGAACCAATAACGTTCATGACGTCAGCCATGTTGATCTGCAGCATGGTCTGCCTCCTCCTTGATTCTCATAACCAAACGACATACAGGCCCCGATTTCCTCATCGAAACCAAAAATCACGTAACGCTGCCCCGCGCCGCATGATTTTCAGAAGTGAAGACACTTCTTCATGTCGATATCTCGATTTCACCAAAATCCGCGGAAAAGTGCTCTGATTTTTTCCCAGCCTGTCGTTTCGCGTGCATAATCTGCATACCACTTGCGCATGCAAAACTACCATTCGTGCACATATAGTTCTGTTGCATGATTGTGTATGCAACAATATGCATTCCTCCGCAGATTGTTGCAAATCCTTGCTTGTTTTACTGAATATCGTTGCTCTATTGCGCAAATCTCAGTTCTTAATCGAACTTCGGATACACGATTGCGGTTTTTATGATGATTTCAGCACGCTGCGGCGAACTGTTCCAACGGCAACTCACGCAAGGCAAGTACCATGGATGCCATGAGCGACTTAAGCGCATTGAATCTGGAGGCGGGCAGCCTCGTTGGCGGATATACGTTGATTTCACGGCTTGGATCGGGGGCAATGGGATCGGTCTGGCGTGTGCGCGATGACGGCGGACACCAGTATGCGATGAAGATCTTGCGCGATTCCCTTGCCGAGGAAGATGCATCCGGCGAGCGTTCCCGCGATCAGCTGACCGCACGCGAGCGCCTGCGCAGGGAGGCGATGGCGCTGCAGAAAGTGCGTCACCCCGGCGTGTGCGGCATTGTGGATATGGAATTGGATGATGCGCTGGCTTTTATTGTAACCGAGCTGATCGATGGCAAGAATCTGCGTGAGGATGTGCGAGCCAACGGCCGGTATGTGGGCGACGATCTGGAACGGTTGGGACGCAAGCTGATCGAGGCGGTGAAGGCCGTGCATGCGGCCGGTATTGTGCACCGCGATATCAAACCAACGAATGTGATGGTGTCGAATACCGGACCGGTGTTGGTGGATTTCGGTATTGCCATGGGCGAGGGCGAAAGCCATGTGACGCGCACGGGTTTGGTTATGGGCACTCCGGGATTCATCGCACCGGAAATCATTGATGGCGCGGAATCCGATGAGATGAGTGACTGGTGGTCGGTAGCGAGCGTGCTGGCGTTTGCCGCTACCGGCGAACCGGTGTTCGGCACGAAGCCGATGATGGCCGTGTTGGAGCGTGCCGCTGCGGGAAGCGCGAATTTGGTCGGGCTTCCGGCGGGAACCATGGCCGCGTTCCGTTCAGCGTTGAATCCGGATCGTACGAAACGTTGCACGCCCGACGAATTGTTGCAGGCGATTGCGTTGGATGCGTTGAATCCGCAAGCTTGGGATGCTGCGGATACCGCTTCGGATTCGGGTTCCACTGCCGGCATATCGGAGGCGATGCCCCCTTTTGCTGAATCGCCTGACAATCCACGAGAGCTTTGGCGGGCGCTGGATCATATAACGGGCGAAGACGCCATCGGAACGCGCACATTGCCGCAATTCGTTGAGGCCACACAGACCATCGGCACAACCGGTATTGCTGACATAACCGATACTGTTATTGCCGATGCGTCCGATGCCGGTACCTCGGTCATGGATATCAACGCACATACCACGACGATTCCTCTTGGCACCGGCACGCGTGTGATGCCGGTGCAGGATGCGTGGAATCCCACTCAAGAAGCCACACAAATCGATCCGGCCATCAAACCGGCGTTGCAACGCATTGCCAACCAGCGACCACCGGCGGTAATACCGAATGCGTCGGTTGAAAAGGCGCAAAACGTGCAGGCGCAAGACATACCAACGTCCACTATGCCAGTTATGCCGGCCACTCCGATTACGCAGGCATCCCCGGCGGCCCCGCTCAACCTGAATGCGCCGCAACCGCCGAATCCGGCCGACGTGCTTCGTGGCGAACTGTTGAGCCGAGGCACGCTCCTCTGCGCGCTTCTGGCCATTCCTGTGGCGCTGTTCGGCTTGTTCTCGCCTTGGCTGGCCTGGGCTGCGGGTGCACTACTGACTTGGCTGCTCGCCACCATCGGATTCAATATGGAAGCGCAGCTGGAGCGTGAAGGCCGCCGTGGAGGCAACCGAAAAGCCTCCGACTGGCTCGCACGCGCGGCCACGCTGCCTTGGCATGTGCTCAAAGGGTTGGGCTATGCGGTGCCACGCGCATTGATCATGGCCGCGATCGCCACATTGGGATTGGCGATCGCCACAGTCGCGCTGCAATTACCGTTCGCCATGGTGGATACCTCGATATTCGGATTCACGATTCCACTGCCGACTTGGATTGAAGGACCGGTTTCGCAAAGCGGCGTCGTCCAAGCCGGCTGTTGCGCCATCGGTTGGCTGATATGCGCCCTCACTCCGGGGGCTCTGGCGCTGCGATTGGGAGCTGGAACGCTACGTGGCCGCCCGAAATCCAGCACTCCCGCGGAATCGTATGAAATGTAGCGAAAACCAAGAATCGGCAAACGTTTGCAATCCTCAGAAAAACATCAGACAATCGCACGTAGTATGACAACGTAAGCTTTTACGAAATACTTCATTCAGCGATAGCACGCCCACACTACTATGGTGCGCAACAAACGATGAGACATCGAAAGGAATGTGGATGGCCCAGAACAGTAAGGATGCGCAGAAGCGCGCCAGCCGCGCCGAGCGTAGGGCCGCTGAGGCCGCGGCCATGAAGGCCCGCGCCGAACAGATGGAAAAGGAACGTAAGCAGCAGACCATCATCGGCGCCATCGTGGTGGCCGTGCTGGTGATCCTGGTGGCGATCGGCGCGTTCACCGTGTATCACAACATGCACAAGAATGCCAAAACCCAGGCTTCCACCCAAACCGTGGAAGAGGCATACGACAAGCTGCAGAAGGTCAAAAACACGCCAAAGCTCGTCGACGACAAGGGCGGACTGCTGATTTCGAAGAATGGTTACGGCAAGTCCGTCGACGGCGCTCCGACGGTCGCGATCTACATGGACTTCCTGTGCCCGGGTTGTGGCAATCTGCATCGTCAGCTTGATGCGGAGCTGCAGAAGATGGTCGATGCGGGGCAGATCAATCTTGATTTGCATTTCATGGCGTTCATGGACAAATGGTCCACCGACGAATATTCAAGCCGTGCCGCGAATGCCGCAATCTACCTGGCCGAGCATGACAGCAATCCGACGCATCTGATCACGTTCATGGAAAAAATGTACGCCGAGGATTTCCAGCCTGAGGAAAGCTCGAACTACAAGTCAGTCAGCGATGATCAGATCAAGGAACAGATGATCGCCTCGGGAGTGTCTGAGGATGTTGCGGACAAGGCGTTCGGCCGCGACTACCAGGATTGGCTTGACGCCATCGACACCTATACGCCGAAGCGTTCCGAACTGTGGAACACGTCCGGAACCTACAAAGACAGCATGACCACCCCAACGGTGACCATAAACGGCAAGTTCTGGAATATGAACCAGCTGAGCACCGCGCAGGAGACCATCGAGGAAGGCTTGCTGGAGGCCATCGGAATCAAGTCAGACGATATTGGAAAGGAAGGCGTAATGCCCTCCATCGGCTCCGACAAGGATCCGATCTCCAACACCACTGGCGAGTGATTAGCCCCACTCAATCCTCATAATCGAAAAAATATACCCCCCTACTCGCCAGCGTGCCAGCCAAAGCGCAGTTCTAAGTTGACGGCATCGGGCACGCTGGTTATGCTATTCAATCGTTGCCGTTTTTATGCATTATGCTAGAAAGCGTCACAAGCCTCCTTAGCTCAGATGGCCAGAGCGGCCGCCTTGTAAGCGGCAGGTCGTCGGTTCGATCCCGACAGGAGGCTCGAAACCCGTTTCAACGGGCTTTGACCTCTTACCATGGGTAAGTGATCCAGAAGCCTTCCCCCAACTTATGGCTTCTGGCGACCGGACGAGGCTTCCCCCAACCTGCCTTGTCCGGACAGGGGGCAGGACATCCCCTTCTCTCCTGCCCCCTTTTTCTTTATTCCTTTTCCTCGAAAATGTGGCGGTATAGATAAAACCAGCGGATCCCATGCCATTCGTCCCGATCTGACCGTTACAATGACGGCGATGTAGACAGTCGCTGGAAAGAGGACGTATGACGAGAAGGTGGACCCCCCGGAGATTTGTGACGCTTCGGCGTGTTCGTGTGACGGCATGCGTGGTCTCATTGACGCTCGCCTCGACGCTCGCATTCGGCGTAGGCGCGCGCAAAACCGTAGCTCTGACCATCGATGGCGAAACCGCCACCGTAACCACATACGCAATGAGCGTCGACCGTCTGCTACAGGAACGCGGGGTGAAGGTCAAAACGCATGATCTTGTGGAATCCACCAGCCCCACCAGCATGCTGAGCAACCATGACGTGGTTACGGTACGAAGCGCCTACCAGACCACCATCACCATCAACGGGCAGGAAGTGCCCTTCTGGACAGTGGCGACCAGCGCCGAACAGCTAATCGGCTTTTTCGAACAAAACGAAGCAGACGCGGCAAAAGTCACCGTCAATATCGACAACGTGTACAACAAACTCACCGGCGGACTGATCATCAACCAAAACGGGCCGGTCACTGTCATCGCCGACGGACAAAGCTCCGAAGCGCCAAATGGCAAACTGCCGGCGGCCTCCGTTCTTGACTCCAAAGGCATCACGCTGAACAAGGAGGATCGCGTCAGCGTCGAAAAAGACAACGGCGAAACGATCCTGCGCGTCCGCCGCGTGACGCACGGCGAGGAGACACGCACGAAAGCGGTGCCATTCGGCACGCAAACCATCATCGACCCCAGCCTGCAGCCTGGCGAAGTCGTAGTCAGGCAGGAAGGCGAGGAAGGCGAAATCCAGCAAACGTACAACGTCACGTATGTGGATGGCGAGAAGGAAAGCGAGACGCTGACCAACGAAACGACCACGAAAATCGCCCTTGACCGGATCATCGCAGTAGGACCGGCAGCATCTTCCGACGATTCGGGGTCAGATGGCGGATCCAGCAATTCCGGAGATACTGGCAATTCCGACAATACCGGGAAAAACGATAATTCGGATAAGAACAGCAATTCCGATAATTCCGACAAGAAAAACGATTCGAACAACAATTCCGATAATACGGACAATTCGAGCGACAACAAGAAAGACGACAGCAAGAAGGACGATTCCGGATCAAAAACGGACCCGGATCCGGCACCAACTCCGGACCCGACGCCCACGCCGAATCCGACACCTACGCCGAATCCGACACCGACGCCCACCCCGACACCGCAACCTTCCGATCCTTCAGCGGGATGCCGCCTCTACCACCCCTCCCCCGCGCAGGCACAGGTCTACGCGGCCGGAGCCGCGGCGCAATATGGCTGGACCGGACAAAACTGGACCGATCTGGTGAAACTGTGGACCCGCGAATCGAGCTGGCTGTGGTATGCGGAAAACGCATCTTCCGGAGCTTACGGCATCCCGCAATCGCTTCCAGGCAGCAAAATGGCGGCATTCGGCGCAAACTGGCGTGACGATGCGGCCGTACAGATCGACTGGGGCCTGAGCTACATCGCGCAGCGCTACGGCAGCCCATCGAAGGCATGGGAACATTCCGAACAAGTTGGATGGTATTAAACAACGCCGATCGCAACAATACGCAAACGTAACAACGCACACTTTTTCATACCAGTTGAACGGATAATGAGGTAATGACAGAAAACGCGAACGAAACCAACGAAACCGACGAAACTATGCAAGGCCGCCTGTTGGGGGCGGCTGACATTCGTCGTATCGCAGCCGAGGCCGGTATCAGCCCGACAAAAAAATTCGGGCAGAATTTCGTAATCGACCCGGGCACGGTTCGTCGTATCGTGCGCGAGGCGGGTGTTACCGCCGACGATCATGTGCTGGAAGTCGGACCTGGATTGGGTTCGCTGACATTGGCGATTTTGGAAACTGGGGCGACGATGACCGCCGTGGAGATCGACCCGCCCGTTGCGGAACGACTGCCCGGCACCATCGCCGAATTCATGCCGGACGCGGTGGATCGTTTCCGCGTAGTCAACCGTGATGCACTGACTGTAACGCCGGAAAATCTGCCTGATTTCAATAATGACGATTCATTCACTCTCGTTGCAAATCTGCCATACAACGTGGCCACGCCGATTCTGCTGACGCTGCTGGAACGTTTCGACAATCTCGGAACTTTTCTGGTGATGGTGCAGAAGGAAGTCGCGGACCGACTGAGTGAAAAGCCCGGTTCAAAGATCTACGGCACTCCAAGCGTGAAGCTCGCATGGTACGGCACCGCGGAACGCGTGGGCATTATCGGGCGCAATGTGTTCTGGCCGGCGCCGAATGTGGATTCCGCGCTGGTGCTGTTCAAACGATACGAGGGCGGGCACACGCCTTCCGCCAACAATCCCGACGGTTCCGTGGTGGACCGCGAAACTGTGTTCCGTCTCATCGATGCCGCATTTGGGCAGCGACGCAAAACCCTGCATGCTGCGTTGAAGAAAATCGTACCTTCCGAAGCGTTTGACCGGGCAGGCATCGATCCGACACGACGTGGCGAGACGCTTACCATCGACGAATTCGTGGCACTGGCACGCGCTATGGGCGAGGTGCCGGAAGCATGAGCGGCAACGGCAACGCAATCAATGAAGTCAGTGTGGACTGCCCTGCGAAAACGAATCTGACCTTGCACGTGGGGGCGCCACGCAGCGAATGGGGTGGCCGGCACGAGCTGGACACCATTTACTGCGCCGTCGGCGTATACGACACCGTCACCGCCAGCCGTAAAAAGCCCGGAGCCGGTGTCTCCTTGAATCTTGATGGCGCATATCTTGGCGATCTGGCCTCATCCGGCAGCGACATGCGACGCAACCACGCAGTGCTCGCCCTGTTCGCCATGGCCGAAGCGAGCGGCCATGAACCGGACGTGGCGTTGAACATCAAAAAACGCATTCCCGTCGGCGCAGGCATGGCAGGGGGGTCCGCCGATGCGGCCGCCACGATTCTGGCGTTGAACACGCTATGGAATCTTGATTGGCCCATCGAACGGTTGCAACAGGTCGCCGCTACATTGGGCGCGGATATGCCGTTCTGCCTGACCGGAGGCTACGCGCGAGGCACAGGCTTCGGCGAGCAGATCGAACAGCTCAGCGAGCACAGCAACGACGTGCGCGAGTTGACGAAACAGGGCTTTGCGGGCCGGCTGCTGGTCGGCGCGTATCAGGCGGAACTGCGCACGCCGGAAGTGTATGCCATGTTCGACCAAATCGGCGCCGGCGCAGGAGACAACAATCATCTGCAACAAGCGGCGATCTCGCTGCACCCACGCAGCGGGCAGGCAATCGACGAAGCGTTGCTGGCAGGCGCAAAGCAAGCGTTCGTCTCCGGATCCGGCCCTTCCGTAATCGCATTCGTACCAACCGACGATGCCGCACGCGCCGTGCAGTCGGCATGGCAGCAAAGCCGTTGCGTCGACCGTATCATCGCCTCCAAGGCGCCGGCCCATCCGATTGTGCATATCATCGCGTAACAGTAAGGTTGAAGTCAACCGATTTTTGGAGAAGGACTCGTACATGACTCAGGCTAACGACGAGCGCGCCGCGCGCAAACAGTACATTCGCCGCCGTCAAAAGGTGGTGTTCACCATCACCGGCACCATTTTGACGATCGCATTGGTGATTTCCCTGCTGTTCTTCTTCCATGTTGGAGGATTGGGCAATGTCAAGTCGGCCGCGGTACAGCCGAATTACGGCCAGCAGGCCCCTTGCGCAGCACAGGAACAGGACGGCAGCAAAGGCAAGTACGTGGAAAACCGCAACATCACCGTGCGCGTGCTCAACGGCACTGAATTCGCCGGCTTCGCGCAAGCCGTCAGCAGCGCGTTGCAGAACCGCGAGTTCAACACCCAGGCAGCCGGCAACTACACCAGCTCCAAAGTGGAACGCACGATGATCATCTTCGGCAAGAACGCCATCAATCAGGCGTACACGGTGAACAGCAACTTCACCGACGCGACGATGGTGATGGACGATCGTGAGGATATGCTGATCGACGTTGTGGTTGGCGCGACTTTCGACAATCTGCAGAATCAGAAGAAGGTGCCGACCGCCGGCAAGGAGATCGACAGCTTCGAGGGATGCGTTACCGTCGACAAGATGACCGACGTACAGAAGGCCCCCGAACACGACGCCGTGTGATTTGCAGATTTTTTGATTTGCAGATTTTCGGATTGACCTCACGATTTCGATTTTCTCTTAAAAAAAGCACGTAAACAGATAAATTAATCTGCTTATGTGCTTTAATTATTTGGGGTATATGAAGGATAGAACCATAGTAATATCTATTGTTTTCTACTTTAGAGAGAGGGCTTCTATTTGACGATAATCTCACTAAACAGACTTTAGTAAAAAAAATACATTTCATGGCGACTTAACCCCCTATAAGCCGTCAATACTAATCTAATTATTGTTCATGAAGAATTTTTAAACGACGGCTCTTGAACCGTGACTTGAATATTTCTAATAATTTTTATTACATGAAGTGATACTAACAAACTCCGATTCTAAATTGTTTAGTTGTAATA
>SKEI01001652.1_pt1 | contig 12029 bp, 9 predicted proteins | sample 4826701 | NCBI WGS metagenome assembly SKEI01 (sample SAMN11008813, study PRJNA524170) | human gut metagenome | biome: Human fecal sample; material: Feces; isolation source: fecal sample from pouch patient p2, p6, p7, p14 | host: Homo sapiens | place: Israel: Tel-Aviv | collected 2016-08-31 | reverse complement strand
ACCTGAACTCATCCCGAACTCAGAAGTTAAGCACTTTCACGGCGACAATAGTTGGGCTTGCCCCTGCGAAGATAGCTAGCTGCCGGGTCCTTTTTTTTTTGCCTTTTTTCTTGCATATTATTTCACAAATAATGAACAAATGTTTATGGTATAATAGTGTGCATAGGAGGTTTATTATGGACCAAAAGTATATAACAATACAAGGTGCTCGTGAAAACAACCTTAAAAATATAAGTTTAAAAATACCAAAAGATAAATTAATCATTATGACTGGAGTTTCAGGAAGTGGAAAAACTTCTTTAGCTTTTGACACAATATATGCAGAAGGACAACGTCGATATATGGAATCCTTATCTGCTTATGCAAGGCAGTTTTTAGGAAATAGTGAAAAACCAGATGTTGACCAAATTGATGGATTATCACCAGCCATCGCGATTGATCAAAAAACAACATCTAACAACCCACGATCTACTGTAGGAACCGTTACAGAGATTTATGATTATTTACGTCTATTATATGCACGTATAGGAGTCCCTTATTGTCCTGACCACCACATTCCAATCACTGGAAATACAATTAAGGAAATGATTGATAAAATCATGGAATTGCCTGATAAAACTAGATGTACTATTTTAAGTCCTGTTATACAAGGAAAAAAGGGAACTCATAAGGATTTAATAGAAAAGTTAATGAAAGAAGGATATATCCGTGTCCGTATTGATGGCGAAATCAAATATCTTGAAGAACTTGAGCCTTTAGATAAAAACAAAAAACATACGATCGATGTTGTAGTGGATCGAATTGTAAAAGGTGACGATCGTTCACGTTTTCACGATTCGTTAGAAACCGCATTAAAATTAAGTGATGGTTTGGCTATTTTATTAACAAATGAATCAGAAACCTTATTTTCTAGCAATTATGCATGTAAAATTTGTGGCTTTTCCGTACCTAAATTAGAACCAAAATTATTTTCATTCAATGCACCATTTGGAGCATGTCCAGAATGTAAAGGTTTAGGTATTACCCAAAAGGTAGATTTGTCTTTATTAATTCCAGATGATACAAAATCAATTGCGCAAGGCGGTATTCATTATTACAAAAATATTGTGAATACAGAAAATCTTGAGTGGCAACGAATTCATGCTTTAATTAAATATTATGAGATTGATATGGACACACCCATCAAGGATTTACCTAAAAAGAAATTAAATTATTTATTATATGGTTCAGATGTGCCAATCGCATATCAATTGAATTCTCGTTCTGGTACGGTTTCAACAAAGTTTGAATATATTGAAGGGGTTTGTCCTATGATCGAAAGAAGATATATGGAAACAACTTCAACTATGTCTCGTGAATGGTATGGATCATTTTTGGCAGATGCTCAATGTCCAAAATGTCATGGGGCACGTTTAAATAAACAAGCTCTATCTGTACTTGTTGGTGGAAAAAATATTTATGAATGGACACAAATGAGTATTCAAGAAGCCATTCAGTTTATGAATGAATTAGAATTAACGTCAACACAAGCTAAGATTGCAGAATTGGTTATTAAAGAAATAAAAAATCGCCTTTCATTCTTAAATCATGTCGGGCTAAGTTATTTAACACTGGATCGTTTAGCATCTACTCTATCTGGAGGGGAAGCGCAACGTATTCGCTTGGCAACACAGATTGGATCACGTTTAACTGGGGTTATGTATGTTTTAGATGAACCTAGTATTGGATTACATCAAAGAGATAATGATCGTTTGATTGGTGCTTTAAAAGATATGCGAGATTTAGGAAATACTTTGATTGTCGTAGAACACGACGAAGATACAATGCGGGCTAGTGATTATATTGTAGATGTTGGTCCTGGTGCCGGTGTTCATGGTGGTCAAATTGTTGCGGCTGGAACACCAGAAGAAATTATGCAGAATGAAAATTCGATTACGGGAGCTTATTTAAGTGGACGTAAAAGAATTGAAGTACCTATGACACGTCGTAAGGGGAATGGAAAGAAATTAAAAGTAGTAAGAGCTAGCCAGAACAACTTAAAAAATGTAAATGTAACGATTAAGTTAGGAACATTTACGGTTGTCACAGGGGTTTCTGGAAGTGGAAAATCTTCATTAGTTACAGAAGTTTTAACACATGGGTTACAACATGCCCTAGGTCGTTTAAGAATCAAACCGGGTGCATGTAAAGAAATTCAAGGTATTGAAAATATTGATAAAATTGTAGAAATTGGACAAGATCCAATCGGTAGAACGCCACGTTCAAATCCAGCTACGTATACCGGTGTTTTTGATGATATTCGTGATTTATTTGCGCAGACAAAAGAGGCGAAAATGCTTGGATATGACAAGGGTCGTTTTTCATTCAATGTGAAAGGTGGACGATGTGAAGCATGTCAAGGAGATGGAATTCTACGTATTTCCATGCATTTTTTACCAGATGTTTATGTACCTTGTGATCAATGTGGCGGAAAACGATATAATGAAGAAACATTACAAGTTCATTATAAAGGTAAAACAATTGCGGATGTATTGGATATGACGGTTGAAGAGGCATTGGAATTCTTTAGCAATGTTTCAAAAATCAAACATAAATTACAAACTCTAAATGATGTAGGACTTTCTTATATAAAATTAGGTCAGAGTGCAACGACTTTATCAGGGGGCGAGGCACAACGTGTAAAACTAGCGAGTGAGCTTCAAAAGAAGGCTACAGGTAAAACGTTATTTGTGCTTGATGAACCTACAACAGGATTGCATAGTGATGATGTAAAAAAATTGATTGAAGTTTTACAGCGTTTAGTCGAACATGGAGATACAGTATTAGTTATTGAACATAACTTGGACGTAATCAAATGTGCAGATCAAATTATAGATATGGGGCCTGAAGGAGGTCAAGGTGGAGGTACTGTTATTTGTACGGGAACACCTGAAAAGATCGCCGAATGCAAAGAAAGCTATACAGGCCAATATTTAAAACCATTATTAGAAAAAGGAGGAGACCATGGAAAAAGTAATTGTTCGTGATTTAGCAAAAAAATTCATGTGGACAATTGTGACTGGAGATTCAAATTCATTAAATCGTCCATTAACTTTGGCTGATACAAATCGTCCGGGATTAGAGTTGGCTGGATATTTTCCGGATACTCAAACAAAAAGACTTGTAGTATTAGGAGATAAAGAAATTGGTTATATTGAAGAACAAATGGATGAAATTTCACAACGTCGTTCCTTTGAATTTTTAACAGGAGATAATACACCATGTATTGTGATTGCACATGGCCATGAGTGTCCACCTGTTTTAAAAGAGATCGCAAAGCGTAAAGATTTTCCAGTATTTAAAACAGAACATCAAACTTCTCACGCAATCGTAAGTATTACGAACTACTTAGATGAATGTCTAGCAGAATCTGTAGTTATTCATGGAGAATTAGTACGGGTATTTGGTGTTGGTGTATTGATTACTGGTAAAAGTGGAATGGGAAAAAGTGAAATTGCGCTAGAACTGATTAAGCGTGGACACCAATTAGTTGGAGATGACCGTATTGATTGTTACAAAATTCATGATGATCTAGTTGGTAGAACAACACCAATGCTTGAAGGTTTTATGGAACTTAGAGGTGTGGGAATTATCAATGTCTCTCGCATGTATGGAGTAGGAGCTGTTGCCCATGAAACTCAAATTGAATTTCAAATCGATTTAGAACCATTTAATGATTCTTATGAATATGATCGTGTTGGAATTGAAGAAAAGGAATATAATGAAATTCTAGGAATCAAAATTTTAAAGATGACAATTCCAGTTTCACAAGGACGACCAATGTCATCTGTTATTGAAACGGCTGTGACAAACTTCTTATTGTTGAAAGATGGCTTAGATTCAGCTAAAGAATTTGAAGAGCGAGTACTATCGCAAATATCCGAAAATAAGAAGGAGGAATTCGATGCATCTGTTTCCGAGCACTAAAATTTTTGTTTCTTTTGGATCTTTTGAAATTGCATGGTATGCTGTTTTAATTTTAACAGGCGCATTGTGCGCCTATTTACTATGCCAAAGAACCATGAAAAAATGGGGGTACGCACCAGAAGTTCTAGATGATTATGTCGTTCCTATGTTATTTATAGGGATTCTAGGTGCAAGGGCATGGTATGTTATTTTTGAATGGCAATATTATTCTCAACATATGAATGAAATCGTTGCCATTTGGAACGGTGGCTTGGCCATACATGGAGGATTGATTGCAGGTTTCATATTTAGTTTGTTCTTTTTCAAAAGACGAAAAATTTCATTTTTAAGAATGTTTGATTTAATCATGCCAACCGTTTTACTTGCACAAGCATTTGGTCGTTGGGGAAACTTTATGAATCAAGAAGCCTATGGTGGCATTGTACCTGAGAGCTTCTTTGCGCATTATCCAGCATTTATTAAAAATCAAATGTTTATTGATGGGGCATACCGTATGCCTACTTTCTTATTTGAAAGTGTATGTAATCTATTAGGATTCTTGTTTATTACATTTATTTTCCGTAAGTATTGGTATAAAAGACGCGGTGACTGCGGATTTATGTACATGGTTTGGTATGGCATTACACGTTTTGTGATTGAAGGAATGCGAACAGATTCTTTAATGGTATTGGGCCTTCGTACAGCTCAACTTGTATCTTTAGCTTTAATGGTTGTTGGATGTCTAGGCTTAATGGGTGTATTTCATAAAACCTTTCATTGGAAGAAAAAGCCTGTTGTGTTGTTTGATTTAGATGGGACATTGATTGATTCACAACAATTGGTTTTTGAAACATTTAGAAGAGTATTTAAAGAACTTAAACCAGATTATGAATTGTCAAATGAAGAATTGTATACATTTTTTGGACCCACCCTTGAAGTTACTTTTTCAAAGTATTTTCCAGAAGATCAAGTTCAAAGTATCATTGATCGTTATCAAATCATCAATAAATCGCTTCATAAAGAATTATTAAAAGAAATCCCTCATGCTAAAGAGATGCTTGAAGGATTGAAAAAAGAAAATATACAATGTGCAGTTGTTTCAAATAAGCGTATTGAAGTCGTAAAAAGAGGATTAAAACAATCGGGATTAGATGTGTATTTTGATGTTGTGTTGGGAAAAGAAAATTTACCAGAACCTAAACCAAGTGCATCTGGCTTGATTGAAGCGTGTAACTTATTACATACTAGTCATGATGATTGTATTTATGTTGGTGACAATGTTGCGGATATTGTAGCCGCAAAGAATATGGCTGCCTATTCTGTAGGATTTAGTGTTGATGAAAAACAACGTGAAGCATTAAAAGAAGCAAAGCCATGTAAAGTTATCGATGATTTGATGCAGTTAATACCATTATGTAAGGAGGATCACATATGGAGCGACAATATGATTTGGTGATAATAGGTGCTGGGCCAGCAGGCTTAAGTGCAGCACTTTATGGCTCAAGGGCCGGACTAAAAACATTAATTTTAGAAAATGGAGCGCCGGGAGGAAAGTTGATTAAAACCAATAAAATCAGTAATTATCCAGGTGTTAAAGAAATAGAAGGAACGCAGCTTGCGATGGATATGTTTGATCAAGCTACTTCTTTTCAAGCTGAATATGCGTATGGCGAAGTAAATAAGATTGATGAAAATAAAAATGTATATTTAAGTGATGGAAATGTTGTGAATGGTAAAGCCATAATACTTGCCACAGGTACAAAAGAGCGATTGTTAAATATACCAGGCGAAAAAGAAAATCTTGGACATGGTGTTTCTTTCTGTGCCGTTTGTGACGGGGCATTTTTTAGAGATAAAGATGTAGTCGTGATTGGCGGAGGAAACTCGGCATTAGAAGAATCGATTTATCTTGCAGGGCTTGCACGAAGTGTAACGATTGTGATTCGAAGAGATGTATTTAGAGCGGAAGAACATATTCAAAGTCAGATTGAAGAAAATGAGAAGATTCATGTCATCAAGAAACATATTCCTGTTCAAATTTTAAGTTTGGAAGGAAAAGTATCTGGCATTGAGTTAGAAAATGTGGATACACATGAAACGCAGATTGTTGAATGTTCAGGTATTTTCCCTTATGTTGGACAAGATCCAAATACGGATTGTGTACAAGATTTAGGGGTATTAAATGAGCGTGGATATGTTTTGGTAGATGCGAATTGTCAAACAAAGATACCAGGAATTTATGCGGCTGGAGATGTCATTGATAAAGAATTAAGGCAGGTTGTTACCGCATGTAATGATGGTGCCATTGCAGCGCAACATGCATTTCATACAATAAAAGGAATTTAATATGACCAGATGATAACATCTGGTTTTAATATACGAAAAGCATAGCTGAAACGGCTTACAAAAGCCTTGAAATCAATCATTGAAAGTGATTTAATTAAGATAAGAAAAGGATTTGAGGTGTTATTTATGTTGCCTAAAGAAGCAATCCAAAAGGTAATGGATGCGTATTACCATATTACCGGATTAAGATGCTATTTTGTGCAAGACGAAACAGAGATTAGTAGCGCAAAGGAGAAAAACTTCTTTTGTAAATGTTTAAAAACAAGTTCATCTGCATTACGTCAATGTGATGAATGTACTTTTGAAAATTATACAGGAGCTTTAAAATCGAACGAACCACAAAAGTATGCATGTCATGCAGGACTAGTTAAATGGAGTGTACCCGTATCTCTTGCAGGTGTAAAAGGTGTAATTATATCTGAAGGTGTTATCACAAAACAGCAAGGCTTAGAAGCTGAAGACTGGGTTAACCATTTAGCTGAAACGTATAATGTTTCTAGACCTATTTTATTACATAACTATACAAAAGTTGTAGTGATGAATGAAAATCAGGTAGAAGAAAGCATCAAATTGATGCAAGATTTATTAAAGTACTACAAAGCAGTAATCGAAGGTTAATTCCTTCGATTTTTTTCTGCAGGTACAAAAAAAGCCAGCAATTTGCTGACTTAGTTATTGACTCCATGATGGAAGATTGGCGTATCATCGCTGATTCCTTTAAAGACATATCCTCTTTCTTTATAGCTTTTAATGATTTCTGGTAATGCTTCAACCGTTGTTGTTTTTGGACTTGAATCGTGGAACAAAATCATGATTTGTTCGTAATCGCAACTTGTCGCATTGCGCACAATGTCTTGTGTTGGCACGGTATTGGATGCAGCATCTCCACTTGAGCAGTTCCAATCAAAATATTCATATCCTTTTTCATGCACCATATTGTCGAGTGCAGACATGATTCCTTGCGAATATTGTGCTGAAATTGTATTGCTTGAACCACCAGGGAAACGAATATATTTTGGTGCTTTACCTGTGATTTGTTTGACCATGTCACTCACTTTTTGTAAATCTTCAAAATAAGCGGTAGTAGAAGAATAAACATTCGCATAATCATGTGTATAAGTATGAAGTGCAATTGTGTTGCCTTGATCTGCAGCCTTTTTGATAGAACTGTTATATTTTTGATTGTTTCCCGTCACAAAGAAAGTAGCTTTCGCATCATATTTCTTTAAGATCTTCAATATTTTATCTGTATTTTCACTAGGACCATCATCAAATGTCATATATACAACTTTACTTGGTTCTTCAACAGTTACATTGATTTTAGCCTTAGCTTTATTACCCGAACGATCTGTAGCAGTTACTAACAATTTATAAGTACCTGTTTTCTTGGTCTTTACTTTTGAAGAATCAATCTTGATTTTTGGCTTAGAATCCAAATTGTCTGTTACCTCAACATAGGATTTGTAGTTTGGCTTTGAACCTGCATAAACAGAAATAGTATCTGTATGAATAATTGGTTTTTCAATATCTTTGACTAACGTTAGAGTTGTCTCTTTCATTGCTTTATTTCCATGTTCATCTTTTGCGATGATGGTTATCGTTTGTTCTTTATCCTTTGTAGGTTTTTTCTTAAAGGATAATGATACTTTAGAATCGTCCTTAACACTTTCGACAAAGGATTCAGGCTTAATATCCTCTTTCATATCTGCCTTATATGCTTTAAGTTTTAAATCAGGTGCTTTTGTATCTTTTACAGATACTTTACATGTTTTTTTATAATTCTTTAATTGATATGTGATTTCATAATTTCCAATTTTATTTATATTAATATTTCCTGAAATCTTTACATCTGAATCTAAATGGAAAAAAACTTGTTGAATATTCTTCTTTGGATCATATTCATGATTGATTTCTACTTCTGGATTGGATGAATATAATAAAATTGGATTTTTAAAAGCATAACACAATAAGAAAATAATACATATAAATAGAAATGCGATCAATCCATTTCCAAATTTGTCTTTTTTTCTTTTATTTATCATATTGGATCTCCAAAAGATTTGAATGTTTCTTTATTAACATAGATAACCCCACTAAACTCAATTCTTATTATACATGAAATAGTGTGGACTGTTCTAAAGATTATGGTTCTTTTTTCTTGTTGTAGTTGCGCATAAATTCTTATATAATAACCTTAGAAAGGTGGGGGAAGCACTATGAAACTTATCCTAGCAATTTTATCAAATGACGATAGTCCAGTGGCAAGTAATGCACTAAATAAAAATGGTTTTTCTGTTACTAAATTAGCAACGACTGGTGGATTCCTTCGCGCAGGCAATACAACGTTGATTATTGGTTGTGAAGACGAAAAAGTGGAAGCAGCTATTGATATCATCAAGGAATATTCAAGTAAGCGAACGGAAATTGTACCTAGTACAGCTAGTTATGATATTGGCCGTTATGCAAGTTTTCCTGTGGAAGTTACTGTTGGTGGAGCCACAATTTTCGTGCTAGATGTAGCACAATTCTTAAAAGTTTAACAAATGGAGGGTGGAAAGTCTGTTTCTACCCTTTTTCTGTTAAAAATTTGTGAATAAAGACCCATTATGGTCTTTTTTCTGTTATGATTGAAAGGTAAAGAAAAAGGAGATTAAAACGCAATGAAAATACTAGTTATCGGTAAGGGCGGACGTGAACACGCACTTGCGTATGCATGTAAACGTTCAGCTTTATGTGATGAGTTGATTTGTGCACCAGGCAATCCTGGAATGGCAAAAATTGGAGAATGTGTCGATGTGAAAGACAATGATGTAGATGGTCTTGTCACTTTGGCAAAAGAAAGAAATGTAGATTTAACCATCGTAGGTCCTGAGGCCACTTTAGCTCTAGGTGTTGTAGATGCGTTTAAAAAAGAAGGCCTAAAAATTTTTGGGCCAGATAAGAAGGCGACTCAAGTCGAATCAAGTAAGGATTTTGCCAAGAAAATCATGGCAAAATATAATATTCCAACGGCAGCTTATAAAACATTCTATGATTTAGATTCAGCATGGACTTATGTACAAGAACAAGGAGCTCCTATCGTTATTAAGGAAGATGGTTTAAAAGCAGGAAAAGGTGTTACTGTAGCTTCTACATTAGAACAGGCTAAAGAAGCATTAGATATTGCATTTGCGATTGAAAATAATTCAGTAGTTATTGAAGAATGCTTATTTGGATTTGAATTTTCTTTGATTTGTTTAGTACACAACGAAACAGTAGTACCTTTAGAAGTAGCCCAAGATCACAAGTGTGTATTTGATGGAGATAAAGGTCCTAATACAGGTGGTATGGGATCTTATAGTCCAGTTAAAAAGATTACTTCTGAAATCATTGATGAGGCAATGCATGAAATCATGAAACCAATGGCAAGTGCCATGGTTAAAGAGGGTGTACCATTTACTGGATTCTTATATGGTGGATTGATGTTGACAGAAAAAGGTATTAAAACAATTGAATTCAATGCACGTTTTGGAGATCCAGAAGCCGAAGTTATTTTGCCTCGTTTAGAAAGTGATTTTGTCCAAGCTATTTTAGATTTAATGGATAATAAACCAGTTGAATTAAAATGGACGGATAAAGTAAGTCATGGTGTTGTACTCGCAAGTACAAATTATCCTGCAAGCTCTACAAAAGGATCTTTGATTACAGGCGTTGACGATGTAGATGGATTGGTTTTCCACATGGGAACAAAAATGACAGATGAAGGATTAGTCACAGATGGTGGACGTGTTTTAATGGTCGTTACTCTAGAAGATGACTTACAGACTGCATTTGATCATACATATAAAGAATTAGAAAAGATTCAATGTAAAGATTTATTTCACAGAAATGATATTGGAAAGAAGGATATGTAAAATGGCTAAAACAGATTTAGAAATTGCACAAGAATGTGTCATGGAACCCATTGAAAAGGTTGCCGCAAAAATTGGAATTCCTGCAGATAGCTTGGAACATTATGGAAAATATAAAGCTAAATTGTCTTTTGATTATTTAAAATCCATTGAAAATAATCCTCATGGAAAATTAGTATTAGTCACAGCTATTAATCCTACTAAGGCCGGAGAAGGAAAGAGTACGACAACAGTTGGTTTAGGGGATGCCTTAAATCGTTTAGGTAAGAAAACGATGATGGCTTTACGTGAACCAAGTTTAGGTCCAGTATTTGGATTAAAAGGTGGAGCTACAGGTGGTGGCTATGCCCAAGTTGTACCAATGGAAGATATCAACCTTCACTTTACGGGAGATATGCATGCGATTACGACTGCCAATAACTTAGTAAGTGCATGTCTAGATAATGCGATTCATCAAGGAAATGAATTGAATATTGATCCTGAAAAAGTAACATTCAAACGTTGTTTAGATATGAATGATCGTACTTTGCGTAATATCACAATTGGTTGTGGTGCTAAAGCAAACGGTGTAGAACGTAAAGATGGATTTAATATTACAGTTGCGAGTGAAATCATGGCAGCTTTATGTTTGGCAGATGATTTAATGGATTTAAAGAAAAGATTTGGAAAAATGCTTGTGGCATATACTTATGATGACAAGCCTGTATATGTACATGATTTAGGTATTGAAGGTGCATTGGCTATGGTTATGAAAGATGCTGTATTGCCTAATGTTGTTCAAACACTAGAACACAATCCAGTATTGATTCATGGTGGTCCATTTGCGAATATTGCGCATGGATGTAACTCTGTTATTGCCACAAAAGCATGTTTAGAACTTGCTGATTATACAGTTACAGAAGCTGGATTTGGTGCGGATTTAGGAGCTGAGAAATTCTTGGATATCAAGTGTCGATTGGCAAATCTTAAACCCAATGCAGTTGTGATCGTTGCGACAATTCGTGCCTTAAAACAACATGGTGGAATTGCCTTAGAAGATTTAAAAGAAGAAAATGTAGAGGCTATGCTTGCGGGTTGTGAAAACTTAGCAAAACATATTGATACTGTACAACAATTTGGTTTACCATATATTGTTGCGATCAATGAATTTGCGACAGATACACCGGCTGAAGTAGCTGCACTAGAAAAATGGTGTGAAGAAAACAACCACCCAATGTCATTATCTCAAGTATGGGCAAAAGGTGGAGAAGGCGCTATTGATTTAGCAAACAAAGTAGTTGCGTTATGTGATCAAGAAAATAACTATGCTCCTTTATATGATTTAGATAAGACTATTGAAGAAAAAATAGAAACCATTGCCAAAAAAGTATATGGTGCAGATGGTGTTGACTTTACAGAAGAGGCACAAGCACAAATTGCGAAGTTCAATGAATTAGGATGGGATAAATTACCAATCTGTATGGCTAAGACACAAATGTCATTATCCGATGATGGTAAAGTAATGGGTCGTCCTACAGGATTTAGAATTACAGTTCGTGAATTACGCCCAAGTTTAGGTGCTGGCTTCATTGTTGCTCTAACAGGTAAAGTATTAACGATGCCAGGACTTCCAAAACATCCAAGTGCATTAAATATGGATGTGGATGAAGATGGTAAAATCGTAGGATTATTCTAATGTCAAAGGCTGGATGAAAATTCCAGTCTTTTTTTCTTTGTATTAAAGACACATTTAATAAAACAGGATATAGACATCATTAATGTCAAATAGACTTGTACAATTTACCTGTAAGTGAGGTAATGAAACATGTGTACAGAATTTAATTTAAAAATAGATGAATCTACTGAGTT
>SKEI01001624.1_pt1 | contig 12157 bp, 9 predicted proteins | sample 4826701 | NCBI WGS metagenome assembly SKEI01 (sample SAMN11008813, study PRJNA524170) | human gut metagenome | biome: Human fecal sample; material: Feces; isolation source: fecal sample from pouch patient p2, p6, p7, p14 | host: Homo sapiens | place: Israel: Tel-Aviv | collected 2016-08-31 | reverse complement strand
CAATTATTGGAAACTATCGTGTTATCTGTGGCATCACACAGCTTTCCATGGGAGAGAGCATGAATGAAGAGGATGTGGATGTGATCGACAAGACCGGTGAGAAGCTGAAAGAGCTGGCTCCGAACATCCGCATGATCCAGGATGATAATACACAGAATGCACTTCTTAACGGCGAGGCCAGTGTGGCATTTCTTTATACTTCACAGGTAACACAGGCACTGAAGGATAATCCGGATCTTGAAGTTGTTTATCCGGAGGAGGGACTTGGCTTCGGTATCATGGGAATGTTCGTTCCAAGTGATGCACCGAATGCAAAAGCAGCTAATGAGTTCATCAATTATATTCTGGAGCCGGAAGTATCTGCACAGTGTATCAACTATATCGGATATTATAATACAAACAAAGCAGCTGATGACCTGGTAGATGAGAATCTGGTTGTTCCGGATGATGTGACCAAGGGTGAGATCGTACAGAATGTAAGCCAGGAGGCAGAGCAGGAATACAATAAGATCTGGACAGAATTTAAGGCAGTCTGCGACTAAAGCAGACGCGGCAGTAAGGGGGTTTTAGGATGGAAATTTACAAGGGTGTATCCGCCTTTGCCGGCATAGCTATCGGAAAGATACTGTATTATCACAGAGGTGAATATCAGATCCGCCAGTCCATGGTAGACAATGTAAAAAAAGAGCTCGATCGACTGGATAAGGCGAGAACAGCTGTTAGGGAACAGATCCAGCATATGTACAAAAACGGCTGTCCTCTTCCGAAGGAACAGGAGCTGACGCTGAAACGCCAGATCCGGCTTTTGAGCGGAGGAAGCTTTCAGCGGGCCGTGGAGAGCATGATCACGACAGAAAAGGTCAGTGCAGCGTATGCGGTCCAGACCACAAGAGATGAGCTTGCCAATGTGTTCCGAAACCTGGAAGATGAGGCGGTGAAGGAACAGATCGAAAACATCCGCGAGATCTCCGAGCTGCTGATCGGTGCCATGGGTGGTTCCCATGCCCGCATCAATCTGGGAGACGAGCCGGTGATCCTGGCAGCAGAGCAGCTTTCACCAAATGAGCTTCTGGAGATGAATAAATCCAGACTTCTGGCAGTTGCTATGCATCAGGGATCCATTATTTCTCATGTTTCGATTATGGCGAAATCCATGGCAATCCCTACACTGGTAGAGGTAGAGATCCAGAAGGAGTGGGATGGACATCTGGCCATTGTGGACGGTTATACAGGAACACTTTATATTGATCCGGAACCGGAGCTTCTGAAAGAATACAGGATCCGGCATCAGGCAGACACGGAGGAGAGAGAAGAACTGCTCAGGCTTCGGAATCAGGAGGATGTCACAGCCGATGGCAGAAAGATCAAGCTCCTGGCAAACATCGGAAATCTGGATGATCTGAACACAGTGCTCTATTATGGGGCAACAGGCATCGGACTTCTCCGAAGCGAATTCCAGTATCTTGGAAGAGAGAATTATCCAAGAGAAAATGAGCTTTTCCGCGCATATAAGAAAGTTGCGGAGGATATGGAAGGCCGCCCGGCCGTGATCCGTACCGTGGACCTTGGGGCAGACCGTCAGGCTGATTATATGGCGATTCCGGATGAGACGAACCCGATGATGGGAAACCGGGGAATCCGCCTCTGCATTGACCGCAAAAAAATGTTCAAGGCTCAGCTTCGTGCCATTTACCGTGCAAGTGCATATGGTAACTTAAGCCTGATGTATCCGATGATCACCTCCGAGGAGGAGCTGGACGAGATCGAGGAGCTGATCCGGGAAGTAAAAAAAGGTCTCAATGAAAAAAATATCCCGTACAAAAATATCCGTACAGGAATTATGATCGAGACACCGGCAGCTGTAATGATCAGCGAGGAGCTTGGAAAACGGGTGGATTTTCTGAGCCTTGGAACCAATGATCTGACACAGTATACACTGGCTATGGACAGACAGAACCTTCTTCTGAAGAATAAATATAATGATCATCATCCTGCCCTTGTAAAAATGATCCGCATGGTGACAGAGGCAGGACATAGATCCGGCTGTAATGTGTACATATGTGGAGAGCTGGCAGCAGACTCCAATCTGACAGAGAAATTTATCCAGATGGGAGTGGACGGACTTTCCGTTGTACCGGCCTGTGTGCTTCCAATCCGAAAAGCCATCCGCGCAGCGTATGCAGATGAAGCCAACCGGCCGACAGAACAAAAATAAAACAGAATAAATCAGAAAATCCCGGGAACTTTGTTTCCTGTCTGCATTTGACAGGAGAGATAGAATTCCCGGGATTTTTTATTGAATAAATTATGAAGCTGAGTCAGGTTTCGAAATATGAATCCCTGCGCCGGATAGTCTCAGATAACTTAGTGCAGTCCAAGTACCTGTGCAGTCTCAGCGATAAATTCCGGCGTCGTACCGCAGCAACCACCGATCACAGAAGCACCGTTGTCCACCAGAACCTTCATATAGCCTGCGAAATCAGCAGGTGTCATGTTGTATACAGCATTTCCATTGTCATCGATTTGTGGCATACCGGCATTCGGTTTGGCGATGACCGGAATGGAAACGTTCTCTTTAATATTGCGAACAACAGATACCAGCTGATCCGGTCCCACAGAGCAGTTGATACCTACCGCGTCAGCACCGGCAGCTTCCAGAGACATGGCAGCCTCTATCGCATTACCGCCGCTGAAGATACTTCCATCAGCTTCCACAGTTACGGTGCAGATGATCGGAAGGTCGCAGACGCTCTGACACGCGTCTACAGCAGCCAGTGTTTCTTCAATGTTGATCATAGTTTCAGCAACGATCAGATCAACGCCTGCGTCACGGAGATAACCGATCTGTTCCTGATAAGTCTCGAAAGCTTTCTCATAAGTCATATCCCCTGCCGGTGCCATCATCTTACCGGTAGTGGTGATATCACCTGCAACATAAACACCTGCCGGTGCGATCTCCCTGGAATAACCGGCCAGGGTATGGTTGATCTCTTCAATCTGTCCGTCCAGACCATGCATGGTCAGATTAATACGGTTTCCGCCGAAGGTTGGAGCATAGATAATATGGCTTCCGGCCTCGATGTAAGCCTTCTGGAGAGACTGGATCACATCCTTATGTTCAATTACCCAGCTCTCTGTGCAGACACCTCGTGGCATGCCTGCCTTCATCAGATTGGAACCTGTTGCACCATCCAGCAGCAGGACACCATTCTGTGTCAGTTCATGAAATTCCTGTTTCGTCATGTTTATATCCTCCTTATGGCAGCCAATCACGGTTGGCATAAAATCTGGCTCCTCCTGTAACCGCTGCACTCATTGCCGTGGGTTTATTTTAACACAGGAAGGAGGAATAATCCATCCTGTTTCTGCCAGGTGAGGGGAAAATGGTAAAAAATACGGAAAATATACATATTTAATGCATTTTAAGTTCTATAAAGAACTTGCAGAAAGAGAAGGGGGATTGTATAATAACAAGTAAACATGTCCGGATGAAAGATGGTCGGTAGTCTGATTATGGACATTAAGATGAATTAAAAAAATATGATGAAAGTAGCAGGTAAACAGATAAGAAAAGAGAAAAGAGCAGGTTATTTTTATGAAGGGACTTTATGATATTCATTGTCATATTCTTCCCGGGGTAGATGATGGTGCACGAAATATGGAGGAATCCCTGTGGATGCTGAATAAGGAATACAGGGAAGGCGTCCGAAATGTGATACTGACACCACATTTCCGATATGATATGTTTGAGCCACATCTGAATATTGTGACACGACAGTTTATGCAACTGCGAAGAGCAGCTATGAACATAGGTGAAGAAGGCATGCGGCTTTATCTGGGATGTGAGCTTCATTCCAGCATGGATATGGTAGAATGCCTTAAAAAGGGGCGACGGCTTACATTGGCCGGCTCCAGATATGTACTGGTGGAATTCAGTAATGAAGATGAGAAAAGCTATATAGAAGAAAGAATCAGAAATCTTCTGATGAATGGCTATATCCCAATTATAGCTCATGTGGAGCGCTATAAGGCGACACGGAATGATATCGGTTTTTTGATGGAGCTGAAACAAATGGGAGCATATATCCAGATCAATGCAGACACAATCAGTGGGCAGGAGGGATTCGGAGCCAGAACATTTGCGAAAAAAGTTATGAAACAGGGAATCCTGGATTTTGTAGGATCTGATGGTCATAGAAAAAATGAACGAATTCCGGAAATTGGTAGGTGTGTTGCAAAAATGGAAAAAACTATGGGAAGTGAATATGTAAAGAAGATATTTATCGGGAATCCTCGAAAAATTACAGGATGACGTAAAAAACGGGCATTTTCCGCAAAGGGATGTTTGAAGAATCGCCTGGAAGCCCGAAAAAAACAGTAAGTGTAGGAAGGTGCAGAAAAAAACATGTATCAGAAAGAAAACAGTAGCTGGGTGAAACACGCGGATTTTACCATTTGCGATATGCTATGTCTTCAGCTGGCATTCATATTAGCATACTGGATTAAAAACGGAGTGGGACATCCATATGAGACAGAGCTCTATAGAAATGTAGCAGTAGTAATGATTTTTATACAGCTGGTGTGTACGTTTTTCAATGAAAGCTTCAGTGGTGTATTGCGAAGAAATATGCTTGAAGAACTGAAAAAAACTTTTGAACAATGTACTCTGGTATGTCTTCTAGTTTTGGTCTATATGTTTCTGATGAGGGTTGGAAGCGATTATTCCAGAATGATTCTGCTGGTTAGCTATGTATTTTATATAGGATTCAGTTATTGCAGCAGACAGATGCTGAAAAAATTTTTGAAAAACCGCAGGTATGAAGAAGGCGAAAAACGCTCTATGCTGATTGTGACAGTCAGCAGCAATGCAAAAAATATCGTAGAGACTATTCGTAAAAATAATTACGGAACATATCATCTGGCCGGAATTGTTCTGATGGATTGTGATAAAAAGGGTAAAACCATCGAGGGAATACCGGTAGTAGCAGGTTCTGAAGACATTATTTCCTATATACACAAAAACTGGGTAGATGAAGTATTTTTTGCAGTGCCGAAAGAAATTACCATACCAGAGCAGATCATTAAGGATTGTTCTACAATGGGTGTGGTTATTCATATGCAGCTTGCAACAATGAAATCGCTTGGTAAAAATCAGATTGTGGAAGAAGTGGCTGGCTATACGGTTCTTTCCAGCAGTATTCGAATTGTAACACCACGGCAGATGTTCATAAAAAGAACAATGGATATAGTCGGTGGTCTGGTAGGGTGTCTGTTTACCGGAATAGTAGCATTGTTTCTGGTTCCGGCTATCAAGATCAAATCTCCGGGACCTGCATTTTTTTCACAGGTCCGGGTGGGAAAGAACGGACGTCCATTCAAGATCTATAAATTCAGATCCATGTATATGGATGCTGAAGAACGAAAAAAAGAGCTTATGAAACAGAACAATGTAAAAGACGGAATGATGTTCAAGATGGATGATGATCCGAGAATTATCAAAGGAGTAGGACATTTTATCAGAAAAACATCATTGGATGAATTTCCGCAGTTCTGGAATATTTTGAAAGGTGATATGAGTCTTGTCGGGACAAGGCCACCGACAGTAGATGAATGGGAAAAATACGAACTCCATCATCGCAAACGTCTTGCAATCAGACCTGGACTTACAGGAATGTGGCAGGTAAGCGGACGAAGCGATATCACAGATTTTGAGGAAGTAGTGGAATTAGATACAAAATATATTTCTGAGTGGTGCCTTAAACTGGATGTAGAAATACTGTTTAAAACAGTTATGGTTGTATTTATGGGAAGTGGTGCGAAGTAAAATTATTGCTTTTATCCCCCAAAAAGCGTAAAATGATTGAGACATATGAGATAAAAGATGGAGGTTTGCATATGAGAAAAATGGGAAAACATATTCCAGGTTTGATCGTAACACTTGTAGTTCTGATCACTGCAATTGTGTTTGCGGTACTGCTTATGAATATGAACATGGTTCCGACAAAGTTTCTGGCAGGAATTGGTCTGATTATACTGATTCTGGTATTGATTGTTGGAGTGCTTGTATGGAATACACATAATGTGATTCGATTTGCTGTGGGAGTAATTTTTGCGGCAGTATTTGCGGCTGTATTTATTCTTGGCAGTATGTATGTGTATAAGACGCATTCCACATTGACAGATATTTCCGGTGTGAATACCGAGGTAACAGAAGTGGGTATTTATGTCCGTGCAGATGATTCTGCGGAAGCCGTATCTGATACTGCAGATTATGTATATGGTGTACTTACAGATCTTGACCGGGAAAATTCTGATAAGGCGATTCAGGAGGTTGATTCCGAAACTGGTAAGAACGTTCAGGTACAGGAATTTGCAGGTCTTACAGATCTTGTTGACGGGCTTTTGAACGGACAGGCAGGAGCTATTGTACTGAACAGCGCATATCTGAGTGTCATTGAAGAAATGGATGGATATTCCGATATTTCTTCCAGAATCAAAGAATTAACGGTAAAAAAAGTTGAAACAACGATTGAACCGCAACAGAGCGAGGCAGCACAGAACACAAATGATGGTTCTGTATATACAATTTTTGTCAGTGGTATTGATAGTCGAAGCGGTCTTGTAGCTAAAAGCCGAAGCGATTCTAATATTGTTGCTACAATCAATACAGCTACCAGACAGATTTTGCTTGTTTCCACACCAAGAGATTACTTTGTTCCGCTTTCTATTTCAGGCGGACAGAGAGATAAGCTGACACATGCCGGTATTTATGGTATCAATGTATGTATGGATACTTTGGGAATGCTTTATAATGAAGATATCAATTATTACTTCCGAATCAATTTTGCCGGATTTGAGCAGCTGATAGATGCCCTTGGCGGAGTTACGGTTTATTCTGACTATGAGTTTGATTCCAAAAATGTAGAAGGATATCATTTTAATCAGGGAGATAATTTCCTGAATGGTGAGCAGGCACTGGTATTCAGCCGTGAACGTTATGCTTTCCAGGAAGGTGACCGTCAGCGAGGTAAGAACCAGATGGCCGTGATCAAAGGTATTATCAACAAGGCTCTTTCACCGGAACTTCTGAAAAATTATTCTTCTGTTCTTTCCAGCATCCAGGGATGCTTTGAGACGAATATATCTTATGAAGAGATTGCAAAACTGCTTCAGCAGCAGTTAAACAATGGCGGTGACTGGAACATTGTAAGTTATAGTGTCGATGGTACAGGAGATACACAGAAACCATATTCGATGAGTCAGGCAGCTTATGTTATGATTCCGAATGAAGCTACCGTTCAGAAAGCTGAAACTATGATGAAGAAGGTTCGTGATGGAGAAACAGTTTCTCAGGAAGAAGCGGATGATTCTACGGCAGACAGTTCACCAGCAGAAAATGTTGTAGCTGCTGATGCAGCACAGGATAGCACAGGAGACGCTCAGACAGCAGATGACAGTGCACAGCAACAATAAAAAACAATAAATAGTACAAAAAAAGATCCGCAGGTGTTAACCGTGCGGATCTTTTTTTTACAGGATTTCTTTCAGATATCGTTTTAGTGCATCCTGCCATGTTGGAAGTGGCCGGAAACCGTTTTTTACAAGCTTGGATTTATCCAGACGGCTGTTAAATGGTCTGACAGCCTTGGAAACACCGTACTCTGCAGTTGTGACAGGAGAAACCTCAACTTTTGCATATTCTTCATGACCGAGGGCGGCAGCCTGACGGAAGATCTCTTTTGTGAAATCATACCAGCTGATGAATCCGCCTTCGTTGGTTGCGTGATAGTAGCCGTATTTGTCTGTCTCAAGCATATCGATCAGGAGACGGGCAAGGTCATAGGTGTAGGTCGGAGTTCCGATCTGGTCACTGACAACGGTAAGCTTGTCGTGAGTTTTTCCGAGATTTACCATGGTGCGGATGAAGTTCTTGCCGTTTTTGCCGAATACCCATGCAATACGGACAATAAAGAACTTGTCGACTGTGCCAGATACAGCCAGCTCACCGTCAAGCTTAGTCTGGCCATATACATTCTGTGGGGCATAGTCCTTGCAGCCCGGATCCCATGGAGCAGTTCCCTGACCGTCAAAAACATAGTCTGTGGAGATGTACATCATCTTAATGCCAAGCTCCTTGCAGATGTCTGCGATATTCTGTGTTCCTACAACATTGACGAGACGGACCTTTTTGCGGTTTTCTTCATCCTCGGCAGCGTCTACAGCTGTCCATGCGGCACAGTGTACAACTGCATCCGGATTGACTTCGCGTATCACTTTTGCAACGGCTTTTTTATCTGTGATATCCAGCTGTACATATGGCATAGTCGTCACCGGTGTGCCATCTGCGATGCCACTGTAGGAAGGAGCAATGTCGCTTCCTACGCCTTCATGGCCACGGCTGGAAAGTTCATTCATTACGTCATGGCCAAGCTGGCCGCCAACGCCTGTTACGAAAAATTTCATGCTTTAACCTCCTCACGGTTTCCATACATTTTTTCGTAGTAGTTCTGGTACTCACCGGAAATGATTGTTTCCCACCATTCTTTGTTGTCGAGATACCATTTGATGGTTTTCTTGATGCCATCAGCGAATTTTGTCTCCGGAAGCCATCCAAGCTCGTTGTGGATCTTGGTCGGATCAATCGCATAACGCATATCGTGGCCTTTACGGTCAGCAACGTGTGTGATCAGGCTCTCTGGTTTGCCGAGCTCTTTGCAGATCAGCTTAACAATGTCGATGTTTTTCATCTCGTTATGTCCGCCTACGTTGTAAACCTCACCAACACGTCCCTTGTGGATGATCAGGTCGATAGCACGGCAGTGGTCCTCAACATAGAGCCAGTCACGAACGTTTTCACCTTTTCCGTAAACAGGAAGCGGTTTGTCATTAAGCGCGTTGGCAATCATAAGCGGGATCAGTTTTTCCGGGAAATGATATGGTCCGTAGTTGTTGGAGCAGCGGCTGATGGTTACAGGCAGGCCATAAGTTCTGTGGTATGCAAGAACAAGAAGATCTGCTCCGGCTTTGGATGAGCTGTACGGGCTGCTTGTGTGAATCGGTGTTTCCTCTGTGAAGAAGAGATCCGGTCTGTCAAGAGGAAGATCTCCGTAAACCTCATCAGTGGAAACCTGATGATAACGTTGGATACCGTATTTGCGGCATGCGTCCATAAGTACAGCAGTTCCTTTGATGTTTGTGTCAAGGAATACCTCCGGGTTTTCAATGGAACGGTCTACATGGCTCTCAGCTGCGAAGTTGACAACGATATCCGGATGTTCCTCCTCAAAAAGCTTATAAACAGCGTCACGGTCTGTGATGCTTTCTTTTACGAAGCGGAAGTTCGGCTTGTCCATAACCGGTGCGAGAGTGGAAAGGTTTCCTGCATAGGTCAGGCAGTCCAGGCATACGATACGATAGTCAGGATGAGCTTCCATCATATGAAAAATAAAGTTACTTCCGATAAATCCGGCACCGCCGGTAACAATAATAGTCATGTAAAAAAATCTCCTTTTTATAATTTAGTGTGATTCAGAAGTTTCAGGGTCACAGGTTTTTTGAAATATATCCGTACAGATTGTGTACATCCGTATGGAATCAGTGAAGTGCGTCAAGATATTTACCGTCCAGAACATCCTTCAGATACTGACCATACTGGTTTTTCTTAAGAATCTCATAAACCTTGAGTACATCGTCTTTTGTGATCCAGCCGTTTAAGTATGCGATCTCTTCCAGGCAGGCGATTTTGCGGTGCTGATGCTGCTCTACAGATTTTACAAAGTTGGTAGCCTCAACAAGGCTTTCATGTGTACCGGTATCCAGCCATGTGAATCCCTGACCGAGAAGCTCTACATTCAGCTGGCCCTTTTCAAGATAGATGCGGTTCAGATCTGTGATCTCAAGCTCGCCTCTTGCGCTTGGCTTCAGGTTTTTTGCATATTCAACAACCTTGTTGTCGTAGAAGTAAAGACCTGTGACACAGTAGTTACTCTTAGGCTTCTCGGGCTTCTCCTCAATGGAAACAGCCTTGCCGTTTGAATCGAATTCTACGATTCCGAAGCGCTCCGGATCGTCTACATAGTATCCGAAAACAGTAGCTCCCTTTCCGGTTTCTGCATTATCTACGGCAGCTTTCAGACGTTTTGTAAGGCCGTGGCCTGCAAAAATATTATCACCGAGAACCATGCAGACAGTATCGTTACCGATGAATTTTTCACCAATCACAAAAGCCTGTGCAAGTCCGTCGGGACTTGGCTGTACAGCGTAGGTAAGATTTACACCGAACTGATGACCATTGCCGAGAAGTTCTTCAAACCGTGGTGTATCCTGTGGTGTGGAAATGATCAGGATATCACGGATGCCTGCATTCATGAGAACGGACATCGGATAGTAGATCATAGGTTTATCATAGATCGGCAGAAGCTGTTTGGAAGTTACCATGGTAAGTGGATAAAGGCGTGTTCCGGAGCCACCGGCTAAAATAATTCCTTTCATATCGTTTCTCCTTTGTGTTATGTTGTGCAGTGTTTTGAAACTGCATATTTTCATATTATGATTTTATTATAAAAGGTGACGTAAGGTAATCTTCAAGAAGATTTTTATATATTTTATATTTTTGGCTATTTTTCACAAAGAAATACGCCTGCGTCTTTTGTAATGCGGAAACCTTTGGTAGTTTTTCTGGCTGTAAAAGAACGAAATTCCTTATAACGGTCCAGAATATATTGATTCTGATTGCCATGACAGGAAAGTACATAGGAAATCAGAGGCTCTGCATCCTGGACAAGGAGAAAATCTTCATAGGACTGCCATTGAACTTTCCGGAAAAAAGACTCCAGAAGCTGACCACCGTTTTCGCGTCCGAATCGTTCATATAGTTTGTCTGCTGAGAGTACGATACGGTTGTCAAAATCCTGTACGAGCTGACCGACTTCCTGCATATGTGCCTGTCCGTAGGCACTGCAAAGAAAGTGACCACCTGGAGAGAGCACACGACTGACTTCGCGAAGAACAGAAGGAATGTCGTGGTTGGCAATCACCAGGTCAAAGCTTTCATCTTTATAGGGAATCTTTTTGCAATCAAAAGCCCGGAAAGCGAAACGGGTATCGGAAGAGCCGATGGCACGCCTTGCATCGCGGAGCATACCACTGGAAATATCAGAAAGCGTGATGGAAACATCTTCCGGGATCAGAGCAAGATTTTCAGTCCATAAGGTTCCGTCACCGCAGCCAAGCTCCAGAATCCGAAGTCCGGGATGAATCTGACAGTTCTGGAAGATCCATGGAAACCAGCCTTGTTTGTTTTGCGAGTAAAGACTGTGAAGGTTGATCCTTGAGGAAATGTTAGTGGCATTCTGATACTGGTTTTTTAGACTTTTTTCCATGCCGGTAAGGTGGATCAGGTTCAGCATCTGACTCCAGTCTATGGTGTGCTGGTCCTGAATCACCTGGGCAGTATCCTGGATGGCTTTTTCCACAAGCTGCATCTGCTCAATCCGGTCGCGCACAAGGCGGAGCTGGATATTAAGAGAATTCAGCATGAAGTGATAGTCGGAATCACCGATAGTCATTTCCCGGATATCATCCAGAGAGAAGCCTAAATATTTCAGAAGGAGAATCTGCTGAAGCCTTGCAAAATCCTCATCTGTATAAAAACGCGCACCGGATTCGGTGACAAGAGAGGGCTTAAGAATGTCCTGTTTATCGTAGTAGCGGACGGTACGCAGGGTCACGTGGGCCATGCGCGCGAATTCGCCGGAAGAGTAGTAGCCGTCTTTTTTCATTATGGAAGGATCCTTTCGTACTTTATTATAGTTATTATAATTCAGACGAAAGTGTCAGGCAAGCACAGGCAGAAAGGAAAATCACATATTGCATCCGACTTGACAGAATCCAGCATGTTTGCTACCATAGCTGTTCGAAACAGGGCGTGTCGTCTGATTTCGGAAAAATTGAAACAGCTGGCACGCATAAAGGAGTGAAATTTATGCGAAATCGTACGCTGGACATGGTGAAAGCTTTATGCGCCTACGCAGTTGTCCTTCTTCATATACGTTTTCCGGGAACAGCCGGGGATGTGGCAAATGTACTTGCGCGATTTGCTGTGCCGGTATTTTTTATGGTTACCGGGTATTTCTGCTATCGGAGCGATGGTATGGAA
>SKEI01001619.1_pt1 | contig 12197 bp, 10 predicted proteins | sample 4826701 | NCBI WGS metagenome assembly SKEI01 (sample SAMN11008813, study PRJNA524170) | human gut metagenome | biome: Human fecal sample; material: Feces; isolation source: fecal sample from pouch patient p2, p6, p7, p14 | host: Homo sapiens | place: Israel: Tel-Aviv | collected 2016-08-31 | reverse complement strand
TTCTCCGACTGCGCGGTGCTTTCGCACCTTCATCGGTGCTTTCCGCGGCCCCTTTATTACCAATGCGACAGAAAGGGCCGATCATGGCACAACAGCAAGCTCTCATCACCATCACCGGATATGTGGGCGCCAATCCCACGCAATTCAACAAGGATGGCATGCCCCATGCCAGTTCGTTCAGAATGGCGAGCACCAGACGGTATTTCGACAATCGCACACAGCAATGGAAGGATCTTCCCACCACATGGATCACGGTGAAAGCGTACCGGAACCTATCCGAGAACATCTGCCAATCTCTGAAGAAAGGCGAGCCGGTTATCGTGATGGGCGCGCTCGCCACGGAAACGTGGGCCGATCAGAACGGCAAACCGCAGTCACGCATAGTGCTGGAAGCCAGCGCCGCAGGGCACGACCTTAACCGGGGAGTCACCACGTTGCGTAAGTTCGTCAAGCCGAACGACCAGCACCAGCCGGAAGCGAAAGGAACGGAACCGCGTGTGGGAGCCGATCCGTTCGTCAGGCAGGGCAGTGTGGCGCCGGTCGAAATCGTGGTTCCCGAAGATGACGAAGCCGCCGAATTCTCGGGAGATACCGGGGAATTCGACGGCGACATATATTAGGCGGCACCGATGCCTTGCATGCTTGGCTCCGATTGCCAGCCGATGATGTGGTTTGTTACCAGATGCGCACGCGCTGATCGGGATCGAGCCACATGCCGTCCTCCGGCTTCACGTCGAACGCCTTGTAGAACAGATCCACGTTGCGTGCGATGCCGTTCGTGCGGCATTCGGCGGGGGAGTGCGGGTCGATCTGCAGATACTGCTCCGCCAGCTCGTCACGATTCTTGGTGCGCCAGATGGACGCGTAGCTGAGGAAGAAACGCTGCAAACCGGTGAAACCATCGATTTCCGGCGCTTCAGACAGCGAAGCTTCAATGGACTCCGTGGAACCGTTCTTCTCACGGCCTGCCGCCTCGTCAAGAGCGAACGCATATGCTTTGAGCGCAATGTTCACGCCACTCAGGTCGCCGATGTTCTCGCCGATGGTCAAAGCGCCGTTCACATGTGGAGCCTGAGCTGGATCGTCGGCGTATTTTTCGGCAAGCTGCGTTGGCACGAACGCGTTGTACTGGTCGATGAGTTTCTGCGTGAGCTGCTCGAAATTGGCCTTGTCTTCTTCGGTCCACCAGTCGTTGAGCTTGCCGTCGCCGTCGTACTGGGCACCCTGATCGTCGAAGCCGTGGCCGATCTCATGGCCGATCACCGCTCCGATACCGCCATAGTTCGCGGCGTCTTCGGCGTTCGGATCGAAGAACGGCGGCTGCAGAATGGCGGCCGGGAACACGATCACGTTCATGGTCGGCTCATAATAGGCGTTCACCGTCTGCGGATTCATCAGCCATTCGTCCTTGTCGACGCTCTTGCCGACTTTGGCCAGCTGATAGCCGGTCTCATACAAGTTGGCGGCACGCATGTTCTCGGCAAAACCGGCATTCTCATGTACGTCAAGCGCGGAATAGTCACGCCAATGGTTCGTATAGCCGATCTTCGGCACGAACTTGGAGAGCTTCTCCAACGCCTTCTGCTTGGTTTCTTCGCCAAGCCAGGCGGAGTTGGAAATGGACACGCGGTAGGCATCGATCAGATTGCCGACCAGCTGTTCCATACGCTGCTTCGACGACTCAGGGAAGTGCCTCTTCACATATTCGCGGCCCACATCCTCGCCGCAAATGCCGTTGACCAGCGAAACGCCGCGCTTCCAACGCACACGCTGTTGCTTCTGACCAGACAACGTCTTGCCATAGAACTCGAAATTCGTCTCATCGAATTCGTGCGGCAGTTCCAATGTGGATCCGATGATCACATGCACGCGAGCCCACAGCTTGAGATCATCAAGATCCGAGGTCTTCCAGAACGCGTTAAGACCGGTGAGAAAGCTCGGCTCATGCACTACCACACGGTTGAAAATACCGCGGAAATCAAGCGGTTGCACCTGTGCTGCGGAAGTCTGATCATATGCGGACTGCCATGATTCAATCCATGTGTCGAGATCATAATCGGCAAGCATGCCGCTCAATTCCGCATAATCAGTGGGATTATAGGTCTTCACCGAATCACGGGTGGCTACATTGTCCCAATGGTTCGCGGCGATACGCGTCTCAACATCGAGGAAACGTTTGGCGTCGGCTTCGGCCTGCGCGCTATCGGCGGCAAGCTTCGCGTTCTTCAGCTGCTCGGCCACCATATCGACGTACGCTTCGCGAATCGGCGCATAATGGTCTTCACGGTAATACGCCTCATCGGGCAGTCCCAAACCGGCCTGCTCAACATGGATGATGTTGGTTTCGGGAGCACCGGGATCGCCATATACGGCAATGCCAATCAAGTCAGGGCCGCCAGCCGGATTCATCGCGCCCAAAGCGCGAGTGAGCTCGGTTTTGCTGGCAGCGGCATCAATGGCCTCAAGCTGGCGTTCAATGGCGGCGAGCCCGGAAGCGTTGATGGCATCAACGTCAAGGAAGCTTGCATACAGGGCGTGGGACTTCTTGGCAGGGCAGTCATCGTCTTCAAGAATCTCGCGAATCTGGTTTTCGGCGTCTTCGGCGAGCTTGTCGAACGAACCATAACGGGAACGGTCGTCAGGAAGGCGATACATGTCGATCCACGGGCCATTGACATAGCGGAACAGATCTTGCGCAGGGCCGGTCACGGCGGAGAACGATGCCGGATCGATGCCCGAATTCAAAGTGGTACTCATGACTTCACACTATCCATCTTTGGTGACAAAACAGTGTATCCGAAACGAATAATCGTCATTATGTAATTTCATATGTAAGACGCGATTGCCTGATCGCAAGAAACGCATGCACTGTAGGGCGTACGAAGTAGGGTTATAAGCATGATTGAACTGAAAACACCGAAAGAGATCGAAGAGATGAAGCCGGCCGGCCGTTTCGTCGGCGGTATTCTGCGTGATCTCAAGGAATTCACTAAAGTTGGTACCAATCTGCTGGAAATCGACGAATTCGTGCACAAGCGCATCGTCGATCGCAAGGGAGCCGAATCCTGCTATGTCGACTACGCTCCGGATTTTGGCACCGGCCCGTTCGCACACTACATTTGCGTTTCCGTGAACGATGCGGTGCTGCATGGCGTTCCGTTCGACTACAACCTGAAAGACGGCGCTCTGGTCAGCCTCGATCTGGCGATCAACGTCGCCGGTTGGGTTGCCGATTCCGCCATCAGCTTTGTGGTTGGCGAACATAAGGATCCTGAGGATTTGCGACTGATCAAGTGCACCGAAGAGGCTTTGGAAGCCGGTATCGCCGCTGCACAGCCGGGCAACCGTTTGGGTGATGTTTCCGCGGCCATCGGCGATGTGGCTCGCGAATACGGTTATCCGATCAACCTTGAATTCGGCGGCCACGGAGTCGGCCGTATCATGCACGGCGATCCGCATGTGCCGAACGACGGCCGCGCCCACCACGGCTACAAGCTGCGTTCGGGCCTGGTCATCGCCATCGAACCGTGGTTCCTCAAGACCACCGACGAGATCTACCAGGATCCGAAGGACGGTTGGACACTGAAGAGTTCCGACGGTTCCCGTGGCGCGCACAGCGAGCACACCATCGCCATCACCGATAATGGCCCGGTGATCCTCACCGTTCGCGACAAGTGATCAGTTGTTGGCGAAAACGTTGTGATTTCGTAGTGGACTAACGAAATTCATCAGGTGAAGCCGATGTCTGGAATTCTTTTGCAATTCTAGACATCGGCTTTTTATATGCGTATTTGTACGGGAAAAACTGAATTATTCGGTATATGAGAATAGAGAATCGAACGTCAATCGATTGATTTTGAGACGAAACCATGCTTGGAAACGCGCATGCCATATAGTATTCGATACTTCCGAACGGTTATGGACGGTTAAGGAGCGTGCAAGTATGGCTACAGCCAATCTGAGTGTGGAATCCAAAAACTTCACCCTGCCGGTGGTCGAAGCCACGGCAGGCGCGGACGGCATCGTGGTATCCACGCTGCGTAATGATGGCTGGGTCACGCTTGACCCCGGATTTCTGACGACCGCGCAATGCGAATCGAAAATCACCTACATCGACGGCAAGAACTCGATTCTGCGCTACCGCGGATACCCGATCGAGCAGCTGTGCGAGCAATCTGATTTCCTTGAGGTCGCATGGCTGTTGCGCCACGGCGAACTGCCGAATCAGGAGCAGTACGACCGTTTCATCTCCGACATCAACCATCGTACGATGGTGGGGGAGGATTTCCGCACTTTCATGGGCTCCTTCCCGCGTACCGCGCATCCGATGAGCGTGATGGCGTCCGCGGTCAACGCGCTCGCCACCTTCTACCCGGATACCACGGATATCAACGATTCCGACCAGCTTGACGAAGCCGCGACCATTATCATGGCGAAGGCGCGAACCATCGTCAGCTACATTTTCCGCCGTCGCCGCGATGAGCCGATGCTGTATCCGGATTATTCGCGCGGTTACGTGGACGATTTTCTGCGCATGTGCTTCGCGGTGCCGTACGAGCCGTTCGATTCCGATCCGCTGTACGTGCACGCGCTCGGCCGACTGCTGATCATCCATGCCGATCATGAGCAGAATTGCTCCACGTCCGTGGTACGTATCGCCGGTTCCGCTCACGCCAACCTGTATTCCGCGGTCGCCGCAGGCATCAACGCGCTGTCGGGCCCGCTGCACGGCGGTGCGAATGAGGCGGTGTTGCGCCAGCTCAAAGCCATTCGTGATTCAGGCAAAACCGTCAAGGAATTCGTGGAAGACGCCAAAACCAGTGGTCAGCGCATTTCCGGACTTGGCCACCGCGTGTACAAATCGTATGATCCTCGTGCGGCGATCGCCAAGACGTATCTGCAGAAGATCATGGAACGCGCGGATACGTTGAAACTGCCGGCCGATGAGCGTGCATTGTTCGACGTCGCCACGGAATTGGAGAAGATCGCGTTGAATGACGAGTATTTCGTGTCTCGTCACTTGTATCCGAATGTCGACTTCTACACGGGATTGATCTACCGTGCGATCGGTTTCGATCCGTCGATGTTCACCACATTGTTCGCGTTGGGGCGCATTCCCGGTTGGATTGCGCAATATCGTGAGATGCTTGCCGATCCGAATACCAAGATCGGTCGTCCACGTCAGGTGTACACCGGTTACACCGAACGCGATTACGTGCCGATCGACCGTCGATAGTTGTTTTTTCGCTGCTTCATGGGATCGTGATGTCTTTCGCCAAGCCCTGCGGCTAAAGTATTGCACGGAAACGTGCAAGTAATGCAATCACTATTGTGAAGGAGCTAAGAATGACCGATCAACGCACTGCGTGGGGTTGGGGTCTGGCCAGCGTGGACGCGGCCGGCAATACTTTGGATGTTTGGTATCCGGAATTGAAGCTTGGCGAGGCGCCGAAGGAAGTGGCCCGCCCGAACCATAATTTCGGCAACCTTGCCCATGAGGGAGTGGACGTGCGTGGTGTGCGCCGCATTCCGGTGTTCCCCGTGTCGAAGCTTGACGAGCCGATCGAAGATGCCGCCGACGCCTACCTGCGTCTGCACTTGCTGAGCATGCGTCTGGCCAAGCCAAACACACTGAACCTGGATGGCATTTTCGCGGCCCTCAACAATGTGGTGTGGACCAACTATGGTCCTTTCGCGGTCGAGGATTTCGCGCTGCGCAAGCTCGATGTGATGGCCGCCGCCAACCAGAGCGCTCCGGGCCTGCCGAAGGCCGACGTGAACGTGTTGTCGATCGACAAGTTCCCGCGCATGGTCGACTATGTGGTGCCGACCGGCGTACGTATCGGCGACGCCGACCGCGTGCGTTTGGGCGCCCATCTTTCCGAAGGCACCACCGTCATGCATGCCGGCTTCGTGAACTTCAACGCCGGCACGCTCGGCGTTTCCATGGTGGAAGGCCGAGTCTCCCAAGGTGTTGTGGTTGGCAATGGTTCCGACATCGGCGGCGGTGCATCCATCATGGGCACCCTATCCGGCGGCGGCAAGCTCAAGAACTCCATCGGCGAGCATTCGCTGCGCGGCGCGAACGCGGGCATTGGCATCTCCCTCGGCGACAACTGCGTGGGTGAAGCCGGCCTGTATGTGACCGCCGGCACCAAGGTGACCATCTACGACAAGGCCAAGGTTGCAGCGGGAGAACCGCTCGAAACCGTCAAGGGCGCCGACCTTTCCGGCAAAGACAACATTCTGTTCATCCGTAACTCGGTGTCCGGACGTATCGAAGCGCGCTATCGCAAGACCGGTATCGAACTGAACGAAAAACTGCACAAGAACTAAAAACAAGCCATGAAAATCTCCCTTATCACCGTCGGCAAAGTCAAGGAAAAACATCTGCGCGACGCCATCGCCGAATATTCGAAACGACTCAGCCGATACTGCAAGCTTGACATCGTCGAAGTAGCCGACGAGAAAACACCCGAGCATGCCAGTGAGGGAGTTGAACGGCAAATCAAAGCCAAGGAAGGCGAACGCATCGCCAAACATATACGTGACGATGCGTTCGTCATCGCGCTCGCCATCGAAGGCCAGCAGCTGACCAGCGAGGAACTTGCGCGGAAAATCGACGGTCTCGGGCTGCACGGCACAAGCCATATCCAGCTCATCATCGGCGGCTCTCTCGGGCTCGATCCAACGATTGTGAAACGGGCCGACTATCTGCTGAGCTTCTCCAAAATGACGTTCCCGCATCAGTTAATGCGCGTTATTTTGTTGGAACAGATCTATCGTGCGTACAAAATCAATGCCGGAGAGCCCTACCATAAATGATTCGTTCACGTTCTCGAATGATTCGCGCATGATTTCCGCGCATGAAATACGAGACTGCGTCAAGAATGACGGAAGTCGATAAGTAGAAGGTGTTGCCTATACTGGTGCCCCATGAGTGACTACAGAAGCGAACGCGAGCAGCGAGAGCGCTGTCGCCGCACTTTGGTGCGAGCGGTGTGCATCGTCATTGCCGCGGCGATGCTGCTGAGTCTGGTGATTCCTGCTATCTACGCAGGTCTTTGACGCCTTTGGCCTGGTATGATCCTCCCCGGGTCTGCATTCCCATACATAACGAGACTGGTTCACGGCTCGGCAGGATGGGAGCGAGCACGCGGGCACGTGGAAAAGTTGAGGATTGTGCGAAAGCCGTATGAGGCTCCATGACAGAATATAAAGAACGCATAAAGAAATGTATGGTGTAAACGATGGCAGAATTTGATTTTTCCCAAGCAATCGGCGAAGCGCGCGCCAAATACGAATCAATTTCCAAGGCGCTGGACGTCGACCGACTGACCGCACAGGCCAAGGATCTTGAAGTGCAAGCGGCCGAACCGGGACTGTGGGATGACCCCGAAAACGCGCAGAAGGTGACCAGCAAGCTTTCCGCAGTACAGTCCCAGCTGAAGCGTCTCTCCTCCGCAAGCCAGCGTATCGACGATGTCGAAACGCTCGTGGAATTGGGGCAGGAAGAAGACGACGCCGACACGTTGGCGGAAGCGCGGTCCGAAGTCGAAAGCATTCAGAACGATCTGGCGGACATGGAAATCCAGACCTTGCTTGACGGCGAATACGACGAACGTTCCGCAGTGGTGACCATTCGCTCCGGTGCTGGCGGCGTGGATGCGGCCGACTTCGCACAGATGCTGTTGCGCATGTACCTGCGTTGGGCGGAACGCAACGGTTACAAAGCTAAAGTCATGGACACCTCCTATGCGGAAGAGGCGGGCATCAAGTCCGCCACCTTCCAGGTGGATGCCCCCTATGCGTATGGTCGCATGAGCGTGGAAGGCGGCACCCACCGTCTGGTACGCATCTCCCCGTTCGACAACCAGGGCCGCCGTCAGACCAGCTTCGCGGCTGTGGAAGTGGTGCCGCTCGTCGAAGCGACCGATCATATCGACGTGCCTGATTCCGAAATCCGTGTTGATACCTACTGCTCTTCCGGTCCTGGCGGGCAGGGCGTGAACACCACGTATTCCGCGGTACGCATCACCCACATTCCGACCGGCATCGTGGTGACCATGCAGGATGAGCGTTCGCAGATTCAGAATCGTGCCGCGGCTATGGCCGTGCTGCAGTCCCGACTGCTGGTGCTGCGCCACGAAGAGGAAGCCAAGAAAAAGAAGGAACTCGCCGGCGATATCAAGGCCAGCTGGGGTGATCAGATGCGCTCCTACGTACTGCATCCGTATCAGATGGTCAAGGATCTGCGCACTGGCTATGAGACCTCGCAGACCCAAGCCGTGTTCGACGGTGATATCGACGCGTTCATCGAAGCTGGTATCCGCTGGCGTCATGAACAGCGTCGTAAGGCGGAGGAAGAAGCGGAAGCCTAAAAGCCGCGATTCCCGTAATCAGAACAGCACATAGTGGAGGGGTACGACGATGGCGCTGATTTCGCTTGAACATGTGAGCAAGGTGTATCCGAAAGGCACTAGGCCTGCGTTGGATGACATCAATCTCGACATCAATCGAGGGGATTTCGTGTTCCTCGTGGGCGCATCAGGTTCCGGCAAAACCACATTGCTGAGCCTGTTGCTGCGTGAAGAGGAGGCCACGGACGGCGAGATCCGCGTCGCAGGCAACGATTTGCGACGCCTGTCCGCACGGCAGGTGCCGCATTATCGTCGTTCCATCGGCTTCATCTTTCAGGATTACAAGCTGTTGAACAACAAAACGGTGTGGGAGAATGTGGCGTTCGCACTTGAAGTGATCGGCACAAGCCGTTCCACCATCAAATCGTTGGTGCCGAAAGTTCTGCAGACGGTTGGGCTTACCGGTAAGGAGGACAGCTATCCGCATGAGCTTTCCGGCGGTGAGGCGCAGCGTGTGGCCATCGCGCGAGCGTATGTGAACCATCCACAGATTCTGCTGGCCGACGAGCCTACCGGAAACCTTGATCCGACCACATCGTTGGGCATTATGGAAGTGTTGGACGCCATCAACCGCACCGGCACCACCGTCGTCATGGCCACGCATAATGAGGAAATCGTCAACTCCATGCGCAAGCGCGTGGTCGAACTGCATACCGGCAAAATCGTGCGTGATGAGCAGCAGGGATCCTACGATTCCGCACTGTACTTCCCGGATGCCGAAGTGGAATCCAAATCGCATCAGGCGCTGAATGGTGGCGATGTCGACGCGAAATACCGCGCGCCAAGAGGTTTGGACGTGTCCGATGCTTCCGAAGGAACGGTGGATGTGGAAGGTGCGACGCGAGCCGAAACCGCGGCGAATGCGGTTGATGCCGTGGCTGCGGCCATCCACGATGGCAATGGAGATGCGGGCATTGCGCGACTTGCCAATTCCGTGCATTCCGGTCGCACCGGCCGTTACGGAGAGGCGTTCGCCTCGGTGGAGACCACGTTGACCTGGGGCAAGGGCCTGAAGCTCGAGGAGCTTGCAGAGCCGGAACAAGCTGATTCGTCTGCACGTTCCCAGAGCGAATCCAATGCCGATACCACTATCGTTTCGTCTGAAACGAGCGTCGAATCAGGCAACGCGGATGAAAACGAACAGCCGGCTGAGCCAACGGTTCCTACGCCTCCGGCGCCGCCGATGCCTCCCGCGCCGCCAGCGCCTCCGGCACCTCCTGCCGTTCCTGCAGTGACCGACGATGGAGCGGCGAACTGCGCAGAACAATCCGCCGAACAGCACGAAACGTCCGAAAACAAGGAGAACGACTGATGCGTTTGCGTTTCATTCTTTCCGAAACCTGGAGCAGCCTCAAGCGCAACGTGCCCATGCTGCTTTCGGTGATGCTCGTTACCTTCATCTCATTCCTTTTCATCGGAGCGTCGGTGCTTACCCAGGCACAGATCACCAAAGCCAAAGGCGATTGGTATTCCAAGGTCGAAGTGGTGGTGTGGATGTGCCCCGACGGCACCAGCCAATCCGTGAACTGCACCGCAGGAACCGCCGCGACACAGGCACAGATAAACGACTTGCAGCAAACCATCCGCAACGAGCTTGCCGATGATGTTTCGCAGATCACCTTCGTCAGCAAGGAAGATTTCTATAACGACACCTTCCTTAAGCAATATCCGAACGGCGAATATCAGGGGCGTACGCTCACTGCCGATGACATGCAGGATTCATTGTGGCTCAAACTCAAGAATCCTGAAAAATACCAGGTGGTTTCCGAAGTGCTTTCCGGCAAGGAAGGTGTCGATACCGTCAGTGACCAACGGCAGATTTTCGAGCCGGTTTTTGCCGTACTGAACCGCGCTACCATTGCGACTGCCGCATTGGCCGCGGTGATGGTGGTTGTTGCCATTATGCTGACCGGTACCACGATTCGTATGTCTGCGGCGTCTCGCAAAACCGAAACGGAAATCATGCGTTTGGTGGGTGCTTCGAACTGGACGATTCGATTGCCGTTCATTCTGGAAGGTGCGATCGCGTCGTTGGTGGGTTCGCTGCTGTCTTGCGCCACGCTTTCGGTATTGGTCAAGGTGTTCGTCACTGATTGGCTTGCGACTTCCGTAAAATGGATTCCGTATGTGAATCAGATGACAGTGCTTTGGATTTCGCCGATTCTGGTTCTTGGAGCGGTATTGCTGTCCGTGATTGCATCCACGGTATCGCTGCATAGATATCTGAAGGCCTGATAAGTATTACTTAATGGCAAGTGGCATTACGTGTCGCGGATTTTAAGCATGAGATGCTATGGTGTGGAACAATGATGGGAGGCAAGTGACCGAATGATAAGCAAAAAAGCTCTCAAGCCGGCCGCTGCGGTGTTTGCAACGGGGGCTATGTGCGCCACGATGGCGATCGCCCCGTTCTCGCCTGCTGTTCCGCAGGCGCATGCTAATACGTATAGCAATCTGGTGAACGCGCAGAATCGGAAGTCCGACAGCGCACAGCGTGAAGCGCAGTTGCGTTCGCAGCTTTCTGGTGTGAAGTCCGATCTGGCAAACAAGATCGTCGAACTGGACGAATTGACGAATACGAAGATTCCGGCGGCCCAGGCTGAGGTCGATGAGGCCAATGCCGCTGCCGCTTCGGCGCAAAGCGAGGCAGAGGCTGCTGCTTCCCGTTTGGAGGCCGCGAAGAAAGACAAGGAAAACCTCGAAGAGCAAATTGAGCAGACGGGCAAGGACTACGACGACGCGCATGCGGCCGTGGCGCAGATGGCTCGTGAAGACCTGCATGGTTCCGATGCATCCACTGTGATGAGCGTGGTGACAGGTTCCACGAGTACGCAGGAGTTTATTAATTCCATGCAGTCTCGTGATGCGTTGAGCCGTACCGAAGCCAATGCGGCCAGCGATGCGGCGAATACGTTGAACACGTCAATGAACCGCAGCGAGCGTCTTGCCGCCATCGAAAAGCAGATCGCCAATTTGAAAACCACGGCGGACACGAAAGCCGCTTCCGCCCAGCAGGCTGCCGCTTCCGCACAGACCCAGCGCGACTCGCTTGACCAGTTGCGTGCAGAAGGCGAAACCCGCCGTGCCGAATTGGAAAGCCAGCAGTCGCAGCTGAACAGCAGCGTGGCCAAGCAAGCGGCGCAAACGGTTATATTGCAGTCACAGGTCGATTCCTTCAATCGCCAGTATGCAGCCGAGCAGGCCGCAGCAGCCAATCAAAACAATGGTGGCAATCAAGGGCAGACTCAGCCAGGCAATAACAATACCAATAATGGCGGCAACAATGTGACGCCTGCTCCTACTCCTGCTCCCGCTCCTACTCCTGCTCCCGCGCCGAGCACCAATAACAATTCCGGTCAGGGAACCTCCAATGGCGATTACGGCAATGCCTACGTGGCCGGTCAGTGCACGTGGTGGGCGTACGAACGTCGTAGACAGATGGGCATCGGAACACCCTCGTACTTGGGCAACGGTGGTCAGTGGTATCTTACCGCTTCCTCGTATGGTCTGCGAGTGGACCATAATCCGCAGGTGGGCGCGGCTCTCTCCTTCCTTCCCGGGCAGGCTGGAGCAGATGGTTTCTACGGTCATGTGGCTGTTGTGGAAGCGGTGAACGGAAGCACTATCACCATTTCCGAGATGAACGCGTCCGGCGGTCCCTACAATGTGTCGTATCGCACGCTATACAACGCGTCCCAGTTCTGGTATGTGCACTGATTCATCAAGGAGCGTTTAAGTTTTTCCTTGAGCGTTGTGTCACGGGAGCGGGGGGGGGGG
>SKEI01001616.1_pt1 | contig 12206 bp, 8 predicted proteins | sample 4826701 | NCBI WGS metagenome assembly SKEI01 (sample SAMN11008813, study PRJNA524170) | human gut metagenome | biome: Human fecal sample; material: Feces; isolation source: fecal sample from pouch patient p2, p6, p7, p14 | host: Homo sapiens | place: Israel: Tel-Aviv | collected 2016-08-31 | reverse complement strand
CAGGTGGAGGACGAAATTTACCACTATATTCTGGATACCCCGCTGGAGCCGGGAGCCAAGCTGCCCAATGAATTTGAACTGGGCGAAAAGTTCGGCGTGGGCCGCAGCACGGTGCGCGAAGCGGTGAAGCTGCTTTCCAGCAAGGGCATCGTGGAGGTGCGGCGCGGCTCTGGCACCTATGTGGTCACGACTGCCACGGGCCTTTCGGACCCACTGAACCTGCGCAGCGTGCAGGACAAGAACGCACTGGCACTGGATCTGGTGAACGTGCGCCTGCTGCTGGAACCGGGCATGGCCGAGATGGCAGCGCTGAACGCTTCCGACGAGGACATCGAGCGTATCCAGCGCCTGTGCGACCGGGTGGAGAGCAAGATCCACAGCGGTGATCTGTACATTGAGGACGACATCGCATTCCATACCTGCATTGCCGAGAGCAGCAAGAACATGGTGGTGGAGCAGCTGATCCCCATTATCGATACGGCGGTCATGATGTTCGTGAACGTCACCCACAAAAAGCTGACGGAGGAGACCATCCTGACCCACCGCATGATCACCGAAGCCATTGCCCGGCATGACCCCATTGGCGCCCGGTCTGCCATGGTGATGCACCTGAACTTCAACCGCAACTGCATCCGAAAGCTTTACGACGGCGAATGGGAAACCTGACGCCGCTGTATTTTACGTCCCCGCACAGTGCAAGGTCTGTGCGGGGACTTTTTATGCCTGAAGTTGTCTGATGACTTTTTAAGACGAATGACACAGAAAAGTTGAAAAACTGGTTAGATTATATGATGTATCCAAGATTTCAGAGCAATGTGCACGAAAAGCTGGGCTGGTTATTGTTATAAAGTGGGTTCTGACTGCGACAACTTGCAAACGAGGCGGGATTCGATTAAAATGAATATGTAAGATGTCCGACAGTCAAAAGGACGATTTGCAAAGCAGAAAAAGAGCATTTTGGAGGTATGATCATGGAACTGCGTTCTCAGGCAGTGCGTAAACTGGCACCGGAAAACGATCCGCTGAAGATCGGCATGGGCTGGAAGGTGGACGACCTTGCAAAGCCCCAGATCATGGTGGAGAGCACCTTTGGCGACAGCCACCCCGGCAGCGCCCATCTGGATCAGTTCGTGAAGGAGGCTGTACAGGCAGTCAACACCCACGGCGGCAAGGCTGCACGCTATTTTGCAACCGATATGTGCGACGGTATCGCACAGGGCCACGACGGCATCAACTACTCGCTGCCCCACCGTGATGCCATCGTGAATCTGGTGGAGGCTCAGGCCAACGCCACCGTGTACGACGGCGGTGTGTTCATCGCCAGCTGCGACAAGTCCATGCCGGCCATGCTGATGAGCATTGGCCGCCTGAAGGATATGAGCGCCATCGTGGTCACCGGCGGCGTGATGGAAGCCCACACCCTGCCCAAGAAGTACGTGGTCAACGACCCCGCCTGCGCCATCAACGACCTGCTGACGCTGGAACAGATCGGCAAGTTCGACGCATGGGAAAAGACGGGCGTGATCCCCAACGAGCAGCTGGACTACTACAAGCACAATGCCTGCCCCAGCTGCGGTGCCTGCTCCTTTATGGGCACCGCTTCTACCATGCAGATCATGGCCGAGGCTCTGGGCCTGATGCTGCCCGGCACCGCCCTGATGCCGGCCACCGCCCCGGAGCTAAAGCAGGCTGCCTATGATGCCGGCGTTCAGGTGATGAAGCTGGTGGCCGAGGGCATCAAGGCCAAGGACATCGTCACCATGAAGAGCTTTGAAAACGCCATCATGGTGCACGCCGCCATCTCCGGCTCCACCAATGCCACCATGCATCTGCCCGCCATTGCACACGAGTTCGGCTTTGAGATCGATGCCGACACCTTTGACCGGATGCACCGCGGCGCACACTATCTGCTGAACATCCGTCCCTCCGGCGACTGGCCCGCACAGTACTTCTACTATGCAGGCGGCGTGCCCCGCGTGATGGAAGAGATCAAGTCCATGCTGCATCTGGACGTGATGACTGTCACCGGCAAGACGCTGGGCGAAAACCTGGAAGACCTGAAGAAGAACGGCTTCTACGAGCACTGCGACGAGATCCTGCAGGAAAAGACCAAGGGCCTGGGCATCAAAGTCACCCGCGAGGACATCATCCACAGCTTTGACAACGCCAAGGGCACCGACGGCAGCATCGCTATCCTGAAGGGCAATCTGGCCCCGGAGGGCAGTGTCATCAAGCACACCGCCTGCCCCAAGAACATGTTCCACGCCACCCTGCGCGCAAAGCCCTTTGACAGCGAGGAAGAGTGCATCAGCGCCGTTCTGAACAAGCAGGTCCAGCCCGGAGATGCCATCTTCATCCGTTACGAAGGCCCCCGCGGCAGCGGCATGCCCGAGATGTTCTACACCGGCGAGGCCATCTGCGCCGACCCGAAGCTGGCTTCCAGCGTGGCGCTCATCACCGACGGCCGCTTCTCCGGCGCAAGCCGCGGCCCGGTCATCGGCCATGTCAGCCCGGAGGCCGCTGTGGGCGGCCCCATCGCTCTGGGGGAAGAGGGCGATCTCATCCGCATCGATGTGCCGAACCGCCAGCTTGCCATCGTGGGCGTGAACGGTGAGGAAAAGACCCCCGAAGAGATGGAGGCCATCCTTGCCCAGCGCCGTGCCAACTGGAAGCCCAAGGCTCCCAAGTACACCAAGGGCCTGCTGAAGCTCTACTCTCAGCACGCCGTCAGCCCCATGAAGGGTGCATATATGGAGTAAAAACGCTTCGTTTACGATAAAAACCAAAAACAAAAATCAACTGTTCAGCGTTGTTTTGCTGAACGGTCTGGATAAAGTTACGCCAAAAACAAAAAAGCGGATATTGCTTCGTCTATAAAAACCATCGAAATCCGGTGTCCGTCTGCGGGGACGGCGCTGAAATAAGACCCAAAGCACACAAAACATCAAAAAATGGAGGAAACGTTTATGACAGCTGTTGCAACCCCGGACGCCGCACGGCTCGTGTTCGCCGCGGTGGCGGGCCTGATCCTTTTGCTCATCCTTATCATCAAGTTCAAAGTCCACGCCATGATCTCCATCCTGATCGGTGCGGTGGGCATCGGCCTGATGGCCGGTATGCCCCTGTCTGACATCATCGGCTCGGTCAACGAAGGTATCGGCAACACCTTAAAGGGCATCGCTCTTCTGGTGGGCCTTGGCTCCATGTTCGGTGCCATTCTGGAAGAATCCGGCGGCGCACAGACGCTGGCCGTGACCATGGTGCGCAGGTTCGGCGACGAAAAAGCCGCATGGGCGCTGGGTATCACAGGTCTGGTGGTGGCCATGCCGGTGTTCTTTGATGCCGGTCTGATCATCCTGATCCCGCTGGCCTTCTCTCTGGCAAAGCGCACCAAGCGCTCGGTCCTGTACTATGTCATCCCTCTGCTGGCCGGTCTGGCTGTCGGCCACGCCTTCATCCCTCCCACGCCGGGCCCCGTTCTGGTGGCCAGCATGCTGGGCGTTGATCTGGGCTGGGTCATCCTCATCGGCATCTTCTGCGGCATCTTCGCCATGATCGCTGCCGGTCCCATCTGGGGCTCCATCTGCGGCAAGAAGTATATGATCGAGGTGCCCGAGCACGTTGCACAGCAGGCAGACATCGACGAGAGCAAGCTGCCCAAGTTCGGCACCATTGTGGGCATCATCCTGATCCCGCTGGTCCTCATTATTGCAAACTCTGTGGCAAAAGTGGTGCCCGCTCTGGCTGGCATCCAGCCCGTTCTGGCCTTCCTCGGTGAGCCCTTCATGGCTCTGCTGCTGGCTACCATCGCTGCTATGTATCTGCTGGGCACCCGTCACGGCTATAACAATGCCCAGCTGGAAAAGATCATGACCAAGTCCCTTGAGCCCACCGGCATGATCCTGCTGGTCACTGCCTGCGGCGGCGTGCTGCGCTACATGCTGCAGAACTCCGGTCTGGGCGACGTCATCGGCAACGCCGTGGCAAACGCCAGCCTGCCGCTGGTTCTGGTGGCCTTCATCGTGGCTGCTCTGGTGCGCATCTCCGTTGGTTCCTCTACCGTGGCTATGACCATGGCAGCAGGCATCATCTCCGCCATGCCCGGCATCAGCGACCTCAGCCCGCTGTATCTGGCCTGCGTCACCGCTGCCATCGCCGGCGGCTCCACCGTGTGCTCCCACTTTAACGACTCCGGCTTCTGGCTGGTGAAGAGCCTTGTGGGCATGGACGAAAAGACCACCCTCAAGACCTGGACCATCATGGAAACTCTGGTTGGCGGTGTGGGCTTCCTGGTAGCACTCATCATCTCCTTCTTTGCTTGATCATCCTCCTCTGCGGGGCTGTGCCTGCACACAGTCTGCGCAATGCTTTGCAAATTCCTACAATCTCCTCAGCACAGCAGACCCCCGGGCGGTTTACCGTCCGGGGGTCTGCTGCTTTCTGTATTATCTGTATTATAAAAGCGGAAGGTCCGGCCCGGAGGCCAGCTGGATAAAGGCGTCCATTTCCCGGGTGCAGCATTTATCCTTGTGGTAGAACATCTGGCGGTACATGGTCAGCCGGAAGTCTGACACCTCCAGAATGCGCAGATCTCCTCTGGACGCAGGCTCGGCCACAGCGAAGCGCGGCAGCAGGGAAATGCCGGAGGAGCGCTCCAGCATCTTGATGATAAAGGAGGTATCGCTGATCTCAAGGCTGGGGGTCAGCTCGATCTGGCGGGAAGCCAGAAACCGGTCAAAGGTGCGGCGGTAGTTGGCGTTGCGTTCGGTGAGGAAGAAGGGCTTGTCCAGAAGCTCTGCTACCCGGTACGGGCCGGGGTGGCCGAGGTCGATGTCCGGGGAAGCCACGAACACCACCTCTTCCGGCACCTCGTTGCACTTGTGCCAGCTGTTGGAGTAGCGCGGCTCGTCCAGAATGCAGATCAGGTCCACCTCGCCGCGCTCCATCTTTTCGATCAGCTCTTCCGGGGAGCCGGTAGTGACCCGAAGGCTGACTTTGGGGTGTTCCACCCGGAACTGACGCATCAGACCGGGCAGACGGAAAAAGCAGAGAGATTCCAGCGTGCCGATGTGCAGGCAGCCCTCCAGCTCGGCATCCTCGCTCAGGGCGCGGCGGGCGTTGTGGATGGTATCCAGAATGCTGTTGGCGTATTCCAGAAAGCACTGACCCTGTGCGGTCAGGATCACCCGCTTGCCCATGCGGTCGAACAGGCGCACACCCAGCTCTTCTTCCAGCGCTTTGATCTGCACGGTAACGGCAGACTGGGAATAGCCCAGACTTTCCGCTGCCTTGGAAAAGCTCTGGAACTGGGCGGCACGGATCAGGGTGTTCAGCTGGCGCACTTCCATGGCAAAGCTCCCTTACTATTAAGATTTTTAAACCATAACTTTATTTTTATGAATTTGAATCATGCATATGTCTATGTTAAACTAAATGTGTCAACACGTCAAGTGAAAATTTGACGTTTCGTGAAAGGCTGGCCGTGCGGGCTGCGGCGGAGAGAGCGCTGTCAGGTGCCGCACAAAGGTCAGGATAGGAAAAGGAGGATTTTATTCTTATGGAAAAGAAAAAATTCAAGCTCGGACTGCTGCCGAAGCTGCTCATCGCCATCGTGCTGGGCATCATCATCGGCCAGTTCTTCCCGGTGTGGTTCTGCCGGGTCGTCGTCACGGCATCCAGCATCTTCAGCTCGTTCCTGAAGTTCATCATCCCGCTGATGATCGTGGCCTACGTCACCATGGGCATTGCCGACCTGAAGAGCGGCGCAGGCAAGCTGCTGCTCATCACGGTGGCTCTGGCCTACGGCTCCACCCTGATCGCAGGCTCGGCATCCTATCTGGTGTCCGCAAGCCTGTTCCCCAGCTTCATGAGCGAAGGCGCTCTGGAACAGATCGCCGCCACGGCTGACAACTCTCTGGCCAGCTACATCTCCATCTCCATCCCTCCGCTGCTGGACACCCTGTCTGCCGTGGTGCTGGCCTTCGTGCTGGGCCTGTGCATGTCCACCTTGCGCGGCAAGACCATCGGTGATACACTTTATAATGGCATGAAGGACTTCTCTGGCATCATCGATCAGGTGCTGCACAGCGTCATCATCCCGCTGCTGCCCCTGTACGTCTGCGGTACCTTCATCGACATGACCAAGTCCGGCAAGACCTACGCCATTCTGGGCATCCTGTGGAAGGTGTTCCTGGTGGTCATCATCATGCATCTGGTCTGCATCTTCCTGCAGTTCTGCGTTGCAGGTGCTGTGAGCCACAAGAGCCCCTTCAAGATGATCCGCAACCAGATCCCCGGCTACACCACCGCTCTGGGCACTCAGTCCTCTGCAGCCACCATCCCGGTCAACCTGCAGTGCGCTGCGGCTGACGGCGTGAGCGAGCAGATCCGCAACTTCGTGGTGCCTCTGTGCGCCAACATCCACATGGCAGGCTCCATGATCACCATTACCGCCTGCGCAACTGCCGTCTGCCTGATGAACCAGCTGCCCATCAGCCTTGCTACCGTGGTGCCCTTCATCATGACGCTGGGCGTTGCCATGGTGGCTTCTCCCGGTGCTCCCGGCGGCTCCATCATGACCGCTCTGCCCTTCCTGTACATGATCTTTGGCGCTGAGGCCGGTGACCCCAATGGCCCCATCTGCGCCATCATGGTGGCTCTGTACATCACTCAGGATTCCTTCGGCACTGCCTGCAACGTCTCCGGCGACAACGCCATCGGCGTGATCGTGGAGACCATCTACCAGAAGTTCATCAACAAGAGCAGCGCAAGCGTCTGATGCGCGGCGCGGTTCTTGACCTGACAGGAGTGACACCCCATGGCATTTATCAGTGTTTTTGATGTTCTGGGCCCGAACATGATCGGCCCCTCCAGCTCCCACACCGCAGGCGCGGAGATCATCGCCTTTCTGGCACAGAAGATGATCGCCCCGCCGCTGAAGCGGGCGGACTTTACCCTCTACGGCTCCTTTGCCAAGACCTACCACGGCCACGGTACCGACCGCGCCCTGCTGGGCGGCATCATGGGCTTTTCGGCCGATGATACCCGCATCCGGGATTCCTTTGCCATTGCCACCGACCGCGGCCTTGGCTACAGCTTCACCCCCAATGAGGTGGAGACCGACATCCACCCCAACACGGTGGATATCCGCATGGAGAATGCGGCCGGTCAGGTAATGACCGTGCGCGGTGAATCGCTGGGCGGCGGCAAGGTGCGCATCGTGCGGATCAACGGCGTGGAGGTGGACTTTACCGGCGAGTACAATGCCCTCATCGTGGTGCAGAAGGACAAGCCCGGCGTGGTGGCGCATATCTCAAAGATCCTCAGCGACCGCGGCGTGAATATCGCATTCATGCGCCTGTTCCGCGAGGGAAAGGGACATACGGCTTATACCATCGTGGAGTCGGATGAGCGCCTGCCCGAGGGTGTGGATCAGCTGCTGCTGGCAAACCCGAACATCAACGATGTAATGGTCGTGCAGCCGTAAGGAGGGACGAGCGATGAACATGGATTTCAAGTCCGCCAAGGAGCTGCTGGACCTGTGCGAGGAAAACCAACTGCCCATTTCGGAAGTGATGCGCCAGCGGGAATGCATTCTGGGCGAAGGGCCCCGGGATGCTGTGGATCACCGCATGGCAAAGGCATGGGAGATCATGCACGCTTCTGCCACCCAGCCGCTGAAAAAGCCCATCAAATCCATGGGCGGGCTCATTGGCGGCGAGGCCAAAAAGCTGGAGACGCATTATAATAAGAAGAAAAACATCTGCGGCGACGTGCTGCAGAAGGCCATGACCTACGCCATGGCCGTGCTGGAAGTGAACGCTTCCATGGGCCTGATCGTGGCTGCACCCACTGCAGGCTCTGCAGGCGTGGTGCCGGGCATGATGCTGGCCCTGCAGGAGTGCTACCGCATCTCCGACCAGCGCATCGTGGATGCCCTGTTCAACGCCGGTGCCGTGGGCTATCTTGCCATGCGCAACGCCACCGTGGCCGGTGCCGTGGGCGGCTGGCAGGCCGAGGTGGGCATTGCGTCTGCCATGGCTGCTTCTGCCGCCGTGGAGCTGATGGGCGGCAACCCGCAGCAGTGTCTGGATGCAGCTTCCACCGTGCTGATGAACATGCTGGGCCTTGTGTGCGACCCCGTAGGCGGGCTGGTGGAGTACCCCTGCCAGAACCGCAACGCTGCCGGTGTGGCCAACGCCCTCATTGCAGCAGAACTGTCCCTGAGCGGCATCCGCCAGCTGATCCCCTTCGACCAGATGCTGGAGGCCATGTACGCCGTGGGCAAGCGCCTGCCCGCCGAGCTGCGCGAGACCGCCCTTGGCGGCTGTGCCGCCACCCCCGCCGCCTGTGCCGCCTGCGGCCTGTGCAGCGGGAACTGATCTTTCAACACGCAGCGCCGCCGGTGTGGAAACGCCCGGCGGCGTTTTTGCGCGTTCGTGACCGGAAATGCCGGCCCAAACGGCGGGGCTTTGCATCTTTTTGTGCAAACACACCGAAAAGATGGCCGGGATGACTGGCGCTTGTCTGCGAAATGTGATAAACTAAACGCAGAAGTGCTCTGCGCAGCCCGTGCAGAGCGGCAAAAAAGATGATAAGTGAGGTCGTTTGTAATGAAGATCATTCGTGCAAAAGATTATGCGGATATGTCCCGCAAGGCAGCCAATATCATTTCGGCACAGGTCATTATGAAGCCCAACTGCGTGCTGGGTCTGGCGACCGGCGGCACCCCCGTGGGCGCGTATGCACAGCTGGTGGACTGGTACAACAAGGGCGACATCGATTTTTCTGAGGTGACCACCGTCAATCTGGACGAGTACCGCGGCCTGCCCAAGGAGCACCCGGAAAGCTACTGGAGCTTCATGCACCGCAACCTGTTCGACAAGGTGAACATCGACCCTGCAAAGATCAACCTGCCGGACGGCACCAACCCCGATGCAGAGGATGCCTGCGCAAAGTACAACCAGATCATCCACGCTGTGGGCGGTATCGACCTGCAGCTGCTGGGCATCGGCCACGACGGCCACATCGGCTTCAACGAGCCGGGCGAAGCCTTTGAGCTGGAGACCCACTGTGTGAACCTGACCGCCGAGACCATTGAGGCAAACAAGCGCTTCTTTGACGGCAATGTGGATCTGGTGCCCAAGCAGGCTTATACCATGGGCATCAAGACTATCATGCAGGCACGCAAGGTGCTCATGGTGGCAAACGGCGCAGGCAAGGCCGAGATCATCAAGAAGGCATTCTTCGGCCCCGTCACTCCGGAGGTGCCCGCAAGCATCCTGCAGATGCATCCGGACTTCACGCTGGTGGGCGACGAGGAAGCTCTGAGCCTGATCTGATCGTTCCACGCTCTGACTGCCGCACGGTGCAATGCCGTGCGGCAGTTTTTTGCTGCCAACGGCTTTACAATCGCGCAAAAAGGCGGTATTCTTTATACGATACTTTTCTCAGGGAGGAAACCATGGATATCCGCCAGCTGCACTACTTTCTGGTATTGTGCGATGAAATGAATTACAGCCGCGCGGCACAGCGGCTGTTTTTGTCACGGCAGGCACTGCGGCAGAGCATCTCTGCGCTGGAAGCCGAGCTGTGCGGGCCGCTGTTCCTCAGCGCCCACCACAAGCTCACCCTTACCGACCGCGGCATGAGCCTGCAGCGCCATGCCGCGCCAGTAGTGGAGCAGTTCCAGCAGATGCAGGCATCCCTGCGGGCCGAGATCCAGTCGGCGCAGCCGGTGCGCATCGGCATCAGCGTGTCGCTGGTGCCGGACTACCTGCCCGGATTGGAGACCCAGCTGGACAAGTTCCGCCAGCAGTATCCCCATGTGGAGATGCGCTTCCGCATGATGGACAACGATGCGGGGGCGGACGATGTGGAGCAGGGGGAGCTGGACGCGGGTCTGGTCATCGATCTGGGCTGTGCTGCGCCGGTACTGGCCCGCACTACCCTGCGGGCAGACCCTGCCTGCCTGCTGGTGCCTCGGGGGCACGCGTTCTGGGATAAGGAGAGCATCCCGCTGGCAGAGCTGCGCGGTCAGCGGGTGCTGCTGCCCAGCTTGCGGCAGGATCTGTTCAGCCCGCTGTGGTCGGCCTGCGCCCGGTTGGGCTTTGCGCCGAATGCGGAGATCGGCCCCAGCTTTTATCAGGCCTATTATCTTGTGCAGGAGCAGCTTTGCACCTGTCTGACCCGCTATGAACCGGGGGCCAGACGGGAACTGGACCGTGTGCGGGATGTGCTGCTGGAAGATCTGCCCCCGCTGTGCGTCTCACTGGTGCAGCGGCGGGATCATTCCTCCGCCTACATCGACCTGCTGCGCAGCTACCTGATGGAGGTGCTGGGCGGTTCGGCCAGCCTGCCGCCCCGCCGCGGACGGCCCGCAAAGCCGTTCTACAATTTTCCGGTGCTGTCCAGCGCTGCGGCAAAGGCTGCACCGGCCCACCCGGTGCCCGGCACCCAGCTGGATTTTGCCGGCGGCACCAACTTCCGGGAGCTGGGCGGTTACGAAGCCGACGAGGGCAAACATATCAAGTGGGGCCAGATCTGGCGCGGCATCCCTACCTGCAAGCTCACCGGTGAGGCCGACCGCGCGAAGCTGGACGCGCTGGGCCTGCGCCTGATCCTTGATCTGCGCAGCAGCGGGGAAGTGCAGAAAGAACCGGACTACGTACCGGACGGTGCACGTCTGGTGCAGATCTGCGGCCTGTGCGCCGAGGACGGCCACGAGATCTCCTTTGCGCCGGATGATATCGCCGCCCTGATGAAGGGCTATGAAGAAAGCGCCGACGGCAGCACCTTCGTGCAGGCTATGTACGAGCGGATGCTGTTTGGCAACAAGGCGTTCAAGGAGCTGTTCCGTGCGCTGGAAGCAGGCGAGACCCCCATCCTGTTCCACTGCTCGGCCGGCAAGGACCGCACCGGCGTGGCGGCCATGCTCATTCTGCTGGCACTGGGCGCTTCGGATGAGACGATCTGTGCGGACTATGAGCGCACGAACCTCTGCCGCAAGGCTGAGATCGACGCAGTGCTGGCGGAGCACGCCGAAGAGATCGCGGCAAACCCGGCCTGCCGGATGCGCTATTACCGCAAGGCGGGCGTGGACCCGGCAACCGCACCCTTTGTGCTGCGCACCATCCGCGCAAAATACGGCAGCGCCGAGAACTATCTGGAAGCCGAATACGGCCTGACCCCTGCGCGCCTGATGCGGCTGCGCAGGATGTATCTGGAATAAACGGGAACGGGGACGGCATCCGGTGCGGATACTGTCCCTGTTTTCTGCACAAAATGTTCTGCGGGGCAGGGTTTTCCTCTTGACAAGCGGGCAATTGTTTCGTACTATAATTAGTAGTATGGAATAAAAGACGCTGTGTGCAGGTCGTTCCCGTGACCCGTGTCCCTTACAGGCAGAGCCTGCCTGTTTTTATATAAGATAGAACTGTAGATAGAAAAGCTTGCAGCCTGTTCGTGCGGCATTTGCCGTGCGTGTGGTCTTGTTGCCACTTTTTGCATTGAAAGCTCACTTATAAAAATGTTTGCAGCCTACACCTGCCCTACAGCGTCTCCTGCTTATGATTCAGAATTTTGAATTTTAACAAAGGAGAGTGAAATGCGATGTCCACGATCATCTGGATCGTGATCTTGATCGTCGCGCTTGCTGCGGGCATCGGTGCAGGCTATTTTATTGGTTACAACAACCGTAAAAAGACCGCCGAAGCCCAGATCGGCAGTGCGGAAGCCGAGGCCACCCGTCTGGTGAACGAAGCGATCAAGACCGCAGAACAGAAACGCAAGGAAGCGGTTCTGGAAGCAAAGGACGCGGCCTTCAAGCTGAAGGCCGAGGTGGATGCCCAGAAGGCAGAAGCCGATAAGGAGATCAAGCAGCGCCGTGCGGAGATCAGCCGTCAGGAGAACCGCATCGACCAGAAGGAAACCGCCCTCGACCGCAAGACCGAGGTACTGGAAAAGAAGGAAGAGGAGCTGAAAAAGCGCGCCGCTGAGGCCGAGGAGCGTCTGGCCGAGATCGAGGCCCTGCGCGCCAAGGAGATGGAGCGGCTGGAAACGCTGGCCGGTCTGAGTCAGGAGGACGCCCGCGAGGTGCTGCTGCACAAGGTGGACGAGGAGCTGACCCACGAAAAGGCCGTGCGCGTTGCCGCCTATGAGACCGACCTGAAGGAGAACTGCGACAACATCGCACGCAACCTGATCGG
>SKEI01001591.1_pt1 | contig 12307 bp, 9 predicted proteins | sample 4826701 | NCBI WGS metagenome assembly SKEI01 (sample SAMN11008813, study PRJNA524170) | human gut metagenome | biome: Human fecal sample; material: Feces; isolation source: fecal sample from pouch patient p2, p6, p7, p14 | host: Homo sapiens | place: Israel: Tel-Aviv | collected 2016-08-31 | reverse complement strand
CGCTACAGGCATCAACATGGCGGAAGTCGCAAGCGTTGCGATTGAAGCATTAATCATTTTATGGTGGTTGACCATATTTTCCCTAATCTCATATACTCCGAAAAGATATTCCCTTGTGTGGCATATCCAACAAAAAAAAATACCAAAAAGGGGTGACCTAAGGTACTATACGGAAAACATCGGGAACAAATCTCACCAAGTAGTGCTGCGCTAACTAGTATTTGCGTGACTTTGCGGATGTGCGCATGCGAAATCAGGCTTTAGAAGCGCGTGCGACAAGCCGCTTCTACACGTAAAGTCCAATGGACATTGTGCAATGGCGGAATCAGATCGTTAACCGTCAACATGCATAACGAAATCAGCGGCGTAGCCAATGAAGCAATGCGAAAATGTTTGACAAGTGCGAAAAAACAGGAATACGAAACCCGCAAATCCCAGAATATCGGACGCAAAATATCGTATCCAAACGTGTCGAGAGTACTGGGGTGGCCAGTCAATGCAACGACTACATCGGGAATCCCATCGCGCACGATATTCAACAGAAGAAAAGCGATGAGCGTGGTGCAGCCTCGTTTTACAATCTTGCGAGGGTTGGCGTCGGAGAAGACCAGATTCGACCCGAGACTGATCATGAACACGGATGGTCCAAGAATGCACGGATACAGAAACACTTGTCCCACTAGCTGATTTCACCTTGGAAGAAATTACCGTCAAGCACTTCGTAGAGATGCGCCGAGGGAAGACCGAGAGGGGCGGAACGCGCAAGATCGAAGCTGCCGTAGTTATTTTGTCTGCTCTCTCATGATTACGTTATGCTCACTCCAGTGCCCGAACATTCCCTCCATACCCGAAAGGGAGGAATATGCAATCTACCAAGTGGGCTTCCGTCGACAACGAATGCCAGAGAAAGCCCGTATCGCCTACCTTAATCAGCAAGCAGAATCGGCGTGGCTCTACCTTAAAACCACTGGCGTCATGTTTCGAGTGTGGCGTTTGCGGGCTGTGTTTTCTCTGTGCATATGAAACGTGCCACCAGGCGGTCGGATGACGCTTGCGGAGGGATGTCTTGTGCACAAAAATGTGTCGTACGAGCGCTTAAGCTTGATTATCCCGCTTACGTATGGTAGATTCCGTGCTTTTATCCTGAGACATCTCGCTTATATATGGCAGGTCAGGTTGTCATGACAGCTGTTCTCATACCCCCTAAGTACGCTTTTCCGAGGTGTATCTGCCATACATAAGCGAGATAGGGATAAAAGGGGGTATCGATGTCCGAGAGAACGCGTCTTCATTATCCAACGGTGTGTGTGGTTCATACGGAAGATAAGAACAGGTATAAAAGCGTTCCTGACTATACGGTATACGTGGGGGAGACGAAGGTCGCCGCGGCGCGCGACCACGTCGAGAACGGTCTGACCAAGGCGGAGGTCATGGCCATGCACGGGATCGCGAGCGTCACACCCCTGGAACGCTGGTGCCGCGAGTACCGGGCCGGAGGTCCGGAGGCGCTCGGGCCGCGGCCCGCGGGCAGGCCCAGAGGCTCGAAATCCAAACCGAAGCCCGAACCCACGCGCGAGCAGGAGTTCGCCGAACGGGTGCGGCCACCGGCAGGTGCGCATGTGCCTGGTCCACGAGTTCGGGCAACGAGTGTCGGCCAAGAGCGTGCTCAGGATCATGTGCCGCATGGGACTGAGATGCACCATCCGCTCCAGGAACCCGTGGAGGAGGTACGGCTCGTACAGGGGCGAGACGGGCGATCACGTGCATAACCTGCTCAAACGCGACTTCGACTCGGCCCGTCCGTTCTCCAAGCTCGGCACCGACGTCACCGAGTTCAAGGTCGCCGGCTCCAAGGCGTACCTCGCTCCCGTGTACGACATGGCCAGCAAGGAGATCGTCGCCTGGGACGTGAGCCGCAGTCCGGACCTCGGGCAGCAGAAGCGCCTGCTCGTCATGCTCGCGGAGCGCCTGCCCGCCGGCGTGGAGCCGATCCTGCACTCGGACATGGGATGGCAGTACCAGCACCAATGGTGGCGGGGCGAGCTCGAACGCCTCGGCATCCGCCAGTCCATGAGCCGCAAGGGCAACTGCCTGGACAACGCCGCCGCCGAGCAGGTGTTCGGCCACTTGAAGGACGAGTTCTACCGAGGCCGGGAGAGTTCGACTCGTACGAACAGTTCAAACGCGAACTGGACGCCTACATCATCCATTGGAACACCAGACGGCGCCAGATACGACTCGAGGGACACACCCCGGAGGAGTTCCGGAGCATGTCCCTCGCGGTCTAGGGCTGTATCCTAATTAACAACGTCCAACAAACGGGGCGCAATTCAGTCTCGTGGAGGCGTGCGTCGTCTCTTTTTGGAGGCGTTTGGGTTTTTCTGGTGGTGGCCTTGATAGATCGGCGTGTGCCTTTGGAATAATGATATGGAGGTTTCATCTCATTCGACGTCCGGCTGGGTTGCATTCGCGGGGGATCGGCGCTATTCTGTGACAGCGAAATAAGCTGGACTTCGTTCGGTTCGCTGAGGCCATCCCGTGGATGCGGGGTGGCCTTAGTGCTTTCATCGCCGGATTGGGGGAGGTCGAATTCATGTCGTTGCGCAAGCCCTACAGGAGTGTGGACGAACAGCTGCGCATTTTGCGCTCCCGTGGCATGGCTGTCGATGCCGGTGCGGGTCATGTGCTCAGGCGCGAGGGCTATTATCCGATCGTCAATGGCTACAAGGATTTGTTCCTCGACTGAAAGGCATGCCTGACCGCTGGTGATGACCGGTACGGGACGGGCGCGCGTTTCGATGATCTGTACGCCCTGTTCCTGTTCGACCGTGAGTTGCGTGAACTGTTGTTTTCCGCCATCACACGGGCGGAGGCCACGCTCAAGGCAGTATGCGCGCATGAGTTCACCAGGCTGCACCCCGACGTGGTCAACCCGTATCTCAATCCCGACTATTATGATTCCAGGCGCCGTCCGAGCGCCGTGGCGTTGATCGACAAGGTCTTCAAGCGGATACTTGAGTTGGACGGCAACCCGCGTAACAGGGGCGACTATGGCGGCAAGGCGTATATCCGCCATTGCATGGAAGACCACAACGGCCAGGTCCCGTTGTGAGTGCTGGCCAACGATCTTTCTTTCGGCCAGACGGTATGGTTCTTCCAAGTCCAGTCCCCGGCCGTCCGATTGGCGGTCGCCGAAAGTTTCACCGGTTTGTATGCGGACACGCACGACGGGCCGCGACGCATCACCATCAAGCGGTTGGACAGCATCTTCAGCAGACTGGTGTTCTACCGCAACCTGTGCGCGCATGACGAGCGCTGCTATTGTGTCCGGTACGATGGGCGCGCTAACGAGAACGTGTACCAGGCCATCGGTGATCTTGGCTATTTGCTTGACAAGGACGATTACTTGGAATTGTTCGGTCGCTTCTCCGCATTGGTCGCACGGGCGACCTCCGCCATGCCATTCTGGGCTGTCTGCAATAGGCCTGTGGGATTCGGGATGGATTTGGGATGCCATTGGCGGCTGGGACGGTTGTATGGGCCGCGTATCGTTCTGTCTATTGTCCGCCATGGAGACGTGCTGCCGGGCGAATGCTTCTGCACCACCCATGCGGAACATCATGAAACCACAGGGGGTATTGCACTTTTCCGTGCCGGTCGGCGAAGACGCTGAGCGCCGGCAGGGTGGTGGAACGTTCCCGGATTATTTTTGGGTGCCTGTAGGTACCTCGTGGAAGACGAGACTGATCGGCAGGTTTCCCAAAAAATGAAAACCTTGGAATAAGGCCAAAAACAGCTGACCACGATTATCATGGGTATGTGAAATAGGTGGTTGAGTTTTGGTAATTCTCTGGTTGGGGTATTTAGGCTGCAATCAAGGGTTGTTTGGTAAGTCTTAGGTTGAAATATCGTCCTATATTTTGTAAACTTTCTGGTTGAGGGAAAGGATACAGGGCATGGCTGAACCGAAGACGACATTCGACTACGTGGGTGAGATCTGGAGCATCGCAGACTGGGTCCGCGACGTGATCCGCCCCGCGGACTACAACAAGCTGATCCTCCCGTTCGCCTTGCTGCGGCGATTGGAATGCGCGCTGGAACCGACCCGTGACGCCGTGTGCAAGGCGGTCGAGCAGCATGAGCGTGAATGGGGTTTGGAGAACGAGACATATTGCGCGTTCTCCGGCAGGTCCTTCTACACCGTGACCAGCTTCCGGCTCAACGACCTCGGCGCGGACAACACGCTCGACGCGCTCATGACGTATGTGGACGGGTTCAGCCCGAACGCGCGCGACATCCTCACCCGGTTCAAGATCCGGGAGACCTGCCAGGACCTTCAGAACGAAGGCATGTTGCATGAGGTGTGCATGAGGTTCGCGGGCTTCGACCTGAGCCCCGAAACCGTGTCCGACCGCATGATGAGCGACATCTACGAGCATCTGATCCAACGATACGGCGAGGAGATCGCCCAGGGCGCGGAGGACTTCATGACCCCGCGCGACGTGGGGCGGCTCGCGGTCAGCCTCGTGTTCGCGAACGAGGACGGGTTCCTCAACTCCGACGATGGATCCATGCGCACCCTGTACGACGGTACGTGCGGGTTCATCAGCGACGCGCTCGACATGCTCGACGAGTGGAAGAGCCGCAAACCCGGCGTCTCACCCGCCTCCATCGTCCCGTACGGTCAGGAACGCGAGGGCGTGACCTGGGCGGTCGGCAAGACCAACCTGCTGCTGCGCAACATCGGCAGCTCGGGACAGGACCAGTTCGACGCGATGCGCGACCTTTCGGAGCACATCATGCAGGGCGACACCCTTTCCGACGACAAGTTCGAGGGGCTGACGTTCAACTACCAGCTGACCAACCCGCCCTACGGCAAGGAATGGAAGGTCGAGGAACAGTCCGTGCGGGAGGAGGCATCCTACGGGTTCAAGGGACGTTTCGGCGCGGGACTGCCCGCCATCGGCGACGGGTCCATGCTGTTCATCCAGAACGTCGCCGCGAAGCTCGCCCCCGTCGAGCAGGGAGGCGGCAAGGCCGCGATCGTGCTGTCGGGCTCCCCGCTGTTCAACGGGGACGCGGGAAGCGGACCGTCGAACATCCGCCGCTGGCTGTTCGAGAAGGACTATATCGACTGCATCGTGAAACTGCCCACGGAGATATTCTTCCGCACCGGCATCAGCACGTACATCTGGATCCTGTCGAACAAGAAACCAGAGAACCGTAAGGGCATGATCCAGCTGATCGACGCGTCCGCGAAACGAGTCCCGCGGAAACGGAACCTGGGAAACAAGCGCTACGAGATCAGCGACGAGCAGATCGACTGGATCACCCGCACCTACATCGACGGGCACGACCACGGCGACAGCGTCATCGTACCCGCCACGGAGTTCATGTTCCGCCAGTTCACGACCCGCCAGCCGTTGCACATGGTCATCACCGTGGACGCCACGAAGACCGACGACCTGTTCTCCGACTCGAAGCCCATGAGCAAGATCGGCGAGGACAACCGGCGGATCATCCGCGACTGGTTCGCGACCCACGACGGCGAGACCCACGACTACCAGTGGGCATACACGGCGGTCAAGGAACTCGGCAGGCTCGTCGCCAAGCCGAAACCGGCCAAAGCCCAGTTCGTCAAGGCCGTCGTCAACGTGTTCGGCATACGCGACCCGGAAGCCCAGATCGCGGTGGACGACAAGGGCGAGACCGTCTACGACCCCGAACTCAACGACAAGGAGAACATCCCCTGGGGCATGGATCCCGACGAATACATGAAGTCGGAGGTATTGCCGTACGCGCCCGAAACCGGCATCGACACGAGTGTGAAGGACACCGGCCCCATGCAGGACGGCGAGACCGGCGTGGTCGGCACGTCCATCAGCTTCAACCGATACTTCTACCAGTACGAGCAGCCCCGCAACCCCAAGGAGATCGCCACTGAGATCCTCGATCTCGAGGACGGATTGGAATCGTTCATGAAAGGATTCCTCAGATGAGAACACGAGAGGAAATCCACAACGCCGACTGGTTCGGAACCATCCCCGACGGATGGGAGATGAAACCACTCAAGGCACTGTTCACATTCAGCAAAGGAATGACCGTCACTAAAGCCGATCTGGTGGATGATGGCTCACGCGTCATCAACTACGGTCAGGTACATTCAAAAGCGAACGACGGCACCAGAGTTACGCCAGAACTGATTCGCAACATACCACCGAACAAAGTCCCGTCGAACGTAAAAACCGCCGAGGCTGGATCGTTCATCTTCGCCTGTACGTCCGAAGACCTGCAAGGATGTGGAGACTGCATCTATCTGAACACAGAGACCGGGGCATACGCCGGAGGAGACACGATTCTTCTGTCTCCCATTGACGGGAATAAAGATAACAAGTACCTTGCCTACCAATTCCTGACCGACGAATGGCGTTACCAGCTGAGAAGAGACCTAGTCGACGTCAAGGTTTTCCACGTCAACGGAAGCAATCTCAAGGAAACATATGTCGTATTGCCTCCAGCCGAGATCCGTCGATCCATCGTCTCGTATCTGGATGCCCGTTGCGCGCCGATCGACGAGGCGATTGCACGTCATCGCGCGGCGATCGGCAAGCTGGAGGAGTATCGTCGCGCGGTCATTGCACATACGGTCGCGGGAAAGGTAAATGGGCTAAACCCTTCTTGCTGGGGCTGGAAGCGTTTCAAGTTCATCGCGCACGTGGATTCAAATCTGGTGGAACCGGATGGATATGAAAATTGGTTGCATGTTTCCCCGGACGCCATCGGCAAGGGAGATGGAAGACTTCTGCATCGACGTACCGTCTCAGAAGATGGTGTTATCAGCGGCAACCATCTATTCCATAAAGGTGCAATCCTGTATTCTAAGGTTCGGCCGCGGCTGAACAAGGTCGTAATCGCGCCGGATGACGGCCTGTGCAGCGCTGACATGTATCCCATTTCCACCAATCAGGTAACGGAATGGCTTAGGTATTACATGCTTTCCGACCAGTTTGTGGAACAAGCGGGTTTAGTATCTGATATCCGCATCAAAATGCCCAAGATCAATCAACAGGAACTCGGCGACCTGAAGATTCTCGTTCCTTCATATGAAGAGCAACTTGATATCGTTTCCCATCTTGATTATCAGTGTGCTGCGGTGGATGATGCGATCGACCGTCAGCACCGGATCATCGCCAGGTTGGAGGAGTATCGTCGTAGCCTGATTCACGCGGCGGTGGCGGCTCGCATCGACTGCACGAAGGAGACGTTATGAGCATCAGCGACGATCTGCACAGGGAGGTCCATTTCGAGGAGTACGTGACGCGCATGCTGGCCGGCCTGGATGGTTCCGGGTGGCGGGTGAGCGATACGGACGAGGGATTCGACCCGCAGACGGCATTGTACTGGCCGGATTTCATCGCCTTCCAGCGGGCCGTCGTCCCGGAGAAGCTGGAGAAGATGGAACGCGTGCAGGGCGCGAACTGGGAGAACAACCTGCGTTTGCGTCTGGTGCAGGCGTTGGAGACGGACGGCACGATCAGCGTGATCCGCAACGGGTTCCCGTACGCCGGCTACCAGACCATCAAGGGTTCCGCTCCCTACCCGTCGGATCCGCGCATCGCGAACGCGCGACGTGACTATGACGCGAACATCCTGCGCGTCATGCGGCAGGTGCACTACCAGACGCAGGGCAACAAGTCGTTGGACCTCGTGTTCTTCGTCAACGGCATCCCCGTCGCCACGGGAGAGGTGAAGACCGAGCTCACCCAGTCGGTCGAGGACGCGATCGAGGAGTACCGGACCGAGCGCAAGCCGGTCGATCCGGGCACCCGACGCCGCAACTACCTGCTGGAGTACCGGCGTGGCGCGGTCGTGCACTTCGCGATCAGCGAGGACGAGATCTGGATGTGCACCAACCTTTCCGGCGATTCCCCGCGCTTCCTCCCGTTCAACCGGGGCACGGACGACGGGCATGCGGGCAATCCGCCCGCCGAGGACGGCGACTACCGGACCTTCTACTTCTGGGCGCAGGTCCTCCAACGCGACAACTGGCTGCACATCTTCCAGTCGTTCGTGTTCGAGGAGGTCTCCAAGAAGGAGGACGCGACCGGCCGCATGAGGGAGCGGCGCACCCAGATATTCCCCCGTTTCCACCAGTGGGACGCCGTGACCCGCATGCTCGCGGACGTGCGCGCCAACGGAGCGGGGCAACGCTACCTGATCGAGCATTCGGCCGGCAGCGGCAAGACGGAGACGATCACATGGACCGCGCACGAGCTCGCGAACGTGCGTGATATGAAGGGCGGTCGCGTGTTCTCCAGCGTGATCGTGGTGACCGACCGTCTCAGCCTCGACAGCAACATCAAGAAGACCATCGGCCAGTTGAAGAACATCCCCGGCTACGTGACCGAGATCGGCACTGACGCGGAGGGGCATCGCACGTCGGACGCGTCGAAGAGCCGACAGGTCGCCAAGGCGCTCTCCGACCGGAGGGAGATCATCGTGGTCACCTTGCAGACGTTCCTGTCCGCATGGCCGATGATCGCCACGGACCCGAACCTGACCGGACGGGATTTCGCGGTCATCATCGACGAGGCGCATTCCGCACAGGAGGGCAGCAGCGCGGCCGCGTTGAAGAGCGCATTGAACATGGCCGCCGACAAGCTCAAGCTCGCCGTCGCCAGGAACCTGCCCGACACGGACGATGATTCGGACGTCACGGACGAGGACATGGTGGCCGAATACTTCACGCGCATGCAGGCCGCGAACGCGATGCCCTCCAACGTGTCGTTCTTCGCGTTCACCGCGACCCCGAAGGCCGAGACCATGACCCTGTTCGGGCGTCCCACGGGCAGACTGGACGCCCATGGGCGGGATATCCCCGGATCGTTCCACCGGTATCCGATGCGCCAGGCCATCGAGGAGGGGTACATCATCGACCCGCTCTCCGGGTACATGCCCTACCGGACCGCATACAAGCTGGCCGAGGAATACACGCCCGACCGGCTCGTGGACGAGCGGGGCGCACGGCGCGCGATCGCCCGGTGGAAGAGCCTGCACGCGACGAACGTGATGGAGAAGACCGCGCTGATCATCGAGCATTTCATGCATAACGTCGCCCCGCTGCTCAACGGCGAATCCAAGGCGATGATCATCACGTCGGGCCGTCCCGCCGTGGTCCGCTACAAGTACGCGTTCGACGCGTATCTGAAGGCACACCCCGAATACGACCGGAACCGGATCGAACCGCATCTGCAATTCAAGGTGCCCGGCGAGCCGCTGGTCGCGTTCTCCGACAAGGTGAACGGGTCGAAATGCGTGCTGCCCGACGACGAGTACCTGAAGGATAACCCGTTCGCCGCCATCGACACGGAATACGACTACACCGAGTCGAACATGAACGACCTCGGCTACCAGAGCGTCGAGAACGCGTTCGACACGCCACAGTACCGTCTGATGATCGTGGCGAACAAGTTCCAGACCGGTTTCGACCAGCCGAAACTGTGCGCCCTGTACATCGACAAGCCCATCGCCAACGACATCGAGATCGTGCAGACTTACTCGCGCGTCAACCGCATCCACGCGGGCAAGGACCACGTGTTCATCCTCGATTTCGTGAACGACCCGGACACCGTGGTCAACGCGTTCCGCAAATACGACACGGGCGCGCACATGAGCGAGGCGCAGAACCCGAACGTGGTGTACGCGATCAGAAGGCAGCTCGACCAGGCGGACGTCTACACCATGGACGACTTTTCCAAATACCGGGACGCCCAGTACAGGGCCGTGGCCGCAGCCTCCGACGGTACGGAAAGGGACTCGTACCGCAAACGCCTGTACAATGCGGTGTCCCTGCCCGCCGACCGTTGGATGAGCCGATACCGGGCCCACACCACCGCGTACGCCACATGGGCGAACGTGCTCGAACAGGCCCAACGCGACGGCGACGCGGACACCGTCATGCAGGCGAAGCAACGCATGCAGGAGGAGCAGGAGGAACGCGACAAGCTCGTCACGTTCCGCAAACTGCTGAAACGCTACTGCTCCGCGTACATGTTCATCAGCCAGGTCATCGACCTCGGCGAACCCGATCTCGAGGTATTCAACGGGTTCGCGAAGCTCCTCTCGCATCGTCTCGAGGACACCGGACTCGACCAGATCGACGTGAAGGGGCTCGTGCTTTCCGACTATCGGATCGACAGGCTCCGCAGGGACGACAAGGACAAGGAACGCGAGCTGCGCCCCATGGGAGCCGGCAACGGCCGGTCGGCCGCGTCCGGACGACAGAGCCTGAAACGCATCGTGGAGAAGCTCAACGAGACATGGGGCGACGACGTGAACGTGGTGGCCGCCGCCCGAGCGGTCAACTTCATCATCGACTACGTGGACATGGACCAGATCACGCACACGCGCATCACCAACTCGACCAATTCGAAGGAATCGCTGGTCAACGACGGCAGGATGAAAAACCAGATCAAGATGGCGCTGGTATCCATGGTCAACAACGAGCCCGGCAACCTCGCCGCCCGGATCATGAACGACCCGCAGGCCATCGACTCGCTCGCCGACCAGATCTACGACCAGATCGCCAAGGGCAGCCGCTACAGCATCCCCGACATCCAGCGGTATGTTGAACAGGTGAGAAGGGAACGGGACGATGAACGGAAGTGACTCCCTCATCCGCGAACTGTTCGGCATCGCCAACTGCGATCTCACTTCCACCGACGAGACCGTGGAGAACGGGAAACGCTGCAAGACCATCCACCTGTCATACAAGGGCGAAGTCCCTCGGCAATGCCCGAAATGCTCGGGAAAGACCTACAGCCACGGGCGACGCGACCTGAACATCGTGGACACGCCCATGGGAGGGATACCCACGCGCATCGTCATCACGTTCCCGAGACGACGGTGCAGCCAATGCGGGAACGTGTGGCAGCCGTCGTTCGACAACGTGAACGAGACCCGCAAGATGACGTCCCGCGCGTACACGGACATCGCTCAACGATCCCTGCGCTCCACGTTCCGCGAGGTGGCCGAGGACTACATGCTCACCCATGTGACCGTCAAGAACGTGTTCGAGGACTTCATCCACGACTACGACCGCAAGCTCCGGTTCAAGACCCCCGCGTTCCTCGGCATCGACGAAATCAAAATCAAGAAGATCGGCGAGGTCACCGTCATCACCGACCTTGAGCACCGCACCCTGTACGACATGCTCAAGGGCCGCAACCAGAAGACCCTGACCGAATACTTCATGAACATGCCCGACCGCGAAAAGGTCCTGTGGGTGTGCTCGGACATGTACCGGCCGTTCCAAAAAAGCATCGGGAAGGCCATGCCCAACGCACGCTGGGCAATCGACCACTTCCACGTCGTCATGAAAGCCAACGAGGCGGTGGACACGATCCGACGCGAACTCCAGCAGGGCATGAGCCGAAAGGCCCGCATCAACACGAAACGCGGCCTCGCATACACCCTCAAGACCCGCCGACGCGACCTGACGACCGAAGAGGCCATGAAGATACGCCTTCTGCGCGACGATCCCACGCTCGCCCCACTGGCCGTCGCATTCGATCTCAAGGAGGACTTCTTCGACATCTGGGACGAGAACCCCTCATCCAAGGACAACGCGATGAAAGCATTCGACCGATGGGAGGACGGCATACCCGAAGACAGACGATACGACAGCTTCCGCACGCTTGCCCAGACCGTCCACAACTTCCACGAACAGATATTCCACTACTGGGACTGCCCGCTCGCCATCAGCAACGGGTACACGGAATGCGCGAACCGACTCATCCGCGAAACCAACATGAAAGGACGGGGATACTCGTTCGAGACACTGCGCGGCCGCAGCCTCTACCGCAAAACCAACCTGCAAAGCATCATCGACAGCAACGGCCTCTACATCGGCCCACGCATCCTCGCGCAGGGCCCCCTGTTCACCACCGAAGCCATCGACGCGGACGAGCCCGAAGAGGACGACGACTGGGAGCCGTTCCCCGAACCCGACTACGAGATAGACGAAACCACCGGCGAAATACTCGACTGATTTGGTGATTCTCCGGTATCAACTACCGCCGGGACGATCCCGGCGGTAGTTGATACCTACGCTTTTCACACCTGTTAATCGTGGAGTCGTTGCTTCATTTCCTTGCGCATTGCCCTGCGGACGGCGCTGCGGGTCTGGGAGTCCTGCAGCATCCCCTGATAGGTATATCCACCGCGGTCTTCTCTCAGCCATGTCATGCATTCCGTTCCGGCTTCATGGATGGCCTGTGGGCTGTCACCGTCCGATAGGGCCTCGCAC
>SKEI01001590.1_pt1 | contig 12311 bp, 10 predicted proteins | sample 4826701 | NCBI WGS metagenome assembly SKEI01 (sample SAMN11008813, study PRJNA524170) | human gut metagenome | biome: Human fecal sample; material: Feces; isolation source: fecal sample from pouch patient p2, p6, p7, p14 | host: Homo sapiens | place: Israel: Tel-Aviv | collected 2016-08-31 | reverse complement strand
GACCAGCGTGGCCGAGAAGATCAGCGGCGTGCGGAACGAATTGTAAGCCGCCTGCAGCCAGATGCCGAGGCCCTTGCGCGCACCCAGATACTCGGCAGTGGTGGCGGTGGCGAAGATGTATGCGGCGGATACACGGATGCCGCCGTAGATCTGCCGTGCGGCGACGCGCAGCTTCACATGCCACAGCGTCCATGCGCGGGTCGCGCCGCATGTCAACGCCACATCGGAATAGAACTGCGGCACCGCCTCAAGCCCGCGAACCGTCTGCACGGCGATCGGAAACAAGCCGAACACGGCCACGATCACGATTTTGCCGGAAATCTCGAAACCGAACCAGATCAGAAACAGTGGCGCGATTGAAATCAACGGCATCGTCTGCGCGGCCGACAGCAGCGGGAACAACGCGGCATCGGCAATACGGGAGCAGTACAGCAGAATGCCGATCAGAATGCCGCATGTCACGGCGAACAGGAAGCCGACGGTGCCTTCCAACAGCGTGACTTCGGTCGCGGGCCACAGGGTCGGCCATGTTCCGACGGTCGCCTGCGCGATTTCGCTGGGGGCGGCGATCATCGTGGATGGCACGTGCCCCAATCGCACCCATGCCTCCCATACGACAAGCAGTGTGATGACGGCGATCAGCGTTGGAATACGACGCTTCGCCATACCGAGTAGTTTGTGTTGAACGTGCGCTTCCGCCATCGTTCACCTTGCTTTCTGCGTCAAAGTGGACGCGCACGTGACCGACTGCGGGAAATCAGTAAGGTGAGGAGCCTGCCCGCCAATCGGCCAGAAAAGATTGTTACCGGCTCGCCAGTATAGACGGTGGGGCGGAACGTAGGCAAACCCGCACAGCAAGTACGGCAGTAACGAGAGATAACGTGCGTTGGATACCATTCCAGATATCACTTTAGATATAGAGAGACAGATATAGAAAGGCCTCCGCCCCCTTCCGATGCGGAGGCCTTCCCATATACCCCTTGCTACTGTCTTATGGTTGTTTGCCTGTCAACCATGACAGACGTCTATCATTCCAGTCCGATGGACTTCATGTGGTGAAGCACCAGGGACTTGACCTTGAGCGTGCCGGATTCGGCCACGAGCTTGATGGCGCGCGGACCTTCGGACGCGTAGCTGTACGAGCTGAGCACCTGACGGCCGTCGTTGACGTACACCTCCACGCAGCCACGGTCCACGTACACGCGCAGCTTGAGTTCGCCGGCGGCAAGTTCGGCTTCGGACAGCGGTGCCGTACGGTAGCCGCGATCGCCCTGAGCGTTGGCCTGCCGGTCGACCACCACGCGGCCGATCTGATCGTCATACGCAACGGACGTGTAGGCGCCATCCTCGGTGGCGTGGACACGCAGGCCGGCACGCTCGGCGGTGGAGTTGGCCAGGTCGATGGTCATTTCGATTTCCACGGCTTCGGCATCGTCCACAATGGTCTTCTCGCCGCTGACGTCCAGATCGATCGCACCGAAATCGACGGTATCCTCGCGCAGGCCTTCCATTTCGGCCACCGGCGCGGTGTGCAGGTCGCCGTCGGCGCCCAGCGTGATCTCACGCGGCAGGGTGAGGTTGCCGCACCAGCCGTCGTCCTGCATCGGAATCGGCTCGACGAACGGGCTCATCCAACCGTAGACGATCTGACGCTTGCCGTCGTTGAACGACTGCGGCGCGTAGTAATTGTGGCCGCAATCCCACAGACGGAACTCGGTTTCCGGCTTGAACTGCTCACCCGGAGTCCAAGTGCCGATCATGTAGCCGGCGTTGTTGACGTTGCGGTTCATGAAGCCGGACGGCTGAGCGCCCATGGCGGAGAAGCCGATAACCCACTTCTCGTTGCCTTTGACGTCCTTGATCGGGAAGAAGTCCGGGCACTCAAGCATAAACACGTCCGGATCCGGATGCTCGAACAGCACCTGCTCATAGGTCCACTTGACCATGTCGTCGGAGGAGAACAGCCACATCTGGCCGCGCTTCTCGGCAGAGGAGACACCGAAGGTCATGTACCACTTGTCGCCGGTCTTCCAGACCTTCGGGTCGCGGTAGTGGTGGTTCACCTTGTCGGTCGGGCAATCAATGACCATACCGCGCTTAGTGGCGCTGGTCAGCTCATCGTTGTCTGGTTCGGCGAGCATCTGTACCTGCCAGTCGCCGCCGGTGTTGTCCTTGCCGTTGGCCCAACGGTGGCCGGTGTAGTAGAACCTGAGCTTGCCATCGTCGCCGATCACTGCGGAGCCAGAGAAGACGCCGTCCTTTTCCTCTTCCAGAGACGGGGCGAACATAATCGGCTCACGCTTCCAATTGACCATGTCGGTGGAGGAGACGTGACCCCAATGCATCGGACCCCACTGGGTGCCATACGGGTGCAGCTGGTAGAAGACGTGCCAACGGCCCGTGTAGAAGCACAGGCCGTTCGGATCGTTGATCCAACCGCCATTGGATGCGATGTGGAACTTCGGATACCAGCGGTTGTTACGCTTGGCTGCGAAGGCCGCGACGCCGGCCTCTGCCTTGGTGAGTTCCTCGCCGTGGTTCTTGATTTCGTGAAGGACAGGTGCGTCCGGAGTAAAGCCAGTCATCGTTGAATGCCTTTCTGAATCTGGGTTATGAATTGTTGGGTAAAAAGCTTTTTGAAGATGGTGCCCAAAGCGGAAAAAGGGAAACGCTTCGGACACCACGATTGTTGTTATGACGCGTACGGTACCGATGATGATCGCGGGAGAAGGGATGTAGGTTGCGACCACCATCGACGCCGTACGCCGACTTAGTACGGGCTGAGACTCAGGCCTTCACTTCCGCACCAGCCGCCTTCATGGCCTTGAGCTGCTTGTCAGTGTAGAACGGATCGCCGCCGACTTCCTGATCATCCTTCTTGATGACGAAGAAGCCGTAGACCAGAGCCGCAAACACGATGGCAGAGATGGTGAAGAAGGTCGGACGGTCGCCCATGGCATCATGCAGAGCACCCATCGGGGTGGAGAAAATCACCTGGCCGACCTGGGAAGCGATCTGGAAACCAACCATGTACAGGGTGGCAGACAGCTTCGTGTCGAAGTGCAGGGTGAAGTAACGGAACGCCGGCAGGCAGAACAGCGGTACCTCGATGGAGTGGAACAGCTTGACGATGGAGACGGAGACCGGGTCATGGAACACGCCGCACAGACCGATACGGGCGAACATCACGGTGGCGCCGAGCAGCAGGGAGTTACGCACGCCGATCTTCTTCATGATGATCGGGACGACGCCCATCATGGCGGACTCAAGGAACACCTGGAAGGAGTTCAGGGTACCGTAGGTGGCGTTGCCGATTTCAGTGGTCGGGAACAGGGAGGCGTAGTAGTTCGGGAACATCTGCTGATCGAACACGGTGTAGAAGGTGTTGGTGAACAGCATGAAGACGATGAGCACCCACAGGGTCGGCATCTTCAGGACGGAGACCATTTCCTTGAAGGACGGGTTGGTCGGAGCCGCGTTCGGATCGGCCTCCTTCTTGAGTTCTTCCTTTTGCTCGGCCGGAACCCAGAAGGCGTAGACGCACAGCATGCCGAGGCCGCAGATGGAACCAACCCAGAAGTTCAGCATCGGGTTGATGTTGAACAGGAAGCCTGCGCACAGCGCCACGACAGCGTAGCCGAAGGAGCCCCAAGCGCGGGACTGACCATATTCGAAGCCGAACTTACGGGAGTAACGTTCGGTGATGGCTTCGAACAGGGAGCAGCCGGCCATGAAACCCGCGGACAGCACGATGGAGCCGAGAAGCACGCCGATGAATCGGGTGGTGCCGCCGGCGGTCAGCATCGGCTGGTACACGAACTGCACGAACGGGCCAACGCATGCAGCGACCGCAGAGATGAAGATCACGAGCTTGCGCTTGATGCCCAGCTGGTCCTGAATGGTGCCGTAAACGAACATGATGACCAGGGTGGCCAAGGAGTTGATGGAGTAGATCTGGCCCTGTTCCGCGGAGCTCATGCCCAGACCGTGGGTCGGGTCAGTGAGCCAGCGGGAGAAGAAGGACCACCAGATGCCCCAGGAACAGAAGAACATGAAAATGCCGAAGGAGCTCTGCAGATAGGAAGGATTCTTCCATACAGAACGTGTTTTACTTGCCATTTTGATTCTCTTTTTCTCTTCGCGGTGCCGCTGCCGCGCGGCATCGATCGCTTCCGATGTTGTTTTGGCTTGCGCCTGCTCGGATTTCAGCTGCCGTGCCGAAAAGCGAACATGGCTTCAAGATAGCATATGGCAACTGCTTCGTCAAACGTTTGACGTCAATCGTTTGACGTCAAACGTTTGTAAGGATTTGCGGATAGTTGAAATTAAGCCTGAATCAACTGCTGGCGGACTGTTGACACGATTGCTTTATTCGGCGTGTCGTGAACAAACGCACAATTTTCATGTATAGAAAATGGCTGTGCGAACAATCGTAAGCATTTGAATCGTTGTAAAAACAGAAAAATCAGGATATGACGGAATCTTTTTCCAACAATGCGCAGTGGATCTTCGCCGGAATCGGCGCATCAAGCGGCGGCAGGGAAGCTCTGGCGGATGGACATGAACTGGTATCCACATCCTTGCCTTCAATCATGGAAATCAGCTTGCAGGCTGACCAATAGCCCATTTCGTAATGTGGCAGTTCGACGGTGGTCAGCTGCGGTTCAAGTGTCTCTGCGAACACGCGGTGGTTGTCCACGCCGACCACGGAAATATCTTTGCCTACCGTAAGCCCTCTTCTTGCCGCGCATTCGTACACATACCAGGCGCGCGCATCATTGAAGCAGAAGAAGCCGTCCGGATGCTCGTCGTCGAACAACTTGTTCACGGCGCGTAAAGCTGGACCGTTGTTCATTACGTTGCATACCAGCGATGGGTTGAACGCACGTCCGGCCTCCTGCAACGCGGTGCGGTAGCCGGCAAGACGACCGTCCTGCGCGATCATGTTTTCCGCGCAACCCACGTATGCGATGCGTTTGCATCCGGCCTGGATCAGCCGATTCGTGGCGTCGTAGCCGATCATGAACTCGTCCGGCTCGATGCTGGGCACTTTGTTCTCGTGGTCGGTGGCGTCCACCATCACCACGGGGTATTCGTTCAACGATTCGGGAACATGTGCGATGCGGTTCGACATCTTCGAATAGAAGAATCCGTCCACGCCGTACCTTTTCAGTGTGGCGATCTCGTTCTCCTCGCTCGCCTTGCCGTCGGTGCTGACGGTGAACAGCATGTAGCCGTAGGCACTGGCCGCATCCTGTGCGCCCAGAATGATGCCGCCTGCGTATGGTGTGGTGGCAACTTCCTCGCTGATGAAGCCGAGGATTCGGGTTTTGTTGGTACGCAGGCTTCGCGCCAACGGATTGATTTTGTACCCGAGCTCGGTCGCTTTGTTGCGTACGAGTTTGGCGAGCGCGGGATTTACCCTGCCTTCGTCGCGTCCGTTGAGCACCAGGGATACAGTGGAGATGGATACCCCCGTTTGTTTGGCGATTTCCTTCATTGTCGTCATAACCGCAACACTATACCCAAATAAACGCGAAAAGCGCGCTTTTGCCAAGAAAAAGCGCGCTTTTTTACATGGAATGGTTTCGTTTCACCACTGTAAAGGGGGTTATTTCGACAGAATCTCGTTTACCAGTTCCTGCTTGGCATGGATCTGTCCTTCGAAACCGGGGCGGATGTCGAGACGGATCACCACGTCGGTGCGGTATCCCTGGCCGGCGAGCTTCATGGTAGCGTCGCGGATCACCTTGAGCACATCGTCGATGTCTCCTTCGATGTTGGTGAACATGGCGTTCGTCTCGTTCGGCAGGCCGGATTCACGGATTACGTCCACGGCCTGCGCCACGTACGTGGACTTCTCCGGGCTGGCGCCGGCGGGGGAGATGGCTACTGCGGCAAGCGTGTTGATATACGGTTTGCCGGTTTCCGGATTGACGGGCACTTCCTGCTTTTCTGCGTTGCGATCGAGCGTCATGATTACCTTTCTCAGCGTTGTCTCGTGTGTTTTCGTGCGATTACTTGTTGTACTGTTCCAACGGCTGCCATGGTTCGCGTGGTTTGCGTGGCTTGGTTCAACGCCACTTCCACGCGTGGTCCATCGGACCGGAACCATGTCCAAGATCGAGCTGCGCTTCCAAAGCGCCGGTCAGGTACAGCTTGGCATGGTCGACGGCCGTCGGCAGCGCCTCGCCAAGAGCCAAATGGCTGGCGATGGCGGAAGACAGCGTGCAGCCGGTGCCGTGCGTGTTCGGGTTGTTGATGCGACGGGAACGGAACCAGGTGATCTTGCCATCCGGCTCGACAAGCACGTCACTCGCGTCATGCGTGCCGTGGCCGCCCTTGACGAGCACCGCGCAGCCGAAATGGCCGGCGAGCAGATGACCTGCGGTCACCATGTCGTTCTCGGTGGAGATGGATTCGCCGTTCTCATAGTCGATTGCGCCCGCACCTTGCTCTACGGCCAAGTCGCACAGTACCTGGGTCTCCGGCATGTTCGGCGTGATCACGGTGGCCAGCGGGAACAGTTTGGACGTCAGCGCCGCGATGGCATCATCCTCGATGAGCTTCGCGCCGGACGTGGCCACCATCACCGGGTCGAGCACCACGTTCTTCGCGTTGTGCGCGGTCAGACGGTCGGCGATCACGGTGATGAGCTCGGCGCTGGACACCATGCCAATCTTCACCGCCACCGGCGGAATGTCTTCGAACACCGCGTCGATCTGCGCCGCAAGCATTTCCGGGGGAGTGTTGGTGACCATCGTCACGCCGGTGGTGTTCTGCGCGGTCAGCGCCGCGATCGCGGTCATGCCGAACACGCCGTTGGCGAGCATGGTCTTCAAATCCGCCTGAATGCCGGCACCGCCGGACGAATCCGATCCTGCGATGCTCAATACCGGTGGCAATGTGCTAGTCATGGTAACTCTCCTTATTAGGCTCACTGATTCATTGATTATCTTCACTGAGCTCACTGATACAGTGTAGAACCACCCTTGCGGAACTTCTCGCTCATCTCAGCGGGCTTGTCGATTTCCTGTACGACGGACTACTTCACACGCGGCGCATAGCCGTGCTTCGCGTCGCCGCGCACCGCCTTCCAGCGCGTCACCATTTCGCGGGTGGCCGCTTCCGGATCGTCGGCACCGGCGATCGCGGACACCACGAACCAGCCGGCCGCCTTCGAACGGGCCAGCATCTCCATATCGGCGGCCTGTACGCCGCCGCCGACCACTACCGGGAACTCGCTCGCCGCGCAAATCGCGTTGATCTGTTCCTCGTCAAGCGTGTGCCCGGAACCGTCGTTGCCGCCCACGGAAGCCTCCGGCTTGGTGGTGGACACATGTAGCGGGCCGGCGCCGATGTAGTCGATGCAGCCGCTCGGCAGCTCGTTGATAAGCTTCACCAGACTTTCGGTCTCGGCGGACAGGCCCACGATGGCATCCTCGCCGAGCAGCGCGCGAGCCTCCTGCGGTTCCATATCGGTCTGGCCGATATGCACGCCATCCACCTTGATGCCCTTGTCGCGCGCCTGCCACACCACATCCACGCGGTCGTCGATCACAAACGCCACGGAATCGGACTTGCCGCTGTTCTTGATGACCTGCGCGATATCGCGGGCCATTTCGGTGATATCCTTCGCATCCGCGTTCTTGGCGCGCAATTGGATGAACGTCGCGCCCCCACGCAACGCGTCATCCACCACATCCGTCACCGGCCGGCCCTTGCAATCCTGCGGACCGACCACGAAATACGCGCTCATATCAAAGCAGTCGCGCATCGAGGCGAATGGATAATTATTCATTGGTTTCCCCTTTGTTGTTCTTTGGGTAAGTGCTCCAGAAGAAGTCTTGTTATTTTCCGTTTATTTTCCGTCGCACCGCACCGAACGTATATATTCCGTATATACGATTGCGATGGTGCGAAACCATCCACGGAACGTTGCGGTCAGTTGGTTTCGATGATGTCGGACGCGGCCACCTGGTCGGCGGTGACGTTCCACAGCGCGTCGAGCAGCGCCACCTGGAACGAACCGGGGCCATCGGATTTGACTTCGGCGATTTCGGACGCACGATCATACAGCAGCGACGCGGCAAGGGCGGCGACCAGCGGCTCGGCCACGGCAAGATACGTTGCGGTCACGCCGCCGAGCGAACAGCCGGCGCCGGTGATCTTCGTCATCATCGCGCTGCCTCCGGGCAGGCGGAACGTGCGCTCGCCGTCGGTCACCAGATCAACCGCGCCGGACACCGCAACCGCGCCCTTGCCGACGGGGGAGTGCTTCGCCAAATGGCGGGCCACACGTTTGGCCGCGTCGATGGCCGCGTCGACCTCGTCAACGGCCTCCACTCCAGCCGGACGCGTGGTCGGATCAGTGCTGTCGGCGTCGGCCAGCCCCCACATCGCATCAAGCGCGATGACCTCGCTCGCATTGCCGCGCACAATGGTCGGAGGCGCGTCACGGAACGATTCAAGAATGAACGTGCGTGTTTCGCCAATGCCCGCAGCAACCGGGTCTAGCACCCACGTCTTGCCGTTTTCGTGCAGTTTGCGCGCGATTTCCGGCAGCGCGTCCTTGAAGAACGGCAGCAACGTGCCCACGTTGATGTAGTTCGATCCGGCGATTTCGGCGGTGGCGATCACATCATCCGGCAGATAGCTCATGGCCGCGGTGCCGCCCGCCGCAAGCTGTGCGTTGGCAACGAGATTGATGGTTACGAAATTGGTGAACGACTGTGCCAGTGGTGTCTGCTCACGCACGTCCGTGACGGCTTGTTTGATGGCGGCACGCAATGTGCCGAGTGCGTCATTGGCGGATGAGTCATCGCTCATGATCTGCTCCCTACGTTGGTCCTAACCAACAGGTTCAAAGGGTCAGGCGTTCATGCCTATCTCAGCTTGATGGACTTGGCCATCAAGCACCCCCGCATGTTTACAACAGTGCTTAATCTATCTACGTCCCTTGACAGGCGCGATTCCGTAGGTGATTTTGGGCTTCCGTAGGTGGTTGCTGCCGGATAAGCATCGGCGAGATGCCTGGAATTAGGCGTTTGCTCGTGTCCGGATTCGAAGCTGACCGCCTACGGAACGCAAAAATCACCTACGGAACGCAGTCAGTCGCTTTACGTGACATTTTGCCTGCCGTAATAAAATGAAGTCCAAGAAACGGCTTCATTCCAACGATTCCAAGCAGTCGCCCACGCCGTGTCAAACGGAAACGTTAGGAAAAAAAGCGCATTAAAACCACTCCTGAGGTAGTCTAGAGGTGGTATCTCGAGTGGTACCACCAATCACGAGAAGACACGAAAAAGGAAAATCGAAATGCGCAGGTTCGGCAAGATCGTCGTCAAGCCAAACAAGTCGAATCCAAAATACATCGAGGCATCCTACCCCACACCGGTGGACGCCTTCGGACAATGGCCCGGACTGGCGGCGAGGCAGACCACCACCTTCCCGCTCACACCGGAAGGCCGCGACGATGCGGCCGCATGGCTCTCCGCAGCGCGAAAAAGAATCGATGCCGGAGTCTGGCAGCCCGAGAGGATCATCCGAAGGCGTGAGCGGGAGAAAGGCATGACCTTCGCCGAATTCGTGGACAAGTGGAACCGCGTCCGCTTGGAATCGGGAGTGCTGCACGAAGGCACGACGCGGCTGTCGGAGTATTACGGACGCATCCTCTGCAGACGCTTCGGCCACATGGTGCTCGACCGCATCGGCCCGAAAGACATTGAAGCATACGACCAAGAGCTTGCCGCCGAGACCACGGACCACGAGCGGCGCGTCAGGCTCCTCTACCTTCGGCAGATACTCGCCGCCGCCGCCAAACCGGACGCCGACGGCCATTCCGTCATCAAGCGCTCGCCTTTCGATGTCAGGATCCCACCAGTCCGTCGCCGAAGTGAGACCGAACCGGCCACTGCGGAAGAGCTCCGAGTCATCCACGATTCCATGCCACGCCATCTGCGCCTCGCCATCACGCTCGCCATCGCCGCCGGAGGACTGCGCATCGGAGAGGTCTGCGGACTGCAAAGGCAGGACATCGATCTCGATCGCCGCACCATCACCATCCGCCGGACCAGACTCGCCGAGAAACGCTCGATCGCCGGCGACCCGAAGACGCCGGCCAGCCGACGCACGGAGCCACTGCCCGAATCCGTCATCCCGGGAATCAAAGCACACCTCGACAGATGGGTCCAGGACAAACCGGACGCATGGATCTTCCGCAGCCGAATCAGCATCATCCACGACCGAAATTCGCCGATCGCACTATCGAGCATGCGCAGCGACTTCATAGCCGCCCGCCACAAGGCCGGACGCGACGACCTCAGATTCCACGATTTGCGCGTCACCGCGCTCACCATGCTCGCACAACAGGGCGCCACCGTCCGCGAACTCATGGCCGCCGCCGGACACACCACACCCAACATGGCCATCCACTACCAACGCACCACCGAAAAAAGACAGCGGGCGCTCGCCGACAAGGTGGCCGCCACGCTCGATCCGTCCAAGGCGTCGAAGGCGTCCGAGCGTGACCAGGAGATCGCCAGGCTGCGCGCGCGGCTCGCCGAACTAGAGGCGATGGGGGAGTAGATACGGTAAAGCCCGGCTTTCATCGGGCCGGGCTTCGTGATTACTGCTTGGTGAGAGTGCCGCATGAGCTGATCTTTAACTGCTGACCATTACTCACCGTCACTTCCGGATAACCGCCACCAGGGAAGTCGTTCTGGATGATGTTGTCGCCGTTATCGGTGGAGATCTCCCAATAGCAGTCGCTTCCCACCTGGCTTGTGGCGCGGTATGTGCCGGCGTCGATGTCCTTGCCGACCTGCCACACGCCGTCGGAGATGGAATTCTTTTTCGCCTGGTCCACTTGGCCGGTCAGGGACTGCAGCTCGGCCTTCTTCGCGTCCACTTTCTTCTGCAGCTCGTCATGCTGCGAATTGAGGTCCTTGATGCCGGCCTTCACGTTGTCTGCTTCGGCGATTGCATCCTTGGCGTCGTTGTAGTCGTCGGCGCCCCCGTTGTACTCATCCACGAGGCTGTTGTATTTCTTGATGAGCTTCGCGTAATCCTTGTTGTCCGCCGCCATGCTCTGTGCCACTTCCTTCGTGGCCGCCGACTTGGTGCCTGCAGTGTAGGCGATTGGAGCCGTGGCCAGTACGGCGGCGCAGAACAAGGCGACGCATACGCATGCCGCGGACTTGAAGCTTACGTCGCTTTTCGTCAGAGCTTTGATTTTCGTTTCCAGCTTGTGTGGCTGGTGGATTTTCAGACCATTCTTCGATGACATGGCGTCCCTTTCTCTTCTCTGATGCCCGTTCCAAGCTTAGATAAGACAACACCCCTGCCGCAAAGTAGCTGCAGGGGTGTGTTGTTTAGTTGGACTTCTTTCTGCCCGTGCCGTCCATTGGCTCCGAGAGATAATCCGGCACGGCGGCTTGTTGCTGCACGCGCCTGAGCATCTCGCGGCTGAGCTCGAGCATCGTGAATTCCTCGATTGGGTGGACTCCGGCGTGGTGGACTTCGTCCGGCGTGAGTGTTGCCTGTTCGACAAGCGCTTCGATTGGATTGCGCCCGTACGCACGGGCGATCGTCACGGCATCCTCCGCGGTGAATTCACCCTTGGTCCATTTGCGGTGGAATGTGGTCATTGGGATACCGGCCTTCATCGCGATCTCTCGATTGCTCGCGCCTTCGGTGATCTCCTGCACCCATTCCTCAAATGAATTTTTCATGTTCACCTCCTTTCCAGATTTTCCGTTTATGGAAAATACTGTACCACATCGAGTTGCATATTTTTTCCATCAGTGGTAATTTGTATTCCAGAAACGGAAAATGTTTGAAAGGACGGATGACATGGCAGACGAAAACAAACTGCAAGCTTTGAGAATCTCTCCTGGATTCCTCGACAACCTCCAGAAGGAACGCAACCTCAGCCACGAAGCGTTTCTCGCGGCCTGCGGACTCAATCAGCAAAGGTTCGACGAACTGTGCGAAGGCGCCTGCCCCTCGTATCTGGAATTCTCCAGAATCGTCGACGGATTCGGACTCGCCACCGGAGTCCCCATGGTCCCCGTGGCGCTCGCCGACGCGGCGTGAGGGAGACATAGACGATGACCGACGTGATGGAACCGCCGAAATACATGATCTGGGTGCCGCTCAAGGAGGCCGCGGAAATGGTCGGGCTCTGCGAGAAGACGCTCATGAAGATGGCGAAGGAAGGCAAGGTCAAGATCAAACAGCCAAACGGCCCGCACGGCAAGCGCCTCGTCAAGGTCGCGAGCCTGCAGGACTTCGACGCCAAAGCGAAACAC
>SKEI01001585.1_pt1 | contig 12325 bp, 8 predicted proteins | sample 4826701 | NCBI WGS metagenome assembly SKEI01 (sample SAMN11008813, study PRJNA524170) | human gut metagenome | biome: Human fecal sample; material: Feces; isolation source: fecal sample from pouch patient p2, p6, p7, p14 | host: Homo sapiens | place: Israel: Tel-Aviv | collected 2016-08-31 | reverse complement strand
AATACCTGTCGCTTCGTTTACGATATAAATTTGTTGGTTTTGGACTTGATAAAATCAGCAGTAAATCATTTCCTGTCTGATGATTTCTTCGGCTCGGTTACGGATAGAGTTCATGGACTGTACCCACAACATCTGATTGTCTGCTTTCATGGTTTCGGTCACACCCTCGGCTTGTTTCATCTGCTCAATGACAAGGCTGCACCTTTCCGCTACCTGTTCGTTCAGGTCAGCAAGGTAAGTATGCAGTTTGCCGGATAAACAGAGGGCAGAGAACCTTGCAGGGCGGTACTGCTCCAAATATGTCCTGTGCAGTCTGCCCCACATACCGATAGGGCGGTGTTCCTCCGGCAGCTTCAAGTCCGGCACATAGTAATCGCCCACAAGAACATAGTCCAGACCGTTGCTTTCATCATGGATTCGTGGTTTCAATTCTGTCATGCTATTTTTTCTCCTTTCACTTTTTGCCGATTTGATTTGCTTGTGGCGTTCTGTTCAGCACACAGCTTGCTATCAGAATTATTTTCTTCTGCTATACGCTCATGCTCCGCAAATTTTTTTGATTTCTCACGAATCTTTTTCATATACTTACGATTGGATTCTCGTTTTCTGCGAAGTCGATCTGCTTCTTTTTCAGCAGCAATCCTTTCTTCCTCTGTTGGTTCATGCTGCTCCACAGGTACTTGAAATTGCCCGACATAGTTAAGATATATCTCCACCTCTGTGGTGCGGTCTGCACCTTTTCCCTGTGGCTCGTGAACCAGTATTTTATCTATAAATTCATTTATCATGGCAGGAGTAAGCTCTGTAATGTTCTCATACTTTTTAACCAGCTTTAGAAAACGCTCCACATTATTTTGACCGCCTATAATTCGTTGCATATCAGCGGTGTCAGTCTCAATAATCTTGTTCAGCTCGTTCTGCTCATTTTCATAATCAGTAAGCATACTCTGAAAAAGTCTGTCCGGCAATCTTCCAATCACATTATCTTCATAGATTTTCCTGATAAGCATATCCAGTTCGTGAACTCGCTTCTGATTTCTTTCAATGCGGTTTTTTACAGTTTCAGAAACAGCAATATCTTTCATCGCCGATTCTTCTTGCAGAGAATAAACAAACTCCCGCTCATTCAAAGAAACATAATGGCAAGTCTCCTGTATGGTTTTCAGAATGATGCTTTTAAGTGCTTTTGTTGAAATATGGTGGCAAGTACAATGTCGGTCATACTTCTGATAAGCAAGATTATATGTGGAACATTCATAACAATCTGCCGGATTGGAATAACTTGTCCTTTTTTCGCCTTTGGCAGTATAGTATATTCTTTCTCGCCCTTTCCGCTGCCTGTGATTATACATCGGCGCACCACAATCAGCACAGTAAATCTTTCCGGTCAGAACATTAGGCTCGCCCATAGGATCTGCTTTTCTTACATTCTGTCTTAACTTTTGAGCAAGCAGCCATGTTTCTTCATCGACAATAGGCTCTTGTGTATCATCAAAAACCACCCAATCTTCCTTATCTGCCCTTTTCGTCTTTTTGTCCTTATAGGAATTTTTGAATGTCCTGAAATTGACAGTCTTTCCGATATACTCTGGTCGGGCAATCAGAGTAGTAACCTGATTTCCTCGCCACATATACGGATTTTCTTTGTCATAGTTGCTTGCATGATTTCCAAGTCCCTTTTTGCCAAGATAATAAGATGGTCTTTCAATTTTTTCTTCTGAAAGTTCTCTTGCTATCTGATAAGGTCCTTTTCCCTCAATAGTCATGCGATAAATTCTGCGGACTACTTCAGCAGCTTCTTCATCAATAATCCAATGGTCGGGGTTTTCGGGGTCTTTCAAATAGCCGTATGGTGGGATATTACTTGTATGAGCGTTGCCGGAAGAACCTCTGGATTTCAGTACAGCTTTAATTTTCTTACTTGTATCCCTGACAAACCACTCATTCATGATATTCAGAAAAGGGGCAAACTCACTGGTTTCTTGACGGTCACTGTCAATACCATTATTGATTGCTATAAATCGAACTTCCTTTTCTCTAAACAGAATGTCAGTGAAAAAACCTACTTGCAGATGATCTCTGCCAATTCTGGACATATCCTTGCAGATACAGGCAGTGATTTCTCCGTTTTTAACACCTTCAACAAGTCTGTTCCATGAAGGTCTGTCAAAAGTTGCTCCACTCCAACCATCATCGGTAAAATGAACAAGATTCGTAAAGCCATGTTTTATAGCATAATCTTCAAGCATTTGCTTTTGATGAACGATACTATTACTCTCGCCAGCATTATCGTCATCACGAGACAGTCTTTCATACAAAGCAGTAATGCCATTGCTTCTATCTTTTTTTCTTCTCATGCTGAACTCCTTTCTTCAATTCCTATCCACTCCTTACGCTCACAAAATATCACATCCGTATAATGTTTCGGCGGTGCTGTAAAATGTTCACTAAATTTTACAACAACACATTCAAATACCTGTCCTATTTTTATATCTGGAAAATCACTTTCCTCCTCTTCTGGCTTTTCTGCATTTTTCCCATATGATTTAAAGAACCGTTCTTCCACTTCTTTCCATCCATATTGGAGAACATTCTTTCCAGATGCAGTAAACAGTTCTCCATGACAGGAAATTTCAGTCTTAATACTCTCATATATGTATTCCTGTTCCGATGCACATAATAACTTTGATGCAATCAGCATAAGAATTTCTTTTTCTCCACCCGGAAGTGCTTTTAAATCCGTGTTTGCAATTTCTACCGTTGGTATAATTGCATGATGATCTGATACCTTTTTGCTGTTTAAAAGTCTTTTTATCTCTGGTTCCGAACCCTTCATTGATATTTCTGGAAATACTCTATTTACCGCATCAATAACCAAAAACGCATTTTCTTCCATATCATCTGTAAGATATTGGCTATCCGTCCTTGGATACGTCACCAGTTTCTTCTCATAAAGGCTTTGGGTATAGTCCAAGGTTTGCTGTGCCGTAAATCCAAGAAGACGATTTGCTTCCCTCTGTAATGTGGTCAGATCATATAATTTCGGCGGCTGTACCTTTTTCTTCTCTTTCTTTACTGAAAGAATCTGTGCAGTTTCATCCTTCATATCCTCCATCATCTGAACGGCAGCACTTTTCTCTTTTATCCGGTTGCTTACAGCATCCAATCCATCCATCAGAAGATGAACCAGATAATACTTCTCTTTCTGGAAGTTCTCGATGCTCTTTTCCCGTTCCACCAGCATTGCAAGTGTAGGTGTCTGCACCCGACCTACAATCAACCGATGGTGATACAGCACCGTAAACAGTCTGGTGGCATTAATTCCCACCAGCCAGTCTGCTTCACTTCTCGCCACCGCAGAATAATAAAGATTATCATATTCATGTCCATCTTTCATCTGCTGAAATCCTTCCAGAATTGCTTTTTCCTCCATGGAAGAAATCCACAGTCTTTTAAAGGGAAGTTTACATTCTGCCTGGTTATATACCAGACGGAAAATCAACTCCCCTTCTCTTCCTGCATCTGTTGCACATATAACTTCTGTGATATCTGCTCTGTGAAGCAGTTCCTTTAAAACCCGAAACTGCCCTTTGGTACTTTCTTTAATCTGACATTTCCAATTCTCCGGAATCATGGGAAGTGTTTCATATTTCCATGCTTTCCAGTCATCCCGGTACTGATCCGCACTAGCCAGTTCAATCAAATGCCCAATACACCAGGAAACCAGATATTCTTTTCCTTCCAGGTAGCCATCTTTTACGTTTGTGGCATGAAGCACCTTCGCAATGTTTCTGGCTACGCTGGGTTTTTCCGCAATTACAAGCTGCAATTTTCAATCTCCTTTCTGCACCTGTCGCTGTAATTAAGTGAAACAAAGTTATTCCTCTGATTCTTCGTCTTCTACTTCACCTTCCATTTCATATTCTTCTAATTCTTCATCATCCTCACGAATTGTATCTTCTCCTCCTCATCGTCGTCCTCGTCCTCTTCATAATCAAAAGAAGTATTTCTTCCTTTCATAAATTTCCAATAATAGTAAGCACCACAAACTCCTGCCAGAACCAGCAGCATTAATAAAATCGTGCCGGAATTATTGCTTTTCTTCTCAGGTTCTTCCTTTTCTTCCGGTATGATCGTAACTTCTGGTTCCGGTGTCTCTGTGATCTTCTCTGTTTCAAGTGGCAGTGCGGATTCTGCAATAGCCTGGTTCTGTGGAAGTGTGACCATGTTGGTATCCGTAAAGTTCAAAAGATCATTTTCGCCTACCTCTGTAAGAAGATAAACATTTTCATCCGTTTTATCCTTATCTACAATCAGATAAAAAACCTTATCACTTTTTGTCTTGATCGTATAAAATTCCTTTCCCCCTTTGTCCTGAACTGTTCCTGTTGACATGCCGGAAGCAGAACTTTCTCCCTGCACCCGTCCGGTATCTGCTTCTGTATCCGTTTCATTTCCTGTGTTTTCTGGTTCTGTTGGTGCAGTAGCAGTCTCATTCGTTGTCTGATGTTCCGTTACGGTTGCCGTAGCACTGGTGGGCTTACTTGCAGTTCCATCGGCTGGCAAAGAAGCTGCATTTTGCTCCGTTCCGGAAACCTCTGTATTCTCTTTTACTGCATCTGGATTTTCATAATAAGGGTTTCCTACTTTATAGATCTCTGACATATTTCCTGCTTTGTCTTTTGCCTGCAGGGTAAAGTATTCATAGGAAGTATCCGCTTTTTGCAAACGGACATTTAATGTATTATTCGTCAGTTCTGTGAATTCATTTCCATTGACATACAAAGCAGCAATTCCCGATTCCGCATCAACTCCCTGCACGATCAGTATCCCATTCTTCGCAGCCGCAATAATAGTTGGTTTGGTTTTATCAAAACACTCTATGTAACGATTCTGCTCATAAGTATTTCCATTCTGATCGGTAACTCTCACATAAATACTACAATTAGAAGAGATGGATACTTCCATATTTCCGGTTATGTCTGACCATCCTCCATTTTCTGAAAGTCTTGCTTCTACTTTTGCAATAGAAAAAGCACCTGTATTCTTTGTATCTTCCACTTGAATTTTTACGGTTGCCGTATCTGTCTGCCAGCCTTCGAGTTCTGTAAAGGTAATCCCTACTTCCGGTGTTTCCGTCACATCATTTCCTGCATCTTCCTGTGCCTGTTCCACTGGATCTGCAAGAATTTCAGCTTCTGATTCATCTGAAAAATCAACATCTTCCGGGCTGCTTTCTTCTGATGATTCCACTTCTACATTATCTGCCCATACAGTCAGACTTCCGGGCGAACTATAAAAGAAAGCTCCTGCCGGAAATCCTGCTAACGTAGCTGCGGTTAAAAATACAGCTGCTCTTTTATGAAATTTCTTCATTTTCTGTCTGCTCCTTTTCTCTGGTTTCCAATATCTTTTTTGTTCCTCCTTACTGATATCAATCATCAACTGAAGTTCCTCTGCGGAAACTCCATTGCTTCGGATAATTTTCAGATACTCCATATCCTCTGCCTGTTTCTTCTGTTCTTCCAGATCCCTTGCTTTTTTCTGTAGCTTTTCAATCTTAACGTAGGTTCTTGCAAGTTCTTCTTTTATTCGTTCAATGTTCAAATACGCCCCTCCTTATGGCCTGCCAAAAGCATAAAAATGAGACTGCCAGTATGCAGAATTAATGGACGTATACTGAATTGGATTTCCACAATGGATCATCTGTCCATCTCCGGCATAAATTCCTACGTGGGTAACCGGCTCTCCCGCATCATACGTCCCAGTGAAAAAGATAATATCTCCTGGCCTTGCTTCTTCTGGTGATACAGGCATACAAATGTCATAAATTCCCTGTGCAGTAAGTCTTCCCATATTGCAGACACCCGAATTGGTAAACACATAGCTTACAAAACCAGAACAGTCAAAAGAAGTCTCCGGGCTGGAACCGCCCCATACATACGGCATACCAAGATATTTGTCTGCTTCCGCAAATAATCTCCGCACAGTCTCATCATCATAACTGCCGCCTCCAACATACAGCCCGCTATCTCCGGTACTGATATAAAAAACAGGATTATAATATTCCCCATCTTTGACCAGTTCCAAATATAACTGGCTTCCGGTTGCACTTCCTGTACTTCCCGTTGTACCAATTACAGTATCTGTTGTTACTTCCTGACCATTTGCTACCGAAATGCTCTGCAGATAAGCGTATTTAATCTGCACACCTTTTTTATCCTGCGTAACTACATAATTTCCAAAAGTTCCGCTATATCCTACATCTACAACAAAACCATTCATCGCTGACTTCACTTCTGTTCCCTGTCGTACATTAACCGTCACACCTCTGTGAAGTTGTGTCTGCCCGGTTCCATTGTTTACAGAATACCCATAATAGGTACTGATATAGGCATACCAGTTTAACTCAACCGGAGTTTTATATGTCTGTAAATTTCCTCTGTTGGAATAGACCTCTTCATAAATTTCCTGCTCATCCTCTTCCATTCTGGACAGAATAACACTTCTAAGCGGTTTTGCCTGAACAGAAACATTCAGTACATCTGCAGTTACTGTACGGGTAACTTCCACAGAGTTCTGATTGCCCTCTGCCAGAAAACATTCCCAGGTCTGATGACCATGTGCCTCAGCTACTGCGTGATTATCATAATAAACATCAAACTGGACACCATACTGGGCAAAGTTTCCAGTATCTTCTACGGTGTACTCAATCCCATTCATCACTACTTTCGTCCCCATTGGAAGAAATGGGTTTGCAGCATCAACCGCAAGCGTATGATTAGCCTGTGGCATTGCCCCTGAAGCAGTAGGTCCTCCACTCCACACGCCACAGCAGATGGGACAATTACAGTATCCACTGGTCACAACATTTCCCAATGGCTGCCCTACCTGTATTGTAGATGTTTCCTGCCGGGTTTCACTTTTTTCCTCTACGGTGATTCCGTACTGTAAAGAAAAAATTGTTTCCAGTTCTCCTTTTATCTCATCAAACTTAAAATCCCCATACCTGGCAGTCAGATAACTGATCAATGTATGGGGATCATGGCCGATTTCACCAATGTTATATCTGTATTCATCTTTTCCTGGATACCGGGCTTCCATCTGGTTTATTTTCTGTTGAAGACTGGCTTCCAACTGCGTATAATACAACTCTGCTTTTTCAATTTCGTCCGGATCCGCAATGTAACTGGAAGCGATTACCGTAGAAATTCCATTAGAAAACATAGCCGAACAGGAAGCAAATCCTGTCATTACGGAAAGAAGCAAAATCAATAACAACCCCATTGAGATCAGAGTAGTTACATTTCTTACAAATACTTCCTGTGCCTTTCTTGCAATTTTAGTAGCAAGATTTACTGACCGGATTGAGGTGTCTTTTGTTTCTTTTGCAATCTTCCCAGCCCGGTATGCCATCTGATACTCTCGCTTAATCCTCTGCTTCTGTATTAATTTTCTGATCAGCTTTTTCTGCATCTCTGGATGTTCTTCCAGATATTTCTGATATTGATACCTGGATGCACTCTTCCAGGCTCTTTGCTCTAAACGGTTTTCTTTATGTATCTGACTGCGGTTCTTCCGGATATTTCTACTGCTATGTTCCTGTAATATCCACTCACCTGAACGCACCAGCTTATGTGCTGCATCTACAGCACTGTTTTCCTCTTCGTCTTCGCCTGCTTTCTGATATACTGCATTTTTTAATGCTTTCTTTGGAACAGAAGACAAGGTTTTCTTTTTACCATCCGTTTTCCCTGTTTTTTTGTCGAAATATAAATGGTACTTTACCTTTGCTTTCTGTTCCTCATTTGTTTTCTTGGTATAAACAGAATCTTTCGGAATTTTGTTCTGCCTCTCAGCTTCCTGTTTTCTTGCAGCCTTATCCACTTCCTGATAAGTTTTTATTGTTTTTCGGCTATATTTCTGCTTTCCTTTTTTTCGGTTTGTAGAAACATCATTCTTCTCTGCCTGAAAATGTCCTCCATCTGTTTCAGCCGAAGTTTTCTTTTCTTTCTTCAGACTTCCATCTGTCTCCAGTTTTCCAAACTGCAGTCTCTGCTGTTTCTTTTTCTGTCGCTGATACTGGCTCCTGTGTTTTTCTTTGCGCTCACGTATTTCTACCGCTGAATCCACAGATACACCTGCAGGCTTGTCCCGGTATCTGTACCGTCCCTGTGTTTTTCGTTTTCCCGGAGGACTGTTTGCAGCCTCTTCTTTTTTGGCAGGATTTCCCTCCTGAACTTTTTCGGAAAATTGTTTCTTTTCAGCTTTTTTATGAGAGTTTTTCTTCTTTTCAGAAGTAATAAATGCCTGTTCTACATCCTTCTGTTTATAAGGCAACTCCTGATCGCTGTTTGTAACTTTTCTGGTCTCCTTTGTTGCAAGATTTTCCTCAACCAGACCATTTCTGGTCATACGGCTGACTTTCTTCTCTTTCGCCGTATATTTTTGTTTTCCCAATGTACCTCACCTCTGCTTTTTTGTCCGTTAAGTCTGAATCTCATCCGGTTTAGTACTCATCAAAGCATAGGTTCTGGTATCCTGCGGATATCTGTCTGCAAAAGGTATGATTACATTTCCGTAAAAAAGCAGCCCTTCTCCTGCATTACTGTTATTTACAAAAGAAATCTGATGCTTGGAAATATTCAATTTCTCCGCAAGGATCTTCTGATCCCCGCTGTGCTGATTTAACATCAGGATAAAATCACTGTTTCCCACAATACTTTCTACTGCCAGAGAGCCAAGAAAATCTGTTACATTCTGACTGATTCCTGTAATGATTCCACCCCACTTACGAAATCTCTTCCACATTTCAATAGAATAATTAGCAGTCTGTGGCTGGTTCAGCAAAAGGTGAAATTCATCCACATAATAACGGGTTGATTTCCTGCGACTGCGGTTCTGTGATACTCTTGTCCAAACCATATGCTGGACAATCAACATCCCTGCTTTTCGTAGTGTGGTTCCAAGTTCCCGGATATCAAAGCATACCACTCTGTTCTGCGTATCGACATTACTTCGATGGTTAAATACATTCTGCGATCCTGTTACATACAACTGCAGACTGTTGGCAATGTTCTGTGCTGCTGGTTTATCTGGTGCATAAAAGTTCAGACGTTCATAGAAATCCTGCAAAGTCGGCATATTTTCCGGTTTTGGATCATTGTAAAGATATTTTTTATAAATGTCTTTTACACACAGGTCAATCATGGAAACCTCATCACCATTTAATTCTGCATTTTGAGGTTTCTTCATAATGACCTCGCAGAAAGATGTGATAAACTCTGCTTTATCAGCAATAATGGTATCAATATCCTCCACATCGCCATTAATCCTGTATTTCTCCGGATGATAAATAACATCCAGGTTCACTTCCATAGGATTGATGTAATCATTACTTTTTGCACTGATTTTAATAACTTCACCATTTAAGGCATTTACCAGCGGAAAATATTCTCCCTCCGGGTCACAGATAATAATGTCATCGTCTGTAATCAGGAAAACATTGAGAATTTCTCTTTTCGTTGCAAAACTCTTACCGGAACCAGGAGTACCCAAAATCAGGCCGTTAGGTGTTTTCAATCGTTTCCGATCCACCATAATGAGATTGTTTGACAGTGCATTTAAGCCATAGTAAAGAGCTTCACCGCCTTGGAAAAGTTCCTGTGTGGTAAACGGAACAAAGATTGCTGTAGAAGTCGTAGTCATAATTCTCTGTATTCCAGTCTGGTTCATTCCCAGTGGTAGTGATGCCACAAGTCCCTGTTCCTGCTGATATTGAAGTCTCCGTATATTGCAATTATATTTCTGGGCGATTCCTGCAGTCTGATACACAATATTGTCCAGTTTTCTCTTATTGTCCGCTGTATTCATCAGCAAAAAAGTAAGTTCAAAAAGTTTCTCATTCCTGGACTGGATTTCATTGAGCAATCCCTCCACATCCTCTCCGTATGTAGAAATGTCCGTTGGAATAATATCCATATCATATCCGCTTCTGACCGCTTTCTTCTGTTCTTCAATTTTCATTTTCTGAATATTTGACAGCGTACTTTTCAGGCTTTTAATAGCTGCCTTGGGATCAATTGGACGCAGGTGCATATTGATGATAAGATTCTCTTCCAGATCCAGCAGATCTGCCAGCAGTTTATCCGTAAGTTCTGGTGATGTAATCTGTAAATATGACACGCATCCAAAAGTCTGTCCCATCCGAAAATAGCTGTCATTGCGAAAATCAAATCCGGTAGGTGCAATAAAGTCTTTTGTCTGCAGACCTGTTTTTGCAACCATCCCATAATGGAAATGGAAAGATTCTTTTGTGTCCATATTCATCACATCATGCAAGATTTTCAGACGTTCTACCCCATTTAAAGGCTCTGCCATGGCTCCCAGCACCTTAAAATTATTCAATACACTGGCTTCAATTCTCTCCAGCCTGGATTTTGCATTTCGCAGATTATCCGCCTTAATGGAAAATGTAATATATTTTGTTTTTACAAGCCCATTATTTCCTTTGGAAAGCTGCATTTTCAACATATCCGAATATTCTTTCCGAATATCATTGAAACAGTCATCCTGCTCTGGAATATCAATATTTTTTGCATACTCATCAAAATTCACCTGTTGATTAAGAAATGTAATTTGTACCTCAACAGAGCTGTCAAATGAATTCAGGAACTCACAATAGTTCTCAAAAATAGCCGCTTTATCATCATTCTGCGCTAACTGGTAATTTATATCGTAGAACTGCACCATCTTTGAATAATAGTTATCATCTGTCCTGCAGATACCATCCTTATATATTTCCTTATATGGAATCGTATCCTGCGCTGTAAAAGGCTTCCTCTTCTTCTGATTCTCCGCTTTTATCATCCGAAGTTCTTTCAGACGCTTTTTTTCTTCTTTCGTAAGTCCGGTTTTCTGTTTCTTATTTTTTTCGGTCTGCTTTTTTAAGGAAATGGAACGGATTTCTCGCTTCCCTGGCTTCTTTTGCCTTTTTCTCAAGCCATGCACCCTCTTTCTCTAATTTATCGTACTCTATAATCCGGTCATATAAGTTTTGGGAACGATAGACCCTGATTCCAGGTCTTAAAAATTTCTGCCGGATAATGTGAAGCAATATTTTCTCTGCTGGAAATCCATCCTTTTCATACATTGCAAAAAAGAAAAATGGCAGCATCACTATGATCATAAGCGTTGCTGCCACATCTGTTCCCAGTCCTGCTTTTGTCAGCAAATAGACCGGAACACCACAAATTCCTGCCAGAGAAAAACATATAATTTGTCTTTTAGTTAAATTCAGTGCTAATTTTGTCTTTATTTTTGAAAAATCTTTCGGCACTGGAACATATGCCATATTCTTGTTTCCTCCTAATGTGCATTGAAGATTGATTTTGCCAGGGAACTGGTCTTAAACAGACTGAAACATAAAATAACTGTATATGCTGCAACTGACCAGATAGCTGTATGAAGATTATCCGCAACTGTAATGGCATTTACCAGAACCGCATAAATCGCAACACATACCATCATAAAAAATCCCTGGAATCCCAACGCTAATAATGCCTTCACGTAATTATTTCCAATACTTCCCCATTCCCTGTTCGTAAATGTTGAAAACGGAATAGGTGCCACAGAGACATAAAGATATATTTCTATCATTCGTCCATATAAAATGACGGTAATCAGGACTGATATGATTTTTAGACATAAACTGACCAGCATCGTTTCCAGACCAAGCCCCAGTAATTCTCCGATTCCCATATCTTCAATCTGCGTTTCAAGAAGCGTTTTCAATGTTTCTGTAACATCAATAGATGCGGAACCGGTTATCATACCGCCAGCATTGGATACCACATGATTCGCTACATCAAAAATTGCCATCGCAATATCAAAAGTATGAGTAACCAGATATACCGCTACCCACATCTTAAAAATGTATTTGAAAAACATAAACGTATCCGTATCGTGCATATTGTTTTTTTCCATAATCATGGAAATCAGCTCATAACACAGTACAAATGTAATAATCATCCCCGCAATGGGGACAATGACATTATCCGACAGATTTTTTATCATGGAAAAAATGCCACTGTTCCAATTTTGGGGTGTTTTCCCAACCTCTGTAGCAATCGTTTCTACTTTGGTATTTACATCGGTGAACATGGTATCCAGGTTTGATGTGATCCAGCCTGTTAGCAGATCCTTTATGAACTCTGTTATTTTTTCGGTTATTCCACCCATTTATTTATCCAAACAAAGTTGCAAGCTGTGGAATCAGGTTTATTCCAATCAGTACGATGCCACCGCCCGCCATCAACTGTTTTAT
>SKEI01001583.1_pt1 | contig 12352 bp, 7 predicted proteins | sample 4826701 | NCBI WGS metagenome assembly SKEI01 (sample SAMN11008813, study PRJNA524170) | human gut metagenome | biome: Human fecal sample; material: Feces; isolation source: fecal sample from pouch patient p2, p6, p7, p14 | host: Homo sapiens | place: Israel: Tel-Aviv | collected 2016-08-31 | reverse complement strand
TCGGATGGTTTTATAACTGAGGAAAAAGCGGCCGTATCGAGGCCGGACGTCAAATCTGTGGTCATGGTCTCATACTAGCCGGGTTCGGTGACGTTCCTTCTGACCTTCCGCGGCCCGTCTTTTCCCATAGCGAACGACACGTAAGGTATTGGACGGAACGGCGGGTTGTGTTGATGGCATGAATTGGACAACTTGTCTAGAATATGGTGGTGACGGTGACGATATCGAAGTGGCCCGCTTCGGATGCCCGCACACGGTTGACGGCAGGCCGCATGAACGGTGAAGGAGTCATGATGAGCACATACGATGGCGGGCCTTTCCCGCACAGCGACGGACATGGCGACAACGGGCGCGGTGACGGCGGACAGCCCGGCGGGAACGAACAGACCGGCCGTGCCGGAGAGCCGGAATACGGAGCCTACGCGCCTCAAGGCCAGCCTGCGGGTCGGCAATACCCGTACGGGGGAGCGCCGCAGGACGGCGCCGCATCCGGCCAATACCAGACGCAGCCAGGCGCCGCATCCGACCAGCCAGGCCGCCCGTACGGCCAGCCCTACGCCTACCAGCCGCCGTTCGGCCAACAGCAGCCCGGCCAGCAGCAAGGGCAGGGCGGCTGGGAGGACTTCAGCCCGTTCCGGCTGATCGAGGAGATGCTGCCGCAGAAGGCGAAGAACGCGATCCGCGGCCTGTACGGCATCATCGGCGTCGCGGCGATCGTGCTCGGCGTCGCGCTGCTGATCTGGCCCGGCAAGACGCTCGGCGTCGCGGCCGTCGCACTCGGCATCTACTTCGTGGTCTCCGGCGTGATCCGCATCGTCAGCGCCATCGTCACATTGGGACTGCCGGCCGGATGGCGCATCCTGGACATCCTCATCGGCATAATGCTGTCGGTCGGCGGCGTACTCATGCTGAAGAACGCGGCCCTGTCCGGACAGGCGCTCGCAGTGTTCATCACGATGGTGGTTGGCCTCGGCTGGATGATGGAAGGCGTGATGGCGCGCGCCGAATCATGGCGCCTGCCGAGCTCCGGCTGGGCGGTGCTGTACGCGATCATCTCGATTATCGCCGGTCTCGTCGTACTGGTCTCGCCGGTCTCGTCGATGCTGTTCCTGGTGATTTTCTGCGGATGTGCGCTGATCGTCATGGGTGTTTCCTCGATGGTCCGCGCGTTCAAGTTCGGCCGTCCGAGGCGTAAGTAACCCCCGCACAGTAGGCTGGGTTGCATGATCGAACTGAAAACCGCTAAGGAAATCGAGGAGATGAAGCCGGCCGGTCGTTTCGTCGGCGAGATTCTCAAGGAACTCAAGGCCATGACGAAGGGCGGCACCAACCTGCTGGAGATCGACGAGTACGTGCACAAGAAGATCGTCGACCGCAAGGGCGCCGAATCGTGCTACGTGGATTATGCGCCGGACTTCGGCACCGGCCCGTTCGCACACTACATCTGCACGTCGGTCAACGACGCAGTGCTGCATGGCATCCCGTTCGACTACAACCTCAAGGACGGGGACCTTGTCAGCCTTGATCTGGCCATCAGCGTCAACGGCTGGGTCGGCGACTCCGCCATCAGCTTCGTGGTCGGCAACGACCCCGACCCGAGCGACCTCAAGCTCATCAAGTGCACTGAGGAGGCGCTCGCCGCCGGCATTGACGCGGCCCGTCCGGGCAACCGTCTGGGCGACGTGTCCTCCACCATCGGCGACATCGCCCGTTCGTACGGCTACCCGATCAACTTGGAATTCGGCGGCCATGGCGTCGGCCACATCATGCACGGCGACCCGCACGTCGCCAACGACGGCAAGGCCGGCCACGGCTACCGCCTGCGCCCGGGTCTGGTCATCGCCATCGAACCGTGGTTCCTCAAGACCACCGACGAGATCTACCAGGACCCCAAGGACGGCTGGACGCTGCGTTCCGAGGACGGGTCGCGTGGCGCCCACAGCGAGCACACGATCGCCATCACCGAGAACGGTCCGGTCATCCTGACCACCCGCGACTGACCGGCAACCGGTCGTCCATCGCCCACGGTCTGTATCGGGCGATGCCGTCGCCGCTTTGGCATGTGATGATGTCCACGTGCTGGAGCGGCGTTTTTGGTGGAAACATGCACGCAATATAGTGTGTCCAATACAAGGCACCGGGACGACGAATTCGATAATTTCGACGACTTGACAATTCGAACGACTCAATCAAGGGATTAAGGAGCGTGCATGGCGACAGCTGAACTTCATGTGGATTCGAATCAGTACACGCTGCCGGTCGTCAAGGCTTCGGCCGGCCCGGATGGCATTGTGGTCTCCAAGCTGCGCAACGACGGCTGGGTCACGCTTGATCCCGGCTTCCTGACCACGGCGCAGTGCGAATCGAAGATCACGTTCATAGACGGCAATCGGTCGATCCTGCGCTACCGGGGCTACCCCATCGAGCAGCTGTGCGAGCATTCCGATTTCCTTGAGGTCGCGTGGCTGCTGCGACACGGCGACCTGCCGACGCAGGCGGAATACGACCGGTTTTGCAGCGACATCAACCACAAGACCATGGTGGGCGAGGATTTCCGCACGTTCATGGGCTCGTTCCCCCGTGCCGCCCATCCGATGAGCGTGCTCGCTGCGGCGGTGAACGCGCTTGCGGCGTTCTACCCCGACACCACCGACATCACCGACTCCGACCAGCTGGATGAGGCCGCGAAGATCATCATGGCGAAGGCGCGCACGGTGGTCAGCTACATTTTCCGGCGCCGCCGCGATGAGCCGATGCTCTACCCGGACCTCGCCCGCGGCTACGTCGACGATTTCCTGCGCATGTGCTTCGCCGTGCCATACGAGCGGTTCGATTCCGACCCGCTGTACGTGCACGCGCTCGGCCGTCTGCTCATCATCCATGCCGACCATGAGCAGAATTGCTCCACGTCGGTGGTCCGCATCGCCGGCTCCGCCCACGCGAACCTGTATGCGGCGATCTCCGCCGGCATCAACGCGCTGTCCGGGCCGTTGCATGGCGGCGCGAACGAGGCCGTGTTGCGTCAGTTGAAGGCGATCCGCGACTCCGGCAAGTCCGTCCGCCAGTTCGTGGAGGACGCGAAGGCCGAGGGGCATCGCATCTCAGGCCTGGGGCATCGCGTGTACAAGTCGTATGATCCGCGTGCCGCGATCGCGCGCCTGTATCTGGAGAAGATCATCGCGCGTGAGGACACCCGCAAGCTTCCCGCCGACGAGCGCGCCCTGTTCGACGTCGCGGTCGAGCTTGAGGACATCGCGCTCAACGACGAGTATTTCGTGTCACGTCACTTGTATCCGAATGTCGACTTCTACACCGGCCTGATATACCGCGCGATCGGTTTCGATCCGGCGATGTTCACCACGCTGTTCGCGCTTGGCCGCATCCCCGGATGGATCGCCCAGTACCGCGAGATGCTCGCCGACCCGAACACGAAGATCGGTCGTCCGCGTCAGGTGTACACCGGCGAGGTGGAGCGCGCCTACATCCCCCTGAATCAACGCTGACGGAAGCGGAAAACTGCGCCGATGGCATTGAGCGTTGGCGGGCGGCGTCAGAGACCGCGCGCCAACGCCCAATGCCATCAGTCAGCTCTCTCCGCTCTCAGCAGTCTCTGCGACGCTGCTCGTCGCGCATGTATTCGAAGCACATCTGTGTCTGCTCGGCGTCCGACAGCGCGCGGTGCTCCTCGACGTCGGCGATGTCGAAACGCTGGATCAGGTCGACCAGCCGGTGTCGGTTGTACTGCGGGTACATGCTCCGGCTCATCTGCAACGTATCGATGATGCGGTTCGGCACCGCATGGTGCAGGATGCGCTGCGCCGCCAGGTCGATGAACTTGATGTCGAACTGCATGATGTTGTGCCCGATCATCGCGTCGTCGCCGCACCAGCGCAGGAAGTCGGGCAGCACGGTGTCCAGCGTCGGTGCCGGTTCGAGCATGTCCGGCGTGATGCCGGTCAGCTGCGTGATGAACGGATTGAGGTTGCGCATCGGATTGACCAACTGCTGATAGGTGTCGACGGGCTTGCGGTCGACGACCTTCACCGCTCCGAACTCGATGATGGTGTCCCGATACCAGCTGACACCGGTGGTTTCCAGATCCAGTACGACATAATCGTCGGGCAGTGTCCCGTCGGGCAGCATCGGTGTCTCCTCCCGGCGGCATGAAGCCGCCTCGTAATGGTCGTGGCGAACTCACTACTGTACATCACCATTGCGATACGATTCGCCGTCGTCGGCTTTCCGGTGTCGCAGGCTCCGAAGAAAAGGAAACCCGGCCCAAAAGGGCCGGGTGAGAAGGAGAAGAGAGAGGGGGACAATTGTGGGGTTACCTTGAGTGACCTCGCCGGCTCTTGCCGACAACCTCCATATCACTCCACCATCCTGGAAGCTGTGCTGTGATTGGCATGAATATATGCCGGTACGTTTCCTTCCGGTACGCTGGGAGCCGTTTCCGGATGCGACTTCCAGCGGTATTCGTCACTGCATGGAGATCTCGTCGATGGCTTTCAGCTCCTCGTCGCTGAAGTCCGTGTTCTTCAGCGCCCCGATGTTGTCGATGATTTGCTGCGGCTTGGATGCGCCGGCGAGCACGCTGGTCACGGCGTCGTCGTGCAGCAGCCAGGCGAGCGACATCTCGGCGAGCGTCTGCCCGCGCTGCTTGGCGATCTCGTTCAGGGCCATGATCTGGCCGTGGACGCGCGTCACGTCGTCGGCGTGCAGGAAGCGCGGATCGTGCGCCACGCGCGAATCCGCGGGGATGCCGTTGAGATACCGGTCGGTCAGCAGACCCTGCGCGAGCGGGCAGAACGTGATGAGACCCTTGCCCAGGTGCTTGGCGGTGTCCTTGAGCCCGTTGCGCTCGACGGTGCGGTCGAAGATGTTGTATTTGTTCTGGTTGATGATGAACGGCACGTGCAGTTCATCGAGGATCGTCGCCGCCCGCTCCAGCTGTGGCCCGTCGTAGTTCGACAGGCCCACATAGAGCGCCTTGCCGCTGGCGACGGCCTGGGCGAGCGCGCCCATCGTTTCCTCCAAAGGAGTCTCGGGGTCCGGACGGTGATGGTAGAAGATGTCGACGTAGTCGAGTCCCAGGCGTTCCAGGCTCTGGTCGAGTGAGGCGAGCAGGTATTTGCGGCTGCCCCAATCGCCGTACGGGCCCGACCACAGCTCGTAGCCGGCCTTGGTGCTGATGACCAGTTCGTCGCGGTGGGCGGCGAGGTATTGCCGGATCAGCCGTCCCGCGTTCTTCTCCGCGGCGCCGGGTTCGGGGCCGTAGTTGTTGGCCAGGTCGAAGTGCGTGATGCCGTGGTCGAATGCGGTGAGCACCAGGGCCTTCATCTGGTCGTAGGGCGTGATGTCGCCGAAGTTGTGCCAGAAGCCCAGCGATATGGCCGGGAGCTTCAGGCCGCTGGCGCCGCAGCGCTTGTACAGCATGGTGTCGTAGCGCGTCGTGGCGGGCGCGTAGGTGCCGGTGGGTTCGAACATGGGTGCCTCCAGGTGTCGTCGATCGGTTCGATGTCTCCATTGTCACGCTTCAAGTTGGCTTGAGTGCAAGGGCGCCGGCGTGTCATCCTCGCGGCTACGATGTCGAGCATGGAACGATGCACAATCCGCGAGGTCGCCGACATGTTCCATATGGAGCCGTCGACGCTGCGGTATTACGAGGATGCGGGGCTGCTCACCAACATTGGCCGGACGCCGGCCGGTATCACGGGGAATCGCTCGCCGGTCAGCGCCGTGACCGCAGCCATGCCCGCTGCGCCGCGATGATCGCGGCGGTGACGGCCATCATCACCACGAACGCCACCGCGAACCATGCCCACATCGGGCCGGTCATCGCAACCACTTCGAACAGGTGCGGCAGGATGAGCAGCGCGAACGGGGCGCCCAGCACCATCGTCACGCAGACGAACACGCGGATCTTCGTGAACGGCACGCAGCTCTTGATCACGGCGACCATCGACGCGGCGATCAGCAGCGCGAACATGACCGTGCGGTTCTGCGTCTCGCCGAACGGAGCGATGAGGCTGAATGCGATGATCATGCCGGTGACGGCGATCGCGAACGGCGCCGCCTTGCCGAGCGCAGTGGGCAGGAACCGGCCGCGGATGCGTCGCGTGTCCGATTCGAATATCGTCAGGAACGACGGCCACGCCTCGATGCAGGCGTCGACAAGTGTGATCTGGATCGGAATGAACGGGAACGGGACGTTCAAAGCCAGGCAGAAGAACGACACCAGCACCGAGTAGATCGTCTTGATGAAGAACACGGCGGCCGTGCGGGTCACGTTGTTGACGACCTTGCGGCCCTCCAGCACCACCTGCGGCAGGTAGGTGAAATCGGAGTCGAGCAGCACGACCTGCGAGATCTGGCGCGCGGCGTCCGACCCGGAGGCGATGGCGATCGAGCAGTCGGCCTCGCGCAGGGCGAGCAGGTCATTCACGCCGTCGCCGGTCATCGCGACCTGATGCCCGGCACGCTGCATCGCCTGCACCAGCTGGCGCTTCTGCTTGGGGGTGACGCGAGAGAACACCGTGTATCGGCCGGCGACGTCGTTGAACGTGGAATCCGGGGCGTCCGCCGGCACCGAGGTCATGTCGATGACGTCACGCCAACGCTCCAGGCCGGCCTGCCGGGCGACGGCGGCGACGGTGTCGGGATGGTCGCCGGAGATGACCTTCACGTCGACGCCCTGGTTGCGGAAGTACGCCAGCGTCTCCTTGGCCCGCGGGCGGATGTTGTCGCGCAGCGCGATCAGGAACATCGGCTGCAGCGCATCCGGCAGACGCTCCTCGTCCGTCCACGCGCCGGGCAGGTATCCGACGGCGATCAGACGCAGTCCCTGACCCATCAGCGCGGCCGCCTCATCGGGCAGGTTCGCGCCAAGGATGCGCTCCGGGGCGCCCAGGAACACGGTTCCGGTCGCCGCCGCGGCCGACTTGCCCTCCTGCGCGTGGCGAGGCGCGTCTGCCGCGCCAGCCGCTGCGCGCATCGTGATGGCGCCCCATTTGCGCTTCGACGAGAACGGGATGATGGCCTGCGCGGCGAAACGGCCGTCGCCGGCGGGCGCCGCGAGCTGCCCGGCATCGGCGGTGGAGCCGTCGGCACCGAAATGGGCGCGCAGCGCCGCGATGGTCACGTTGTTGTCCTCGCTGGCGTCCAGGTAGGCGCGCAGCAGCGCGTCGGAATCCTCGGCGGCACCGCGCTCGCCGAGCGGCACGATCCGGTCCACGCTCATGTTGCCGTCCGTCAGCGTGCCGGTCTTGTCGAGGCACAGCACGTCCACATGCGCCAGCGTCTCCAGCGAATAGATGTTCTGCACGAGGATCTTGGCCTTCGCGAGGCGGATCACGCCGGTGGCCAGCGACACGGAGATCAGCAGCACCAGTCCCTTCGGCAGCATGCCGAGCAGCGCCGCGGCAGACGACACCACGGCGTCGTACGTGCCGGAGTGCCGCAGGAACATCGCCTCGACGAACAGCAGCACGCCCAGCGGGATGATCAGGAAGCTGGTGAACCGGGTGACCTTGCGCATCGAATCCAGCAGCTCGGAGTGCACGCGCTTCTCCTGGCGCACCTCGTTGATCAGCGAATTCGTGTAGTTCTCGTCGCCGACGTGCGTCACACGGGCGTACGCGCGGCCGGAAATCACCGAACTGCCGGAATACAGCTCGCTGCCGGCGGTCTTGTCGATGGAGTCGCTTTCGCCGGTCAGCAGCGATTCGTTGACTTCCAGACGGCCGTCGATGACCACGGCGTCGTTGCAGATCTGCTTGCCGGAATCCAGCACCATGACATCGTCCTTGACGATGTCGCCGGCCTCGATGGTCGTCTCCTTGCCGTCGCGCAGCACCACCGCGTGCGGCTGGTTGAGGATCGTCAGCTCGTCGACGAGTTTCTTCGCCTTGAATTCCTGCACGATGCCGATGACGATGTTGAGGATGATGATCGCGATGAACAGCATGTTGGAGTACGCGCCGACCGCGAACAGCAGTATCGCTATAGCGAAGTTCAGTGCGTTGAACAGCGTGCAGATGTTCTCGCGCAGTATCGCGCCTGTCGATTTGGTGACGCTTCGCGCCCCGGTTTCGCCCTCGCCTCGCGCGCGGCGTTCTTCGACTTCAGATGTAGTGAGTCCTGTCATGGTTTCGACTGTATGGGAAAACTGCTGAGGGGGGCGCTAAAAAAACGCAAAGCATGCTTGATACACACACTTGACGCGCGAGGGCCGTCACGGTTCCGTCATGTCAAAGCGACGCAAAGTCGTTTGTTGTCGGTTTTATTCCCCATGCTTGCGGTGAATCACGAGGCGCTGGGGGAACGGGTCGGATACAGTGGTGTCATATCGCAAATCATGGAGACATACGACGAACCACCCATGGGTAATAAGGGGAGCATCGTGCTGCAGATCAAGTCGATTTCCAAGCAATACAAGACCGGCGATTTTGTGCAGAAGGCGTTGGATGACGGCAGCCTGAACCTGCGCGACAGCGAATTCGTGGCGATATTGGGCCCGTCGGGTTCCGGCAAGACCACGCTGCTCAACATCATTGGCGGCCTGGACCGGTACGACAGCGGCGACCTGATCATCAACGGGGTCTCCACCAAACGGTACAAGGACCGTGACTGGAATTCGTACCGCAACCACACGATCGGCTTCGTGTTCCAAAGCTACAACCTGATTCTGCACCAGACGATTCTGTCGAACGTGGAGCTCGCGCTGACGATCTCCGGCGTATCCCGTACCGAACGGCGGGAGCGTGCCCGCAAGGCCCTCGAACAGGTCGGGCTGGGCGACCACATCAACAAGAAGCCGAACCAGCTGTCCGGCGGGCAGATGCAGCGCGTCGCCATCGCCCGCGCCCTGGTCAACGACCCGGACATCGTGCTGGCCGACGAGCCGACCGGAGCGCTCGACTCCGACACGTCCGTGCAGATCATGAACCTGCTCAAGGAGGTGGCGAAGGACCGTCTGGTGGTCATGGTCACACATAATCCCGAGCTCGCCGAGCAGTACGCCACCAGAACCGTCCAGCTGCGCGACGGCGTGATCCGCAGCGATTCCGACCCGTACGAGGTCGAGGAGGGCGCGTCCGAGGCACCCGTACACAAGAGGCTGGGCAAGGCCTCGATGTCGCTCGCCACGTCCATCGCGCTGAGCTTCAACAATCTGAGGACCAAGAAGGGCCGTACGCTGCTCACCTCGTTTGCCGGGTCTATCGGCATCATCGGCATCGCCCTGATCCTGTCGGTTTCCACCGGCGTTAACGCGTACATCGACAGCATCCAGCGCGACACGATGACCGCCTATCCGATCACCATCGACTCGCAGACCTTCGACATGACCAGCATCATGGGCGCCCAGGCGGGCGGCAAGGAGACCGGAGGCAAATCGGCGAAGAACGACGGCATCTACCCGGACGACCGCAGCATCAAGCAGACCTCCAGCCTGACGAGCAGCATCACGAAGAACAACCTCGCCGATTTCAAGAAGTATCTGGACGACCCCAACAGCGAGGTTCGCCAATATGTCGGCGAAACCGGCATCCAATACACGTACGACGTGAAGTTCTCCGTGTTCAGCCACGATCCCGACGGCACGCTGGTCACCGCGAACGGCGTCACCATCGGTGCCAAGTCCGATTCGACATCGAACGCTGCGCGGATGAGCTCGATGGGCCAGTCGTCGAGCATGTCCGACATGACGCGCATGCAGATGACGGTGCTGACCGGCAAGACCGACACGAGCGCGTCGCCCGACTCGTTCCATGAAATCATGCCGGGGGCGAAGGACGATCAGCTCATCAGCAAGGTCATCACCGACAACTACCGCGTGGTCAAGGGCGCATGGCCGACCGGCAAGGACCAGGTCGTGCTCGTGCTTGACGACGACAACAAGGTACCGCTCACCACGCTGTATGAGCTGGGCCTGCTCAAGGCCAGCGACTACACCGACATGATGAACAAGCTCAACGACGGCGAGACGGTCAAGACACCCACCGGCAAGATCGACTACGCGACGGCGATGGGGCAGAAGCTGGCCATGATACCCGCCGCAGACCAGTACGTGAAGGACGCGAACGGCGACTACACGTACATCGGCGACGACGCGGACGCCATCGCAGAGCGCTTCGACTCGGCGGAGCAGCTGAAGATCGTGGGCGTGGTCAAGCCGATCAAGGACGCCTCCGCCACGCCGCTGGCCACCGGAATCGGCTACACCCGCGCACTGACCGACGAGCTGATCGACCATGCGAACTCCAGCGCCATCGTCACCGACCAGGAGAAGGACAAGACCCGCGACGTGCTCAACGGCCTGGCGTTCTCGCCGTTGGACGACGCGGCGAAGGCCGCTGATGCCAAGACCTATGTGGCCTCGCTCGGCGTGAGCGACAAGGCGAACATGGCCAAGGCCGTGATGCAGTCGCAGTCAGCGCAGTCGGCTCAGCCCGGGCAGGCCGGGCAGTCAGCCGCGGGCGGGCAGCGGATGGCGGCGATGAGCGAGCAGCAGCTCGCCGACAGCTTCGACCAGTACATCGCCACCGCTTCGCAGGACGTGCTGGTCAAGATCTACGACCAGTACGTCTCGACCGGCACGTATGACGACAACCTCGCCGCGTTCGGCGTGGTGAGCCGGGACGCGCCCTCGACGATCAACATCTACACCGACAGCTTCGAGGACAAGGACCACGTGTCCAAGGCCATCACCGACTACAACAAGACCGTGCCCAAGGCCGACAAGATCGTCTACACCGATTACGTCGGCCTGATGATGAGCTCGGTGACGACGATCATCAACGTGATCTCCTATGTGCTGATCGCGTTCGTGTCCGTGTCGCTGGTGGTGTCGTCGATCATGATCGGCATCATCACGTACATCTCGGTGCTGGAACGCACCAAGGAGATCGGCATCCTGCGCGCGATGGGCGCCTCGAAGCGCAATGTGTCGCAGGTGTTCAACGCGGAGACCGGACTCATCGGCCTGTGCGCCGGCCTGATCGGCATAGGCGTGACGCTGCTGCTGCTCATACCGGGCAACCAGGTGCTGCACCATTTCATCGGCACCAACGACGTGAACGCCGCGCTGCCGGTGGCCGGAGCGGTGATCCTGGTGGTGCTCAGCATGGTGCTCACCCTTATCGGCGGCCTGATTCCGTCGCGCAAGGCCGCCAATCAGGACCCGGCCACCGCGCTGCGCACCGAATAGCAGGCGTGATCCGGCGATGCGATACCTATGTGCGCCTGATTCCTTCAAGGAGAGCCTGACCGCCGCCGAGGCGGCACGGGTCATGGCCGAAGGCATCCGCCGCGGCGACCCCGACGCCGAAATACGATGCCTGCCCATGGCTGACGGGGGAGAGGGAACCGCGCGGGCGCTGGCCGACGCCACCGGCGGCACGATGCTGACGGCCGGCGCGCACGATCCCCTCGGACGCCCGGTGCAGGCCGGGTTCGCGCTGCGCGGCGACGGCCGCGCCGCGGTCGTGGAGACCGCCGCCGCCAGCGGACTGGCGCTGCTGCGCCCATCCGAACGCGACCCGAAGGCCACGACGTCATACGGCACGGGCGAACTGATCCGGGCCGCGCTCGACGCCGGCGCCGAGACGATCATCGTCGGGCTCGGCGGCAGCGCCACCAACGACGCGGGCTGCGGTCTCCTGCAGGGGTTGGGGGTGCGGCTGCTTGACCATGACGGGCGTGACGTGCGGCCGGGCGGGGCGGCGCTCGCCGAAGTGGAGCGCGTTGACCTGAGCGGCCTGGACAGACGGCTTGGCGACGTGCATGTCATCGCCGCCTGCGATGTGACCAATCCGCTGACCGGCCCCGAGGGCGCCAGCGCGGTGTTCGGCCCGCAGAAGGGCGCGAGTCGCGAAGACGTGACGCTGTTGGACGGCGCCCTGCGGCACGTCTCGTCGGTCATCGAACGTGCGCTCGCTGAACAGGTGCCCGCCGAACGGAATGGCGATGGCGGAAAAGTCGAAGCGGCCGTGGCTGAATCATCGTCTCCTGGCCACCGTTCCCGTCCTGACCACCGTACCCGCACGCCCATCGCCGATCATCCCGGAGCCGGGGCGGCGGGCGGCATCGGCATGGCGCTGCTCGCCGTGCTGCACGCCGATTTTCGCCCGGGCATCGACTTGGTGATCGAGCAGTCCGGGCTGGATGCCGCCGCGCAATGGGCGGACATCGTGTTCACCGGCGAAGGTTCGATTGACGCGCAGACCATGTTCGGCAAGACGCCGGTCGGGGTCGCCTCCGTGGCGAAGCGGCACGGCAAACCGGTGATTGCCATCGCCGGCCGCGTCGGCGACGGCATCGAGTGTCTGCACGGGCGCGGCATCGATGCGGG
>SKEI01001580.1_pt1 | contig 12368 bp, 10 predicted proteins | sample 4826701 | NCBI WGS metagenome assembly SKEI01 (sample SAMN11008813, study PRJNA524170) | human gut metagenome | biome: Human fecal sample; material: Feces; isolation source: fecal sample from pouch patient p2, p6, p7, p14 | host: Homo sapiens | place: Israel: Tel-Aviv | collected 2016-08-31 | reverse complement strand
CCGTGGACGGCCTTTTGCCAGGATGTAGGCACATTCGTGGCGATAGCCCACATATGCGGCCTTCGATGTGTAGTTTTTGGTGAAGACCAGGTGACCAACAACGCTGAATCCCGCATTTTTCCAGGCAGACATAAAACGATCGACGCGATTCCAGCCATAGAAGCTCACCATTAACGCGTCTTTTTTGAGTACGCGGTACATCTCATTACAGGCCGGTTGCAGCCATTCATCGGTTTTATCGCCGGCAATGGTACGCCCCTGACGGTCACGAAAACCGACGAGGTACGGCGGGTCGGTGAGGATGAAATCAATGGCGTTATCAGGGATACGGGCCATAACATCGATGCAGTTACCGAGGACAAAACGGGACATACCAAACTCCTTCTCTTACAGAGGGCACCGGGAGGGCACCCCTGTGGTGCCCGTTCCCCGCTGCCTGTGGGCTGTTCACCGCGTCCGGTAACGGGTCAGGCCGACCGTGGAATACCGCAGCCGTCGTCTTTTTGACGGCAAGGCTATGCCGCGAAAGCGGCTTGAAGGGCGTTCATCAGAAAAGGGCGACGGGCTGGCGTACACTGTCACCGACGCCAGCCGGGAGCGGTAAAAGCGCCCGTCCCGTGCCCGCCGGACGCGGGACACTGACCACAGGCAGCGTTTATGCCGCGCCGCGTCAGCCGGCGCAGTAAAAAGAGGAGCACGGCGACATCCTTTGTCGGAAAAGAAACGGGCGGTTGCCCGCCCGTCTCCGTCATACTTCATCCGCCATAATGCGCCACATTGTCGACTATCCACGCAGGTCCGGTGACTTCCGGCAGCTCATCGTCATCTGTCGGGGAAGACCATTCCAGTTCCCCCCACAGCGCATCAACGAGCTCTCCGCGCTCATACAACTGCCAGCCACAGAAATTGCAGCCCTGTTCGGCGTACCAGTGCTCCAGCGTGCAGCTGAAACGGCGGCTTAATTCTGCAATAACGTCGCTTTCCGGCTGACACCACGGCGTGTCGAAATCCACCTGAATGAAGTTGTCTCCCTGACTACTGATATTCACCTCATACCCCACAGGCCACTTCACGCCATACTGTTCCGTATACCAGTGATATGCAGAAGGAACACCGTTCAGAACACCACCGTTAAAGCCATTCACTTCAACATCCAGGCGGGGCGGCAGAACCGTCAGCAGGTCAAACGGCATGGTTTTTTCCGGCAGTACGTTGTCACACAGACGGTTCCACCACACCGATACATCCTCGTTACTCCAGAAGCCACACCAGTCACCTCTTTTTGCGGTGAAAAGTGCGGTGATGGTATCCCTGACCTCATCCGGTAATCCTTCCCAGCGACGCTGGCCAGTACCACTCTGCAGCCAGAGTTCATGCAGCATCAGGCAGTTTTGTACATCCAGTAGCACACCGTTCTGCAGGTGTGTCAGCCAGCGGGTGAACGCGATATTCTCCGGCGATACAACACCACGTCCGGCAGCCGTCAGTCCGGGGCACGGTTCAAACTGCACATCTTCAGTGGTCTGCAGAAGTCCGGCACTTCCGGCCAGAAACAGCTGAATACCTTCATTTGTGGCGCGGCGATAAAATGGTGTGACTGCACCGCTGGCCAGTCGTTTAATCTCAGCAATCTGTGCTGGTTCACCAGAAAAATGCATACGATTTGAGCACCAGTTTGGCATGGGAATTCTCCTCTCACATGCGGCCTCCATCAGGCCGTGCCGCACCTGTAACCGGGCGACCGCATACGAATGCAGGTGCGGCCCCGAAGCCGCAGCGCGTGGAGGAGGAACGACGAAACGTGACCGGGTGAGGAGGCCGGCGACAGCGACACACTTGCATCGGATGCAGCCCGGTTAACGTGCCGGCACGGCCTGGGTAACCAGGTATTTTGTCCACAGAACCGTGCACAAAATGCTGTGGATAAGCTGGACACAGCACTCCACAGCAGGCATACAGCCACACTCTCAGAGAATTGAGCATTTTTTAGTCAGAGCAATGACATTTGACTGTGTGCGGACTCAGTTATTAGAATGCTGTATATGCATACAGCAAAAGAAAAGGGAGATGAGAACATGATCCGCATTGAAATTCTTTTCGACCGCCAGAGCACAAAAAAACTCAAATCAGGCACACTTCAGGCGCTACAGAATGAAATCGAACAACGTCTGAAACCACACTACCCGGAAATCTGGCTGCATATGTGGGAATCCCCGTCCTTCAGAGTGAGGAGCTGTCAACCAGCACTCCATTGACTCAAATGACGGGAAACGCGGAAATCTAAAAATTAAGCCGCACACCCCGAGAAATTTTGCAGGTTTCACGGAGCGAGACTTTTTTAGATCAGGTTTTGCATCTTCACCCTAGCCGCTTTCAGACGGGCCTGTTCACCGTCATCCTGAGAGTGTTCTGGTGAAACTGTACTCTGAAGCCCTCCCAACGCCTTCAGTACCTCTTTTAAATCACCGGAGGAGGGTTTCCAGCCTGTTATCCTGGCAATCTGACTAATGACCTCATCCGCATTCAATTCTCTGGTGAATAGCGCGGTTAACACGGCGGGAATTCGCTCATCAAGCTGATGCATTATCAGGCCGGTTATCAAAGCCTGCCGATATAACTCCCCCCGTTTTTTCCGGGGAACAGTTTCGATTTCAGCCAGTGCAAGACAATCGGCAGAGTCCTCCGGGTGAAGGTAGAGTGAAAGTTTTTTCCTTTCTTCGCCTTCGTACATCGATTACTCCTCCGCTTTGAAGCGTGCAATAGCCTGGACCAGCGCTGTCTGAGGTTCATCCATAAGAACCACCTTTTCGCCAAGGTGGTTCCATGCCTTACGAACAGCATCAGCAATGAGTGCAGCCCCGCCACCGACAATATATACGCGGTTTACGTTTCGATACTGCAGCAAATCATCAACAACTAGCTCGCCCAGTTTATTTATCGCTGTATCAATGGTATCCAGCACCAGATTTAGTTTAGAGACCTCATTTACAACCTGCCCCACAAAATCCAAGTTATTCCTGTTTTTGATCAACTCGTCAGCAATCATTGGACTGGTATCACTGCTGGCCATTTTCAGTGCAGTGAGCGTGGCTTTCGTGACCATTGATACACCAATATCAGGATTACCATGTACAGCCGAAACATCCTCAAACTGGCCAACAATAACCCCGACATCCAGAGTTGTACCACCGAGATCGATAACCAATGATTTTTCGTACTGACCAACGTTGTCAGCAACTAGGCGAGTAAATACAGCCGGGAGTGATTCAGGCATCACTTCAACGCTTTTAATGGTAAAAGTTCCCCCTTTGTTCAGGGTGACTTCTCGCATCAGGTTGCGAATTTTTCTCTCAATGTTAAGCGTATTTTTCTGGCAGTCGGCCGTGTAAAACTCGCTGATAGGTAACGTAACGGTGAGATCGATCTCCTGGGGTTCAATGCCACTGTTCAGTAATGCGTGGTGAACTGCCAACACATTTGTATCAGAGTACTGATACTCAATATGAGTCGTGCTGATCGCATCTTCGCTGACCGGGTCGTAGGTATATTTACGGCCATCAAGCAGATAGTTATAAGTACGACTGCTGCCTAAGCCCTCGACTTTCCAGTTATGGCGAAAAGAGTTCACTGATACCGCACTTTTCAGCGTCTTGCCTTCAAACCAGGCAAGTTTCACATTTGTAGAACCATCATCGCAAAAAATTCTCATACCATCTCCATTTATACTCAACTTGAGTATTCATCTTTACACAATAACTACTCACATTAAGTAAATACGCTCATAAACCACAGGTAAGTACTCAAGCTGCGTACTTCACTTGGGCAGTTAACTACTCAATTTGAGCATTATATCATTTATCTTGCAGCAATCTAGCATTTATCTAGCATAAATCTTGCTGCAAGATTGCACACAAAAAAAGAATGCAGCAAGATTGCTGCATCCCGGATTAATAGCCCTGTTTTTCCTTATATGCCTCAACTGCTTTTTCCAGAACTTCCACCAGTTTCAACCCCTCACGCTCTGCGATATCCCGGATCTCTTGGTCGAAAGCAGGTGTGACACGTGTTGCAAATGCCAGCGTCCTGTTTGTTTTTCTGGCAGAACGGCCATCGCGGCGGGTATATACCTCGGTCACTGTTTGCGTAACCACAGGCTCATGGTGCACTGGCGATGAGTCTGCCTGTTGTCTCTGAACATCAGTGGCAGCGACAGCCGGAGCTATCTCAGGCGCATTCAAGCTGGTAGCCACTTCGTCGGGGCCCGGGGGTACCCCCAACCCACTACGGGTTCTTTTAGTTCTAAGTTTTGACGCATCAGCCATTACTCTTCTCCAATCTTATCGATGAGTGCCTGGATAAGTTCATCAGCTCTCTCGTTTAAACCTTTATAACGTGTTTCTGTCACAGCGAGTCCTGAATTCATCGCTTTTCTGTATGCTGGCTTCTCAAAAAGGCATCCAGATAAAGTTTCATAACCTGCTTCACTGATATATGCACGAGCATCCAGCTCTTCCGCTTCGGTACCTACCCGGCTTAAAGCGAAGACCAGTTTTGAACGTGGTATACCTTCTTTTACCAACGCGTTGAAAACTTTAATTGCCGGGACAAGATCGTCAAGGGAGGCTCCCGTTGGCTGGACGATAAGGTCGGCGACCTTAGCAATTTCTGAAGTACCTTTACTTGCACGAGCAGGGCCATCAAGAATCAGAAGGTCAAAATCGCCGGCAGATTCTATCGCCTGCTTTGCTGTTGAAAACACTTCAACGGAAGCAACCGGTGACAAACCAGCTGACAGACGTCTACGATGCCACTCAGCACTCGTTGCCTGTTCCAAGTCGAGATCAGCTAATTTTGTTTTGATACCACAGGCGGATGCTTCACGCGCTAACGCTCTCGCTTTAGTGCTTTTGCCCACACCACCTTTCTGAGAAATAAAACCAACTATCCAGGCCATTTAGCCCCCTTTACTTGCTGCTATCTTGCAGCAAACATCAATATAAACCAGATTGAGATTAGGTAGAGTAACTCTTCCAGAACAAGATAACAGCTTGCAGCAAGATTGCAACAATAAATAATCTTGCTACTTAGCAGAGTGCTGGAATTGACAGCCGAATACTTGTGTCACGTTAACAATAAAAGAAACCTCATTCAGAATCGCATCGACAGATGAAGCAAGATTGCCGCAAGATTGCAGATAGCATAACATAAACAGAGCGCTAGGCCGTATGTGTACAGCATGATAGCTGCAATCTATTTTATTGCTGCTATCATGCTGAAATATCATTATTAGAATCAGGCAGCCCTCGCCGCAGCCATGTAACTGTGCGTAGCGAGCGAACTGGCGAGGAAGCGTTCCGGCAGATGGCTCTTACGCTCGGCACAAGAAGAGTTTCCCATCCAGGCAAGTACTATGGGTTGTCAGCGCCAGAGATATAAGACTGTTCTGGCCTGAGAACGTGGCCTCTATGAGTTTGGTGCGCTATCTTCCATAGATGAATGCACCAGCTCCCCCTTGACTGAACCGCGAATACGGCTTTTTAACGCCTCTCAAGTTGTTTTATCAGCGCTACCGCATCGGCTTCCGGCATGGCGAACTGCACACGATGACGCGCCGCGACATCCAGCGCAAATACCTTCGTGTAGACCTCCGTTGAGCTGATGGACTTATGCCCCATCAGACTCTGCAGGACCTTCAGCGGTATACCGGCATACAGCATATGCATCGCATAGGAATGGCGGAACGTATGTGGCGTGACCGGGACAGAGAACGTCACACCATCAGCGGCAGCGGCGGCAACCGCCTCCCCAATCCAGGTCCTGACCGTTCTGTCCGTCACTTCCCAGATCCGCGCTTTCTCTGTCCTGCCTGTTCGTTTATTACGCCGTTCCATGGGGATTTTCAGTGTGGCCACCATCGTCTGCAGCTGGCTGACGTACCAGGCGTCAGAGAGCGGAACCAGACGGTGAGTCTGCTGACCGGCGGGCATCCTTCCTGCCGTCCTGGCGGCTTTTTCTGTCCGCTGCTTCAGAGTGGCCAACTGCACAAACGGATACGGAGGCGCAAGCGAAAAATCCCCCCGCGTCAGCGCCAGTGCTTCATTAATGCGCGCACCGGTGTTCCACAGTGTGGCCAGCAGCATTTTGCGGCGCAGATCCGGCACGTAATGGAGCAGGGCGCTCACTTCAGGGGCCAGCAGGTATTTTGGCAGTTCATCATGAACCATCGACATCTGTCGGAGTGCCAGCGCAGCCGGGTAATCAATGGCAACAGGTAATGTTGCCGGAGGCGTTAAAAAAGAACCAGGCAGGGAAAGCAATTGTGGACCACTCATGATGTCCCCTTTATGAAATCCTCAATCTCTTGCTCGGTCTTTTTAGACTTCTTTACCATTTCGTACTCCTTTTGGAGTGTTTTACCTCTGGCTTTCAACAATACCAACCTCGTTGGCGATAGTGTATCGGAAAGGCCGTGCAGAGGGAGGCCACATAACATTCTCAGTTCTCGTGATAACCGCAGTGCTTTTACTCCCAACATAGCTGCGTTTTTATGCAAACTATATTCACCCGCTCCACCATAAGGAGTATCTTCAACAAACACATTATCTACACACACGACAGCTTCGTAGCTGAGAACAGAGAGTTCGCTGAGCCTATACATCAGGCCAGAAGGAAGGGAGCGCCAGTTACCAGATACCGGGGAATAATCGATTTCCGGTAATAAGAACTCAGCTTCTCCTCTGCCATCCTGATCGTGCTCCACAGTTGCTGTTGCTGCTGGAGCACAACGCTGCGCAAACCTCTCCAGCAGAAAAACCAGCTCCGTGGCAATAAAGAGACGTTCGCTGACCAGCTTCGCTGTTGCAGCTTCCTCCTCTCGCTGTGTTATCCGCCACTGCCCGTACCACACACCACCAAATGCAGTACCGGCAGACAAAACCGCCGTGATGATCTGCGGCCACAGGCTGGCACTATCTTTCACCACCTTCACACCTTCAGTTGCAATAAACCAGTCAGCCATGTTTTTTCCTTTGTTGAGACAGCTGCCTGCAGTGATCCTTACGCCCGGCAGAGTCAGGTTTCCGGTCTAAAACCATCTCTCCTGAAGATGGTTTTCTTACTATCCACGCCGTAATTAATGTTTTCAGTACCTGTATTATCAGAGCCAGGAATATCAACGTCAGCACCTGAGTCATTGCAGATGCATTCATAAATTGCAGAACGGCCTCCAGTAATTGCTGAGCAATTTTCATTAAAAGAGCTCTCCTTAAAAATTTTTGCATCGGGCTTCCTGCCATTGGTTGTGGATGCCGAAATTCTAAAAGAAGTCACTTGTCAGCCTTGCGGGCAAAAAAAATTTTTACTGGTCAGTAAAACGTGGTGGTCTGAAAATCCTCACTCAACTGATACCGGAAGCAACAGTCGCTCAGAGTTATTACGCATGGCAACACAACACTCTGTCAGCATGAATTATTTTCCCCTAAATGAATCATCACCTGTCAGATAATAAGCAGGCATATAACCACGCTATTAAATTACTGGATGCCCATTTCAGGCAGATCCGATTTTTTTACTATTCATAACTTTCCGGAAGTGTACCACGCTGAGGAAATCATCATATCGCTGTTTTCCGCCCCTGCGCGACGCATCACAGGTCAGGGAGATGACACAACATATAGTGTTATCAGCAGCTGAATCCGGCACCACATGTTGTGCTGACGGGAGGTGGCGTTGTGTGGGGGGAGAAGAAGATCCGTAACCAGGGGTTTTCGGATCTTCCTGAAGAAAAAGAAAGATTAATGTAAAATTAACAATAATTAACAGCCATTGATAACTAAAACAGATTAATGCACATTAAGCATTAATCTGTTTTTATTTTTGTATTTAAGGCAATTAAAACACCGTATCAATGATGCTCAGTCATAAAACTCAACATCACGGACATAGCGTACGGGAGTAATAACAATTTTGTGTTCATCACGCCCTGACCCCATTTTTGGCGGCTGAATAAATCCAAGATTGCTGATTAATTCGGCCACTTCCCACAAATCCACGGAGTGAGGGATTTTCCTGAACCTGTCATGTGGTAACAGTCCATGATAGCTCTCATCAGCAAAACTGTTCAGCACCACGCAAAGCGCGTCTTTGCCAGCATCCCCGGCAACCAGACAACGTTTAAGCAGTGTCAGGCGCAGATCATCGTCACCCATCCAGGGACTCAGTTCTGCCAGAATATCTAATGACAGCAGGTAGCTCTTATCAAGAATTCCCGGTTTGTTATCACGCAACCAGCGTAAAGCGGCAACTTTTATATTCATACCGATTAGCTTGTGACGAAAAAGTTCGCTTGCCAGTTCTTCATCAAAGTCACCCTCGATATAAAAAATATCTTCTGGCTCCTGGGTAATAATCTCAGGACGCTGGGCAATAAGGTTACCAAGCAGAGTATTCATCCTGTTAATATCATCAACATTTCCACAGAGAGCATTAAACAACACCGTAAAGACATTAACTGTCGGTGCCAGTTTTTTCTCTGAACATAACAGTTCAGCATTTCGCAATGGAATGTTTTCAGGCACATCGATAATAACAACGTTTAAATTACTCAGTACTTTCAGTAAAGCTTCTTCTGAAATGACTGGCGAGCAAATTAATTCAGAAATAAAATTATTAAATATTTCTGTATCATTTATGACTATATCAGATGGTTCAAATTCAAAGTGTTTCTCATTTACCCACTGAACAAGTTCACCGGAAGTATTAATTGATGTATCATGCAATAAATGAATAATATTATCAAAGGATGGAAAAATCCTGTCATGCTGCAACAGCATGCTATAGATATTTCTCCCTGAAGCATTATTGTCCGCACACTCTGAACGATTAATAATATCATCCAGATTATTTATACAAAAATCCATTTTGGCTATAATCTGTTCAACAACAGTCATTGAGACTTCAGAAGAATTCAGCAATTCAGGAATACGATCAATCTCTTCCGATTCAATAAATACCGATAAAATAAAATCTTCTATGTTAGTCCACAGAATTTCTGTTAATTCAGAAATAGCCAGGGACTCGAGACAATGAAACGGATAAAGAGAGAATGACATTCTTTCTTCATTCTTGTCTTGCGTCAGGCAAAGATAAACATTTTTAAGATTACTGACTGAATATTTGAATAATCCTGCACCCGCAATTTTCCTGATAACAGAACACTTCTCGTCTCCCACATTACCTGGAATATATGAAACTGAAAGTGTATTATCTTTCAACACTTCAAAAAACGCATCACCATATCCTTTTGGCACAGCAGTAATAAGAATTGGGGAGGAATCTATAAGTTTACCGATACGTTTATTAATCTCAACCGATTGCCAGATATTTGATTTTTCAGTCAGGCATAACAGGTGTGCCGCTATTTCCTGAACAAAAAACTTTTGCTCGGGTGTGCGTTCTTCTGACGCACATAAATGTGCCAGCAATCTGTTCAGTATATGTTCATCTGACATAAAAATCTCCAGGTAACGCAGGCGAACATACGTTGTGAAATCGTTCTGCATCAACATCAGCAAACTAACCACACGCTGGCTACCCGTCTGACTCAGTAATGCCATTATATTGTTTTTCAGGGTATCAGGGTCATTATCAATCAGCCATCTGATAACAGCAGGATGTTGAGCATTGTCACGCTGCAGAACCCCCAGCTTTTTGAGTCGTTCAACAATATTATTAACGTTATCAAGATGGAATGAGAATGTTTTTTCCGGACCTTTACCAGACATAACATCCTTAAGAAATAAATTATCTGTCTCACTCAGCCCTCCGGGAATGAAGATTGAGCGATAGGACATGTAATCTGTTGATAAATAACCACTTGATAACAGAAAAAATATAAAGTCAATCTGTTCATGTTCCGACTGAATCGTCAGGACACCTGTATCCTCTTTCTTCTTTATCCAGGCAACAAAGCCTTCATTTGTCATCTTTTCTGCTATATCAGCTACAGTTCCGGAAAGAATTTCGGTCCTCAATGACTCCAGACTGGAAATATTATTTTTCACTCTGGTTATATTATCAACAGATTTAGTTTCAATTAAATGGCATCGTTTTTCATACTGCTGCTTCAGTTTTTCTGTATCCCGCTGATTTATCATGAGAAAATTTTGTCTGTTATAGGGGGTAACGACCTGAATATTTTCCTTATCTAAAAGCATGAGAAATTCATCTTCATCTTGTATCAAATCATCAAGACTTATTTGCCTTCCTTCTGTATAAAAAACAAGCGCGCCGCTATAATTTTTACTAAGGTAAGGCATGAGCAGTTCTTCGCGCAGATTTTCCCGGTTTGCGAGTTTTTCATTTGTTATCGCTACAAGTGACTGTGCCATATCCTCAAGTTCGTTATTTGCAGAATGTAATAATTCATTCTGAATTTCATGGTCTAAGTAGCTTTGAATAAAATGATAAAGAACACCTTTTTTACTATCTATACCATGATAATCTTCCGCACAGAGATTTTTATATGCTATCATGGCAAGTAGTTTGGCCAGATTTTCCCGACTATTGACTAAATTCTGATAGAGTCGAAACTCATTTGTAATATTATGCATTACACGCATATTGGGAATAAATGTCGCAATACGAGAAATACATTCGCTTAAGTTATTATTTATCTCTTCTTCTTTGAATTTTTTAACAAAATGCTCATAAGCATTCTGGTTATCCATCACTGGAATAACAGGCATAACAAAATCAAAGAATTTCGTTCTTGACTCTGCTGAGTTGAAAATACCATCTCTGACAGCATAAATAAATTTTACAGGTTTTCTGTCAGAAAGGCAGTTATTAATAATTTGATTGATTTCCCGCAATTTCACGAAAATCCGGCCATTGTTAAAACGGTCAAGATCTTCGAATATCACTACATCATATTTAGTCGAATCAAAAAAATAGACAATTTCATCAATATAGACATTAAGTAAAGAAGGTGATGATGCCCGGGTTGTAACAGCGCCTTTCAGAAGGTCCACTTTATCAAGACTTACTTTCCTGTCAAATATACCGATACGATGTAACTGGTTCAAAAGCAGGCATAACGATCCCATCACAGATGCCACTGCACCGGACACACGCACCCCAAACGGGCATTCAAGAAGGTAACGGGCGAATGCTCCCGGCAAAGATAGCTTTGTTGTAACGTAATCCGGCGCAAGGAAAAATAAAGCAGCTCCACTCAGTAAAATGGTTCCTGTCAGAAAAGACGCAGACCGCAATATTTGTCCCGCAGTCACATCTGATATACGGTCAATGCGGGAACAGGGAAGCTCATGCTTTTTATTTTTGTAGAGTATTTGTTGCAGAATACTGTATTCAATAGATTTTTCAACACTACCAGTATTTTTCGTCCCTTCGTCACTACTGCTGTCCCCATTACTTTCATCCACATGTCTCTGCATATCAAAATCAGCAAGAGAAACGGTTAACACCCGCAGTGTCCCATTGTGAGCTTTGCACCATGTTTTTAATACTGAGCTTTTCCCTGCCCCATACGGCCCGGTAACAGCAATATTCCGGATATCCGGATGTTCATAAGCATAATTAAGCGCGCTGATATAACAGCCTGCTTTATCTGAGTCGAGTTCTGTCGGAGTCAGTGCTTCATAGCTCACTGCATTTGCCTCAGCATGATCACTATCGGCAACGATCGGTGTCAGCCACGGTGTGGACATTATCATTGATACAATTCCGTTGTTGTTTTAGTTACATTTTACTGGTTTTATTCCGCTTTTATCTCAAGCATGGATCTCTGAATTTCTTAACTTAACCAGACGAGAAGAAAGCAGGCAAAGGCAACCGTACTTACCTGAAGAGACGACTGTGATAGCATAAATCGATTTTTAAGACGATAATTTTCCTCTTACCGTACGTTTTCGTACGGTTGGCCCTCAAACCCCTATCAGGCCTGCCGTGGGGATTTTGTGGTGCGTCTCGACGGCAGCACCTGTCTGCAGTTATGGAATAAAGAAGGCAGAGTGGTACGCCGGGAGGGCGATCCGCTGGAAGTGGCGCAGTGGCTGCAGGCCTGTCATGACGCAGGAATAGAAGTTCGTGTACAGGTTAATGAAAGCGTCACTCCGTAAAAACATGCCAGCACGGTTTACACGTCATCCCATGATGGCAGCCGGTTAACTTTCCTGCGCCACCAGTGGAAAGAGGCCATGAGCAGTCCGAACAAAAAACCACCCGTGATACTTATAATAATGGCCTCACCTGCCACCATTCCTGACGGCCTCCAGTAGATAAACCACATTGCACATCCCCAGGAAATGCCCCATAAGCTCCCCATCAACAGCGTGACCTGCCAGAAC
>SKEI01001561.1_pt1 | contig 12502 bp, 10 predicted proteins | sample 4826701 | NCBI WGS metagenome assembly SKEI01 (sample SAMN11008813, study PRJNA524170) | human gut metagenome | biome: Human fecal sample; material: Feces; isolation source: fecal sample from pouch patient p2, p6, p7, p14 | host: Homo sapiens | place: Israel: Tel-Aviv | collected 2016-08-31 | reverse complement strand
CAGTAGAAGATCTGTATGTGGCTCATACAAAAGCAGCAATTGATTCTCTTGGAGCATCTGACGATGCAGCAGCAGAAGATACTGATGCCAAAGCAACAGATGACAGTGCAGACGATGCACAGGCAGATGACGCAGCTGAGACAACAGCTGATACTGCAGAGGCTGACGCTGAATAAAAAATATTGTTCAAACAAGATAAACTGCCCGGAGAACTTGCAAAAGTTTCCGGGCAGATATATTATATGATAAGAAAAAAAGAAGTCATAGCAATTCCATAAAATACTGCAAACAGTTCGCACGTTTCTGTTCATTCCGTTCACAGTAACGTGCGCACATCTGAGAAAGATCCAGAGGAACTGTCTTAATTGCATTATTTTCTGGAATTACTATAATATATTTGCCATCACCTGTTCAAAAGCCTGTTGCTCTGCAGCAGATGGGTTGAACAGCACGATAGAAAAAACTATAAAAAATATGAAGATAAGGGAGAAGAAATAATCATGAAGAAACGTTCATTTACATTATTAATGTCAGCACTTACTATTTCAGCTACTCTGATCGGTACAAGCCCGGTTGCTGCAAAGACAGATACTGATACGGCAACAGAAGAAACCACTGATAAAGAAGAAACAACTGCAAAAGATGCTGATTCAGAAAACACAGATAATAAAGAAACAGATGCATCCAAGAGTGATACATTAGAGGATGGCACCTACACAGCAGAATTTGATACAGACAGCGGAATGTTCCATGTAAATGAAGCAAACGATGGAAAAGGAACCCTTACAGTAAAGGATGGCAAGATGACTATCCATGTAAGCCTTGCTTCTAAGAAAATTGTAAACCTTTTCGTCGGAAAGGCAGAAGATGCACAGAAAGACGGGGCAGAGGTTCTTGAGCCAACCACAGATACTGTTACATACAGCGATGGAATGAGTGAGGAAGTATATGGATTTGATATCCCGGTACCCGCAATTGATGAAGAATTCGATGTAGCTTTGATCGGAACAAAAGGAAAATGGTATGACCATAAGGTAAGTGTCAAAAATCCTGTAAAATCCGATGATACAGATGCAAAAAAAGATGATAAAGAAAATAAAGATGCAGATTCCAAAGCAGATGACACAGACAAAGATGCGAAAGACAGTAAGACAAGTGAAGGTAAGACTCTGGCAGATCTGAATCTTGAAGACGGCGATTATACCATGGATGTAACTCTCACAGGCGGTTCAGGAAGAGCAACCATTGATTCTCCTGCAGCCATTAATGTAGAAGGCGATAAAGCTACAGCAACTATCGTATGGAGCAGTCCGAACTATGATTATATGCTTGTGGATGGTGAGAAATATGAGCCGGTTAATAAAGACGGAAACTCCACTTTTGAAATCCCTGTCAGCGTATTTGATGCAGAGATGGAGGTAACAGCAGATACAGTAGCAATGAGTGAGCCTCACGAGATTGACTACACCTTAAATTTTGATTCCACAACTGCCAAAGAAGCAGAAAAAACAGCAAAATAATCACATACAAACAAAGAAACAATTATGAAGATGAAAAACATAATAAAGAAACAGCAAAAAACAATATTTATCGGTTTTATGTCAGTTGCATTATTTATTATCTGTATATGCACTGTCTGTACAGCATACGCAGCAGATAAAGACAATGCAAAAACTCCTGTGGATATCCCGGGACTTACCTATGATCACAGTATGGAACTTTCCTACGCAGAAGAATTCAGCGTAGACTATTACAATGATGGCTATGCTCTGATTACTATCAATCAGGAAGGACAGTTTCTTGTAGTTCCAGAGGGAAAAAAGGCTCCAAAGGGGCTTGAAAAAGATATCACAGTTATTCAACAACCGCTGAACAACATCTATCTGGTAGCAACCTCTGCCATGGATCTTTTCCGCGCAATTGACGGTATTGACAGCATTCGTCTTTCAGGAACTCAGGAGAATGGATGGTATATCCAGGAAGCAAAAGATGCCATGGAATCCGGAAAAATGATTTATGCAGGCAAGTACAATGCACCGGATTATGAACTGATCCTGGATGAAGGCTGTGGTCTTGCCATTGAATCAACTATGATCCATCATAATCCGGAGGTGGAAGAGAAACTGGAACAGTTTGGTATCCCGGTAATGGTAGAACGTTCCAGTTATGAGAGCCATCCTCTGGGAAGAACTGAATGGATGAAACTCTATGCTGTGCTTCTCGGAAAGGAAGATGTAGCTGAGAAGGCATTTAAGGAGCAGACAGACAAGCTTGACAAAGTTCTGACCTCTGATGATAAAGATACAGGTAAAACAGTAGCATTCTTTTACATTAATTCCACAGGTGCTGTCAATGTGCGAAAGAATGGTGATTATGTTTCAAACATGATCGAGCTGGCAGGCGGCAAATATGTTCCCGAAGATACAGGAGAAAGTGATAACGCTTTGTCTACCATGAATATGCAGATGGAAGAATTTTATGCCAAAGCAAAAGATGCGGACTATATCATCTATAACAGTACTATCGACGGTGAACTTTCTACTATTGATGAATTGCTGGCAAAAAGTAATCTTCTGGCAGATTTTAAGGCAGTGAAGGATGGAAATGTGTGGTGTACGGGTAAAAATCTTTTCCAGGAAACCACCGAGCTTGGAACCATGATCGAAGATATTCATACAATCCTTACCACAGATGATGATTCACTGGATGAACTTGTATATATGCATAAGTTAAAATGATATTTGTAAATCCTCGGCACACTCGAATCCGCATCCTATGTGATTGGTATAGTTATTTACGAATGGCACTGAAATATGTTTGCGGGATTCTGCAGAACTGCCAAAAGCAGGAAATATAAAAACAAAAGGAACAAAAAATATGGATGACAAAAAACGTACAGCCAGATACTGGATGGCATTTCTTATACTGGCGGTGTTTCTGATGATTTTATTTGTCTGGAATGTAAATGCCGGAAGCATTCATCTTTCAGTGAGTGAGATTCTGAATATTATTTTCAGACATCAGGGAGATGCGACTGCTTACAATATAATATGGGAAATCCGTCTTCCCAGGATTCTGTCAGTGATCATTCTTGGAGGAGCACTTTCTGTATCCGGATTTCTTCTTCAGACATTTTTTAATAACCCTATTGCAGGTCCCTTTGTACTTGGAATTTCTTCAGGAGCCAAGCTGGTAGTTGCACTTCTGATGATTTATTTTCTGAGCAGATCTATTTCCATGGGTTCTGCAGCCATGATCATTGCAGCATTTATCGGTTCTATGATTTCCATGGGATTCGTCCTGCTGGTTGCAAAAAAAGTCCACAACATGTCCATGTTGGTTATCAGCGGTGTCATGATCGGTTACATCTGTTCTGCAGTTACAGATTTCGTAGTTACCTTTGCGGATGACTCCAATATCGTCAATCTTCACAACTGGTCACTGGGAAGTTTTTCAGGAATGTCCTGGGGTAATGTGAAAGTAATGGCAATAGTAGTTCTGCTCACAATGGTGATCGTGTTCTTTATGTCTAAGCCTATCGGTGCCTATCAGCTGGGTGAAGTTTATGCCCAGAATATGGGAGTGAATATCAAGCTGTTCCGCATAGGACTGATTCTCTTATCCAGTATTCTGTCTGCCTGTGTGACAGCTTTTGCAGGACCAATTTCTTTTGTTGGCATTGCAGTGCCTCACATTGTAAAAAGCCTGCTGAAAACAGCCAGACCGCTCCTTGTGATCCCGGCTTGCTTTCTGGGAGGGGCAGTATTCTGTCTTTTCTGTGATCTGATCGCCAGAACCGTATTTGCACCTACAGAACTCAGTATCAGTTCCGTAACAGCAGTGTTTGGCGCACCAGTTGTAATCTATATCATGATTCGCAGACAGAAGAGAAATTGATATAAAAAGCAGGAGCAGAATACGCTATCCGGGCAGATTACTATAAGATGCAGCATAAAAAAGGAAAACAGGAAAAAATATGTCAGAGAAAATAGCAGATGTAATAAAGGAAACAGAAAATAACAAAGCAGACCGGCAGGAACAGTATTTTTTCCGTACGGATCAGCTGACTGTGGGATATGACGGAAAACCTCTTATCAGAGAAATCAATATTCAGCTGAAAAAGGGAGAAATCCTCACTCTCATCGGTCCTAACGGTGCCGGAAAATCCACTATTCTTAAAAGCATCACCAGACAGCTTGCCACGATCAGCGGTACTGTTTATCTGGATAAAGAGAAAATGGCAAAGATGACCAATAAAGAGGTCTCTCAGAAACTGGCAGTCGTGCTCACAGAGCGTATGCGTCCGGAACTGATGACTTGCGAAGACATTGTAGCCACAGGGCGTTATCCTTATACAGGAACTTTGGGAATACTCTCCGCAGAGGATAAGACAAAGGTAAAGAAATCAATGGAAACCGTCCATGCATGGGATTTAAAAGACAGGGATTTTACAGCCATCAGTGATGGTCAGAGACAACGAATCCTTCTTGCCCGGGCTATCTGTCAGGAGCCGGAGATCATTGTACTGGATGAGCCGACTTCTTTTCTGGATATCCGTCATAAGCTGGAACTTCTTACCATTTTGAAACAGATGGTGCTGGATCATCAGCTTACAGTGATCATGTCGCTGCATGAGTTGGATCTTGCACAGAAAATATCTGATAAAGTTATCTGTGTACATGGAGAATATATAGAAAAATATGGTGCTCCGGAAGAAATCTTTACTTCTGAGTATATTCGGAAGTTGTATGGAATTACCAGAGGAAGCTATAATGCTGCTTTTGGATGTGTGGAGATGGATCCGCCCAGAGGTGAACCTCAGGTGTTTGTAATTGGCGGTAATGGAAGCGGAATTCCGTATTATCGAAAACTGCAGAGACAGGGAATTCCGTTTGCGGCAGGAGTGCTTCACACGAATGATGTAGACTGTCAGGTAGCCGGTGCACTTGCAGACCAGGTGATTACAGAGAAACCTTTCGAAAGTATTTCACAGGAATCTTATGATAAGGCTGTGAAATTGATGAAAAAATGTCAGAAAGTTATCTGTCCTCTGAAAGACTTCGGAACAGTGAATGCCGCAAACAGGGAACTGCTTCGCCTTGCGCGGGAGCTGGGAATACTGGCAGAGTTATAGGTTACTGTTCACTCCGTTCCCAGCAACACGCTTCGCGATGCACAGAATTTATGCTAATCGCATAAATTCGCGCAGTATGTCTCGGGTTTTCTGTGACCTTCGCTCACAAAAAACACCTCGCGGGATATTAGCAGTGAACAGTAACAGCTATAGTACATCGTTTTCGAAATAATATTATTATTTCATGTATATGTATGCTATAATGGATACCATCAATCATCCAAAGGAGAGAAATATGGATAAGTTATACATTGTTATCCCGGCATACAATGAGCAGGATAACATTGAACAGGTCATTAATGACTGGTATCCTGTTATAGAGAAGCATAACGGAAACGGTCAGTCACGTCTGATTGTCATTGATGACGGGAGCAAAGATTCTACATATGAAAAACTGAAACAGTGTACAAAGACACGCCCTCTGCTGATTCCGATAACAAAACCAAACGGCGGTCATGGTGCAACTGTGCTTTATGGCTATAAGTATGCACTCAAAAATGGTGCAGATTACATTTTCCAGACAGATTCAGACGGCCAGACACTGCCGGAAGAATTTGAACCGTTCTGGAAACGAAGACAGAAATATGATATGGTCATCGGCTGGAGAAAAGACAGGCAGGATGGAATATCACGTGTTTTTGTAACAAAAACTCTGAAACTGGTTATCCGTATCTGTTTTGGAGTAAATCTGACAGATGCCAACACTCCGTACCGTTTGATGAAAGCAGAGACGATGGCCAGGTACATACATCTGATCCCGAAGGATTTTAATCTTTCCAATGTACTTCTGGCTGTTATTTATAAGAAGAAGGGATGTAGCATCAAATTTCTTCCTGTCACATTCAGACCTCGTCAGGGCGGGGTGAATTCCATTAACATGAAGAAAATCTGTAAGATCGGAAAACAGGCGGTAATAGATTTTGTGAAATTGAACAGGATTATCCGCCGAACATAAAAAATGATGAAAAAAAACTGTTGTTCCTACAGTGATCGTGAGGAACAGCAGTTTTTTTGTTGTTGTATTTTCAGATAAATGTCGAATCATATCATAAGATGTCGGACGAAATAAATTGACATTTTCTTTAAACAAAATTACAATTATAGTTGTAATAAGACAGAAAACGGTATGTACCGATCTGCACACATCGGGTACATAACACACATAACACAACAAATCAACATATAACAAAACAACACACACAGGTAACAAGGTTACCACAAATGTAAAAATAATAATAGGGAGAAAAGAATAAGATGAACAAAATGAATGAATTGTGCGAAATGGAATTGACAGGTCGTTACGAGGAGAAACTTTCTGCTCTGAAAGCGGAAATCAGTGCAGCAGATGAGTATATCAGGCAGGATAACAGTGACCTGACGGAATTTGAGAACCGATATGAGCGTTTAGATATCCCGTATCGTGTAAAAAGATTTCTGGATGACTATATTGCGTGTATGCAGACAAAATATGAACGTCTTGCAGACCTGTGCTATCTGGCGGGAGAACAAGGATTATAAAAAAATCTTGTTTTATCTGTCGAAATAAAGTATTGTAGTAATATACTATATTTACGACAGATAAGGAGAAAATGCGTTATGTACAGAAAGAAAAATTTTATAAGTCTGGGAATGAGCCTGGTTCTGGCAGCAGGAATTACAGTAACACCTGTAACAGCAGCAGATTTCACAGATGGTACAGTTCCTGAATTTAATTCAGATGATGCAACAGAATTTGATGTACAACAGGAAACTGCGGATAATGCGGAGTTTGCATCAGATACAGAGGATAGCATTTCGGACAAAGCAGGTTCAAGTGAAGCAGATTCAGACGAAGAAGTCTTTGCAGAGGCTGTAATTCCGGACGAAAACGGTGCTGTGGATAACAGACAGCTTCTGGAGAAATATCTGAATGACATTCTGTACGGACAGGATCCGGACACACAGCCAGCAGCTTCTCTGGGTGAGGATGTACTGAATGGACAGCAGCAGACCTTATATGAGGAACTTAAGAGTAAAATTAGCGCAGTGGCATCGAAAGGTGGTTCTACCAGGTTTAAAGTCAGTTCAGATCTGGGACTGACCTGGCAGACAACAGCAAGCGGTAATGCGCTCAAAAGAGAAGTAGCCGCACACCTTAATGAACTGGATATTTCAAAGATTATCGATTGCCTGGCTGTAGATTGTCCATATGAATTGTACTGGTACGAAAAGACTGCAGCTACTACTTGGCAGTATGGTTACAGCACAAAGGCAACAGGAAACAAAACAACTGTAAAAATTGAAAATCTTTCCATATCTATGCCGGTGATCAGCAGTTATGCTTCCGGTAAATATAAAGTAAATGCAGGGATTGTACAGCTTGCAAAAAGTGCAGCAGAAAATGCCAGAATGATCGTAAAAGAATTTCAGGGTTATACAGAGACAGAAAAGCTGTACGGATATAAAGAAATGATCTGCTACCTGACTTCCTACAATGATGATGTGACGGAGGATGATGAATACGGAGATCCATGGCAGTTAATCTATGTTTTTGACGGAGATGACAGTACTAATGTGGTCTGTGAAGGTTATTCCAAGGCATTTCAGTATCTGTGCGATCTCAGTGACATTACCTGCTATACAGTGACCGGTATGATGAATGGCGGTACAGGTGAAGGTCCTCATATGTGGAATATTGTGGCAAATAACGGTAAATATTATATGGCAGATATCACAAACAGCGATGAAGGAACAGTTGGAGAAGACGGAGGTCTGTTTCTGGATACTCCGATCTCAGGAAGTATTTCCCGGGGCTATATATATGCGACAGACAGTGCGAATATATATTTTGCATATGACAAAGAAGCAAAGAGCTTATATGGAACCGGAAAAAATTCCATTCTTTATATGACGAAGGAAACGTATTCTGCTGATGATCTGACTGCAAAACCGGCAAAAACTTCAATTACAGGTATATCAAACAGGACTGCCGGAAAACTTGTGATTACATGGAAAAAGGCAAAGAGTGCAGACGGATATGAGATCTACCGCCGGGCAGGAACCACTAATCCATACGTAAGAGCAGCGGTAATTAAATCCGGTTCAACTACAAAATACACAAATGCAAAACTGAAAAAAGGACATACATATTATTACAGAATCCGTTCATACAGATATGATGAGAATGGAAGAAAGATATACAGCGGCTGGTCAACAGTAAAGAAGCAGAAAGTAAAATGAAATCGGTAATCAGAAAAAGACACAAAGGATAACGTGGATAAAACAATGATGAAAGTACTTTCGTAAAAACAGAGTACACAGTTTCAGGGGATTTTCTTGCCATATGTGGAACATCATGATACAATGAGACACGATATGACAGAGAGAACCCCTGAAATTTTATTATATTATAAGAAATTACTCCATAATGCTCTTATAATATAATAAAGCAGTATTTTTATAATGCTGTAAATATCTGGAAAATATGGGAGGAATAAATATAAATGTGTGGAATTGTTGGATTTACAGGTAATCATCAGGCAGCACCTATATTATTATATGGTCTGTCCAGACTTGAATACAGAGGTTATGATTCAGCGGGACTTGCAGTTCGCGACGGCGAAGGTGATACAGAGGTTATTAAAGCGAAAGGCAGACTGAAAGTTCTTGCAGATAAAACTAATAATGGAGAATCTGTACCTGGAACATGTGGTATCGGACATACCCGTTGGGCGACACATGGAGAACCATCTGAGACAAATGCGCATCCCCATATGAGTGATGACGGTAACGTAGTAGCAGTTCATAATGGAATCATTGAGAATTATCAGGAACTGAAAGACAAACTGATCCGCAATGGCTATGAGTTTTATTCGTCTACAGACACTGAAGTAGCAGTTAAACTTGTAGATTATTATTATAAGAAATATCTCGGAACACCGGTAGATGCCATTAACCATGCAATGGTCCGTATCCGCGGTTCCTATGCTCTTGCGATCATGTTTAAAGACTACCCGGGAGAGATTTATGTGGCAAGAAAAGACAGCCCGATGATCCTTGGGGTGGAGAACGGTGAATCTTACATTGCATCCGATGTTCCTGCAATTTTAAAATACACCAGAAATGTATATTATATTGGAAATCTGGAGATGGCTCGTATCAGAAAAGGGGAGATCACGTTCTACAATCTGGATGGTGATGAGATCCAGAAAGAGCCGAAAACAATTGAATGGGATGCAGAAGCGGCGGAGAAAGCGGGATTTGAACATTTCATGATAAAAGAAATTCATGAACAGCCGAAAGCAGTTCGGGATACTTTGAATTCTGTACTCAAAGATGATCGTATTGATCTCTCAGAAGTAGGTCTTACAGATGAGGAGATCAAAAAGATCAGCCAGATTTATATTGTAGCATGTGGCTCTGCTTACCATGTGGGAATGGCAGCCCAGTATGTGATTGAAGATCTGACAAGGATTCCGGTACGTGTGGAACTGGCATCGGAATTCCGATACAGAAATCCGATTTTAGATCCGGAAGGTCTTGTGGTCATTGTCAGCCAGTCAGGGGAAACAGCAGACAGCCTTGCGGCACTTCGTGAGGCGAAACAGAGAGGTATCCGTACACTGGGAATTGTCAATGTGGTAGGTTCTTCCATTGCCAGAGAAGCGGATAATGTTTTTTACACTCTGGCGGGACCGGAAATTTCTGTAGCAACTACCAAGGCATACAGTACTCAGCTGATTGCCTCCTATGCACTGGCAGTGCAGTTTGGAAAAGTCAGAGAACAGATTACAGAAGAAAAATATCAGGAGCTGATCGCAGAGCTGAAAACACTTCCGGATAAGATTGCCAAGATCATTGAAGATGACAAAGAGCGTATCCAGTGGTTTGCGGCTAAGCAGGCAAATGCCAGGGATGCTTTCTTTATCGGGCGTGGTATTGACTATGCCATCAGTATGGAAGGCAGCCTTAAGATGAAAGAAGTCAGTTATGTACACACAGAAGCTTATGCGGCCGGAGAACTGAAACATGGCACAATCTCTCTGATTGAGGACGGAACTCTTGTGATCGGTATTCTCACGCAGAATCATCTCTATGAGAAAACAGTCTCCAATATGGTAGAATGTAAGAGCCGCGGTGCATACCTGATGGGACTCACCACATATGGACATTATAATATAGAAGATACTGCAGATTTCACAGTTTATATTCCGAAAACAGATCCACACTTTGCAACTTCACTGGCAGTTATTCCTTTGCAGCTGCTTGGCTATTATGTCAGCGTAGCCAAAGGCCTGGATGTAGATAAGCCGAGAAATCTGGCTAAGAGTGTAACTGTAGAATAGTGCCGGGAAAACAATATAATATGTAGCGTAATGCCACAGACTGTAAAGGATTAATACGGTCTGCGGCATTTTTTTTCAAAATCCCAGAATCTCATGAAAATAGATCTGATTTTGAATAACAGAAGGATGTTCCGGTTTCAGTGTTCTGGCTTTCCGGTGAAATTCAAAAGCTTCTTTGTGCATTCCGGATTTGTCCAGACATACACATAATTGCAGAAATGGTATGAAATTATGGCAGTCCGGAATATAGAATCCTCCGTTTTGGTTGTTGTCCGGTGCAAGAAGTGCCTGATGATACCAGTGAGCTGCCATGGAAAAGTTCTGTTTCATAAAAAATATTTTCCCAATCTCACAGCATATTTCGGCTCTTGGAATATCTGATATGAAACTGTGAAACAGTATCTCAAGAGCATGCTGGTCATTGCCTGATGCCTGATAACAATAGGAGAGAACCAGACAACTGTCCAGTCTGTTTTCAATCCAGCCGTCTGGCTCTTTCAGAAATTTTTTCAGAACACAGATGGCATACTCGTATTGCTTATGGTAAAAAAGTTCCCGGCCATAATAAAATAAGTCTCTGGGTTCCAGAGGCTCTCCTTCTTCGATCATCTGTTGATAGATGTGCAGATTTCGAAAGGAAGAGCAGGGTTTTATTTTGCGATGTTCAATCTGTATGGGAGAATAAAGGATGTTCCCGGTGGGAATGATGGATTCATGAACTCTTCCCCGCCATCTGAAATTTCGGGAAGTTTTTAAGATGCGTTCTCTGTAACAGGAGAATGCAGCATGATTCCATTCATCGAAATCTGTGACATAATCCATCATAACCATATCTGTGTTCGGACTCAGTGTTTCTTTTAATTGTTTTAGTCTGTACAGATTTTCCTGAGTGATCATGTCGTCTGCATCCAGCCACATCCAGTAATCAGTACTGACTTTTTCCGAAATAAAATTCCGGGCAGCAGAAAAATCATTTTTCCATGGAAAATCATAAACTTCTGCTGTAAATTCTCTGATAATTTCTTTGGTCCTGTCTGTAGAACCGGTATCACAGATAAGAATTTTGTCTACAATTTCTTTCATGGGTTTCAGGATACGCGGCAATACTTTTTCTTCATTTTTTACAATCATACAAAGGCTGAGAGAAATCATGGAAGATAATTTAAAGCACCTTTTGAGAAAATCAGGAGGAGCATTTGCCCCTCCTGAGGTTTAAGTTGCAAGAAGTCCGGCTGCGCGGAGATTTGCGAGAAGCTGATTAAACTGGGTTACAATATCTGTCTGACCTGTGGCATCTGCTACGGCCGCTGCCGGAGCTACAGTACCGGCAGGTCCGGTAGCACCAGTGGCTCCAGTAGGTCCGGCAGCACCAGTAGGTCCGATAGGCCCGGCAGGGCCAGTAGGTCCGATAGCTCCGGAAGGTCCGGCAGGGCCAGTGGCTCCGGTAGCTCCGACAGGTCCGGTAGCGCCAGTGGCTCCAACAGGTCCGACAGGACCTGGGTAGCCTTGAAGTCCGGGTTCACCCTGGGGGCCCTGAGGTCCCATTGGACCAACGGGACCGGGACAGCCTCTGGGTCCGGTAGGACCAGGACAACCGCGCGGCCCCTGAGGTCCCTGACAGTCACAGCTGCAGCGATTGTTATTGTTACAACAGGATGTACCGGATAATTCCGGATCATCTGAGGTATGATGACTAAACAGCATAGAAAAGTATCACCTCTGGAAAAATCTTATATCGTCAGACTAGACAGTCTGCCTGGCAGACTGTAATTTTACAGGACATTCCGGCAGTTGTTGTGGAATCTGACAATAATAGATTGCAGTTCTCGATATTAGTATATGTTTCATATGTGAGTTTGTGACTTACTATTGTATAACTGTCAACTACCCATTACCTAAAGGCAATGGGCTTGTAACTGCCCAGTCGTAGTAATGGTTTACGCCTTCGACCTTTTATCCCCAATAGGTATTGCTACCTAAAGTGGCGCTACATCATAGGGTGGTTGACAGCATCCTTTACAGACAAGATATACTCATCTGTAAC
>SKEI01001552.1_pt1 | contig 12546 bp, 13 predicted proteins | sample 4826701 | NCBI WGS metagenome assembly SKEI01 (sample SAMN11008813, study PRJNA524170) | human gut metagenome | biome: Human fecal sample; material: Feces; isolation source: fecal sample from pouch patient p2, p6, p7, p14 | host: Homo sapiens | place: Israel: Tel-Aviv | collected 2016-08-31 | reverse complement strand
GAATCTTGATATCCTCTCTCTCACCCAAAAAGAGCTATTAGAGCAAATGGCCGAAGGTGTACTCTATACCCCCAACCTCGACCACCTAATAAAACTCCAGTATGACAGAGAATTTTACGACATCTACCAGCAAGCGGAATGGATAGTATGCGATAGCCAGATCCTTTATCTTGCATCAAAACTGTTAAAGCGATCCTTACCGATGGCTATTCCGGGAAGCAGTTTCTTTACGGCATTCTATAACTATCATGCCAATAATCCTAATTGTAAAATTTTTCTGTTAGGAGCAGCTGAAGGAGTTGCTAAAAAGGCGATGGAGAATATAAACAGGAGAGTAGGGAGGCAAATAGTGGTCGGCGCTCATTCACCCTCTTACGGTTTCGAGAAGAACGAACAGGAGTGTGAAGAATTGATACATATTGTCAATGAAAGTGGAGCTACTGTATTGTTGGTTGGTGCTGGTGCACCCAAGCAAGAAAAGTGGATAGCAAAATACCGTAGCCGTATGTCCGGTGTGAAATTATTTATGGCTCTTGGCGCTACCATAGACTTCGAAGCCGGCAACATAAAGCGTGCTCCCAGAATATTCCAAATCTTGGCGATGGAATGGTTCTATCGCTTCCTGAAAGAACCCAAGCGACTATTCAGGCGCTATTTTATAGATGATATTCAGTTCTTTTATTATTTTGCCAAACAATTATTGGGGCTTTACAAAGATCCTTTTGCATAGTTTCCATAAACTATGTAAGGAAACAATGGGTAGGAGCAGAATGAAAGACACCAGCCAGACCATCCCATTCAATACTAATAACATTATTGCTTGCAAACGTTTCATGGAAGCAAAGATAGATGGAATTCTCATAATAATGTGTAGAAAAATACGATTAATTTTAGTATGCCTTATTGCGATTAGTTCGTTACAGAGTCAGGCACAGGCACTATACGGTACAACGGGACTTCTTCATGCCCCCACTGCCGAGATGCAAAAAGACAAGACATTTATGGCGGGAGGGAATGTGTTACATCTTGTTCCGTTGCAGTATATCAGTAGTAATGAGATAAAATACACATTCAATTATTATCTGAACATAACCATCTTTCCTTGGCTTGAAGTGGGATACACCTGCACCATCAATTATGCAGAGCATGGCTCCACTTATTTTCCGGAACAGTCTTGGGGAAAGTACACCAATCAGGACCGTGCCTTCAATGCTCGCCTGCGGTTGTGGAAAGAAGGCGGGTGGAAGTCTTGGACTCCGCAGATAGTCCTTGGTCTGGACGATCCCACCTCGCATGAAGCATACGGCGGTGGGGCTATCAAGTTCGATGAGGACGGTATGCAGAACAATCATTTTACACGATATTATCTGGCGGCAACCAAGCATTTCAGTTTCGCCGGGGTAGGGACGCTGGGTGTTCACGCTGCATACGTGGATTACCGTGCCTGCTGGGTCCCTCATTACAGAAGGCCTGCCGCGGGGGTGAATTTCAAATTCAACCTATTGCCGGAAGACAACCTGGCAGTGAAAGCTTTGAACGGCTTGGATCTGATGGCCGAATATGACGCCCGCACAGTGAACATCGGGGCGCACTACCAGCTTTGGAAAGACCACATCAACCTGATTGCCGAACTGAACAACGGGAAATACTTCTCCGGTGGCATTTATTTCAAAATCCATATGAAATGATAAAAAGATTATCCGATTAGGATCTCTGGAATAGATTTTACTCTACAACATTTTGAACATCGGATGTAAGGGAGATATTGTTGCAAGATTTATCGAGTCGTATTTCATAGGCGTTAATTAATGAGAAACATTTTGGATATTATCATTATAAATTCTATATTCGCATAGAATTTATAACCGATATAATTATGGAAACTACAGTATTCAACCCCATACAGAGGCATTTGTTGGAAATGTTTTCTTACGATAAATCTCAGGAAGGTCTGGAAGAATTGAAAGAGGTGCTCTTTCAATATTATTCCAAACGGATGAATACAAAGTTGGATGAACTTTGGGATAAGGGAATTCTTGACCAGAAAAAGTTGGATGAAATAGCTGAAATGGATATCCATTCATTAAAATAACGTCAATGGCTAGCTGGTTCTTGGTACGAATTGTCTTATTCAAAGCATTCCTCAAAGGAGTCGTTACCATGTCTTGTGGCAATCCTTTGTGGACGGAAAGAACAAGCTCTGTGTATCCAATGAAATATTGGAGGAATATATAGAAATTCTGCAAAGACTTACCGACAATGAAACGGCGGAATATGTGGTGAAAACCATATTGAACAGTCCGTTTGTTGAATTGATAACTCCATTCTATCACTTTAATCTGATTACAGTCGATCCTGATGACAATAAGTTTGTGGATTGTGCCATTTCGGCCAATGCGCACTACATTGTTACCAACGACCATCATTATGATGTGCTGAAAGATATAGATTTTCCCAAAGTGAATGTTGTAAATATTCAGCAATTCTGTATTTATCTGTCACAAGAAAAATAATTTTTGAGTAAAAAGGAGGATTTATAGTTGGAAATAAAATAACTATAACTCCATGCATCCTGGGTGTAAAAAACCGCCATAGAGGCAGTCTCCATACAGAGGCGCTCTATGGCGGTTTCCCGTTTCCCCTCGTTTACCGGGGAAAATTCCCGTTTCCGGGAAGCCGGGAGGTTACTCTTCCATTTTGAGCTTGCCCAGTTCTTTCAGGATGTGCTCCATGGCTTCTTTGTAAACCTCCGGTTTCTCCTTTTCCATCCATTTCATCAGTTTGAAGTAAGAATTTGGAGTCACAATCTTTCCGTCTCGAATTTTGGTGGCGGTGGATCGGCCTATTGCACCTTTGTCGTTCAAGTTGCTGGGGTTTAAATCGCTTCTTCGCACGGCATTACTGATGCAAGTGCTGATGATCTCAAATTTTTTTCATGTTACTAAAAATTAAATTATTAAATAATAATTTGTAAGTAGCTATGATTATGCTACTTACAAAATGTCTCGGCAAAGATAGGAAATATTTATTAACAATTGCCTGTTTTTGTGAGCAACGCCCTATTTATATTTTGCGTTCCTTTGCGTTATATTTATACTAACACACAAAAGAAATGGATTATACAGAGCAGTTTATCCGGCTGAATTGCAGCTTGATGTCGGATTACAAAATGATGAAGCTGAATGCCGACATGAAATGCATGGGGCTGGGGTTGTATCTTGAAACGATATTGTTTCTGCGAAAACAGCAGGAATACAAACATGATTTTAACGAACTGGATTTGCTGGCCGATCAGTGGGGAGCTACCGTGGAAAATCTGCAACATCTTATTAAGGACTTCGATTTGTTTCTCATTACAGAGGACGGGTATTTCCGATGTCTGTATCTGGACGAGGTGATGGGATATCAGAGCAAACTTTCCGAGCAACGTGCCGCTGCCGGCAGTAAGGGAGGGAGAAGCAGTAAGAAAAGTACGGTGAAAGCATCTGCAAAAGCAACTGCGTCTACAATAGGAAGGGGCAGAATCAACGAAGGGAAAAACGGTGATACGTCCTGCATGGATCGTAACGAGGAAATCTATACGAAAAGCGATGATACACCTTGCGTGGATAATAACGGGGAAGTCTACATGAAAAGCGGTGATGCGTCTTGTGTGAATAATAACGGGGAAGCCTACATGGAAAGTAGTGGTGTACCTTGCATGGATAATAACAAGGAAGTCTACCTGAAAAGCAGTGGTGCACCCAGTATGGATAGCAAGGAGAGAATTTATATGGAAAGCAGGAATGTAGATAGTAACAAGACTGTCTGCATGGAGAGCAGCAAGCCAATCCATTCGGATTATAATAAGGAAATCTACAAGGAAAACAGCACGGAAAGCAACGTGAAAAGTAGTGCGGAAAGTATGAAAAATACGACTGCAAAAAATACAAATGAAAATTCAGTCAAAAATGTGATTCAAAGTGTTGATAATGAGTGCTATGGAAAGAATTTGCAAGCAAGCTTTAAGCAAAGCTTTATAAGAGAAGAAAAGAATAGAGGAGAGAAGAAAAACAACAATAACAAAGAAAAAGAAATAATTGCTGTTGCTGCTGTTGATAAACTTCCCCGATTTTCCGAATTGTCCGAAACGATACCCCGATGGGAACAATGCATCAATGAAGCTTTCATTACTCAGAGTTGGCTGGAGGCTGTGGGGATGATGTCAGGTTTGAAAGAACTCTTTTTGAACAATCTTTCTTTTATTCGTGATCTGTTCAAGAAACATGTCGTGGCACAAGGAAACACAGGAGGAATCACTTCCGTGTCCGAAGCCGAAGCTTATTTCGCCAACTACATCCGCCGAGAAAGGCCCACCCGTCTTTTTCTGGAAGAAAAGCTGAAAGAAAGAAGCCGGATGCAGAATGAATCGACTTCGCTCTCGCCCTACGAAACGTACAATCCGCTGACCGGCGAACGTTCGTATTGCGGAGTTCCTCTTCCTGCCGATGCACCCCCGCGCCCCAACGGACGTGCCACCTGGGATAACCTGAAACAGAGCTGGATATGACGCGCGAAGAACATGCAGATTATGTGCGGTGGCTGAAAAGCCTGCCGCGCAGAAAGGACCATTTCCGTATGCCTTGTCCCGAATGTTCCGCAACGCGAAGCAATCCCAAAGATCCTTCGTTCAGTGTGCATATCACCCGTGAAGGGGGATGGGCGAAATGCTTTCATTGTGATTTCGCCATAGCGTGGAACGAGGACGAGATGTGGAAAAGAGAACAGAAACAACAAGACCGGGAACGGCAGAAACAGCAGAAGGATGCATCGCAGCACCATAACACGTCGCAACGCAAGCCTCACATCCCCCTGCAACCGCCTGTACATTACGTATGCCCGGTAATCAATAAAAACAAACAAATTATGAATGGAAAAATGATGGAATACATGGTCGGCAGACGAGGTATTCCGATGGACGTCCTGACAAGGATGAAGATAGAGGAACGCTTGGAATTCCTGCCGCAGACCGGCAAGGAAGAAGCCTGCATCTGCTTCCCTTACCTGGAGGATGGAGTAATGAAAAACATGAAATTCCGGGATGCCGCAAAGCATTTCAAGATGGTGAAAGGAGCCGAGTTGATTCCTTGGAACATAGACGCCATAAAAGGGAAGGAAAAGTGCTACATCACCGAAGGCGAGATAGATGCCCTCAGCCTGATAGCCGCAGGACTGGAAGAGGTGGGGTCCGTACCCAACGGAGCCGGAGGCGCGAACCTTCAGTGGCTGGACCGCTTCGTGGAGTCGCACTTCGATGACAAGACGGAAATTATCCTGGCCATGGATACCGACAAGCGCGGAGTGGAGTTGCGCGACGAACTGGTGCGCCGCCTGGGCGTGGACCGCTGCAAGGTGGTGGCCTGGGGGGAAGGCTGCAAGGATGCCAACGAGTATCTGTTGAAGTATGATCTTCCGAGGCTCCGCCAGCAGGTGGAGCAGGCGGCGGAAATCCCGTTGGAAGGAGTCTTCTGCCCCATGGACGAATGGGATACGCTGATGGATATTTATTACAACGGAATGCCGGAGGGAGCCGATACGGGACTGGAGAATCTGGACCGGCTGATCAAGTTCGAGCGTGGTTTTGTGCTCACGGTCACAGGCGTTCCCGGCAGCGGAAAAAGCGAGTTTGTGGACGAAATTGCCATGCGCCTGCTCCTGCGCCACGATTGGAAGGTGGGCTATTTCAGCCCGGAGAATACCCCGCTGGCCTATCACTACCGCAAGCTGATACGCCGCGTGGTGGGCAAGCGTTTCGAACACAAGGGGATGCCGTTGCCGGAAGCCGGACAGGCCATCCGTTACCTGGCACAGAGTGTCTTCTCCATTATGCCGAAAGAGGACTTCTCGGTAGAGAGCGTGCTTCGCATTGCCGCCCAACTGGTGAGCCGGAAAGGAGTGAAGGTGCTGGTGGTGGACCCCTTCAACCGCTTCGAGCATCAGATTCCCGACTGGGAAACGGAAACGCAGTACATCAGCCGCATCTTCGACGAGTTCTCCAATTTTGCCGTGAAGCACAAGGTGTTGCTCATTTTGGTGGCGCACCCCACCAAGTTGCGCCGCGAACCGGGAAGCAAACGCTGGCCTGTGCCCACGCTGTATGATATCAACGGCTCGGCGGCCTTTTTCAACAAGACGGATTATGGAATGGTGGTAGACCGTAACGATGAACTGGGGCAGGTGCTGGTGCGTGTGGCCAAGGTACGTTTCGACCATCTGGGCGGACCGGGAGATGCTTTTTTCGCCTTCAGCACTTACAACGGACGTTACACGCCTACCGAGGAGAGGACCTTGGATCATAATCCGCCCGAACCGAAGTGGGAGCATACCAATTTCCTGACAGAGAAGCTGAAGCCCGAACAGCAGGGCCTGGGGTTTAATGAGGGGGAATGAAGTAGTTGAATGTTGCTGTTCCTGAATAACTTGGGGATAGGAGAAGGGAGATGTCAAAACAAAAAGGACAGCCCCGAAAAGTTACAGATAGTAATTATAACACGTAAAAGGATCGTATCAAGCTCTGTATGGAGTAATGATACGACCCTTTCTTTAGTCTTTTAGGATGCTCAAATTTCAGATTGTAAGTTCATGTTTTCAAAATCTGAGTTTTGACACTCGCCTTTTAGGCTTTTAGTTACAGTCTGTAACTTCTCGGAGTAGTTATTTTATTTTGACATACCCCCTTTAAAAGTTGCTTACAAGTAGATCATGTTGCCGGCAGGCTTTACTGATTACTGGTCATTCCTCAGTGATCACTGGTCATTCCTCATTAACCGCTAGCCATTAAAATCCTCTCCACCGTTCCCGTTTTATCTCCTCGCACTGCCGTCGCTGCCATGCGGGCATTATTTTCTCCAGCTCTTTCAGTTTCCATCCCTTCATAAAGCGTATCTCGTCCTTTTCCTGCTCCGTGCACAGGCTGATGCGCAGCAGTTCGGGGTAGAGCACCTGTATATGGAAAATCTTGGCTCTCCACAGCAGCATGGACATCTGCCAGGGGGTGAGGGCTTGGATGCGGTTCAGGGTGAGCAGCATTTCCAGATAATGACGGTAGAAGGCTTTGTCCACGGTCATGAGTTGGTTTATCAGATAGTTCATTTTTATTATTGTTAAATGAAAAGATTAGTTGAATGAAGGGTCAGGAAATCAAAGCGGAGGAAAGGGACGCTATCTTTGGAGAAAGCCACCTTGGATACGTTATCTTTGGAGAAACCTCTTTGAAAACGAACGGCTCTCATTGGAAACCCTATCTTTGAAGAAGCCTCTTTGAAAACAAACGGTTCTCATTGGAAACCCTATCTTTGGAGAAAGCTTCCCTTAAAAGCGGTATTCCTTCACAGCATCAAAACAAGGGCACGGCTTCACGGGATTCAAGTCATGATGCCCCACTATCAACGCTTTGGGGAACAGGAGGCGCAGCTCGCGCAGCAGTGCCAGCATACTTCCCTTCTGCATCAGAGTACGCGTATCGGCAGGTGTGCAGTCCGCCGAGAGTCCTCCCTCATAGCAGATGCCGATAGAATGCCGGTTATGGTTCTTGCAATGCGCTCCCACCTTTTCCAGAGGTCGTCCGCGGTGAATCTCTCCGTCACGGGTGATATAGAAATGATATCCTATGTCCGTGAAGCCCCGGTGGCGGATGTGGTCCCGGCGGCAAGTCTCAAAATCCAGCCTCCGCCCCTCAGGGGTGGCGGAGCAGTGGATAATAATCAGGGTGATGGTTCTCATGATCATCAGATACAGGCGTTCAGGCCGAGTGCGCCGGCAACGGCGGTGGCTACGGTGATAATTACTTTCAGAATCAGTGTCCAGGTGTTTTTCTTTGTTCTTGAACTCATTGGAATTTTGTTTTAGAGGTTGATAATAAATGAATTGTAATGGAAGCCAAGGGCTGAATGTACCCCAATGAAAACGGCTTGTCACAGGGGTACATTCAGCCCTTTAGCGTCGTGCCTTTAGCGTGGTGCCTTGCTTCCGTCATACAGGGGTTCCGTCAGGCCTGTCCTCCGTTTTCCGGCTCCTTCGCCTCTCCGGTAAGATCCACACTGGTCTTTCCGGCTTTCAGCGCCTTCACCACCAGTCGGGCCGCCTTGCGCGTGGCCACCAGGTTGAACACGGCTTCCTCCTGCAAGTTCTGGAAACGTGTTCCGGCACTCCAGTTCACATTCAGCTTTCTGACGTGGATGGCAGGATTGTAGTCGGCAGCGCTTTCCGCTCCTATACTGTTGATGCTGATGGAGAAATCCCCCAAGTCGCCCAACTGTATCTTCTGTCCTCCCAGAAGCTGTTCCCTCATGCAGTCCACTGCCATGGTGAGGATGGCCACGATGTCCGCGCGCTTGTACACACAGCCGTGGCTGGCGATGTGCTCGGCAAAGCGGTTGATGTCCATCACTTCCGAATACTGTGCACTGGCATAAGCCTTCTTGGCGGCATCCGCGTCCATCGGATTGCTACGCATAACGATACTGTAATTTACCATAGTCTGTTAAAATTAAAAGTTGATAATTGAGAATTAAGAAACACTGTTGCCGGGGAATGAAGCAAGTCAGACGTCAGTCACTTTCCATTAACCGTCAGCCACTGGTCGCCGACTGCTGAAAGAACCCTATCTTTCACGTGTAAGATCCTATATCTTACAGCTGTAAGATTATAGATCTTTCGCCTTCATCGTCCCGACATTACAAAGATACGATGTGCGGATTCCGGAAAGTTGATTCCGGTGGATTGTAGTTGATAACAGTTGATTCTAGTTGATTATTGTTGGAAAAACATTCTTTCTTCTCGTCCGTTTTTCGTACTTTTATGGAAGTAAATAAAAAGTATGGAATGTATGGAGAATTTTGAGATACGCACGTATGGCCGCACCGAACTGGCCCTGTGTTATTTCCCGGATTTGAATCCGCAGGTGGCTTACCGTAAGTTGCAGTATTGGATTGACTATTATCCTCACCTCAGGGAGCAACTGGAGAAGATGGGCAGTGGCTTGAGCTGCCGTACCTATATGCCGGCTCAGGTACAGCTGATTGTGGGGGCGATAGGGGAGCCTTGAAAGGGGATTGTGATGGAGTGCGGCCAGATAAAAAGAATGGCTTCCCCGATTGCGTAATCGATATGGCAAGTGAACGACCGGCTCCTGTTGACAGTCGCATTGAAAGATTGGCAAGGTTGATATATGTGAATGAAAATGACACGAATGACGCCAATCAGAGATATAAACCCAATTTGCGCCATTCGTGTCATTTACATTCTGAATAAAGAACGGAATAGAACCTCTATTCCCGTATTTCTCCCTTATGCACCAGCATTTTCACCAGTGTCCGTTTGGAACTGTGCGTGTCCGAAACCCATAGCACAGAGTCGTTTTGCGCATAGATACGGGCAGGCTGGGAAAAAGCATATCCTTTTACAGTTTTTATTTTCTTGCTCCATTCGTCGGACTGGCGTTCGTATATGTTGATGGCGTCATTGTCGCCGGTAGCATACCAGCGGTCGCCGCACAACGCCAGTGTCTTGGGCTTGAAGCCGGGCGACAGGGAAAGGTCGTCCAGATCGATGGAAGCGTCGTTTGCCATATCATCGTTGACCAGTGCCGGATCGAGCACCCGTATTTTCTTTCCTTCATAATCCGTGAGCAGCAGATGCCCTTCCGCATCGGGCTGCATGGAATGGCTGGCAAAGCCGTTGTTGCCCGGACTGCCGTTGCCGGATGCCCGGCGGTAGCGGTTCACCTTCTGGTAATTTTCCGGGGTGGCATCCTCCTCTTTATAAATGCTGACCATTCCGTTCTTGTCGCGTGCGAAAATCAGCCCGTCCTTTACCGTCATGGCCTGTGCCTGGAATACGGGACCGCTCCATTGCCCGTTGCCTATGCAGGTGAGGTAGGACAGTTCCGGCAACCGGAATACATGGCTGCGCGCCTGGCGGTCGGCCACATACAGCCGGTTGCCCGACGGCACGATGGCTTCTATCTGACTTCCGAAACTCTTCTCCCCGCCGTCGTGCTGCCAGCTCTGCAAGGTTCCCAGCCGCTCACCTTTCTTTATACTGAACAGCAACAGGCTGCTGCCTGCCTTTCCGATGTTTGCGATGAAAAGGGTATCCCCCAGATGGGCAACGGTATAAGGGGTGAAATCCTCGGCCGTTTCCATGCCCAGGGTTTCCGCATCAATCAGTTGCGCCGCCTCATACGAGTAATACCAGTAACTGTTATAATCCCCGTTTCCTTCTCCTTCCCCGTTTCCTCCGCCGGGAGCGGAGGGGTAGCCGCAGATTTCATCCAGGGTGACTTTGCTGCATTGTGCCGTCAGGACTCCGGACAGCACAATCAGGATATAAGCGTATATTTTCATGTTGTTCTTACTATATTATATAGGTATATATTTATTTCAGCTCACTCATGGGGATGGCGTAAACGCATGTCCCGTTTTTCACGCGGTCGGTGATGAACAGCGTGTGGCGGCGGATGCAGAATTTCTCAGGTGCTTGCAGGGTGATGCCGCCGATGGTGGTATGGTCCTTCATGATCTCTCCCGTCCGGGGATTGACCTCACAGAACTTTTCTGTGCCGTTGGAACTTACAAACAGCCTTCCTTCGTAGAAATCCAAGTCGTAGGGTACATTTTTATAAGCCAGTTGCCCGGTGCGTTTGGGTGAAACTCCTTCCCGTATCCCGTCAGGGGCGAACAGGTCTATGCGTTTGGCGGGATGGGTGGAGTAGAGCAGGCCGGTCTGTTCGTCCACCGCCATGCCGTAAGTGCCGTTTGTCTCGCCCAGATGTTCGGAACGTACATAAATCCGCGGAGTCACTCCGGACTGTATAGCCTGCTCTTCTACAAAGTTGACGTAGCGTTTGTCGTGTATCATGACCAGCCCTTTGTAGAGCAGCACATCGAAGGCATGTACGGTCTGCGTGGGCCCTGTTCCCCAGCTTCCATTGCCTATGCAGGTAAGGAACTGATGGCTCTTCGCATCAAAAATCTCGGTACGGCTTCCTTCGTGGGTGACATAAATCTTGTCGTTGGCACGGGTGATACCGTTCGGGCGGCCGCCGAATTTCCCGGTAGCTTCTCCGTGCTTCCATTCCTTGATGCTTCCCAAGTGCTTCTTGCCGCCGCCGGCAAGGCCGAACACCTCTACGCTGTACTGGTTGTCCGCATCGTTCACGGCATACAGGGTATCTCCGTACACATATACATCCTTGGGGCGGAAGGTGGTTCCCGTAGCGCCGGGCAAGTCGGTATAATCCAGCTTGAACGCCACCGGCTCCCCGTCGTTTCCTCCCCGGTCGGTCTCTCCGCGCAAGGGAGACAGGCCACCGTCCAGCGCATCGAGTTCCGGGTCTTCGATAATGTGTTTCGAAGCCACGTATATATCATCAAAATAACGGTTCCTGCTCCAGCGGGTGTGCAGGAAGCGGCGGGAATAGACGGGCAGCTCCTTGTCCAGCGACAGCGCCACATATACGTTGTTGCACAGAGTGATCCACCCCGGACCCGTCTGTTCGTAGGTCATGTTTCCCGCATGGCCGTAGCCCACACAGTGGGCAAACTCGTGGAATATGGTTTCGGTGATGCTTTTGTCATCGGCATAGTGTTCCAGATAACACACTTCATGCATGCCGAAGGTGGTTCCTCCGCCCAGTCCCATCACGCCGGTGGTATAGCCGAAGGTCAGTCCGCGGTGGTTGAGCACGTTGGCCAGCAGGGCGGTCTTGTCTATTTCCGTCTTGTCATTGTTGCTGTGCAGCGGGCCGAACTCGTACAGGGCGGTCTTGAACCGTTCCGACGAGAACATATACGCCATGTTCAGCGCGATGGCCACCGCCTCACGCGTGTGCGAAGCCTTCATCTTGTACTTCCAGCTGTCCTGGGTGTCACTGTATCTGCCGAAGGCGATGTACCATTTGCAACGGATGGATTGCAGCCTTGCCCAGTACGGGTCGTCACACTCTACGGTGAAGGTCAGGTTTTCTTCCGTGAGGTAGGGGTTTGCCATGATCCGTATTTTCTTTCCGCTGCGGGTATAGGCGGTCAGGTCCTTGGTGGCGAACGGTATGTGTACCCGGAGTTGCTGGAAAGGCATGATCTTTTCCAGCGACATGAACTTGAATTCTTCCTCGTAACCGTCTATCCTGGCCCAGAAAGTCACGTTTTTCAAGGCTCTGGGACTATAGAAACGGAGTTGGAAACAGTGCTCGTCGTCCATTCCGAACTGAAGCGGCCGGCTGACGTAGAAGCTGCGCTGGCCGGAGTCGAAATAAACATCCTGGGATTCATTGTCATTCAGCAGGTAATACGTGTTGTCCGGGTTATAATCCGTTTCGGCCAGCCGGACGGGCAATTCGTTGTTTGCCACGTTTCCTTCTCCGGAAACCGGAAGTTCGTCCTCTTTGCAGCTGCCCAGCAGTAAAAGCATACCTGCTAAAATCAACAGGCTGGTGGAAAAAAGTTTTTTCATCGTCTGTCTTTATTAGAATTACATTTAAATTTGAAATAATCACTCTTTTGGAAG
>SKEI01001550.1_pt1 | contig 12559 bp, 15 predicted proteins | sample 4826701 | NCBI WGS metagenome assembly SKEI01 (sample SAMN11008813, study PRJNA524170) | human gut metagenome | biome: Human fecal sample; material: Feces; isolation source: fecal sample from pouch patient p2, p6, p7, p14 | host: Homo sapiens | place: Israel: Tel-Aviv | collected 2016-08-31 | reverse complement strand
GTGTTAAAGTGGTAAAGTGGTAAAGTGGTAAAGTGGTAACGCGTTGATGTGGTAAAGTGGCAACGTGGTGCGGTTGTAATAGGTCGATGCGGTAAAGTGATGATGTGGGGCGGTATAACATATAGTTATATTTAGTATAACTACAATGTATAATAAAATTGTAGTTTTTTGTTGCAAAGTGTAATAAAGTGTGGTATATTGATAATGTACCAAAGAGATACATAAAGAGAGGTAAGGTGGTAAATATGTTAAAAATAGTTGAAAAATTCTTAGATAGTTTATATGAAGCATCAAAATCATGTAATGAATTCGATGTTTATAAATTTCAAAAAGAATGGTACGAGAATAATGGATATGTGGTGTTAGTTGATAATGGACATCATACAGTTTTTCATAAGGCAAAAGATAATTAGTTCGACATCGAACAGGAAGGAGCGTTAATTATGACAGTTAGAGATTTATATATTTATTCGAGAGATGGACATACATTTATATTATTTAAGGAAGGCGCGACTAAATCATGTTTTAAAGGTAGTTTGGAAGATTGCCCGCCGGGATTGATTGACAAATTAGTATATCAATTTCGTGCCATTGATTTTAATACTATAGAGGTTATATTGATAGGGTAATAATGTTTCACGTGAAACATTTTAAATAAATTTGCTGACCTATCGGCACATCGGGGAGAATGGAGAGAAAAACATGTTAGAATTAACAACAATCAACACAACAGAACTCACAAACAAGAAATTAGGTACACAGTTAAACACAATCAAAAAGGCGGTAGACACTGGCAACAATCAGCAATGGAAGATTGCAGACGCAATCGCAACTATTGTTGATGATGAACTTTTCGTTGATGATTTCGAGACAGAAGGCAATCTTGCAAAAGTGCTTGGAATGTCACGCCCGAACTTAAACAAAATGAAGAAGGCTTCACATTACCACAAAGAGGTCGAAGAACTTAACGCATTTACTTTGACAAAGGTTATGGAACTACTTGTAATTCCACAGGATGAAATCGTGGACTTTTTGGACGGGTATATGATTACACCATCGAGCACTTGCAGAGAAGTCAGAGAAGCGGTGTCAGCGTGGAAGGATGATAACATTGTAGCCGATGCAAAAATCACAGATGCAGAAGATGAAGCAGACACAGAGGATGAAGTCGAACAGGAATCAAAAGCTATCGACGAAGAATCAAAACAATGCGACACACCAAGCACATATTTCACAATTTTAGAAATGGTGGACACACTGGAAGAATCAGAGTTAATTGCTTTAAAGGAATATATCGAAAAGAGGTTATAACATGACAATACAAGAATACTTGGACGAGCGCGGTGTTCCGCGCAAGTCCATAGGGTACGCATATCTTTATGATATGGTTGCCGAGTGCATTAGAAGCCCTACAATGCCATATCATTTGAATAGATTTATTGAACAGTATGCAACGAAGAACAATTTAAAGTCAGCTAACATTGAAAGAACGATGCGTTACGCAATTAAGAAGAACAATCCAAACGTATCGTTGTGCGAGTTCATTATCGAAGCTGGAATACAATTAAGAAAGAAAGAGGTTTAAAAATATGGGATTTGCAGACAAATATAATAAGTTTAACACGATTTTTGACATCGACATTAAGGATTTTGAATTTATGGACGGATACGATTTTATCGCAAAGTATGGGGATAACGTCGTAAAGATTGACGGATTGTATATCAATAAAAAAGGCAATTACAACGACCATCCAGTAGCAATTATCGAGTCCGAGAAGATTCTTTTGGATTTACCTTCACACATGACAGACACCGTTAATGAAGTTCTACAGGATTCAGAGTCTATCGACTTAATCAAAAAAGGCTTAGTCGGTTTAAAGGCGCATGAGTATGTGGACAAAACATATCATAAGCGGTGCGTAGGATATGAGTGGTGTGATTTATGATAACGCCCGAGGACAGGCGTGAGATTTCAAAAGCGAATAAGCGAATCGAACGCATGTTTAAATATACCAACGGGGACGAAGAAACGATAGACAAGTTGCGGAACGACTTGGAAATATTATACGGACATGATATTATAGGCGTTCCACAACTTAAACTATCGGAAGTCAGCGGAGAAGATAAAGACTTTTTAGCGGAGTTGGCAAAAGGATATAATGCTAGTCCATATTCAACTATTACTTCGTTTAAAGCAATGGCGATAAATGGTTTTAATGATTTTGTATTAGATAAAAAACTAAATGCAACACAGACAACAAAATTGGCAAAACTTTTTCGTTCCCCGACATGGAAAAAAGTACGAGAAGATTATCAGCACGCATCCGAAGCGGAAACGAAGTCAGTATTGGAAGCGATAAAAAAAGGCGTGTCAGTAAAAGATATTACAAGCGCGTTGGATGATTATTTGCAGAGTGCAGATAATGAAAAAAGTGCGTTAGCATTTTTAGACAGATTAACAAAGTAATCGGAAGTGAATTACATGTATAAAGCAAGGGACAAGCCTTTATCAGATATTGAGTTTACCACATACTATTACAAAAAACCTAGACGAGCCGACATTGTAAATGATGATATTATGTGTTTTGACATCGAAACATCGAGCGGATTCTTGCATAAAGATAAGTTCGACATCGAACCCTACACAGGGAAGTCACAAGAATATTATCGGGATTGTAAAAAGTTCGCGTTGTGCTATGTTTGGCAATTTTCAATAAATGAAAATGTGTTCTATGGAAGAACACTAGAGGACTTCGCAGATTTTTTACACGAGTTAGAGTTTTACGAGCCACATAAAAAAATTATTTATGTCCACAATCTAGCATTTGAGTTCGCATTTTTGATTAACGTATTAAAATTCGATTATGTGTTTGCTCGTGATAAGCGAAAACCGATATTTTGCACTGTCGGTTCGTATGAGTTTAGATGCAGTTATTTTCTAACACGAATGTCACTTGATACATGGGCGCATGAAAAGGCATTGCCGGTTAAAAAATTAGTAGGCAATCTTGATTATACGTTTTTACGAACCCCATATACTGAATTGACAGATGCCGAATTAGAATATTGCTTCCATGACGTATTAGTTATGTATTACGGATTGTTGCAGTACAGAGAAAAGTACGGACACGTTATAGACATACCATACACGCAGACAGGGGAAGTGCGACAGGAAGTCCGAAAGCGTATGAATGTCCCTAGTGAATTGAAGTATCGTCAAAGGTGTATCGCATTGATACCGCCTACACTAGAAGAATACAAACGTCAAGTTGACGTATTCGCTGGCGGATATACGCACGCATCTTATACATACTCAAATAGAGTATTACATGACGTTGATTCCTGGGATATATCGTCAAGTTATCCTACCGTTATGGCTTTGGAAAAATTTCCTATGACAAAATTCGAGAAGGTAACACCATATGAAAAGTATTTCAATTCAGATGAATGGGCGTTTATCATTACTATAAAAGTAGAAAAGTTGAAAAGCGTTAGATTCAATACATGGCTTAGTTTTTCAAAGTGCAAGGAAATAAAGGGGTATAAACTGGATAACGGACGAGTTATTTCGGCTGATTATTGTTGTATATCAATAACGAATATTGACTATGAGATATTTAATCAATGTTATAAATATTCTAATTTAGATATTGTTGATTTTAGGGTGTCGAAAGTTGGTTATTTGTCAGATACATTTGTAAAGTATGTGTTAGAACTATACAATAATAAAACTCAATATAAAGGATTGGACGAGTTTACCGCTACTTATAGTCAATCAAAGCAATATATAAATAGTATGTATGGAATGATGGTTACTCGTACTTTAACGGATGATGTAATGTTTGATGCTGATAGTTCGGAATGGGATAAAGAATTGCTAAATAATGCAACTTATTTAGATAAGGTATCACATGAACGAAAAAAGCTATCTAAAGTGTTTAGTGCGTTCCAGTTTGGTGCATGGGTAACTGCATACGCAAGACGTAATTTATGGTTGGGTATATTGGCTATAGATAAATATGTTGTATATTGTGACACCGACTCGATAAAATGCGTTCCGAATAGTTCCAATTTTTTCGATGAGTACAACAGGAATATTGAACGTCGTGCAGATGAACGCGCAGACATTCTTAATGTTTCACGTGAAACCTTCGCACCAAAAGACAGGTTTGGCATTGAACATCGTTTAGGAATATTCGATTATGAAGGTACTTATTACGATTTTAAAACACTTGGCGCGAAAAAATATATTTGTGGTGGATTGTATAACAAATTCACACATGAAGAAAAGCAACCGCGCGAAGAGTTACACATGACAGTATCGGGTGTTCGTAAAGACGCGGTATCGCAGTTGAAATCTATTGATGAATTCTCGGACGGATTGGTGTTCGATGTCGAACACGCGAAAAAGTTACTAATGACATATGAAGATGATATGCAACCTATCACATGGAATAAAGGCGCGTATGATGAATTCAAGTCAACTTATAAACATGGAATAGTTGCACAACCAACAACGTATAGTATGGGTATGACGCCCGAGTATATGCAGTTAATATTGGAGAATAAACGCGGACAAACAGAGGTTTTAAAGAATGAAACAAAGGTATTATAACATTAAAAATTTATTGTCGAAAAACGCACAATATAATATTCTACTTGGTGAGCGTTCCAATGGAAAAAGTTATGCTACAAAGTATATGATGTTATGGGAAGCGTTTCACGAGTTAGATTATTTTGGTTTTCTTGAAAAAAACAAAATCGCTAAAAAACGCTATCAATTCGCATATATTAGACGTTGGCAAGATGAAGTTAAAGCGCGCGACGTAGAATTATACTTTGCTGATATGCCAATAGCAGACATTACAAACGGACAATATAATGGTGTAGAATGTTATCGACGCGATATTTATTTCAAGTTTACCGATGAAAATGGTGTATCAACGCGCGGTAAAAAAATCGGTTCAGCTTTTGCTTTGACAGGCGTTACGCATTATAAGTCGTTAGCGTTTCCGCTGATTGGTAATATCGTTTTTGAAGAGTTTATAACGAATCAAGGATATATAGGACATGAAGTCGATAATCTAACTGATTTAGTGTCAACGATTGCCCGTCGTGATAGCGTGCGTGTGTTTATGATAGGTAACACAATCAACCGATTATGTCCATACTTTACCGAATGGGAATTATCACACGTTAAAGAACAGGCGCAAGGAACGATTGATATATATACTCATTCAACGAATCAAATTGATGAAGAAGGCCAACCTATTGAGATTGTGATTGCAGTTGAATATTGTGCGAATAGTGGCAAGAATAGTCAAATGTTCTTCGGTAAAAAAACCGAGATGATAACATCGGGAACATGGTCAACGTCGGAGTTCCCACATTTACCGCGTCCGATTAACACGTATAATATTAAGTATTCGATATACTACAAATATAATCAGTTTGCTTTTCGGATTGATTTAATATGCGACAATAAAGAGAGATTTTTGTATGTATCGGACGCGCCTTCGGAAGTACCGCAACGCATTAAACGAGTCGTAACGGATGAGTTTACCACATCAAAATACGCAACGTATTATTTGACAGAAAAGACGCGCTATGATACTATTATTATAGAATTGTTGGCGCAACGTAAAGTTTTTTTCAGTTCCAATTTAACAGGAACAGAGTTTTGGCAAGTAAAAAAAGAAAGGGGGAAGTTCTAATGCGAAGTATTGATTTATTATGCCCGTGTTCGGCATCGAACAATACAGAAGATTTAAACGAATCAAACGACAATACTTTACTTGAAGGCATCAACGCCACGCTAAAAGAAGTCGCGAACAGTATTGCGGAATCTAACACGGATGTAAAAAATGCGCTTAACAATTTAGGCAAAGAAACACAAATTGAAAATCCACAGGAAGAAAGTGAGGAATAATTATGTCAAAAGTAAGTCAGATTTATGATTTAGTTAATCAGACGGCTAAAGAATCAATGGGAGAACAGGCTATCACAGTTAAAGACGTATCATCTTTAATCGCTTTAGGAGATAGCGTTTTAGCAAGCAACACAGATACAGAAAACTTTTTGAATACGTTAGTTGACCGCATCGCGCGTACTGTATTCAGCGTAAGACAGTACGAGTCAGACAGTGAAGGAATGGTAAGACATCCATTCGAGTTCGGATGCATCGTTCAGAAAATTTACGTCGATTTACCAGAAGCAAAGAAAAATGATTCATGGGAAATCGGGAAGAGTGATTATGTCCCGAAGTTTGCACCAGTTATTAAACCGACCGCAAAGCAGAAGTTATTCAACGGTATTACGACATGGGAAGTTGATGTAACAATTCCGGACTTCATGTTCCGCACCGCGTTCACAAATGAAACATCAATGGCAACCTTCATTGACGCGATTTTTACCGCAATGGATAACATGATGACACTGGCACTTGAGAACAATGCAAACTTAACACGCGCTTCATTTATCGCACATAAACTCAAGGGAGGCAAGCCTTGCGGAGCAATCAATCTGTTAAAGGAATACAATACAATCACAAATGCACAATTAACAGTTGAAGGTGCTTTAATGAACGCGGAGTTTTTAGCGTGGGCTAGTCGGTCAATCAATTTATGGGTAAAGCGTATGTCTAAAATGTCCACGCTTTTCAATGAAGAGGGCTACAAGCGACACACACCGAAAGACAAGTTAGTTGTTAATCTTCTACAGGACTTTACAAGTGCTTGTGATACATTCCTTGGAGCGAATACCTTCCATGATGAACTCGTGAAACTTCCAATGTATGACAGTGTTGCGTATTGGCAAGGGGCTGGAGAGTCTTTCGACTTTAACGATACTTCGGCAATCAATATTAAACTGGATGAAACCGAACATGGTACTGTCTCAAAGAAGGGTATTATCGGTGTAATTTACGACTATGAAGCAATGGGAGTCACACTGAATGAACGCAGAAGCACTTCGGAGCGAAACAACCACGACGAGTATACCAACTACTACAATAAAGCGAACATCGGCTATTTCAACGACATGAGCGAAAATGGAATTGTTTTCTATCTTGAAGCAGTTTAGTTCGATGTCGAACACTAAATAATATAAGGGGCGCAAGCCCCTTATATTTAATAGAAGGGAGAATATTCTATGTTTTTAGACGATTATAGTATTTCGTTGTTCACAGACGAACATAAGGAAGAAAACGAACTCAAATTGTCCGCAAGTGTAAAATATTGGTGCAATATTTTGCTAGAAAAAACAGTGCGGATTTTTGAATGGGAAGGACTTCCATTTCCACAACGCGAGCTAGAAGTGCGAACACTAATTGACGGATATTGCGGATTCGTTAAAGACGAATTTAAAGGACTTATGGTTGCTAGTGGTGGTTTATCGGGAGTGACGCAGTATTTCGACATTTTTACGAACTTCACATATTCAGCACCAACCGCGCGCGGTGGTCGTGCCACAATAGGAAAAGATTGTATTATTGTTCAGAATACCGCTTTACGAAATTCAATTTATCCATTGGTATTTAGATACGCTTGTTTACTTGCGCATTGTGATGTGTCGTTAAAAATGGCACTTGTGAATTTAAGAATGAAGAATATCATCGTTTCGGACGATGAAAACATGGCTGATACGTTCCGCACGATGTATAAAAAATTCTACGAAGGAGACACCGACGCGCTGATAGACGACGGATTCACAGATGCGAAGAATATCGCGCCTACAATGTCGGGTTCGCTTGGTGTTATGGATTGCATTGATGCGCGAAACGAACTTTTACGAATGTTTTATACCGATATTGGTGTACGATTTACTAAGGATAAAAAAGAACGCATGATAGAGTCCGAAGTATCAAGCGACAATCAAATGTTACTTTTTAATATTAGCGATATGCTACACCAACGCGAAAAAGCAAGCGATGAAATAAATAAACTTTTTGGACTTAATACATCCGTAAAATTGTCTAAAGAGTTTAATTTACTATCAGCGGAGAGGAGTAAAGAAGATGCTAACATTGAGTAAATACATCGAAGATAACGAAGCCCCTTTTTTCAATTCTATTGATTATGCCCCATTCAATGATTCTAATTTTGTAGATATGTTAAACGAGTGGTGCAAGTTTAATCACGGTTCATTACAAATACGCCCTCTAATTGAGGACGCATTGAAAACGGATGCAGACGTTATTAGAAAACGGGTTACTAACTTAATAAACGTGCGTAAATATAAATATACTCGATTATATGATACGACTTTATTGGAATATAACCCAATTGAAAACTATTCCATGACCGAAGAAGGAACAGACACCACATCCGAACGTGGAACTAAAACCGATGCGTTAGGGGCGTATTCAGATACCACAAGCGGAACAGATACTACTACAATCACGGATTCTAAAACAGAAAAAATCGGAGCGTATGTCGATAAAAATAGTGAAACCACAACTAACGATATTGCAAAACTGACAACAAATACAAGCAATGTTGTCACTGATACCGGTTCGGAAACACACGAAAGAAAAGTAGCCCCATTTGATTCTGATACATATTCAGAACAAGAATTGAATACAGATACTTATAAAGATAGGCGCAACGTGACAGACACCGAAACAATAACATCCCCACATTCAGACACTATCACAAAGAGAGAGACTACCGAAGGCGGAGCGCGTGAGAATTCCTATACTACAAGCACAACGGATGCATTACAACATGGAATGGCACACAATATTAGTTCACGAAGCAATTCGTATACAGATGAGTCTAGTGGAACAACAACGCACAAATTCACTCGGTCGGGTAATGTCGGAGTCACTACAAGTCAACAAATGTTGGAATCTGAACGTGATATTGCAATGTTCAATTTTATTGGCATTGTTGCACATGACATTATTAAATCAATATGTATTTGCATTTATTAGTTCGACATCGAACACTAAGAAAGGAGTGAGCAAACATGACGTTAGAGTTAATGAACACTAGCGCGGATAAACGGTATTTGAGCAAGTCTACAAGTTTAGTAAAAAAAGTCACTTGCAAGATTAAAGAAGGCACTAGCATTATCAACCCGACGGTAATTATAGGAAAAATGTCAGCAAGTAGCATTAGAAAGTGCAACTATGCGCATATTAGTGATTTTGGTAGATATTACTTTATCAATGATATTATTGAAACAACCGCCAATCAGTTAGAAATATCTATGCACGTAGACGTTTTGAAAACTTATGCTTCACAAATTCGCAGTATTAGTACGCTGATTTTGCGTCAAGAGAATGTATACTCTCCATACTACGAGGACAAAGAAGCATTAGTGCGCGTAAATCGTTTTCGTGAAAAAAAGAACATCGGAACTGTAGGCGGAAGTGATACAAATTACTATTTAACAATAAATAATGGAGGTGCATAATGAATTATTGGGACGATATAAATAAAAATACTGTAGATAGCGCACATGGTGCGTGTCCTACCATGTTCATAAATACCGCTACTTCGTACACAAGTGATAAAGACGGTAAACAATATACACTGTATACTAACAATCTAATTACTATAATTCCGGAAACCAGTTCAGATATTGTTTCATTGGTTGCTATTCCTTCGGCCGCGTCTCCGATATCACCGGATGAGTCGTATGTTGCATCAATGATTATTGGAATAATTGGCACTGGGGACAAGTATACTGTATATGAACAACAATTATACCATCGTACTGAACCGGGGGAAGAAGATTATAAACAAACAAATCGTTCAGAATATACTTTTGGACATTCAATAGGATATAATGGTGTCTCATATGGAATAGAATATTCAGCACCGTTTCGGTGGTCATCGCATGCTGAATTTTTTAGAAACGGGTTTGCTTATACATATTGGGGAAACCAAGCAATAGCAATATCGACTAAATATAACGGTGTGTTCAGACATATTGCAAGCGAAGGGGTATTGTCATATACGATATATTGGTCCAGTTTGCCTATTTTCGATAAAACTATAAAAGATATGAACAAACAAGGGGAACTAATATACCATATTCTATATGATGACTGGGGAACTGAACTACAAGAGAACCCTAAAGATACTTCTACTAAATGGAATTTGTATATTGACGGTACGAAGAACCCATTGTATAAATTGACATGGGATTGTGCGAATATTAAATCGAGTGATATTTCAAAAGTTAAAGTGTTGTTTTGCGCGTCGGATGCACTGACAAACACTTATATCGTAAAAGATACCCATTATTATAACTATAACAATAAATCCGTAAAGTTAAACTATCACGACATTCACGAAGCCGTATGGGGTGATACGGGTGGACTCGTTAAAGGTACAGTCACTATTATAGTACAATTTGAATACTTTGAGACACCTACAGTAATACCAAAAGATACAAGTGCATATATGTATTGTGAATTATATCCAAGCGAAAAAAACGGACATATGTATGGGGATATCGGCTTTTGTAAAGTGGGAGAACATTCGACATGGTTCGTAAAAACTTCCAGTGGGGACGGTAGTACGTTTACCGCACACGACGGCACGACGGGAAGTGACGGTTACACGAAGGATGATGATAAAGGATACGACGATAACAAAGATAAAGACGATGAAGATAATGACACTCATGTACTATCTAGCGGAATCGGAGTATTAACATCGACTTTTCATATGACTAAGGAACGACTTGTGCAACTAGGTCAATTCTTGTGGGGTTCATCAATTTTCGATGAATTTTCATTGATTAACAATAACCCTATTGAGAATATTATATCATGTAAAGCAATTCCATATGCAATCAGTGGAACTACCCAAGAAATAACTTTAGGAAATGTAAAGACAGGTGTTAATGGAGAAAAAATTAGTCAGAATTTTAGTAAACAAACAATAGGTTCGGTTGCTATTGCTGAACATTATCATAATTTTTTGGACTACGCACCATATACAAATGTTATAATCTATCTTCCTTATATCGGATTTAAGGAATTAGACGCATCATTGGTAATGGGTAAAACATTACGAATTGAGTACACGCTAGACGTTATCACTGGCGGTTGTCTTGCACAAATATACGTCGGAAAAATTAGACTATATGAATTCACAGGAAATATTGGAGTGGATATATCAATAACCGCAAGCAATCGCGCGCAAGTTGAGAGTGCATATATAAATGCTGGTGTCGGTGTTGTCAGTAGTGCTATGAGTGGAAACGTAACAGGCGCAGTTAATTCAATAATCGGTGCGGCAACTTCACAATATCACTATAGCGGAACTGGAAACCCTAGTCCTTCTTGCGTGGCATCAACAAACAGAACTTGCTATGTGGTTATTGACCGCCCACAGTACCAACAATTAAAGGCGTTTAATCATACGCGAGGAAGAATGTGTTGTTTGTCTAAAACAATAGGAAGTTTAAAGGGCTATACTGTTTGTGACGGTAATATTGATATAAGCGGAATAAGCGCGACGGACGAAGAAAAAGACGAAATAGTCAATATTTTATCAACGGGATTTTTTGCATGATTAAAGAGGGCTTATGCCCTCTTTAATTTACCCTGTTTTGCAAGCAAAATCAAAGTAGTATTTTCGTTGTATGTACCGCTATAATCACTAATTCCATTTACATTAGCAATAGGTTTTCGCGCTGAATAAGAACCGATATATTTTGATTCGACACCGATTTTGCGGAAAATGACATCAATATTTTTATCCGTTCCGACATACTTTGAATAATATCGAGAACCACTGTCAGACAAAAATAACTCACGTTCCATTGTTCGACGTCGAACAAGACCGCGCAGTTCTTTTCCGCCACTATGCGTATATCTTAACATCGCATCGGCAATTTCGGACTTTGTTCTTCTTCCATTTACCGTCAATTTATCAATGTTACCCACATTATAGCAGAACGACACGAGTGCATCATATTCATTTTGTGAAAAGTTATAAATGTGATTATATTTATCAACTTTTTTCTCAAACGATGTTAAATCTTTTTTAAGTAATGCAATAGCGTCTTTCTTTGTGATTGTTGCATCACTAGCAACGTCTTTCCCATAATGCCCATATCCGATTGTATAATACTTTTCGGTTGGAACGCATTTACAAGCATTTTTGGAAAAACCTTCAAAACTAATAATTAGTTCAATTCCTTTTTTACTTGTTTTCATTTGTTAGCCCCCTTAATAATTCATCAATTTTATCAACCAACTTTTGAACAGTTAGAGTTTGTTCGTTTAACTTGTTAGTTAATGCGTTGACCTCTTCTTTGTGTTGCTTTTGACTTTCCCGAATGTATAATGCTAAAAAAATGCAACATGCAATCGGAAAACCGACATTTGTAATTGTTGTAGTGACCTCTTGTAACATGTAATTACCTTCTTTCTTAATTTATTGTATTATCACTATAGCACTTTAATGCAATAAAGTCAACTTGCCCCACATCATCACTTTACCGCATCGACCTATTACAACCGCACCACGTTGCCACTTTACCACATCAACGCGTTACCACTTTACCACTTTACCACTTTACCACTTTAACACTTTAC
>SKEI01001543.1_pt1 | contig 12614 bp, 7 predicted proteins | sample 4826701 | NCBI WGS metagenome assembly SKEI01 (sample SAMN11008813, study PRJNA524170) | human gut metagenome | biome: Human fecal sample; material: Feces; isolation source: fecal sample from pouch patient p2, p6, p7, p14 | host: Homo sapiens | place: Israel: Tel-Aviv | collected 2016-08-31 | reverse complement strand
GGCCGGAGGGGCCATGTATTGGGCCTCGTGGTCCATGTAGGCGAGCTCGACCATGGAGCCGCCGAAGTTGGCCGGCGGCAGGGCTTCGAGCAGGTCGCGCTTACCGTACAGGAAACCGCCGCCGGTAGGACCGTACATCTTGTGCGCGCTCCAGGCGGCGAAGTCCACATCAAGCGCGTGGAAATCGACCTTGAGGTGCGGTACGGACTGGCAAGCGTCCAAGATGAAGATCGAACCTACTTCATGCGCACGCTTGATGATCGGGGCGATGTTGGTGATGGCACCCGTGGCGTTGCCCACGTGGGTGACGGCCACGACCTTGGTACGCTCGGTGATGACTTCGTCGAGGTTGTCCGTACGCACACGGCCGTCCTCGGTCAGGTCGATCCACTTGAAGGTGGCGCCGGTACGGTAGGACAGCTCCTGGAACGGCAGCAGCACCGAATGATGTTCCGCACGCGAGACGACGATCTCATCGCCCGGCTTCAGGGCAAAACGCTTGGCGGCTTCTCCCCCACGCCCCAGCGATGCATTGCCGAATGCGGTGGCGAGCAGGTTCAGTCCGGCCGTGGCACCACCGGTGACGACGACCTCCTCTTCACCTTCGGCCGCATTCGCGCCGACCAGCTTGGCCACCTTGGCTCGGGCCTCCTCAAAGGCCATGGTGCTACGGGCGGCCAGCTCGTGCGCACCACGGTGCACGCCGGCGTTAATTGTACGGTAGAAGTTCGCCTCGGCGTCGATCACCGCATTCGGCTTCTGCGAGGTGGCCGCAGAATCCAGGTACACGAGCGGGTGCCCGTGAATCTCCTGATCCAGAATCGGGAACTGCGCCCGAATCGCCTTAAAATCAACCATTATGTTCCCCCTACTTACGTAACAATTGTACGAAACGAGTGGGAGTCTGACATGGCCTGTTCGCGACCGTAAAGACCTGGCCTAAGCGGCCCGGAGCGTGTCGAGAATAGGGCATGTCAGACTCCCACGGTCACGGACTCAGGCCAGTGCGGACTCGGAGTCGGCGCCTTCGGGCAGGTACTGGTCGTAGCCGTTCTCTTCGAGTTCGTCGGCCAGCTCAGGGCCGCCGGTCTTGACGAAGTGGCCGTCGGCGAACACGTGCACGATGTCCGGCTTGATGTACTTCAAGATACGGGTGTAGTGCGTGACCATGAGGATGCCGAACTGGTTGGCTTCCTTGGCGCGGTTCACGCCTTCGGACACGATGCGCAGGGCGTCCACGTCCAAGCCGGAGTCGGTTTCGTCAAGGATGGCGAACTTCGGTTTCAGCAGTTCGAGCTGCAGCACTTCGGCGCGCTTCTTTTCACCGCCGGAGAAGCCTTCGTTCACGGAACGGGAGGCGAACTTCGGGTCCATCTTGAGGCGCTTCATGGCTGCGGACAGGTCCTTGGCCCACTGGCGAATACCGGGAGCCTCGCCGTCGATTTCGGTCTTGGCGGTGCGCAAGAAGTTGGTCATGGACACGCCCGGTATTTCGACCGGGTACTGCATGGCCAGGAACAGGCCGGCCTTGGCGCGCTCGTCCGGAGTCATCTTGAGGATGTCCTTGCCGTCGAGGAGGGCCTCGCCGGAGTCGACCACGTACTTGGGGTGGCCGGCCAACGTGTAGGCGAGAGTGGACTTGCCGGAACCGTTGGGGCCCATGATGGCGTGGGTTTCGCCGGAGTGGACGGTCAGGGTGGCACCCTTCAGGATCGGCTTGATGCCTTCCTTGGTTTCGACGTGGACGTGCAGGTCCTTGATTTCGAGTGTTGACATTGTTGTGCTCCTAAAAATGCTGTTCTTACTTGTCTTCGAGGACCTGTGCCATGGCGTCGTTTTCACCACGGGCCAGTCGGCGGTCAATCACGGTCATCAGATGTTCGGAGATGGCGGGAATGCCGATCTCCTCGACGAGTTCGCCGAAGAAGCCGCGCACCACGAGCTTGCGGGCGTCGGTTTCGGGGATGCCGCGGGATTCGAGGTAGAACAGTTCCTCGTCGTCGAAGCGGCCCACCGAAGAGGCGTGACCGGCACCGATGATGTTGCCGTTTTCGATTTCGAGGTTCGGCTCGGAATCGGCGATGGCGCCCGGGGTCAGGACCAGGTTGCGGTTGAGCTCGTAGGAGTCGGTGCCGGGGGCGGTGGGCTGGATGAGCGCGTTGCCCACCCAAGTGGAGTGCGCGCCCTTGCCGTCAAGCGCGCCCTTGTAGACCACGCGGGACTTGCAGTCGGGGTGGTTGTGTACCACCATCGTGCGGTGTTCGATGTGCTCGCCGGGGTCCACGAAGTAGATGCCGAGCATGTTGAGGTCGCCCTGTTCGCCGCCGAAGTCCTGATCCATGCGGATGCGGACGATGTCGCCGCCCAAGGTCACGACGGAGTGGCGCAGGGATGCGCCTTCGCCGACGTGGATGCGGTGGTTGGCCACATGCTTGGCGGTTTTGGCCCATTCCTGAACGAACGTGGTGGAGACGTGCGAGTCCTTGCCGGTGGTGATTTCCACGCCTTCGGCCAGTCGTGCGGCACCGTCGTGTTCCACGACGACGTCCGCATGAGCCTTGTCGGCGGCGGCGATCACCAGATGGAAAGCGTCGAGATCCTCCCCCGCGCCGTGCACCGTGACGAGCACGGGCTGGGCGATCTCACCGGACAGTTCCAGAATGGTTGCGGTGCGGCCGGATTCCCATTCGACTGCGGAGACGCGGTCGTTGGGCTTGGACACAGTGCCGGACAGGCCCTCACCGAGCTTGATCTGGCTGAGCTTCACGCCTTCGGCCAACGGCGAGCCGTCAATCATGGAGACTTCGATCTGCGTTTCGCCGGAAGGCTTGAACACGGTGAAGAACTCGTTGATGCGCTCGATAGGCGTGTAGCGCCATTCGTCCTGCTTGCGGCTGGGCTCCGGGTAGTCGCCTGCGTTGAACGAGCGCACGGCATGGTCCACGGAGGACGGCATAGCGGCCGGAATCGCGTACGGGTCGTTGGGGTCGGCGACCGGAATCTTGATTTCCTTGACGGGTGTTGTGTTGTCGGTCATCGGAATCAGCCCACCGATCCTTCCATCTGAAGTTCCACAAGTCTGTTGAGTTCAAGCGCGTATTCCATCGGCAGCTCACGGCTGATCGGTTCGACGAAGCCGCGCACGATCATGCCTCGCGCCTCTTCCTCCGTGAGACCTCGGCTCATCAGGTAGAAGAGCTGGTCTTCGGAAATCTTGGAAACGGTGGCTTCGTGGGCCATCGAAACGTCGTCTTCGCGAACGTCGACATGCGGGTAGGTATCGGAGCGGGAGAAGTCGTCGACCAGCAGGGCATCGCACACGGTCGAGTTGGACGAACCGTACGCGCCCTTGACGATTTTGACCAGACCGCGGTAGGCGGAGCGGCCACCACCACGGGAAATGGACTTGGCGACGATGGTGGAGCTGGTGTGCGGGGCGAGGTGAATCATCTTCGCGCCCGTGTCCTGGTACTGGCCCTTGCCGGCGAAGCCGAGGGACATGGTGGATGCCTTGGCGTACGGTTCGGCGAGGATGCAGGCCGGGTACTTCATGGTGGCCTTGGAACCGATGTTGCCGTCGACCCATTCCATCGTGCCGCCCTCGCGCACGTAGGCACGCTGGGTGACGAGGTTGTAGACGTTGTTCGACCAGTTCTGCACGGTGGTGTAACGCACGCGGGCGTGCTTTTCGACGATGATCTCGACGATGGCGGCGTGCAGCGAGTCCTCGGACCAGATCGGGGCGGTGCAGCCTTCCACGTAGTGCACGTAGGAGCCTTCGTCCGCGATGATGAGCGTGCGCTCGAACTGACCCATGGCCGGGGTGTTGATGCGGAAGTACGCCTGCAACGGGATGTCCACATGCACGCCCTTCGGCACGTATACGAACGAGCCGCCGGACCATGCCGCGGTGTTGAGGGCACCGAACTTGTTGTCTTCCGGAGGCACGACGGTGCCGAAGTACTTCTTGACGAGTTCAGGGTATTCGCGCACAGCGGTGTCCGTGTCGACGAAGATGACGCCCTGCTTCTTCAGGTCCTCCTGGATGGAGTTGTAGATGACCTCCGACTCGTACTGGGCGGCCACGCCGGAGACGAGGCGGTTCTTCTCCGCCTCCGGGATGCCGAGACGGTCGTAGGTGTTGCGGATGTCGTCAGGCAGTTCGTCCCAGCTTTTCGCCTGCTTGTCGATTGGCTTGACGTAGTACTTGAAGTCGTCTGCGTTGAAGCCGGAGAGATCCACACCCCAATCGGGCATGGGCTTTTCGAGGAACGCCTTGAATCCACGCAGACGCATGTCGAGCATCCACTGCGGCTCGCCTTTGTCGGCGCTGATCGCGCGTACGACGTTCTCATCAATGCCTCGTTTTGCGGCTTCGCCGGCGGCATCAGAATCATGCCAACCATAGTTGTAGTCGCCGAACTGGCTGATGATCTCGTCATCCTTCTTGATCTTGTCCTCGTTGACGCGGGTACGATCAGCCACATACTGGCTCATCTCCACGTCAGCGGCGGCGTTTGGTGCTGTGTTTTCGGTCACCATCCTGCCTTCCTTGTATCACACTTAATCCTATGAAAACCTAGCAGAACCCAAGTGCAAACACTAGCTGCCCTGACGCATATTGGCTGTGGGCTTGATTACACGAATGCGATACAGCGATATTGGAGCCGGGCAAGCTTGTCCCATGCACACCGAACATCGCGTATGCGGCATTATGTGTCGCACCACTGCATGCCGTATTTGTTACATATCACACTGTTGCATATCACACTTGGATATGCACGCTCGTGCCCATATTGCACCAGTTGTAGAACCATTCGGCGACATCCCATCCGATACCCACGCAACCATGAGATCCGTTGGCAATGGAGGGCATTACGGCATCCGCTACATATCCGCCGGCAATACGGTGGATTGCGCAACCGGAGGAGAAGTAGTTGACGAAGCCCACGTCTTTGACATCCCATGTTTCCACCGTGCCATCGGCAAGATTCAGCGTGCCGCTCATATCTTGACTGGGCAACTTTTGCCATACGTTGAAGTCACCTGTCGGCGTACACATCATGCCAACGCATTCGCCGGTGACGTTGTCGTTGCCCTCCGCGACCACGACATTCAATGTCTTGACCACCGTGTCATTCTCATAGGCATAGAGCTTACGGTCGGACAGGTCAATCGCCACGCGATGAGTGACCTTGACTTCCTGTTTGGGATCTACCTTGCCGTCCACATTCACTGAGCCAGTTCCCGTGGCCAGCACCTGAGCCAAGCGAGCACCAACCTCCGTATCCGCGCCATCGGCAATCACAATGCCATCATGGCCTTCTGTTTCAGTGCTCAGCACCTCGCCAGCATTATTGACGACGACCTTCTTGTCTTCACGTTCCAATTTGAGATTCGGCTTGATTTGCTCGTCATAGTATTGCTGCAGCTTATCGGCATCAAAGACCACGTAGCCATTACGTACTTCATTGTCTTTCAGCTTTGACTGCTGGTTGGCGTCGATGCGCATGGCCGAACCCAGCATGGACGCATTCACGGTGGCGATGTCTTTATCCGCCACCTTGATGGCCACGGCATTGTTCACTAGGGTTTCCAGCGTGGTTTTCGCCTCATCGGCAATTGCATTGGTAATCGTCGGTTCGGTTACGTCGAGTTCCACCCGAACGGTCTGTGGCTGGACACTGCCCAATGACTCCACTGTGGAAATGGCTTGCTTCGCAATGCTGGTGGCGTTGGCTCCCTGGCCATTTTCTCCCGCAATAACGTTGAAGCCACTGTTGTTATCGTTCAATGCGACTTGCGCGTCAACAGGTTCTTGTGCATCAATGTTCAGCGCCTTATCTACCACACTGCCATCAGCGAGCTCGGGATTGATTTGCGGGGCCACATCATGCGTAATCCAGAACGCATACTGTTGCCACCATGCGTCACCGCGTTGGGCATTGATGACATCGGATGCGATTGCTTCACCATCAACTTCGATGCCGAGATCTTTCAGCGTGAACGTCGCCGACTGCCCCTGGTATTTCGCTCGTACCGCGGTGTTGTCGACCTGGTCGTTGATTAGGTCGACAATCTCCTGCTCGGTTTTGCCGGTAACTGAATTTCCCCATAGCGTTGTGCCAGGCAGCACGTGATCTTGGAAGAACCAAACACCGCCGCCACAGGCAGCCCCCAAGGCAACCAGCAGACAAGCAATCACCACCCACGGCCAGATGCGGCGCCTCCTCATCTCATCGCCCTGAATGGAATCTGATGCAGCAGCATCCACACTGTCTGCCACAGTGCCGCTGACGGCATTATTCGCACCAAACAGAGGCGCAAACTGCTGGGTCGAGTCATCAAGGTGTTCGGTCATGGTCGGTCTTTCTGCGATGGCCTACTAAGCGTTATCTGCATACTACCAACACACCATAGAAACGGTAATTTTTTACCGTCGCCTTCCAATACATCATGCTGCATGCTGCTCATACAACAAAAAAGACGTGGTGGCGAAACATCATTAGATATTTCGCCACCACGTCTTTACCGTATGTCTTGCACTACGCCGATGACGGCAGCCAGCACATCATGCCACGATATTATGCACGGCACGAAAGTGCGTCAGCGCGCCGCCTGATGGTCGAGCGCGGCCTTGACCAGGCCGGCGAACAGCGGGTGCGGCTTGGTCGGGCGAGACTTGAACTCCGGGTGAGCCTGGGTGGCCACATAGAACGGGTGCACGGCCTGCGGCAGTTCCACGAACTCGGTGAGCGCGCCGTCCGGGCGCTGGCCGGAGATGCGCAGGCCGCCTTCGCGCAGACGATCCTTGTAGGCCACGTTGACTTCGTACCGGTGGCGGTGACGCTCGGTGACATGCGTGGTGCCGTACAGTTCGGCGACCAGCGAGCCTTCCTCCAGCTCAGCCGGGTAGGAGCCAAGACGCATGGTGTGGCCCATGTCGCCCTTGCCGGCCACGATGTCCTTCTGCTCTTCCATGGTGGCGATCACCGGGTTGGCGCAATCGGGCTCGAACTCGGAAGAGTTCGCGTCTTCAATGCCCCGCACGTGGCGGGAGTATTCGATGACCATGGACTGCAGGCCCAGGCACAGGCCGAGGGCAGGCAGCTTGGTTTCACGGGCGAACTTCAGAGCGCCGATCTTGCCGTCGATGCCGCGGATGCCGAAGCCGCCGGGGATCACGATGCCGTCGACGTTGTCGAGAGCGGCGGCCGCACCTTCGGTGGTTTCGCAACGATCGGCCGCAACCCACTTGACGTTGACCTTGGCCCAGTTGGCAAAGCCGCCGGCCTTGATGGCCGCGGTGACAGACAGGTAGGCGTCCGGCAGATCGATGTACTTGCCGACGATGGCGATGTTGACCTCGTGCTTGGGGTGGTGCACACGCTCCAGCAGGTCGGCCCATTCGTCCCAATCGACGTCATGGAACGGCAGGCCGAGCTCACGCACCACATAGGCGTCGAGGCCCTCCTCGAACAGGATCTTCGGCACATCGTAGATGCTCGGCGCATCCACGCAGTTGACCACGCCTTCGGCATCGACATCGCACATCAGGGAGATCTTGTCCTTGATGGACTGATTGAGCGGGCGGTCGGAGCGCAGCACAAGGGCGTCCGGGGAAATGCCGAGCTGGCGCAGCATCATCACGGAGTGCTGGGTGGGCTTGGTCTTGAGCTCGTGGGCGGCGGAAATGTACGGCACCAGGGAAACGTGCACGAACATGCAGTTGTCCGGGCCGAGATCGCGGCGCACTTCGCGGGCGGCCTCAAGGAAGGGCTGGGACTCGATGTCGCCGACGGTACCACCGATTTCGGTGATGATCACGTCCACGTCATCGGAAGCCTGGGCGCGCATACGAGACTTGATTTCGTTGGTGATGTGCGGGATGACCTGCACGCACTGGCCGAGGTATTCGCCGGCGCGCTCCTTGCGCAGCACTTCCTGATAGATCTGACCGGTGGTGACGTTGGCCTTCTGGCTCAGGAAGACGTCGAGGAAACGCTCGTAGTGGCCGATGTCGAGATCGGTTTCGGCACCGTCTTCGGTCACGTAGACCTCACCATGCTGGAACGGGTTCATGGTGCCCGGGTCGACGTTGATGTACGGATCGAGCTTTTGCTGCAGAACATGGATACCGCGGCTGCGCAGCAAACGACCGAGCGAAGATGCGGTCAGGCCCTTGCCGAGAGAGGAGACAACGCCGCCAGTGACGAAAATATGCTTGGTGACGTGTTCTTGAGAATTACCATGTGTTCTTCTAACCATGGAATTTCACTCTATCATCCGTGTATGACCCGGCGTGTTCACCAGACGCGTCGGCCCCGACATGGCGTACTTGAACAATACGAATAGTAGGCTCGTCAAAAAGCATGCGCAAGGTCATAATCACGTCAAACGTCTTATCCGCCAGCTATTGCAGGTATTGGTCGAGACGCACTAGGCCTAACGCATATAGGACAAACGCTGTTTTCAGGTTTTTCAGCGAGGCCCATTCATCGGCGCCGTGCGCGTTGCCGGCACCTGGTGCGATGAATGGCGGGGTCTCCAGGTCGATGCCGTCGACCGCCGGCACATGGTCGGCATGGAATTCGGGACCGAAGTTGAGTGCGCGCGGGATAAAGCGGGCGTGGGTGCCGTCGCCGACAGCCACGGGTCGAGCCTCGCAACCGAGCACGTCGTTGTAGGTTGCGGTGAGCAACTGGACACGCGGGTCGTCAGCCTGCACGTAGTATGGGTCATCGTTAAGGATGTCGACAATGCGGCCGCCCGCCGCTTCGGCTTGTGCTTGAATACGCTCGATGATTTGTTCGTGTGCCTGGCCTACCGCATAACGGATGTCGAAGTGCAATACGATGGCATCTTCAGAAGTCTCACCTGATACCGCGCCTAATACCTTGTCTGCTTCAGCGAACTCATTCGCCGGTATAATCAGACCACCATTGGCGGTAGTCGGTCCGCTTTCCGCATTCTCGCAATCGATACCCAAGCCGGTGCCATATGAGTCTTTTGTCCATTGGGCAATCGCCTGCGCTGCAGTGAGGTCACGGCCTTCGAGCAGACCGGACCGGGCAAGCGCCGTAGTGAGCACCGCTATAGCGTTTACGGTACCGGACGGCTGGCAGGCATGACCGGTGACACCGGTGGCCTCAATCGTGACGCCTTGCGCTGTTGCGTTGATATGCAATCGCTCGGCGATATCTGGAGCGATGTTGCCGCTCTGGCAGAATGCTTGCCGCACGGTAGATTCGTCGACGCCGGTGAGGGTGATTGCGGCGGCCCCGGGAACCGTGTTAGTGGCGGTGCCGGCATGCCAACCGCGCAATTGCGGCCCGACCGGCAGTTCGACATCCACATCGAGCAGTCCTTTTTGGATATTGTTCACCGGGAAGGGACCATCGATGACGATGGCCTGGTACGGCGCGCCGATGTTGGCGACGAACCATTTGATGTCGTTGAGCGCGATCTCTTCGGAGCCGCCGAACAGTATACGTACGCGGTGGCGGAAACGGTGGTCGTGTTCCTTGAAGAAACGGAGTAGGAAATAGCTGGTCAGCGCGACGCCTTTATTGTCCAATGAGCCGCGACCGATAACAATATCGCCAATAACCTGCGGATCGAAGGCATCGTGCGTCCAACCGTCGTCGGCGGGGACTACGTCGAGGTGGTCGACGAAGGCGATGTCACGGTCGGTCTCCACGTTCTCCTGTGGATAAACGACTTCCATGACGTGGCCGGTGTAGTCGCGCGTAGGCAGCCCGTCTCGTCCTGCCTTGGCCAGCATATGGTCGAATACACGGCGTACTTCGGGTCCATAAGGCGCGCCCGGACGAGGATTCGGGTCCGATTCGTCGGAAACCGACGGGTAGCGCAGCAGCTCACACAGCTCATCGACGAACTGTGCGCGGTGGGCGTCAAACCAGCGTGACGCGGCATCGACGAGATCACGTTCCGTGGCGGTGAGAGTCATGGCTTCCTTTACTTGGACGCTTATGGTTTCCTCAGGTAACAGGAATCCCGGGCGCAACGTCGACTGCTACCCGGGATTGGCTGGAGGGCTTGGTTCTATTCGCTCAGCAAGTGCGCCACAGCATCGAGCGCGAGCTTGTAGCCGTAGAAACCCATGCCGGTGATGGTGCCGGTGGCCACAGGGCTGATTACGGAACGCTTGCGGAACTCGTCGCGGGCGGACGGGTTGGAAATATGGACTTCCATAAGCGGCAGGTTCTCGTCAATGACCATGTGCGCGGCGTCGGCGAGAGCATACGAATAGTGTGTGAAGGCGGCGGGGTTCATGACCACCGGGGTTTTCTCGTCGGCGGCTTGGTGCATCCAGTGCACCATTTCGGCTTCGTCGTCGGTCTGACGCACCTCGACTTCGAGGCCGAGGTCCTTGCCCCATTCGGTGCAGAGCTTGCGCAGGGTGTCGAGGTCTTGACGACCGTAGACGTCGGGCTGGCGGACGCCGAGACGTCCGAGGTTAGGGCCATTGACAACGATGACTTTGGTCATTGGGACTCCTTTTGTTTGTGCTTCTCTCCCTCCGCCCCTTCGGGGCACCTCCCTCATCAGAGGGAGGTAGAAGGTAAATCCGACTCCGGGGTACCTCCGTTAGAGGGGAGCCAAGTACTTTTTTCTGAGGGGATGGCGAACGGCACGGCCTACGGCCGTTCAATTACTGCTGGATACGACGGAATGCTTCTTCCACGGCTTCGGCGGGCGGGTTGTCGAGGTGTACGACGTGACCAATCTCGTCGAGGACCACGAAGCGCAGCTCATTGCCGCGGGCCTTCTTGTCGCGATGCATCAATGCGAGCACGTCGTCGAGCGAGCCGCCATTCCACGACGTCGGCAGACCCATCGAAGCAAGCAACGAGCGGTGATAGTCAACCAGATCCTGATCGATGTAACCGATCAGATGGGCCAGCTCGGCGGCATACACCATACCGACGGCCACCGCATTGCCATGCCTCCAGCGGAAATGCTCGAGCTTTTCGATGGCATGGCCCATCGTGTGCCCGTAGTTGAGGAATTCACGCAGACCCTTCTCCTTCAAATCGGAGGAGACGTGGTAGGCCTTGACCTTTACCGTGCGCTCAATGAGCTCGGCAACCACGTCTTCGAGCGGCGAGCCGAGGAATGTAGAGCCGTCGAAAGCGCGCAGTTCAGCTGCGTGGTCTTCGAGGATATGCAGGATTTCGGGGTCGCGGATGAAACCGGATTTGGCGACTTCGCCGAGACCCTCGATGAAGATGTCATTGGGCAGCGTAGCCAGCGTCTTGGTGTCGGCCAGCACACCGGCAGGCGTGTAGAACGAGCCGACGAGGTTCTTGCCCTGCGGGGTGTTGATGCCGGTTTTGCCACCGGTGGAGGCATCGACCATGGCCAGCAGCGAGGTCGGGCAGTTTACATAGCGCACGCCGCGCATCCACGTGGCAGCCACGAAACCGGCCAAATCGGTTGCGGCACCGCCGCCAAGCCCCACCACGGCATCGGATCGGGTGAAACCTTCGTTGCCAAGGCGTTCCCAAATGCCGTTGGCCACGGTAATGGTCTTGCCGGGTTCGGCATCCGGAATCACGATGTCGGAAACCTCATAGCCGCCCTGACGCAACAGGGCGCGGGCACGATCGGAGTGTCGCTGCACCGGCTGAGTGTGGATAAGCGCGATTTTGGCGGGTTTGGGTCCCAGCACGTCGACCAGATGGTTCATGGCACCTTCGCCAATGACCACATCATACGGCTCAATTGCCGCTCCGGTAACATGCACTGCTCGCTCAGATACCATATCAATCACTTTCTTCGCTGCGCCCTGAGGCGTAAGCCCCCGGGTATGGACATGAACGTTGGCGACCTCGCGGAATACTGGGTCACGCTGCTTGAACAGTTTTTTCCAACGGGAGTTGGCGTTGCCATTGAGCATGGGCCGGCCTCCCCCACGGTTCGCGCGTTCCATGGCTTCCGCCGGATCGGCATCAAGGTAGACCACACGACCGCCATGGTCGATGTAGGAGGCGAGGGCATGCTGGGTGGATGGCGTCATGGGAGCGCCACCGCCCAGCGAAAAGATACCGTCGAAATCCTCAAGCATATCGGCGATGAGATCGGCCTCGACCTCGCGGAATGCCGGCTCACCGTATTCCTCGAAGTAGGAGGGAATCTTCATGCCCACTTCACGTTCGATCTCCACATCGGCATCGGCGAACGGCAGACGCAACATATGCGCCACTTCCTTACCGACACGTGTTTTGCCGGCTCCCATCATGCCGATGATGACGGCGCGGGGGCGTGCGGTCATAATCTACGAATCCTCTCGACGATTGGTGAGTACAGTTGCTGATGGTTCCGCGGCAGTCGTCACGAAACCATACGCCCTTCGTTCAGCGCATGTGCTCCGGCCACGAGGCGAGATACGACTCAAGGTTGCGCCGTGTTTCGGCAACACTGTCTCCACCGAACTTATCCAGCGCGTACTTCGCCAAAGTCAGACGCACCATGGCCTCGGCCACCACGGATGCCGCAGGCACGGCGGTGCTGTCGGAACGCTGGTTGATGGCTTGTGCGGATTCGCCGGTCAGCACGTCGACCGTACGCAGGGCCTTGGGGATGGACGG
>SKEI01001539.1_pt1 | contig 12638 bp, 9 predicted proteins | sample 4826701 | NCBI WGS metagenome assembly SKEI01 (sample SAMN11008813, study PRJNA524170) | human gut metagenome | biome: Human fecal sample; material: Feces; isolation source: fecal sample from pouch patient p2, p6, p7, p14 | host: Homo sapiens | place: Israel: Tel-Aviv | collected 2016-08-31 | reverse complement strand
TTGAAGATGCGTATTTTCACCAATCCCATTTAAAGGGAAAACAGGACTACGGGCATCAGGCAGTTGCTGTTATGCTTTCCTGCAATGGCATTGTTCTGAACTATGCTTTTGTAATGTACAATAAGTCAATTTCCAAGATTGACATTGTACAAAGCATTGCAAAGGAGCTGCCTGTTCCACCGGTAATGTCCTATTTTCTTTGCGACTGCTGGTATGTTTCTGAAAAGATAATCAATACCTTTGCACAGAGAGGTTTCCATACCATCGGTGCTTTGAAAACAAACCGTTTGCTGTATCCATCGGGAATGAAAAAGAAACTTCGTGAACTGGCCGCCGAATTGTCTGTTATACATCGTGAATTTGACCTTGTGACAGTCAAAAAACGAAACTATTATGTGTACCGGTACGAGGGAAACCTCAACGGCATAGAAAATGCGGTAGTTCTTTTGAGTTATCCGGAAAAAGCATTTGGTAATCCCAAAGCATTGCGTGCTTTCATCAGTACAAACGCAGCCCTGTCTACACAGGAGATTCTTTCCTGGTATGTGTGTCGATATGGCCGATTGAAGTGTTTTTCCGCCAGTGTAAGGAGAAACTGGCACTGGACGGCTATCAGATACGCTCTGCACAGGGAATCAAAAGGTACTGGCTGCTTATGTCACTGGCACATTTCATGTGTGCAGTGGGTACTGGTAGGTTCTGCTCGTTTGAAACTGGATATCACGAAATCTGTGATACCATTCAGCTGGAAAAGTATCGTTATCTTTTTCAATGCGCAAAGGAAAGTAATGATTTTGATTCATTTATGAAATTCGCAGTGTAGTTTTGTGCAATTTTTCAAATTTGCTCATTTATAGTTTTATTTCTAAAAAAATTCGCTTATATATACTTGTCCCAAACTAATATACATTTCATACCAATAGTATATCCCATATGCCACTATACTTCCAGCATACAGTAACTGACTATATCTCCTATACACATACTTCACACACCAACACAGCAAAATAATTGCATACAAAGAAAAATACATATTAAACCTCGCATATATCCAGTATTTTGTTGCCAATAAAATAAAGACTAAGTTTACACACGACATGTTCACTACCAGATTATATTCTGGTTTTGCCAGCATTTTTTCATTCTTTTTTCCAAAATAAGCCATCATAACCGGGACAGCGTACACAAGCACTCTAAGTATATTGGCTCCCCCTCCAGAAGACATTAACATATCTCCGTAGTGACCATACTGACTCTCGCCTAAAATTTCTGCAATAATCGGGCCCGACACAGGATATGTCACAAACAAACCTACTCCTGTAATCAAAATCCACTTTGTTATTTTCCCCCACGCCTTTGCATTAATAACAAAATACAATGGTATAAAAATCAATGCTGATTTATGCATTGTAGAAAGTATTAACACCAAAACAAAATACGACTTCCATTTTTTCTTTATAACAAGTGGAAATGCTAAAAATAAAATTGCCGACACTAAATACTGGCGTATTCCATTCATTGTGACAAGATAATTTCCGGCTGTAATAAAATAAAAAACTGCCAATTCAAGACGATCTGAATATTTATAAAAAGCAATAAAAATACATCCTATTGTTATAAACGAACAGATAAATATCATGTACTGTGGCTCATTACCAAAAATTTGTTTTATAACTGTTTGAAATAAATTAAATCCCCAATCTCCTTCATAATCAACTGTTCGAAAAAAATCTTGCAAATTATTTGGAATATTATTTCTAAACGAAAACTTATATGTACCCGTATCACCTATACCTGAACGCAATCCTGCTACGAGTATTAAAATCATACACGGTATAACAGCAACAATCTTATTCGCCTTATATCTTACTAACGGGGTGTTTGTTTTATATATTTTTCCTGTTTTAAATGCAAGCCAACTCAACGCAAATGTGCTTATTAAAGTTATCCACCAAATTGTCATTTTTTCATTCCTTCTACCTTCATAAAATCTTTCGATTTCTTTTTAATGTGATATGTCAATATGATACCAAATGGTATTGCTAAAATCGTAAGCACTTTTTTCGGAGATTCTTTTAAAAAATTTCGATTTTTCGCTATAATACTACTGGATACATAATGAATACATGTCAAAAATTTTCTCTTTAAAGTTTTATCATATGTCATGTCTACCTTTCGAATAAAGGCAAACCCTTTAGGATTTCTCAAATATTGTCGATACATATTTGTACTGGAGCCATCAAGCTGATATTCGACATTACACAACACTTCATTTAAAATCAATAACTCATATTCTTGATCACATAAAAGATATTTGTATCCTAATGATACATACTTTTCTCCTTCAAATACAGGATATGAAGGATATTTTTTCATTAAGTCAGTCCGATATACCAGTTTTTTATCTCCTTGTCCACCATTTGCATAGTATCCACTGAGCGTAACAGACTTTACATCTTCCGGAAGTCTCTTTCCAATAATCTGATCATCAAAAGTTGCATCCAATCCAATAATCCCGGCATAATTTTCACTTCCATGCTCTTTCCAAAATGAAACAATTTTTTCAATTGCTTCTTCGCCCACATAATCATCAGAATCAATACATACATTTAACTCTGTATCGATTAGTTCATATGCTAGATTATGTGCTGTATGCATACCTCCGTTATCTTTATATATATATCTAATTTCAAAACCGTTATCTTTTTTTAACCACTCATCTACCAATTTTTTTGTATCATCCGTTGAACCATCATCTATAATCAACCATAAAAATTCTTTACAAGATTGACGCAATAAACTTTCATAACAAAGATGAAGGGAATACGCCCGGTTATATGCCGGTGTGAATACAGTTAATAAAACTTTTCTATTCTCCTCTTTCATTTAAATAAAACTCCTCTAACCATTCTGCATTTTTTTTGATATCAAAATTTTTCTTTCTAATTTCTTGATAAGTATCTTTTCTTTCAAAACCTTTCATACTATTTAAAATTTTTTTTGCCCATTGTTCTGCACTCTCTGACAAACCTATCACTTCTACATTATCTGTCAAAATACATTCTTGAGGAATCTTATCCGAAATAAAGCATTTTAATCCTGCTGCCTGCGCCTCAACCATAGTTACAGGTAATCCCTCAAACAGAGACGGAAATAAAAACAAATCAAATGCCTGCATAATATCATTGACATCATCACGGCTTTCAAGAAATAGAATACTTTTTTCTTGTTGCTCTCTAATTGTCTTTTCTTTTATTTGATCTTCCTGTTCCCCTGTTCCAACCATCACTAATACTGCACTATTATTCAACTTATGGATTTCACGGAAAATTTCAATTAAAAACTCGTGATTTTTTTGCTTATTAAATCTTCCAACATGTCCTACTACCCATTTATCTTGCAAGCTTAATTTTTCTTTTTCTAATTCAGACTTATCAAGCGTATATCTAAATCTTTCTGCATCAATTGCGTTGTTCTGCATAATAAAGTTATCCCTATTTTCTTTTCCGAACAACCAATCTCCTGACTCTATCCCACACACAAACATATGGGTATAATACTTTTTAATCTGCCACTTAAAATATGTTCTCATAAACATTTTCAAATCCCATCCGTGAGGTGCATTGTGGGCATGGCAGATCCTGACTGGAATTCCTCTTTTTTTTGCTTCCTTTAGTACAAAATATCCTAGCTCTGACATATGTGAATGAATAATACTGTATTCATCATGTACATCAAAAAAGTCACATATCATTTTTTGATACTTCCTAAAATTTTGTGGATATATCGGAATCATACGATATATCTTACCACCCAGTTCTCGAATCTCTTGCTCATATGCTCCCTCTTCTTGACGGTGAACCATAAAATCAAATTGTACCTTTTCCCGATCAATATTTCTGTAATAATTCATTACCATGGTCTCAGCTCCGCCACGATTCATGATAGTAAATAAATTCAAAACTCGAGTCACTTTCATTTTAATTTCCAATTACCTTTCTTATGCACATCAATAATAAGTAGACACCCAAACCACATTTATACTTGGCACATCCATAAAATATTTTCCAATGTAGCGGAAAATATTTTAATGTTAATTGTTTGTATGCTTTCCTGTACTCAGGTGAACAAATTATTTTTTTTATCTCCCGTACTTTGTTTAGTCCACTCATTTTACTCTGCATAATATTTAACCCTAATCCCACAATGCTCAACGCTATTCTATTATTCCAAGCTTGTTGAAATGTAGCATCCAAATGATTCGCTTTAATATAAACCTCCATATAAGAAAAAAGATTTTTCCATTGACTATATAACCTTTCTTTATAGTTACTGGTTAACGACTGCATATTATCTTTTCTATAATGATTAAAATATTCATTAATAAAAACTATTTTTTTCGCATATCCCAAAACATATAAATTAAACAAAGCATCTTCTGTTCCAATTTTTTTCGTGTCAATAAATTTGACATTATTTTTTATTATAATATCCTTTCTGTAAACCTTTCCCCACGCTGTAACCAATGCATCGATATTTTCTGGAATTTTTAGTTCATTACCTACTAACCCCACCATTCTTCTCTGAATCATTTGTGCTTCTTTCCCTTCAAAAACGAGAAATTCATCATTTTTATCAAATATTTTTTTAGGCAAAGCTTTTGTTTCAAATTCCCTAATATAAGACCACATAACAATATCAGCCTTATGTTCTATTACGGTTTTATATGCCACTTCACAGGCATTTACATCAATCCAATCATCGCTATCCAGAAACATGACATAATTCGCTAAAGCATTTTTTACCCCTACATTTCTAGCTTCCGACAATCCCTTATTGGTCTGTTCAATTATTTTGATACGTTTATCCATTGATTCATAATTTTTCAAAATTTCTAAACTTGCATCCGTACTTCCATCATTGATACAAACAATTTCTATATTCTCAAAGGTTTGATGAATCAAACTCTCTAAACATTTTACTAAATACTTCTCTGTATTATAAACCGGCACTATTATACTTATCTTTGGCTCTGCCATTCTCTCTCTATCTCCCTTATAGTCTTTCCTACAACCTTCTTCTTATCAAATCTCTCCTGTACCACTTCTCTGGATTCCTGTCCCATCCTTTTTCTCTCCTCATACGAAAGTCCAAGAAACTTCTCCAGCTGTCCACGAAGCGCTTCAGCATTTTTCGCCTCCGCCAGATAACCATTTCTTTCTTCTTCCACTGCCTCTAAACAGCCATGTATATTAGATGTGATTAATGGTCTCCCCATCGCTCCCGCTTCCAAAAGCGTATTTGCCATTCCTTCGTGATAAGACGGCAATACAAAGCAATGACATTTTTCAATAAATGGCTTTACATCTTTCTGGTAGCTATGATACACAATCACGCCCTTTTGAACAAGTTCTTCCAATCGTGATTTGTAATCATCTTCTAACGGACCCACAATATCAAAAAAGACATCAGAACGTTGCTGTTTGATTCTCTCTGCTGCCTCAAATAATTCATCCACCCCTTTTTCTTTCATCACACGTCCGATAAATAAAAATCGAATCTCTTCTCCAGATGGATACTCACAAAATGGATATTCCGCAAGATTCACACCCGCACCATTCAACACACATATCTGTTTTTCTTTTAATATGTGCAAATCTAAAAAGGTCTGCTTGTTTCCTATATTTTCAAAAAATACTACTTTTGCTTTTTTCAAAGCAATCTTATATAAAAATGTCACTAATTTTTTTACTGCACTTTCGCTTTGGAATGCCGTTCCAAGTCCTGTAATATTGACTGCGTATGGCACACGAAGCATACGGCACATCAAACCGCCGTAAATATTCGGTTTAATTGTATAAGTAATGACCAAATCCGGATGCAGTTTTCTAATCAACTTTTTATAAAAGAACATTAACTTCGCATCTGTCTTTGGATTGATCCCTCTGCGGTCCACCGCAGTATTAACAAACTTGCACCCCATCTTTTCTAAGCTGCGCACAAGTTCTCCGTCAGGAAGTGATATATACACTTCATTCCCCTGATTCAAAAGTTCCTGAATCAATTCTTTTCGAAATTTATATAATCCGACATCAAAATTTGCTAAAATCAAGATTCTCTTCATCTATCTCATTCTCCTTGCCGGCACTCCCACATACACACCAGCATCTGTAATATCCTTCACAACTGCAGCTCCTGCACCTACTACCACATTCCCTGCAATAGTGATATTATTTTTCACACACGCACCTACACCTATATGCGTTTTTCTCCCAATACAAACTGTTCCTGCCAGTGTTGCATTGGGAGAGATATGTACATAATCCTCTAAATCATTATCATGTTCTACAATTGCACCAGTGTTTATAATACAATGTTTTCCAATACTTGCACATGGATTAATAACTGCATTTGCCATAACCACAGTTCCTTCACCAACCTGTACATCTATACCGATCACTGCCGTTGGATGAATTAACGTTGCCCATTGTATATCATATTGCTCTGCAATTTTCTCTCGAATACTATTATTTCCGATAGCAATTACAAATTCACATTGCTCTTTGTATTTCGCAACATCTTTAATCTTTCCTAAAACAGGAAATCCACAGTTTTCTTCTACAGTCTCATTATCATCCAAAAAACCAACAACTTCATATCCTGTTTTCAGTGCTATATCTGCAATTACCTTTCCATGCCCGCTAGCGCCAATAATCACTAATTTCTTAGACATTTTCCTCTACCTTTTCTTCTGTTCCCATAAACACTTCCATTGTTGCAGCTGTCTCAGAATTAATACCATCTCGTTTTATTACATTCAATATCGTCTGAAATATAATTTTCCAGTCTCCTAAAAATGTTACATGATCCACATACTGCACATCATACTTAAATTTATCTTCCCAACTAATCGCATTTCTTCCATTCACCTGTGCCAAGCCACTTAATCCCGGGCGTACTTCATGCCTGCGTCTTTGTTCTGCATTATATCTCGGCAAATATTCTACTAATAACGGTCTTGGTCCAATAACCGCAATATCTCCAAAAAGAATATTTAACAATTCTGGAAGTTCATCCAAACTTGTACTTCTAAGTAATTTTCCAAACTTTGTGAGACGCACTTCATCCGGAAGAAGATTTCCTTCCGAATCTCTTTCATCTGTCATTGTTCGGAATTTATAAAGTGTAAATATTTTTCCATTTAATCCTGGCCGTTCCTGTTTAAAAATAACCGGACTTCCAAGTTTCACCCTAACTAAAAATGCTGTAATAAATAAAATAGGTGAAAGAACTATAAGTGCCAACAACGCACACAACATATCCTGCGGCCTTTTAATATATTTTTCATAAACCCCTTTTTTATGCATGAGTATATTTCCTTTCAAATCACTCAATTTTTTTCATCCTTTTTACTTAAAACATTTTCTTATAATTTCAATCACGACATCCTGCTCTTCTACTGTCATCTTATTGTCACTCGGCAGGCACAATCCTCTGTGAAACAGATCCATTCCAACATCCAACGGCATTCCATCTTTTCCAACTGCACCCCCGGAAATGTATGCATTCGTCTTTGCTCTTCCATCACCTTCACGAGTCACAAATCCATTCATGCGGTAAATTGGCTGCATATGCATTGGTTTCCAGATTGGACGCCCTTCTGCATTGTATTCTGCCAATGTCTCTAATATTTCTGTCGGACAGGTCTTACCCGCTTCGCTGATATATAGCGCTTCCTGCTCTCCACGAACCTGTTTACACATTGCCTCCGGATTGATCAACATGCAAGACAGCCAGAAATTCGGTTTTGATACGTTCTCGTCATATGGATTCATTTCAATCGGTAAATCTTTAAATCCTTCTTTATATCTCTCATAAATTGCTTTTTTTGCTGCGATATGCTCCTCCAGATATGGGTACTGTCCTCTGACCACACCCGCAATCACATTACTCATGCGATAATTATATCCCAGCTCTTCATGCTGATACCATGGAGCATTCTCCCTTGCCTGAGTAGACCATTTACGAACTTTATTCGCTGCTTCCAGATCATCTGTAAGCAGCATTCCTCCTGATGATCCTGTAATGATCTTATTTCCATTGAAAGAAATCACACCGTAATCGCCAAAATTTCCAGTCTGCACATCTTTATAAGTTGCTCCGAGTGACTCTGCAGCATCTTCTATTATGACTGCTCCATGTCTGTCGCAGATTTCTTTGATCTCATCGATTTTTCCAGGTGTACCGTAAAGGTGTGCCACTACAACCACTTTTACCTCGGGATACAATTCAAATGCTTTCTCTAAAGCAACTGGATCCATATTCCAGGTATCATACTCTGTATCAATAAATACTGGAACTCCACCTTCATACACCACTGGATTTACTGTCGCATCAAATGTCACATCAGAACAAAACACGCGATCTCCCGGTTTTATGCCAGCCAGCTTCATTGCCATATGAAGTGCTGCTGTGCCGGCAGACAATGCAACCGAATATTTACAACCGATTTTCTCACAGGTAAGACGCTCTGCCTCATCAATATTTTTACCAACTGTAGACATCCAGTTTGTTTCATATGCTTCTGTCATATATTTCAATTCTTCTCCATGCATTGTAGGAGATGATAACCATACTTTATTTTCAAAAGGTTTTAATTCCATTGTTTTTCCTCTTTTATCATTCAGCAATTTATTTTTATCTTATCTATGCCAACTTCTGCTGCGCTTCACTTTCTTCCCCCAGCAGTCTCTCATACACTTCACCTTTTTTCTCGCTTCCGTGTTCTCCCGCCGGGTGATAAGTCGTCACAACTTCCGCCACTTTTTCACGGATATCCTCTGCATTTGTATATGCCATATCCATCAGAGTTTGAAGCTCCTTCAAAAACGTTTCAACTTCAAAAGGAATCGGACATCCGATATGGATCAATTCATTTCTTGTTTTCTTCAGACCCTCTTCTGCCATCAGTTTTTCTTCGTAGAGCTTTTCCCCTGGTCTTAATCCGGAATACTCCACTTTGATATCAACATCCGGTTTTAATCCGGACAGCTTAATCAGGTTTCTTGCCAGAGTATCGATCTTCACCGGACTTCCCATATCCAACACAAAGATTTCCCCACCATGCGCATATGTCCCTGCCTGCAGGACAAGACTGACCGCTTCCGGAATCGTCATGAAATAACGAATAATATCCGGATGAGTCACCGTGACCGGTCCGCCTTCTTCGATCTGTTTTTTAAACAGCGGGATCACAGAACCATTGCTTCCCAGCACATTTCCAAAACGGACTGCCACAAACTCTGTCTTGATATCTGCCGGAAATTCCTGTTTTACCATTGCACCGTCTTCATCATCAGCATGCGCATACAAACTCGGAAGCTTTTCCGGTGTACCTTCTTTGATCATACGGTCAAATGACTGGACGATCATCTCACACAGCCGCTTACTTGCTCCCATAATATTTGTCGGATTGACCGCCTTATCTGTACTAATCAGTACGAATCTCTGACAGCCGTTCATCATGGCTGCGTATGCAGTCTTGTAAGTTCCGATCGCATTATTTTTAATGGATTCACATGGGCTGTCTTCCATAAGAGGCACATGCTTGTGCGCAGCCGCATGGTACACAACATCCGGTTTATATGTCTCAAACACTGCATTGATCCTTCTGGAATCTCGAATGGAGCCAACCAGGACAACCAGATCTAGTTTTGGATACTTTTTCTTCAGCTCCTGCTGAATATCATATGCATTGTTCTCATAGATGTCAAAAACAATAAGCTGCTTCGGATTATATGATGCAATCTGACGGCAGAGCCCGGAACCGATACTTCCGCCCCCTCCTGTCACCATCACTTTCTTCCCATTGATAAACTCGTGGATTTCTTCCATATTGACCTTGATCGGATCCCGTCCCAGCAGCTCCTCCACGTCGACATCCCGCAGAGCGCTCACCTTGACCTCTCCGGTCAGGAACTGATACACGCCCGGCAGGTTTTTCAGCTCACATCCCGTCTCTTTACAGATGTTCAGAATATCTCTTTTTTCCTCTGCCGTAGCACTCGGTACTGCTACAATGATCTTGTCGATCTTATAGCGTTCCACACACGATAAGATATCGTCCCGACCGCCGACGATCGGCACCCCTTCGATGTACCTTCCCCATTTATTCGGATTATCGTCAATAATACAGCAGACAATATCCTTCAGCTCTTTTGCGGTCTTGATATCCCGCAAGATGATCTGACCGGCCTTTCCGCCCCCGATCAGAAGTACCCGCTTCGCTTTTGCGATCTCTTCCGTTTTACGCCGCTTACTTCTCTCCAGTAAAACGAAACGATAGGCAAAACGTACCATCAGCGTCATACCAAACTGGATCACCGTTCCGAAAAAATAATACGAAAGCGGCATTCTGCCAAAAAAAAGCGTCATACCTGTACAATGAAACAAACTTGAAATACCTGTTGCAACTATCATACGTACTAACTCACTATAGCTTGCAAATCTCCAGATACTGTTGTACAGACGTAGACGCCAAAATACGAATAACGAAAATATGACATAAATACCAATAAATTTAAGGTATGCTCCCAAAAATTCCTTTGGGATCATAGAATATCTGCAGTCAAACCGAAACCACAGTGCCAGAAAAAATGCAATCACAATAGAAATTGCATCGTATCCGGCCAGCGCAAGGGAAACAACCTGCCAGTGCTCCACCTTCTTCTTCGTGTATCGAACCGCATTTGCTTTTGCTTGATTCAAACTCTTTCCCACAAAACTCTCCTCCTAAGTGTTACTTATTTTCAAACATTGGATAATATCCTTATCCTCTTCCATCCCCAATCCCTGATGTTTATAAAAATTTCATAAGCATCGTCTATCTATTTAAATTTACTACATTTCTCTACGTTTTTCAACATATAACGCCTTTTTATACAATAATTTCCTAATTTTGATAACAGTACACAATATGTAACAAATCCTCACCTGTTTGACATAAAAAGCGCAATAATATCTCCTCACATTCTTTCGTTTTTTATATAATTTTCTAATTCTTCCAAGGACTTCTTTTTTATTTTTTTGTATATATTTTCAAAAAAAGTGGAAGAAATCTCTTTCCTCCACTTTCCATTTAAATATTAAAGTCTTTTTCTGTCAAAATAATGCGGTCTGCATCGTCTGTATTCTTTCCAAGTACCCGTTTTACAAGTTTCTTTGCAGATACCTTCTGGGAATGCGCCATAGCCTCATCCATGATATCTTTTACTTCCGCAACTGTCACTGCATGATCTTCTCTCTGCAGTGCATCGATACGGCTGTACAATGCCAGGATTCCCATCTCGTCGATCCGGTATCCATTCTCCTGTGCATACGTCTGACCGAATGTAACCAGCTCATCATTTACAAAGATCGGCACTTCCAGTCTGCTTGTAAATTTCTTTCTGAATTCTCTATTGGAAGAAAGAACCCGATCCAGCGGCTTTCTCTGCTCTTCCAATACGATCAGCATCTCACCTGTATCCTTTTCCATCGCCTTGTTCAGCTTCGCAACCGTTCTTTCACTTAATTTTCCTGCTTTTTCAATGATCAGCGCTCCGCCGTACAGCTTGGCAATGATATCACTGATCTTCTTCTTATTCAGCGCTTCTCCGGTGATGATCGCAACTCTTCCCTGACGGATCTTTCTCTGCTTCTGGATCGCTTTGACCACATCAACCGCAAGAACCGTCTTTCCGTTGCCTTTGTTTCCGACGATCAGCAGGTTGCCTGTATTGGATGTACCTCTTCTGTTCGTACAGTTGCGGTCCTGCTCCAAAACATCCACAAGCTGTTCACTCATGCCGCGCACCGGAACAAAGTAGGAGAACAGCTTCTTCTGCTCTTCTGTCAGCCCTGCTCTTTTTGCGCCCTGTCCGGACAGGTCATAGCGGCTGTGTACCAAAAATCCTGTATCGGAAATCGATAATGCATCTGCAATCTCATCCATCGGAAGCGGTGCAGTCTTTCCTGTCGCGATCAGCTTCGCAGTCTCTTTTCTGCTCAGCGGTGTCGTAGAACTCAGAATATCCGACTCAACAGGCTCTTCATCCGGGATCTCACGATCGTCCGGTTCATCACTCAGCGTCGGCTTGAACTCTTCCTGCAGTCCTGCTGCAATCGATTCGTAATCGTCCTCATAATCCAGTTCTTCTTCAAATTCCTCTTCCAACTCCTCTGCTGCATCTTCTGTCAGAAGGTCTTCATAATCTTCTGCACTGTCAACATCCAGAGTCAGCTCTTCTGATTCCATTCTAAGCTCTTCTGTTGCTTCCTCCTTATTCTCAGGAGGTGCAACAGGAGTGCTCGTGTGTACCGGAATCTCCTCACTCTCTTCTTCCGGAATCACACCTTCGATCTCATCGATCATCCTCTGGATATCCGGGGATAAGATCGGGCTCTTTGGCTTGCGCTCGATCTGCTCTACATCCTCTTCATTCACTTCCGGAACTTCCTCCGGTTCAACACCGCCCTCTGCGGCTTCCCACTCAGCAAGAATATCATCAATATCAAGTATATCGTCAACCGGCTCGTCTATTCTCTCATCCTCTTTGATTTCTGTTTCTTCTAATTTAATAGATTCTTTTTCCATATCT
>SKEI01001536.1_pt1 | contig 12648 bp, 14 predicted proteins | sample 4826701 | NCBI WGS metagenome assembly SKEI01 (sample SAMN11008813, study PRJNA524170) | human gut metagenome | biome: Human fecal sample; material: Feces; isolation source: fecal sample from pouch patient p2, p6, p7, p14 | host: Homo sapiens | place: Israel: Tel-Aviv | collected 2016-08-31 | reverse complement strand
TTCTTTACATCTATTAGACGTGCAGAAATCAAAAATATCCCTAATAATTTATTCTTTTTCTTATAAATGGACAAGTTCGTGGTTTTGCACAAAAAAAGATGTCTACTTTCGATAGTATTCCATAATGAAAGAGATAAAACAAGTATTTGCAAAAGGATATTTTTAAAATTAGATTTGTTCATGGGTGTTATTTGTGATTACTTTCATGCTAATGTGTATTATCATATTAGCATGAAAAAATATATGATTCAGTCTGAAAGATTAGATTTGTTGTTGCATGAATGTGAGGGAATAATCCAGACATTTCAAGTTCTAAATAATGGAATTAGTAAGTCTGTGTTTTATGCATATTATAATGTACCCATAACCGTGGACACGATATATTTTGAGTTCCCTCATTTATGAACACATCTAAAATGCTGTTCCCTTATTATTGGACATTTTCTCAAATCATGGTAGCATCATGGTTTATCGGATTGTTTATAGATGTAAATATTGATTTTGGTGATCCTCAAGGATTTTGGACTCTTAGGGAGCTGCTTCCTGTTTTGGCAATGGGGATTTGTATTCTAAAAGCTATCAAAAACAATGAGAAGAAATAAATTGGAATTTAGAAAGGGGTGCACTGCCATGCTGAGAAAGTTGAATTGTTTTTTAAACATCGTTATCGGTTCATTCATAGGAGTTTTCATTGGGTTCGGAATTTATAATTTAAGACACACTGTGTCCTGAATTGAGCTGGTCACATTATCGTGTCTTGATGCGTATAAATGATGAGAAGGCAAGAACAAATGCAATGTAGACTTGGGATATAAAAAAAGCTATACTATAGAAAAAACTATACTATAGAAAAGCGTTAGAGGTGGCAACGGGAATGAAAAATAAAATTTTGGTGATAGAAGATGACCGTGCAATTTCAGAATTGCTGTGCATGAACCTGGAGGCAGCAGGGTATGAGACTGTGGCAGCGTATGATGGGGAAGAAGCCCAGAGGCTGCTCTTATGGCAGGAGGACGCGGACCTGGCAGTAGTGGATATCATGCTGCCGGGAAAAGACGGGTTTGCATTGATGGAGGATTTTAAAAAGAAGGAGCTTCCGGTGCTCTACCTGACTGCAAAGGATGATGTGGCTTCCAAGGTGAAGGGATTAAAGCTGGGTGCGGAAGATTATATGGTAAAACCTTTTGAGATGCTGGAACTTCTGGTACGCATTGAAAAGGTACTGGAGAGGACGGGACGGGCCAAGAAAGTCTTAACGGTCCGGAACATCCTGGTGGACATGCAAAGCCATCAGGTCTACAAAGACGGGCTTCCGGTAAGCCTAAAGCCAATGGAATATGACCTCTTTGTGCTGCTCCTGCAAAATAAGAACATTGCGCTTGGAAGGGAAGAACTGTTAAAACGGGTCTGGGGAGAAAACTACCTGGGAGAAAGCAGGACGGTGGATGTCCATATCGGACAGCTCAGAAAAAAGCTGGAACTTTATGATGAGATCAGGACGATCCCGAAACTTGGATACCGTCTGGAGGAATAAGGATGAAGCTGTGGAAACGAACGGTACTTCTTATGCTGGTAACGCTATTATGTGCCCTGATCCCAGTGGGAACGCTAAGTCTTTATATCACAGGAAAACGAAGCCTCAATAATGCTGCAGAGACCTACGGAAGACAGCTGGAAAATGGCAAGATACTCCTGGAACAATTTTGGGATAACAGCAAATATGAGCAGATGTCCGAGACTGGAAAGCAGGCTTATATGGGATTTCAATTTCAACGATGCTGTGGGTCCGGCATGGCGCTGATCGATAAGAAAAGTAGTACCGCTATTGAAAACCTGACAGATTATAAAGTGGTTGGGATTGAAAATCTGGGTCTGAAGAATGAAAAAGATCCATATGCCTATAAGATACAGAAACTGGGGAAGAAATACCTTCTTCTTCAAAAAGTAGCCTTATCTAAACCAGAAGGATACGAAGTCCTCTCCGTCCGGGAAGTCACAGGACTCTTCACAGAGCTGAGGCAGACCGCTGTCTGGTTTGCCGGAATCTATCTGGCAGTGTTTCTGATGGCCGGCCTTTTTATTTATATGATGATGAAAAGAACCGTGGAACAGATGGAGAAGTTACAGGAAGTGGCAGAGAAACAGGAGCTGCTCATGGGGGCACTTTCCCATGAAATGCGTACCCCGTTAACGTCCATTATCGGGTATTCGGATACCCTGCGCCATGTAAAGCTGAAAGATGAACAGAAAGACCGGGCACTGGAACATATCAACCGGGAGGGAAAGCGCCTGGAGGCTCTTTCTGGGAAGATGCTGCAGATGCTGGGGCTTTATCAGAACCATGCCATACAGATGGAAATGACCATGGCAGGTGACCTTTTAAACCATGTCATAGACATGGAAAAAGAACAGGCAGAAAAGAAAGCGGTGCACCTCAAGATGGAATGTGAAGCCTTTTCCATGAAAATGGATCCGGCCTTGATGGAAAGTCTTCTGATAAACCTGATCGACAATGCCCTAAAGGCTACGGATGCCGGTGGAAGCATTTGGGTAAAGGCTTATGAGAAAGCTGGAAAAAAGATCTTTGAGGTGTCGGATACCGGAATGGGGATCCCGGAGGAAGAACTGGGAAAGATCACAGATGCATTCTATATGGTGGACAAATCACGAAGCCGAAAAGAAGGCGGATCCGGACTTGGGCTGGCACTCTGTGTGAAGGTGGCTGAAATCCATGGCGGATGCTTGAAAATCGAAAGCAGACAGAGAGAGGGGACCACGGTAAGAGCCATCTTCTGATTTACAATTTGTTTACATCTTGATGAATACATCGGCAAAGCAATATGGTACTCTTTTCTCATAAGAAGAGGGTACCTTTTTTAATACCGAAAGGAAAGGATGGAAAAAGGATGAAGAAAATAAAAATGTTTATGGGAGCCGTTCTGTGTATGAATCTTTTGACATTATCCGGATGTGACCGTATTGTCCAGTCTGCTGTTGTGGAAGAAAAGGATCAGACAGAACAGAAAAAAGAAGAGAAAAAGGAGACAGTTCAGAAAATCGTTGCCGAACAGGTTCAGGCACCGGAAACATACCAGACAACAATCCAAGCAGATCTAAGATCAGCGGATCGGGAGGATAAAGAAACCCCGATGAATTTTACCCTGACAGCGGATGCACCGGTAAAAGTCCCGGATGTAGATGCAATCTGTTTAAAAAAAGTAAAAAGGGTGGCGATTCCTGAAGAAGAACAGAATAAAATAAAAGACACATTCGGAAAAGGACAGCCCATGCAGGAAGAGAAGAATGAGAACGAACAGGCGGGGACATATACAGTAGATGGACTGACCTATCGGTATTCTTATACACAGAGTGAGCAGGTATCGGATGTGGAGGAACTCGGATTTGGGATAGCGAAGTTTATCTTTGACGATTGTGGAGACATGACCCTGGAATCGAGTGAGAAAAAAGAAAGGGAAGAACGCTTTCAAAATTATATAAAGGCAGGAAGCGGGAAAGTATCTGAAAAGGAAGCAAAGGAGAAGGTTTCAGGTCTTGTGTCCGGAAACTGGGAGATATTTGAAAGTTCCTCAAAAGCACTTACTGAAGGAAGCACTACCTTGGAAAAAGATGATTTCATTTTTGAACGGATGATAGACGGGGTTCCGGTTAATTATGTGAGGGAAACCTCTCTGCCTGTTAATGAGCAGGCTCTTGAATGGGAAAACGAAGATGGAACACTTCATGAAGGACAGTCTGAAGGATGGGAAAATGAAGTACTGACGATGGACTTTTGCAGTGGGACACTTCAGAGTTTTCTGCACCGAAATCCCATAGAAGCATCGAATGCTTCCGATGAAAGGCTGTTCCTACTTCCTTTTGATGAGGTCAAGGATATCTTTGAAAAAACGATCACTTTGCAGGTCATGACAGAAGACAAGAATCGGCTGATCTCTGTCGATGGAGGAAGCCACTACCGTTATCCGTCCATTGATGCACAGAGTGCGGAGATAACCATAACAAAGGTACAGCTGGGTTATATGTGCATGCCAGACAGTGAAGGCAGCGATACCGAAGCAGTCCTGATCCCGGTGTGGGATTTTTATGGAACCTGGACATCCAAAGAGCCAGAGTATGAGTACGGAAATGGGGAGGATGGACCGGTCATAGGAGACGTGACGATGGATGATGCAGGTGTTCCACTCCTTACGATCGATGCACGGGATGGAAGCGTAATACAAAGGATTCAGGCTGGATGGGCGGCTTCTATGGGTTCCAAGGATATAAAATAGAGTGTGAATGAAAATGGTGATGAGAACCGTGTCCTTAATAAGAAAGAAACCATGCTGGCATCACAGAAGCAGGATGCAATGAAAGTAGCATTTAAAGACTGGATTTTTAAAGACCAGCAGAGACGAGAGAGGCTGGTAAAAGTGTACAATGAACGATTTAACAGCATCCGCCCCCGTGAATATGGATGGCAGTCATTTAACTTTCCCAGGAATGAATCCGGAAATAGAGCTTCGTCCGCATCAGAAAAATGCAGTTGCACACCAGCTTTACGGAGACAATGTACTTCTGGCACACGTAGTAGGAGCTGGGAAGATCTACGAAATGGTGGCAGCTGCAATGGAAAGTAAAAGACTGGGATTATCACAGAAGAATCTCTTTGTCGTGCCAAACCATTTGACGGAGCAGTGTAGATGCGGCTATGGACATCGGTAGCTATCAGGGATTTAACATGAGAATCCAATTCGACAGCTGGAGCAAAGAGTTTATCCTGTCTGTAAAGCATGAATCGGTAGCTAAAGTTCGGTTGGGAGCCGATGCTTTAGGGAATATCACTCGTATCAATAATCTTTTACAACCGTCTTTCTGGTATAATAAATCCCAGAAGCCTTTTCTGCCTTCGAGAGGGAATTGATCTCTGGTTGTTGTACGCAAATTTATTGCTGAACGTATTATATCATATCATGCTTGAAAGATTTAGCGGAACAAGTTGGAATTGCAAATATCAATTTATCCAAAATAAAAACAGGAAAAGTGAGTGCAATACGTTTTTCCACGTTAAATGCAATTTGTGAAGCATTAGATTGCCAACCCGGAGATATTCTGGAATATGTAAAAAATGATAATGATTTGAAATGATATTTTCTATATTTCAAATGGATTGAAAAGGACTTAGATTTGATAATTTATCATAAGTCCTTTTTTCATACGCATAAATCAATCACTCCTTTCTGGGTATGAAAAAAGCAGTCAATCGTATAGACTAACCGCTTTTCTCCCTTAAGATGATTACATATTTGCAATCGCAAGTAAACTTAAAAAAATAACAATAAAAACCGTTCCAATAGTAGCAAGAACATTTATAATTTTAACTGTGTTCTTATCTAATATTTTTTTGATAACTACGAATAAACCAATACCAATAATTCCACCTAATGTATTTCCAATTAAATCAGTAATATCACTTCTACCAATTGCTAAAATATCTTGTACAATTTCATATCTGCTTTTACATACCAGTCCACATCTGCACCCGTATAGGTTTTCCAAAAGATATAGAACCGATGTGGTCTATATAGGAATCCGATGTTATGTGAAAGACTGGCAGGAAGAACGGGGATATTATTAAAATTTAATTTTTTAACTGCTATTACTTATATTTACTTTCATGCTAATGTGTATTATCATATTAGCATGAAAGGAGAGAATATATGACTCAGTTTGAAAAATTAGATTTGTTGTTGCGTGAATGTGGAGGGACAATCCAGACATTTGAAGTTCTAAATAATGGAATTAGTAAGTCTGTGTTTTATGCATATGTGAAGGAACGAGGATTAGAACAAGCTGCTCATGGTGTGTATGTATCACCGGATACGTGGACAGATGCTATGTACATCTTACATTTACGTTGTAACCAGGCCGTGTTTTCTCATGAAACTGCATTGTTTTTCCACGATTTAACAGACAGAGAGCCTTTGAAATATACTATAACTGTGAGAACCGGGTACAATCCGAGCCGTTTGCAGGAAGATGGCTTTCAGGTATATACAATAAAAAAAGAATTACACGAGGTAGGAACTACAACTATGCAGACATCATTTGGACATGCTGTTCCAGTTTATAATATGGAGAGAACGATTTGCGATCTGCTTCGCAGCAGGAAAAATATTGAAATGCAGGTATTCCAAGATGCATTAAAGCAATATGCAAAATGTAAGGATAAAAACTTGCGGATACTTATGAAATACGCAGCTATGTTTCATGTTGAAAACATACTTAGACCATATTTGGAGGTGTTACTTTAGATGATAACAACGGCAAGACAATTAAAGGATTTAATTCGTAATATGTCAAAGAAAAAATCCGCAGATGCACAGATTTTGATGCGGAATTATATGATGGAACGTTTTTTAGAACGAATTTCTTTATCAGAGTATAAAAACCAGTTTATATTAAAAGGTGGAATGCTGGTGGCGGCAATGGTTGGTCTGGATGCCAGAGCTACTATGGATCCGGATGCTACCATAAAAGGCACTAATGTCAGTGTGGAGGATGTAGAAATGATTATATCCCAAGGGAAGGAGTTGCATCATGAATAGGATTTTGATTATAGATGATGACAAAGCACTGTGTGAATTGATTAAACGTAGCGTACAAGCAGAAAACATAGAAGCTGATTTTTGTAATACCGGAAAAGAGGGTTTACAAAAATTAAAAGAGCAGGAATACCAGCTTGTAGTGCTGGATGTGATGATGCCCGGAATGGATGGTTTTGAAACGCTGGAAGAAATTCGCAAGGAGTACAGCTTACCGATTTTGATGTTTACATCTAAAAATGACAGCATTTCTAAAGTACGGGGCTTACGAGCCGGGGCGGACGATTATCTTACAAAACCGTTTGATATGGACGAACTGATTGCCCGTATTGCGTCCCTCATTCGCCGCTACACCCGTTTTAATCATCAAGCCGGAGCTGTGCAAAAACTGGATTTTGATGGATTGCAAATTGACCTTGAAAATCGTTCTGTTACGACGGAAAATGGCACTTTTGAACTTCCACCAAAGGAATTTGATCTGCTCCTGTACTGTGCAAAGCATCAAGGAAAAATTTTGACAAAACAACAGATTTATGAGGAAGTTTGGGGCGAAGAATATTTCTATGATGACAGTAACATTATGGCGATTATCAGTCGGCTTCGTAAAAAATTAGAAGTCAATTCTTCAAGCCCAAAGTATATACAAACGGTCAAAGGGATTGGCTACCGGTTTAATAAGGAGGTGTAGTCAGTATGGAAATCATTGTATTCTTGTCCATTGTGATTGCTGTTGTAGCTGTATTGACTTCCATCGTTCTCGTTCAGCGTGTAAAAAAACAAATAGCAGAAATGGCCGATGTGCTGGTTGATGTGAAAAACGGAAATGGCAACCGGCGTATTCTATCTGCAACAAATGAACTGACAGCACCTCTTGCTTATGAAATCAACGAGATCGTTGTGGCCTATGAAAGCAGACTTTCAACTGTACGGCAGACAGAAGAAACCAACCGCCAGCTTATGACGAGCCTTTCCCATGATGTGCGAACGCCCCTTACTACTCTGATTGGGTATCTTGACGCTGCACACAAAGGACTGGTCACAGGAAAAGACCGGGATGATTATATTGAAACCGCCCGCTGGAAAGCTCATGATCTGAAAGAATATATTGATGTACTCTTTGACTGGTTCAAGTTAAATTCCAACGAGTTTGCTTTGGAGATCCAGAGCGTTGAGGCCGCAGAGTTGACAAGAAATATCCTCATTGACTGGATCCCGGTTTTTGAGAATAAACAGGTTGATTATGACATTGATATTCCTGAACAGCCTGTCCGGGTAAGATTGGATATGGATAGCTATATGAGGATCATCAATAACCTTATTCAAAATGTAATCACTCACAGCCATGCGGACAAAATTAAAATTTCCCTATCGAAGAAGGAAAACAGCATGGAGCTGCTGCTGGCGGATAATGGAGTGGGAATTGAGAAAGAAGATTTGAAACACATATTTGAACGGCTCTATAAGTGTGACAAAGGACGGTCTGACAAAGGCAGCGGTCTTGGTCTTTCTATTGTCCATCAGCTTGTAGAAAAGATGGGTGGGAGCATAACAGTTGAAAGTGTACCAGGAAAAGGAACGGAATTTACTTTGCTTTTTCCTTTGGAAATTTAAGCGGGTTCCCGTCTTTATGGCGGGAGCCTTACTTATTTTCAGAAGTCTTTTAGAAAATGGCATGGGAACCTTCTCAATCCCCAAACGGATTGAGAAGTAGCGGAATAGGATTTGCATTGCAATTCATTCCTTAATTGCAAGGTTAATGCAAGGTTGCGGCAAGGTTAATGCAAGGTTGGCATGATAGAATACCTTACAGAACAGGAGGTTTTGAATATGGATACAAATTATATCATTGAAACAAAAAATCTGACGAAGCAATACGGCTCACAAAAGAGTGTGGCTGACTTAAATATCCATGTGAAGCGTGGGAAAATTTACGGTCTGCTGGGCAGAAACGGAGCCGGAAAAACCACTACCATGAAAATACTGTTGGGCTTAACGAAGCCGACTTCCGGGGAGGTCAAAATCTGGGGAAAGTCTTTGCAAGGGAATGAAAAGAAGTTGCTCCCACGCATTGGCAGTCTAATTGAGTCCCCCGGCTTTTATCCGAATTTGACCGCAACGGAAAATCTGCGTATTTTTGCTACTCTGCGGGGAGTGCCGAACAGCCATGCAATCAAGGACGCTCTGGATTTGGTCGGGCTTCCTTACAAGGATAAAAAGCTGTTTTCGCAATACTCTCTTGGTATGAAGCAGCGGTTGGCGATTTCCCTTGCAGTCATGCACGACCCGGAACTTTTAATTTTAGATGAGCCTATCAATGGACTTGACCCTATCGGTATCGCAGAAGTACGTTCCTTTATTCGTGAGCTTTGTGACGCGCGAGGGAAAACAATTTTAATTTCAAGTCATATCCTTTCAGAAATTTCTCTATTGGCTGATGATATTGGAATTATCAACCGCGGAGCATTACTGGAAGAAGAAAGCCTTGTGGAACTGGAAGCAAAAAGCAGCAAGCATATTCGCTTTACCGTTTCCGATACCGCACAGGCGGCAAGACTTTTGGAACGTACTTTCCATGAAAACAATTTTTCTATACAGGACGACCATAATTTACGCTTACATAATCTTGATTTACCTGTCGGAAAAATTGTAAACGCTTTTGTAGAAAACGGATTGGAGGTATCAGAAGCCCATACCTGTGAAGAAAGCCTTGAAGATTACTTCAAGCGGGTGACTGGAGGCGAGGGAATTGCTTAAACTAATCAAATGCGAATTTTTGAAATTGAAACGGAAGCCATTGATATTTATTTCCCTACTGCTTTCTGTTTTCATGCCATTGGCTTATGCTTTCTTTCTGGCAGATGTAAACACTGATGTGGATGCTGTAAATGGAGTGATGTCCAGCCTATTCCAACTTAGTGCATATTTGTTTTTGATGCCACTTCTTGTGATACTGGCTTCGAATCTGTTGTTTGAGGAACTCGATAATGACACACTGAAAAACCTTGTTACCATACCGGTAAATAGAACCAAGCTAGTGCTGTCCAAAATGCTGGTTTTACTGTTGTTTGCCGTTGGCTTTATGGCAGTTGGAGGATTGGTAAACCTTGCGGTTTTGTTGTTTCAGGGTTGGGAGCCGGTTGGTTTTTTGACCTTGTTTGGCGTTGGGATTGAAGAAGGGTTGATTATGTGGGTTGGCGCACTTCCCTGCATTCTGCTCGTTATTCTTCTTAATAAAAACTATATCGTGTCTGTTGTGATTACCTTTTTCTATACGATTGCGAATTATATCCTTTCCATGAACGATATGTTTCTTACACAGCCTTTTGGTTTGAACATAGGCACCCTGTTCCCGGGACCGCTGGCCTTCCGCTGGACATTTCAATTTTATGACCAAAGCCAGACCAGTGCGGAGTTGGCAGATTTGTTGGAACGGGTCAGTTCGTATTTTCTGAATAGTGTTCAGGTATTTGGTGTGATTATTGTAGAAGCCATTGTATTTCTTGCGCTGATTGCATTTGTTTACCGGCGTCAGGAAATCTAAGGGGGTGTGACTATGTGGAACTTATTAAAATCGGAATTATTGAAACTGCGCCGGTGCCAAATCCTTTTGGTAGGGTTGGTAGCGCTTGCACTTTGTCCTTTGGTGCAATATGGAAGCCAGTTGATTATGGAGGCGGAGTACCGAAATCCAAACTATGATTTTTCTGCACTATTTGAAAATGTTGTTTGGGGAAACACTCAGATATTCCTTCCAATTTCACTGGTAATGATCGGAGGATGGCTTATAGACAGAGAATCCACTCATGATACACTGAAAAACATCATGACAATTCCTGTTTCTATGCCGAAAATGTTGGGAGCTAAGTTACTTTTAGTCGGTATGCTTGCAGTTCTGCTGGGAATATACAGCGTTGGCATTACCTTGATTACTGGTTTGACGGTTGGATTATCGGGATTGACAGCGGAAGTGTTTTTTCATGGAGGTACGCAGATCGTGTTAGCAGCTCTGACGACTTATTTGGTCTGTATGCCGCTGATTCTGATTTTTGGGCAGATCCGAGGGGCATATCTGGGCGGTTCCATTCTGGCGTTCTTCCTTGGATACAGCATGTTGTTTTTCAAAGGTGGTATCTTTGCCAGCATCTATCCTTTCTCTGCTGCGCTGATTTTAGTAGGATTTGACATGAGTGAATATGCTGGAACAACCACATCATCAAATCTTTTGTTGGCGGTTATTGGGGTTGGTATCATGGTTCTTTGGACTGTGCTGTTGTTACTGATGTCCAGTAACAAAAAAGAAATAAAATCCCGTAAACAGACAAATGCCAAGGGAAAAGAAAAGCGTGCTATACGCAGGAAAGGAAGGTGATAGCTGTGAAGAAAATAGTCTTATCATTATGCCTGATGCTATTGGGTGCTTCTGTGCTTTCAGGTTGCACAAAAGATGAAGTTCTCGATCAGTATAACAATATTGTTCAGTCTGCTGGTTCCATAGCGCTTACTGGGAATTCATCCTTACAAGGTACGAAAGAAAAAGGAATTGATGATTATACTGGAAGCTATACAGCCAATTATGAGGATTTTTCAGATACCGAGTATTGGTTCGGAGGAACTTCCATAAAAAGAGAAGCTAGTAATGAGCTGTCTATTGACTGCACTTTGGAAGTCACGGAAGGTACTGCAAAAGTATTTTGGATTTCTGGATCTGATAAAGCAGTCACTTTGATTGAAACAACCGGAATTTATAGCGATACAATTACGCTTCCCGATGGTGGAAACTATATAGGGATTGAATGTGAAGATTTCACCGGAAATATAGAAATGAACATCGAATAACATTCTGCCGGACGACGGTAAAAGAAAAAAAGCCGTCGTAAAGCATACAATGTGACACGCCCATTTGGAACGGCGGCTTTGATTTTCAGAGCCCCCCTTTCTTTGCGTTTACACAAACCTATGACGACTTGCAAGGACACGGTAGCCGATTGGAGGTTAATTTACCGTGTCCTGTTTGCTTTTTCAAAGCTCGCATGATCTACATCAGTTAAAAAAGCATTGCTCCTCCCGGGCACGTATAACATTGCATCGGCATTATCGTTCCGTGTAATTCAGTACAATAATGGCTGTTCTTGGTGCCATTATTTCGGAGATATTCCAGTTGTCTGCCGCTGCCGTTCCCCACCTCTGTTCGGTTCACCCGTTAACCACCCGTGAATCGAAATGGAGGTACATAATGAAGAAAGTCAATCTCCGGGATCTGTATCCCGATGTTTATAAAACCGATCACTTTGTAGAAGTAACAGAAGATGTGCTGGAGACGATCAGAGATTCTGAGCGTGCAGAAGCTGCCTATGATCGGAGGATGTATCGTTATAAGGCGCATTACTCTCTGGATTGTGAGAATGGCATTGAAAATGCGATCCTGATGAAGCCCCAGACGCCGGAAATGCTCCTGGAGGAAAAGCAGCTTGGAAAATATTTTTGATAAAGTTTCATTTGTTGCGCCTGTTTTTTGTCAGTGTTAATAAGAAGGTTATACCGATTTGAAGTGCGCTTATTAAGAAAACGCCAGATCCAGGGGCGTATCACCTCTGCATCTGGCGTTTTCTTATAGATTTGTACTTGCCTGTTTATCCAATATACGGGAATATTAAAGTAGCTTCACACCCTTTCGGGAAAACATTAGTAAGTTTGAAATTGCCGTTATGAGCTATGGCGACTTGTTGGACAATCAGCAATCCAAGCCCATGTCTTAAATCAAACCGTTCATCTGTGATTTCCATATAATGCGGTTTTTCTTCCAGCTCTTGCAGCTTTTCAGCAGACAGACCCGTTCCGTTATCCGTAACCGCCAAGATAAGATGGTTTTGCGATGCTGTAAGCGAAAGGCAGACTTCACAGCCCTGTGGGTTGTGTTTTATGCTGTTCTGGACAAGGTTGTTTACAGCTCGCGAAATCAATCTGGCATCACATTCCAACACAGCATTTTCGGCGTCAGGAGTGATCTTAATTCCGATGTTGTAGCTATCGGAAATTCCTGTATTCA
>SKEI01001528.1_pt1 | contig 12673 bp, 9 predicted proteins | sample 4826701 | NCBI WGS metagenome assembly SKEI01 (sample SAMN11008813, study PRJNA524170) | human gut metagenome | biome: Human fecal sample; material: Feces; isolation source: fecal sample from pouch patient p2, p6, p7, p14 | host: Homo sapiens | place: Israel: Tel-Aviv | collected 2016-08-31 | reverse complement strand
ACACCGGTACATTACGGGGTGAAATAGCCGTTATCCGGAATTCCCCGTGCCAAATGGTCGTTCTGGGGCCTGAAAACGGCGATTTCACACGGGGAATTGCCGGAATCGGCTATTTCAACCCGTAATTTGAGCACTTGTGAAGACCTCCGCACGGATTGGGGGGGCAGAGCGACCGGGGCTGCTCCGCTGCGGGCGGAGTGAGAGACCCTGGGGAGAACCGGGGGTCAAGGTAAGGTAGAGCGTTATGAGTGATTTTGTGGATAGAGTGACCGTTCATGTCAAGGGCGGCGACGGCGGCAATGGATCCGCCGGCATCAGGCGCGAGAAGTACAAGCCGTTGGCAGGCCCGAACGGCGGCAACGGCGGCAACGGTGGTTCCGTGGTGTTCGTGGCCGACACGAACGCCACCAGCCTGCTGGACTACCGGTTCATGCCGCATCGCAACGCCGGCGACGGCACGATGGGTCTGGGCGACGTCAAGGACGGCTCCAAGGGCGCCGACCTGATCCTGCCGGTGCCGCTCGGCACTGCGATCTTCGCCGCGGTCGGCGCTCAAGGCCGTCCCAAGCGTCCGGGCGAGCAGCTGGCTGATCTGCGCCATAACGGCGACAAGTTCGTCGCGGCTGCGGGCGGCGCGGGCGGTCTGGGCAACACGGCGCTGGCCAACAAGACCCGCCGCGCTCCGGGTTTCGCTCTGCTGGGCGAACCGGGCGAGGAACGTGACGTGATCCTGGAGCTCAAATCCATCGCCGATGTAGCGCTGGTGGGCTTCCCGTCGGCCGGCAAGTCGAGCCTGATCGCCGCGATGAGCGCCGCCAAGCCGAAGATCGCCGACTACCCGTTCACCACGCTGGTGCCTAACCTGGGTGTCGTCGTCGCAGGCGACCACCGCTATACCATCGCCGACGTGCCCGGCCTGATTCCCGGCGCATCGCAGGGCAAGGGGCTGGGACTGGAGTTCCTGCGCCACATCGAGCGCACGGAGATCATCGCCCACGTCATCGACTGCGCGACGCTGGAGCCTGGCCGCGACCCGGTTTCCGACTACCATGCGCTGGAGCATGAGCTCGCCGAATACGCCGACAAGCTGGAACTGCCGCTGGGCGCCATCCCGATTCCGGAACGCCCGCGCATCATCGTGCTCAACAAGGTGGATGTGCCGGAGGCCAAGGAGCTCGCCGATTTCGTGCGCCCGGACTTCGAACGTATGGGATTGAAGGTGTTCGAGATCTCCACGGCTTCTCATGAGGGGCTGAAGGAGCTGAACTTTGCGCTGGCGGCCATGGTCGCCGACATGCGGCAGGAGGTCGCCAGCCGCGAGCAGGCCGAGGAGGAGGCGCGCGTCGTCATCAATCCGTTGGAGAACCGGTCGAATCGTCGCCGTGCGGCTGCGAACGGCACTGCCGATTTCGCCGTGGCCCGCAAGGAGGGCGATGGCGGTTTCTGGTACGAGGTGACCGGCGTGAAGCCCGAACGTTGGGTGGTGCAGACCAATTTCGACAATGACGAGGCCGTCGGCTATCTGGCCGACCGACTCGCCAAGCTTGGCGTCGAGGACGAGCTGCGCCGGCTGGGAGCGAAGCCGGGTGACGAGGTGCGTATCGGCAAGGGGCAGCGTGCCGTGTCGTTTGATTGGGATCCGACCATCGCCGCCGGCGCGGAGATGCTTGACGGCGCTCAGCTGGGTGCCCGCGGCCGCGATCTGCGTCTTGAGGATCAGGAGCCGGGCGGCCGTCGCCGTACCAATGCGGAGCGTCGTCGTCAGTACCACGAGATGATGGACGCCAAGGCCGCGGTGCGCGAGGCCATGATGGCCGAACGTCAGGCCGGTCACTGGGCCGATCCGAGCGTCGACGACGACCGTCACGACGAGCAGAGCCTGTTCGGTCGCGGCGAGGACGGCGACGAGAATGACGGCGGTCTGGCCTGACACCTGACCACCCCCAGTCAGCTTCGCTGCCAGCCCCCGCCAGCGGGGGGCGAGATAGTGCGTCAGCTCTGCTGTCTGTTTTGACGGCTCGGCCCGCCAGCGGGGGCGTTAGTTGCCCCCGCCCGCGGGGGCTGGCGCGGAGCGACTGGGGATGGCTGGCACATTCGTCTGCGGTTCCACCAGCGCGGCGGCCGCAGCGTGGAACGGCGGCGTCCTATGACACCGGCGTCTGTGATGATTCAAGATATACGTGATCGGGAAGGGAGTGCGTGTTGTCCGTCACTGAATCGGATGTGCGCCGCGCCATCGCAGGCGCACGGACCATGGTCGTCAAAGTCGGTTCGAGCTCGTTGACGCAGCCGTCCGGGCATCTGGATGTCAAGAAGCTGAACTCCCTGGTGGCCGCGCTGTCCGCCGCCTCGGCGCAGGGCGCCCGCGTGGTGCTGGTGTCGTCGGGCGCCATCGCCGCGGGTTTCGGCCCGCTCGGCTTCGAGAGCCGTCCGAGTGACGTGGCGACGCAGCAGGCCGTCGCCGCGGTCGGCCAGGGGCTGCTGATGGCGCAGTATGAGGCCGCGTTCGGTCGTTTCGGCGTTCGGGTCGGCCAGATTCTGATCACTGCCGAAGACACGATCCGCGCGGTCCAGTACCGCAACGTGCAGCGCACGCTGAACCGTCTGCTGGAACTCGGCGTGGTGCCGATCGTCAACGAGAACGATTCGCTGGCGAGCAACGAGATCCGTTTCGGCGACAACGACCGGCTTTCGGCACTGGTGGCAAACCTCGTCCGGGCTGATGCGCTGGTGTTGCTCACGGATGTGGACGGCCTGTATACAGCTCCGCCGAGCACGCCGGGCGCCCGCCGCATCGGCTTTGTGCCGAATGTGATCGACACGATCGGCGACGTGCAGGTCGCCGGTTCGTCGTCCGGGGTCGGCACGGGTGGCATGGTCACCAAACTGGATGCCGCCCGCGTAGCGGCCGTGTCGGGCATTCCCGCCGTGCTGACGAGCGCGACGAACACCGGCCCGGCGCTGATGGGCGATCCGGTTGGCACGGTGTTCGCGCCGGTGAAGCACCGCGGTTCATCGCGTCGGCTGTGGATCGGCTTCGCGTCCGACCCGCGTGGAGCCTTGGTGGCGGATGCCGGTGCGGCCAAGGCGGTTCGAGGCGGGCGTGCGAGTCTGCTCGCCGCCGGCGGCGTGGAGGCTCACGGCGAATTCTCCGCCGGCGACCCGGGGTGGATTGATGACGAGGCGGGCGCGCATCTGGCTCGCGGGCTCGCGGGCTTCGACTCCGAGGAGATCCCGCAGATGCTCGGCCGCAACACCGCGCAGCTCAGGCGGTTCCTGGGCGACGAGTTCGCTCACCCCGTGGTGCACCGCGACAATCTCGTGCTGGTCTGATTCGTCGCGCAACGAGATCCGCCGTGCCGGGCGTAGTCGGGGTCTGTTGTTTTTTCGTGCTCTGGGTTTAGCATGGATGGCATGACTATGGCTGACTGGCAGACTTTTTCCGACCGTATCAACAATGTGGCACCGAGTGCGACTCTTGCCGTCGATTCTAAGGCGAAGGCGATGAAGGCCGCCGGCGTCGACGTGATTGGCTTCGGCGCGGGCGAACCCGATTTCCCGACTCCCGCGGATGTCGTGGATGCCGCCGTCAAGGCGTGCAACGACCCGCGCAACTACAAGTACACGCCCACCGCCGGCTTGCCCGAGCTGCGCGAGGCGATTGCGGCCAAGGTGCTGCGTGACTCCGGCTACGAGGTGACCGCCGATCAGGTCGTGGTGACCAACGGCGGCAAGCAGGCCGTGTACGAATCCTTCCAGGTGCTGCTCAATGACGGCGACGAGGTCATCATTCCCACGCCGTTCTGGACGAGCTATCCGGAGGCCGTCAAGCTGGCCGGCGGCAAACCGGTCGAGGTGTTCGCCGGCGCCGACCGCGGTTTCGAGCCCGACATCGCCGCCATCGAGGCCGCTCGGACCGAGCGCACGAAGGCCATCATCATCACCTCCCCGAACAACCCGACCGGTGCTGTGTGGAGTCGCGAGACGATCCGCGCGATCGGCGAGTGGGCCGTGGAGCACCACGTGTGGGTCATCTCCGACGAGATCTACGAGCACCTCAACTATGACGACGCCAAGACCGCATACGTCGGCGTCGAGGTCCCCGAATGCCGCGACCAGCTGCTGGTGCTCAACGGTGTCGCCAAGACCTACGCGATGCCCGGCTGGCGAGTTGGCTGGATGGTCGCCCCCGCGCCCGTCGCCAAGGCCGTCGCCAAGCTGCAGGGCCATTTGAGCTCCAACGTTTCCAACGTTCCGCAGCGAGCGGCGCTCGCCGCCGTCGCGGGTTCGCTCGACGAGGTGCATATGATGCGCGAGTCATTCGATGCCCGCCGCAAGGCCATTGTCGCCGCCCTGAACGATATCCCCGGCGTCCACTGCCCGACGCCCACCGGTGCGTTCTATGCGTTCCCCGATGTGACCGGCCTGCTGGGCAAGCCGCTCGGCGAGAACGGCACCGTCGTGAACACGTCTTCCGAACTCGCCGCGGCGCTGCTGGACGAGGCCCATGTCGCCGCGGTTCCGGGCGAGGCGTTCGGCGCCCCCGGATACCTGCGTTTCTCGTATGCGCTGGCCGATGACCAGCTCGCCGAGGGCATGCGTCGGTTCCGCCGCTGGGTCGGCTGAAACCGTTGCAAGAGGTCGTGCGCGGTACCTGCCGCGCACGCCGCGGCACGCCGATTACGCGCCGGTCGAGACACGCGATTGGACGAAATCGGCAATCCCCGCTAATATGGCCTATTGGCGGTTTTGCCAAGTAACGGACACGTAGTCTTGCGTGCCGGGTACAGTGGGCAAAGTTCACTTAGGGAAGTGGCGCAATTGGTAGCGCAACGGTCTCCAAAACCGTAGGTTGTGGGTTCGAGTCCCGCCTTCCCTGCCAAGTATTTGCAACCAACACACAAAAGGATGAACATGGCGAAGGCAAGCAAGGCGGAGAAAGCGGTCAAGCCGAATGTATTCATGCGCATCGGCCTGTTCATCAAGCAGATTATCGATGAGCTTCGCAAGGTGGGCACCCCCACTGCGAAGGAACTGTTCTTCTGGTCTCTTGGCGTGTTCATCTTTGTCGTGTTGCTGATGCTCCTCGTCACGGGCATGGATTTCGGTCTGGGCAAGCTCGTGCTGTGGGTGTTCGGCTGATCCATCGACCCTGAAGGTGAAAGTTACGCATGACTGATGAAGTGAATCTCGATAACCTCGACGCGCTGGCGGATCTTCCCGATTCGGCCGACACGGCCGTTGAAGCCGATCCGGTTGCGGACGCGGCGGTTGATTCCATCAATGACAATGCCGAAGAACAGCCCGTCGCGGCTGAGGATGCCGTTGAATCCGGCACCGCCGAAAACGATGCGGAAGCGTCCGGCGACGCCGACGAGCAGGAATCTGAAGAACTCGACGCGGGCGCAAAGGCCGTTGAGGAGTTCTCAAAGTCGCTGCGCACCCTGGAAGGCAAGTGGTATGTGCTCCACACCTATTCCGGTTACGAGAAGCGCGTGAAGACGAACGTCGAATCCCGTGTCGTCAGCTTTGGTCTGGAAGACAAGATCTTCCAGATCGAAGTGCCGATGGAGGAAGTCGACAAGCACACCGACAAGGGTAAGAAGGTCATCACCCGCGTCCGCGTTCCCGGCTACGTGCTCATCCGCATGTGGCCCGACGAGGATGCCCGTCGTATCGTGCGCGAGACCGAAGGCGTGACCGGCTTCGTCGGCCCGACCAAGGATCCGGCGCCGCTGTCCCGCAAGGAAGTCGTCGCCATGCTGGCGCCGATGATCGCCTCCGAAGCGCTCAAGAAGGCCGGCGATAAGCCTGCCGCGGCAAAGAAGCGCGTTGTCGAGGTGTCTTACGCCGTCGGCGATCAGGTCACCGTCATCGACGGGCCGTTCGCCACGATGGCCGCCGGCGTCTCCGATGTCGAACCCACCACGCAGAAGCTCACCGTGCTGGTTTCCATCTTCGGGCGCGACACGCCGGTGGAACTCGGCTTCCATCAGGTGGAGAAGCTTCAGTAAGTCGTCAGACGTTGTTTGCATGAACGGCGGTCGGTTTTCCGGCCGCCGTTTTGCGTTGCCGGCACCATTTGTGCCACGACATGCCACGCACGTACAATAGCTCTCATGGCATCCAAAGGAAAACCGTCACCGCGTTCCGCGGTCAAGCCGCTGTCCAATGCACAAGTGAGCAGGCTCGCCAAGGCGCACACGCTCGTCGATCCGATGCACGACCTGCCGACCGGCCCGGATCGCACGATCAACGAGGCCGAAATCGCCGCGCAGAACCCCAAGGGCACCTCACGGCTGCTCAAGGGCGTCGATGTCGTGTTCCGCGCAAGCTGCAGGACGTACGCCTGGGGGCTCGACAACATCCCTGAAACCGGCCCGTTCATCACCGCGGCCACGCATGTGACCATGTTCGACGTGTTCGTGCCGATGGCGTCGCTGTTCCACATGGGCCGTCGCCCGCGCTACATGGCGAAGGCCGAGATGGCGCACTGGCCTCTGATCGGCAAGTGGTTCCAGATTGTAGGCATGCAGCCGGTTCAGCGCCGGTCCGGCAAGGCACGAGCCATCGAGGAGACCTCGGTCGAGATTCTGACGAGCGGCCGCCCGCTGACCGGCTGGCCGGAGGGCACGGTGCCCCGCGACCCGAAGAAATGGCCGATGAGCATGAAGAACGGCGTCGGCGTGATCGCATTGGAGGCATCGCGCCGGCTCGGATACCAGGTGCCGCTGTTCTGTGCGGTGACGTGGGGTGCGGCGAGCATCAACCACTGGTGGCCGTGGCCGCGCAAGAACGTCGTCATGTGCTACGACGCGCAGCTGGATTACGCTGATCTGCTGGTCGACAGCGAGTCGTGGGGCGATGAGCCGCCCGTGGAGCTCGCCGACGAGCTGACCCGCCGGGTACGTGTGCGCATGACGCAGGTCATGGCGGAGATCCGCGGCGAGCGTGCTCCCTCCGGCTACTGGGATTACCGTACGATGCGCCGCGTTACCGACTGATTCCCGAACACGACGGACATCCGAGACGCCCGCGCAGCGCCATGCCGCGCGGGCGCGTTCATACCTGCGCGACGTGCGCATGGAGGTCTCGTATCCGGGGCTGGAGTAGGGTAGTGGGTTATGAAATGTACTGTATTGGGTGCCGGCGCATGGGGCACCACTTTTGGTCAGGTGATGGCGGACGCGGGCAATGACGTGACGATGTGGGCCATCGAGCCCGAAATCGTGGAGGGTATCCGCGACCGGCACCACAATGCCGTTCGTCTGCCGTCCGTCGCCAAGCTGCCCGACAACATGCCCGCCACGGGCGACCGGGCGCAGGCCGTCAAGGACGCCGATATCATCGTCGGCGCCATCGCCGCCCAGTTCGCGCGCGTGGCGCTCGCCGAGTTCAAGGACCTGATTCCCGATACCGCCGTCGTCGTCAGCCTGAGGAAGGGCATCGAGCGGAACACCAAGAAGCGCATGGATGAAGTGGTCCGCGAGGCCCTCGACCTGCCGGCTGAGCGTTTCGCCGCGGTTTCCGGACCGAACCTGAGCAAGGAGATCGCCGACCGTCAGCCGGCCGCCACGGTCGTCGCCTGCGAGAATCTGGACAATGCGCGCAAGGTGGCGTCCGCCTGCACGACCAGTTACTTCAAGGCGTTCATCACTTCCGACGTGATCGGACTGGAGATGTGCGGGTCGTTGAAGAACGTCGTCGCGCTCGCAGTCGGCATGGCCCGTGGAGCCGGATACGGCGAGAACACCGCCGCGATGATCGAGACGCGTGGACTGGCGGAGCTGCCCGCGCTTGGCAAGGCCGCAGGTGCCGATCCGAAGACGTTCGCCGGTCTCGCCGGCGTGGGCGATCTGACCGCCACCTGCGGCTCGCCCCTGAGCCGCAATTACACGTTCGGCGCGAATCTGGGCAAGGGCCTGAGCGTCGAGGAGGCCACGAAGGTGAGCAACGGCGTCGCCGAGGGCGTGCCGACCACCGACGCCGTGGGCGCGCTCGGCGACGAGCTCGACGTGCCGACTCCGCTCGCCTACGCGATGAGCCGCGTGCTGAACGAAGGCATATCCTGCCAGCAGATGCTCTCCGAACTACTCGGCACCGAGATCACCGAGGAGTAGGCTGCATTAACCACCCCCAGTCTCGCTGCGCTCGACAGCCCCCGCCAGCGGGGGCGTTAGCATATGCCCCGCAGCGAGACGGGGTGGTTCGCGCCATCGGCAAAGCTAATCTCACCGGTGCCCACCCTGCTGAGTTTGGCGGGTTTTGCAAGAGGCGAATTGTTACGGGGCGGTGCGCCATCGCACGTATTAGGCTATGACCCAGTATGTGCAAAACATGGCATGGGAGGAAAAACATGGCTGAAACGGCCAAGATTCGCGTTGTGGTGATGTATGGCGGCAAGGCCGACGAGCATTCGATTTCCTGCATTTCGACTGCCGGCGTGCTGCGCGCGCTTGACACCGACCGGTTCGAGCCGGTGCCGGTGGGCATCACCAAGCAGGGCCAGTGGATCGTGGACGGCGAGGACCCGCGCGGATGGGATATGGCCGACGGTCTGCCGGTCGTCGAGAAGACTCCCGGCTCGCGCGACGTCGTGCTGGACGTGGTGCTCGGGCAGGATGGCTTCTTCGCCCGCAATGACGACGGCACGCTGAGCTCGCTGGGGCACGTTGACGCGGTGCTGCCGGTTCTGCACGGCCCGTATGGCGAGGACGGCACGATTCAGGGTCTGCTGGAGATGATGGATGTGCCGTACGTCGGTTGCGGCGTGCTCGCGTCCGCCGCGTGCATGGACAAGCATTACACGAAGGTGCTGCTGGCCGCCGCCGGCATTCCGGTCGCTCCCGGCATCACCGTGGACGCGCGCGGCTTCGACGCGGCGTCGCGGTTCGCCGCTGATGCCGATGGTCTGCTCGCTCGGGTCGAGGAGGCCGGACTGGCGTACCCGCTGTTCGTCAAGCCGTCCCGCGCCGGATCGAGCTTCGGCGTGACCAAGGTGGAGCATGCCGGTGACGCCGCCGAGCTGGCCGCCGCTGTGTTCGAGGCGAGCCATCATGATTGGCGAATCCTGATCGAGCAGGGCATCGACGCGCGTGAGATCGAGTGCGCGGTGCTGTGCCCGAAGGCCGGCAGTGAGCCGCAGGCCAGCTGGCCGGGCGAGATCGTGCTCGACAAGCGCAACAGCGGCGACGACCAGTTCTACGACTTCGACAGCAAGTACATGGATTCGTCGGCGAGCCATGTGGAGGTGCCGGCGAATCTGCCTCAGGAGACTCTGCAGCAGGTGCGCGAGACCGCGGTCAAGGCGTTCAAGGCGGTGGATGGCGCCGGCCTGAGCCGCGTGGACACGTTCGTGACGCCGGACGGCGAGGTGATGGTCAATGAGATCAACACGATGCCCGGTTTCACGCCGATCTCCATGTATCCGAAGGCATGGGAGGCGACCGGCATCGGCTATACCGAGCTGATCACCAAGCTGATCGACGGCGTGCTGCGCTAGAAACCGACGGCACGGTTAGGAGAAACACTATGGGAAAACATGTTGGAGGCAAGCTGGTGCTTGCCGGAGCCGTAGCCGCGGGCGCCGCGGTCTGGGCCATCAAGCCGCGTTCGTTCAGCGACAAGCAGCGTCATTTCGCGCCGTCGGTTCCGGACGTATGGTATGCGCATCGTGGCCTGCATGACGCGGGATCGGGACTGACGCCGGAGTATGCGGCGCACAGCGGCGAGTATGTGGCGCTGGCGCGTCGCTGCGCATTGCGCGCGGGATACGGGACCGCTGACTTCAGCGGCTCTATCGCCCCGGAGAATTCGCTGGCTGCGTTCGCCGCCGCCTGTGAGGCCGGATTCGGCATCGAATTGGACGTGCAGCTCACCAAGGACGGCCGCGTGGTGGTCGTGCATGACGATAACCTGTTGCGCGTGGCCGGAGATCCGCGCAAGATCGCCGACCTGACGTATGAGGAGCTGTCGCGCATCCCGCTGTTCCCCGCGCCCGCGAAGCCGGGGGATGCCGAGGCGGCGCCCGTCGCCGACCCGGTGGCCGCCGCACAGTTCGCTCCGCAGGGCTACTACCAGCACGTGCCGCTGTTCGTCGACGTGCTGCGCGTGATCGCGGGACGTGTACCGGTGATCGTGGAGTACAAGTGCACCGACAACGCCGCGTGGGGCGAGCGGGCGGACGAGCTGATGGAGAAGGGCGACCAACTGCTGCAGGCGTATGACGGCCCGTATGTGATCGAGTCGTTCCATCCGGGCGCGGTCAACTGGTACAAGGAGCACCGTCCGGGGGTGTGCCGCGGCCAGTTGGCAGAGCCGGCGTCGCTCACCGGTACCGGGGCCAAGGAGTGGCTGGCCGGGCTGTTGGCGTTCGATTGGATCTCCCGTCCGGACTTCGTGGCGTTCGACTGGCATGGCGGCCCCTCTCCGCAGCGGCGGGCCGCACGCTGGATGGGCGCGATACCGGTGTCGTGGACGGTTCGCAGCGCGGACGAACTCGCCGAATGCGACCAGTATTTCGACCGCCACATCTTCGAGTCGTTCGTTCCGGATAGCAAATAGTCCTTTTATATATATAGTGCGTGCCCCCCCCCGTCGCGAAGCGACTGGGGGCATTAGCGTCCGTAAGTGCGCGCCGAAACGACAAGTGCGCGCACTTACGGACGCAAACAGACCCATTTGCGTCCGTAAGTGCGCAGGATCGTCGTTTCGGCGCGAACATATGAACGCAAATCACCTCCAGTGAGCATCGCATCGGCCAGTTGGCTCTTCCAGCGCTCCAATAAGTAAGGTAAGTTAACAAATAGCGGAAAACTTCCGCGAGACAGTGTTGTCGCGACGGGAAAAATCACTGTTCTTTGAGGGGATTTGCACAGGTCTTTTCATGCATACCCATTGGTATATGGCGAAAATTTCTATTTTCCTTGGAAAATAATAATGTTAACAACACACGTTCTTGTATTTTGTTAAGAGTGTTATCATAGAAAACTGAGACGCGCGTGTCAGGCTTCCGTCATGCGTATCCGCTCAAGGTTAAGCCTTAGTGCTCCATGATGAAAGTAAGGAAATATGAGAAAACGAGTGGTTTCAGTGGCCCTTGCGGTTGCGCTCGCTGTCGCCCCACTGGGGGTGGTCAGCACAGCGTCCGCCGCGCCGCTTTCTGCAAGTGATTTGCAGACTCTCGCGCTCCGTTCAGCGGCTAGCTCCAATGACGCGAACGCCAACGATGTCGCCACCGTCGCGGACGATGCTGCCGTGAACGGCTGGACGATTGACCGCAACACCGCCAAAGGCGGCGAAATTCTTGCAGCCGGCACTGGCGATTATGCGGGATGGACTCATTTCAAGTCCACCTCCGCCAACGGCAATGCCACCAGCAGCAGTGGCTATCCGGCTGTCGCCATTAGCGGCAAGACGATTGACCTGACTCGGGCTGGAGAGTTCTCCATCAAGGTCAAGTCCCCGCAGGCTGGTTCCGCGAACCGTTTCGGCTTCTACCTCGGCTACAAGGATCCGGGCAACGCCCTGTTCCTGGGCTATGACAAGGGGGGCTGGTTCTGGCAGAAGTATGTCGGAGGCAATGGCGATTGGTACAACGGCACACGTGTCGCTGCCCCTGCCGCGAACGCTGAAATCACCGTCAACGTCTCCTGGACTGCCGCCAAGGTTGCCACGCTGACTATTGACGGACAGAAGGCGTTCGATGTGGATTACTCCTCGATGACCGCGCTGACCGACAAGCTCGCCATGAAGGCCGGCTCTTACTCCGGCACCAGCGAAGTCACTGATGTCTACTTCAAAGACTTCACCGTGGGTGAAGTCGCCAAGCACAACGTGACCGGCAAGGTCGTCGACGCCAGCGGCGCCGCCATCGCCGGCGCCGCAGTCGTCACCGGCAAGAACTCCGCCACCACCGCGGCGGACGGCACCTTCACCCTCACCGGCCTCGCCGCCGGCGACTACACGCTGACCGTGTCCGCCGAAGGCTACGATGACGCCACCAAGACCGTCACCGTCGCCGATGGCAATGCCTCAGTCGGCAACATCACGCTGAACAAGTCGGCCGAAGTCGCTACTGAGACGCTCTCCACCGCCGCCATGGACGTGCGCGTGAAGAAGAACTTCCCGTCCGTGTACGACTACACGATGAAGAAGCTCGACGGCAAGATCATGTACGGCCAGCCGAAGGACGTGCGCGTCATCACCATTAACGGCACCGACGTGACGCTGAAGGACTCCGACGTGACCTTCAAGAAGGTCAGCGCGACCGAGGCCCAGTACACGCTGAACGTCAAGAGCGGCGACAAGATCAACGCGGTCGTCACCGTGCAGATCAAGGTCGTCGACAATACGCTCAAGCTCAACGTCACCAAGATCGTGAACAAGGCGGATGACGCCAAGACCGAGGCCGAGGAGAACCCGGTCCAGACGATTGCGTTCCCGAACCAGAGCCTCATCTCCGTGCGCTCCGGTCAGGACGGCGCCCAGTTCACCGGCGCCCGCATGTCGTCCGACACTGCCAGGCCCGGTGACACCAACTTCGACATCACCGCCGACACCACGGTCAGCAATGCGAACGACTACACCTACGGCTTCGTCTCGGGCAATGGCCTGAGCGCCGGCCTGTGGTCCAACTCCGAGCACGACGGCACCACCGTCGGCAACACCGTCG
>SKEI01001525.1_pt1 | contig 12686 bp, 10 predicted proteins | sample 4826701 | NCBI WGS metagenome assembly SKEI01 (sample SAMN11008813, study PRJNA524170) | human gut metagenome | biome: Human fecal sample; material: Feces; isolation source: fecal sample from pouch patient p2, p6, p7, p14 | host: Homo sapiens | place: Israel: Tel-Aviv | collected 2016-08-31 | reverse complement strand
GTGTTCGAGGTGCCGCAGATGGCGCCGATGGAGGTGGCGATGGAGTCGGCGAACAGGGCCTTGTCCATCTTGGAGGAGAAGCCGTGGCCGTTCTCCAGAGCCTTCTCATCCTCGGCGGAGAAGATGCCGGTGCGGCGGCCGGTGCCGATGAAAGTGCCCAGGGTGTCGAACGTATCGGACATGGAGAAGGCGAAGATGGTCACGATGACCAGCGGCAGCTTGGTCGGATCAGAGAACAGTGCCGGGAAGCCCTCGGCGGAGAAGATCGCGCCGAAGGTCTGCGGCAGCTGGGAGAAGGTCTCGCTGATGGACTGCGAGTTGGACCAGGTGGTCACGCCGAACGGGATGCCGATTACGGTGGTGATGGCGATGGCCAGCAGCATGCCGCCCTTAACCTTCATCACGGTGAACACAATGGCCAGTACGAGGCCGATCAGGAAGACCCACAGCACCTTGTCGTTGAAGTTGGCCAGACCCGGGGTAGCCGCAACGGCACCGCCCTTGGCGGCGGCCTTCGGATCGCCGGGAGTGAACTTGATCAGGCCGACGTTCAGCATGCCCACGTAGGCCACGAACAGGCCGATGCCGCCGCCGATGGCGTGTTGCAGGGACTCCGGGATGGCCAGGATGATCATCTTGCGGATCTTGGTGACGGTGATGAGGATGTTGATCAGGCCGCACAGGAACACCATGCACATGGTCTGCTGCCAGCTGAAGCCGAGGCCGAAGCACACGGTGTAGGTGAAGAACGCGTTGAGGCCCATGCCGGCGGCCTGGGCGTACGGCACGTTGGCGAACAGGCCCATGACCAGGGTGCCGATGATGGCCGCGATGATGGTGGCCAGGAACACGCCGCCCCACGGCATACCCGTCTGCGACAGGATCTGCGGGTTGACGACGATGATGTAAGCCATCGCGAAGAACGTGGTCAGGCCGGCCAGAATCTCAGTCGAGACGGTCGTGCCGTTTTCCTTCAAATGGAAGAACTTCTCCATTTACTCTCTACTTCCTTGGGTTTATGCGGGGCTGCGCACCGCGTGCATAATGCTGCGGCTGGCCCCGGCGAGAATTGCGACTCGCCCTGATCGGCCTGCCCAACGCGCGTCAGGCGCTGCGCACCCAATCAGAACCGTGGCCGATTATAGCTTGTGGAGGCAACGTGAACGGGTCCGGGAGTAGACTGACTGCCAGAATAATTCGGAACAACTCAGGGGACACGCAGGACACACCCGTGGAAGGAAGGCGCGCGATGAAACCGGCCGTCGAAGTCAGCATCACCTCTTGGAAGAAGAATGTCGTCAAGCCCGGTCAGGAGTACGGCCGCGTACTGCTGATGCCCGGCACCGGCTACAACTGCGACCGTCCGCTGCTCTACTGGTCGGCCCAGGCTCTGGTCGAGGCCGGCTGGCGAATCGACCGCATGAACGTACGCAACGCTTCCGACGACCTGTCCACGGTGATTCCGGTCCTCAATCAGGCGATTGACGGCTGGGTGGCCGCCGCGCGCGAGTCCGGCGCGGGTAAAGCCGGTGATTCCGGGGATGGCGTTGCCGCCGATGATTCTGCTACCGTGCTGGCCGATGGCGCAGCTGGCTCGCCGAACCGTGATTCCGACACCCCGTCCGGCCCTCGCCTGTTGCTGATCGGCAAGTCGCTGACGACGATGACCTACCCACATGTGGCCTCACACTACGGTCTGCCGTTCGGGCTGCTGACCCCGGTGCTGCATCACGCTGACTTCGATCCATCCGCCCGGGTGATTCCGGTGCCGGCTGTCGGCGATGATATCGTCGCCGAATCCGAGGCCCCGAGCGTGGCCGAAGCAAGGGCGATCATCCGCGCGGAACAGGCCGGCCAGTCGCACGCCGCCAGCTCCCGATACTCCGGCCCGGCACCGCTGATCTGCGCCGGCACCGCCGACCCGTTCTACGATCAAGCCCGCGCCAACGCGCTCACCCCGCACGTGCACGAATACCCGGATGCCAACCATTCGATCGAGGTGCCCGGCCACTGGCGTCGCTCGCTCGACTATCTGAAGGAAGTCACCGCGTCCGTAGCCCAGTACGCCGCCACGCTGTAATGCCCCGCGACACGCCCGAATTCTGCAATGTCGCTGACCATCCGTAATCTAATCATCCGTAAACCACAGACCGTTGGTTGAAGTGCGCGCGAGTGCATTTCCGAAGTTTGGTTCGCCAAGCCAGCGCAGGTTGAGAGATATAAGCCCGTCAAGGGCCGGCGAAGGTCGCTTCGCGAGATTATATTGCTCTGCCTGTGCGCAGGGCTTTTTTGTTGCCCGGCCGAAAGTTCCGAACTCCAAGTCAACGGCCGACTTAGGAAGGAACGCCATGAAGAGGCCCGAAAAGGAAGCGGTAGTCGCTCAGCTTACGGAAGAATTCCGTAACGCTGACGCCGTCTACCTGACCGAGTACCGCGGGCTTACCGTTCCGCAGATTTCCGATCTGCGTGAAAAGCTAGGCCGCGATACTTCCTACACCGTGGCAAAGAACACGCTGGCACGCATCGCCGCCAAGGAAGCGGGCATTGAGGGTCTCGACGAGATTCTCTCCGGCCCGACCGCCATCACCTTCGTGAAGGGCGACTTCATCGAGGCTGCGAAGGTCATCCGTGACTTCGCCAAGGACAACAAGGCTCTTGTCATCAAGGGTGCCGCCGCTGACGGCACTGTCTACGATGCCGAGGGCGCCAAGAAGCTGGCAGACCTCAAGTCCCGCCCGCAGCTGCTTGCCGAATTCGCCGGCGACATCAAGGCATCGATGGCCAAGGCCGCGTACCTGTTCAACGCTCTGCCTACCAAGGCTGTGCGCACGATCGACGCCCTGCGCGAAAAGCAGGAGAAGGCTGCCTGATTTACGCCCTCACGGCATGAATCAGTCGCTTCGATAATTTAAACAATAAGGTTTATTAGGCAGCGGATCTACCACTTCGTCCGCCGCCAAGATTGAAAGGAAGCCATAATGGCTAAGTACACCAACGATGAGCTGCTGGAAGCCTTCGGCGAGATGACCCTGGTCGAGCTCTCCGAGTTCGTGAAGGCCTTCGAGGAGAAGTTCGACGTCGAGGCTGCCGCTCCGGTTGCCGCTGTTGCCGCTGTTGCTGGCGCTGCTGCTCCGGCTGAGGAAGAGAAGGATGAGTTCGACGTCATCCTCTCCGCCGTCGGCGACAAGAAGATCCAGGTCATCAAGGCTGTCCGCGCCATCACCAACCTCGGCCTGGCCGAGGCCAAGGCTCTTGTCGACGGCGCTCCGAAGGCCGTCCTCGAGAAGGCCAAGAAGGAAGATGCCGAGAAGGCCAAGGCTCAGCTGGAAGAGGCTGGCGCCAGCGTCGAGCTCAAGTGATTTGTGCGGCATAAGCCGCAATCACAGCTTTTCGAGGAACCCCGCACCTGTGTTTCAGGCTGCGGGGTTTCCGCATACTGAGTAGACTAGTTGACGAGGACGAGGCGGAGAACGCGATCCGGCGTGGAAACACAAAGCTGGCAATGAGCGAAAGTTGTCAATTCTGTGCCCAGTAATCCGCCAAAAGCCGGTAAAAGATGACACAATGGCACGTAGTGTGGTCAAATAGTGTGTCCAGGAAGGCGGTCACGGTGAGCGAGTGGACGGTGAAGATCAACGGTGTCGACCGGATCAGCGTCAAGCCGGGGGAGTGCGTGGAAATCGGCCGTAAGCCGTTACGCCCCCTTGCCGATGATGGCAACACCCGCCTTGACGTCGCCGATCAAACCAAATCGATGTCCAAACGGCACGCCATGTTCACGGTAAAAAGCAATGGCACGGCCTCGGTCCGTGATCTTGGATCGACCAATGGATCGTATGTGGGGCGGGAAAATGGCGATTTGTTGCGCTTGCCGGCCAATGCCGAGTTCCTGTTGCCGACGTCTCCCATGCGCATGCAGTTCGGCGATGTGCCTGCGGACTTCATTCGTGTCGACGATCCAGTGGCAAAGCCGCTCGACCTCAAGGTGCCTGATTTGTTTGGCTATGCGGTTCACGAAGCACCGCAGGAGCCGGATGCGGCGGATATGTCCGTCGACGATATTCTTGATTTGCGGGCCGGCGAGCCGACCGCCATCTTCAGCGCGGATAATGTTCGACGCAAGGTCGACGAGCTTGAACTTGGCTCGCTGAATATCACGCAGCCAGGGACGAAAAACGATGAGCCGGCCATACCCCGTGATCTGTTCGCGGATGCGTTGGCCCAGCATGCCGAGCAGGAGACCGAACGCAAAAACCAGCAGGCCATGAACTCCGTGGCACTGCCGAAGCAGCAGACCGAACCTGAGTCGACGATTGTAACGCCTGCATCCAAGCACAGCAGGATCTCCGGTATTGTTCCAGTAGATGCCATCGCCCATGCCGTTGTTAAGCACGCTCCCAGCACAAGCGAGCCGGCAGTGGCGTCGGCGGCGGTTGTTGAATCCGATGTGGTGGCTGGCGCAAGCAAGTCAGCCGAAAACGTTCAGTCCGCTCCGAATACCAGGAATGCCGGCGATTCTCAGCCGGCGGACACTGTCGAACAGCATGCTGAAGTTGCCCAGCCTGAAGCCGCCCGGGAAGCCGAAGCCGCTCAATCTGAAAACACCCAGCCTGAGACCGCTCAGCCGGCAACCGCCCAGTCTGAAACCGACCAGCCGGCAGCTGACGTACCGGACGATCAGCAGCGGCCCGCAGCCGAAGCATATCAAGAAGCCACCGCAGCAGGCGTAGCAGCCCAGCAGCCGGCTGCCGAAACCGCCCAGCAGTCGGTATCCGAAGCATATGATATCGACTCCACGGGCGTACACACTCCGGTCTTCGAGCCCGGCTCGGTGTTCGAGCGTGTGGCCAAGGGCGAGCTGAAAGCACAGGAGCCGGCAGTCGAAGTCGATGGCCTGACCTCTGACGAGGCAAAAACCACGCAAGATTTCAATGTTCAATTCGAAGTCGCCCGTCATCCCGAATTGCTGGCGTTCCTCGCCATGAATCCGTACCTGTACGACGACATGTATTCTTGGCTCGCCGCCCGTGGCGAGGCCGATATTGACGAAGCCCTGTCTCACAACAAGGGCTATCAGGAATACCGCGAAGCGGTTGGAAAGTGAGTCGAGAGATGACCCAGAGCCAGACTCAGAACCAGAATCTCACGGAAGGTCTGAATCGCATCCGTCGCTGGCGTGACCAATACCGCAGCATGCAGCCGCCATCGCCGCTCGAGGATGTGAATCAACTGGCCGCGAAGCTGGAGATGACCCATGCCCATCCCTCCGGCATCGCCCAGCTGTTCGCTTCCGGCCATGTCCGGTTGGATTCGTTGTTCCGCGACACGGGTGTGCTTAAGGCCGCCGAACGCCATATTGGGCGCGTGCTGGATGACCAGGCCGCCAAACGCAGGATTTCCGGCGTGGCGGAGTTGTCGCTCGTGGTCGGCGTGGCCACATGGAAGGGCAACGCGCTGCCGGTGCTGTTGTACCCGGTGAGCGTCACGATCGAGGATGATGGCTTGTCGACCACCATTCGATTCACCGGTCGCGTGACCCTGAACGTCGCGTTCGTCAATACATTGCGTGAGCAGGGGGTGTTCCTGGATGAGGATTCCCTGTTTGACGGTGCCAGCTATGACAGTGGCACTCCCGAAACTTCCGCGATGTTCGCCCGTATTTCGTCCGAAGCGTCGGAGCGTATCTCCGACTTCGCCATCGAGCGCCAGATTGTGCTCGGATGCTTCATGGACCCCTCGTCGCAGATGATCAGCGAAAGCCGACAGTTCATCGACCAGCTGGAGAACGGCCCCACCGGCAATGTGCTGTTGGACGCGCTTGCCGGCGACGAATCCGCCCGCACCGCGCTCAAAGATGCCAATATTCCGCAATACAGTCCTTTCGACGTAGACCCGCATGCCGAGTACGAAGTCGGCGATGTGGACAATACGGTGCGATATGCCGCGTCACTTGCTGCCAATGGCCATAGCATCGTGGTCGACGGCACCTTCCCGAAGGGCACCGCGGAGCAGGCTGTGGCCATCGCATCGCGCTGCCTGATGAATGGTCGTTCCGTGCTGTACGTGCCCGGCGTGGCCGAGCAGAAGCGTCTGTTCATCCAGACGGCTTCCGCCAATGAGATGAAGGCGCAGGTACTGGATGTATCCGATGAACACGCCAACGCCGCGCTTGATAAGCAGCTGATTGCCGCAGTCGGATTCCAGCCCGGAGTCGCCACCCAGCGATTCGACCAGCTGGCCGACGAACTCGTGGGCGTGCGCTCGCGCTTGACCCGCTATCTGGGCGACCTGCACGGGGGCAACGATAAGTGGAATGTGTCCGCATACGAGACCATTCAGAATCTGGCCCGTATCTCCGTGCTCCCGACGCACCCTGCCACCCACGTTCGACTTGACGAGTCAAGTGCCCTGAGCATCGCCAACGATATTGACACATGGATCGGCAAGATGGAACGCGCCGGCGAGCTCGGCGAATACACCATCGGCCCGGAAGCCACCGCATGGTACAAGGCGTCCATCACCACTGAAGAACAGGCAGTAACCGCCTACCAGCGCGTGGACGATTTGCTGCGTCGCTTCCTGCCCGCCACCCGTGAGCAGGTGGCACGCACCGTGCAGCCCTGCGGATTCCCGGTTCCTCCCACCACCCGCGAGTGGGAGCGTCAGGTTACGGTTTTGAAGAATCTGCGACGAGTGCTTGACGTGTTCCAGCCGGAGATTTTCGAGCGAGACATCAGCTCCATGATCGAGGCCACCAAGCCGAAGAGCCAGCGCAAGGCCGAGGGCACGTCGATGGGATTCTGGGAGCGCCGCCGCCACATCAAGGAAGCCAAGGATCTGCTGCGCGTCGGCGCGCAGGTCGAGGACTTGCACGAAGCGTTGAAGGTAGTCGCCAAGCAAGGGGAGCAGTGGCATCAGTTCGTGCCTCACGGCGGTTGGCCGGTGCTGCCCAGCAAGCTCGACGAGATCATCTCCACCCAAGAGGCGCTGGTCAGCAATATGACCGCGCTGGATACCGTGCTTTCCACCACACCCGCTGGTGGCAATCTGGAAACCGCCGATTTCGAGAAGGTGGAAGCACGCCTGAAAGCACTGCTGGATGATCGCAAGGCACTGGACACCTTGCCGGAGCGTTGCCTGCTGGAGCAGGAATTCGCCTCTGCCGGACTGAACGAACTGGTCGCCGATCTCAACGCTCGCCGAGTGAGCGTGGAGCAGGTGCGCGGCGAAGTGCAGCTGGCCTGGTGGACCACCGTGTTTGAGGACATTGTGCGTTCGTCCGCCATCATCTCCAACCAGGATGGTGCCGCGCTGCAGGCCGCATCCGACCGCTTCGCACAGGTCGATGTGGAGCACGTGCGCTCCATCGGACCGATGGTGTCGCAGGAATCCATGCGCCGCCTGTGCGACATGCTGTTCTCCCGCACTCAGGAAGCCAACCAGATGCACACCGTGCTGGCAGGGCGCGCCAGTGTGTCGCTGAGCAGGATTCGCCGTGATCATCCGGAGATTCTGGCCGCGGCCAAGCCGATTCTGGTGGCCGCGCCGGGTACGCTCGCCGCACTCACCGAGCCGGGTGTGCTGGCTGATGTGGCGATTCTCGATGCGTGCGCGCACATTCCCGCTATCGAGTTGCTGTCCATCATCGGCCGCGTGCAGCAGGTGGTGGTGATCGCCCACTGCGCGACGGTAACCAGCGAAAGCGTCAAGCAGCTGATCGACACGTTGCCTCATATCGAGGTGGATGCTGCCCCGTCTCGCCGTGCGCCGCGCCTGTCCGCATTCCTTGAATCCGAGGGATATGGTCCTGTTCGCTATGATGTGGCCACCGAGCCGGCTGCCGGTGAGGTGCGATTCCACCGTGTGGAAGCGAGCGGTGTGCCGGTTATGTCTTCTGGTCTGGTGGAATCCAGCCAGCCGGAGATTGATGAAGTGGTGCGTCTGATTACGCAACGTGCCGCCGGTTTTGCCGTGGTCCCTTCCAGCTATCGACTTGTGGTCGTGATGTTGACCGACGCATTCCGCACACGCTTGGGTGCCGAATTGAAGTCGTTGGCAGGCAAATCCAAGGCGATGGGCCGATTCCTGCGCCATGTGCGGTTGGTTTCCTTGCGTGACGTGGCCGGAGGTCGTGCCACTGACGTGATTCTGTCGATGTGCTATGCGAAAACCACGCACGGACGTCTGCTTCAGCAGTTCGGTCCGCTCGAAAGCACAGGCGGTCGCGGACTGTTGCTGGATGCCCTGGCATTGGCGGACCACAGCTTGGATATTGTGTCGGCCTTTGGTTCCGAAGATTTGGATGAAGAACGACTGCACCAATCCGGTCCTCGGTTCCTGAAGACCATGTTGACGTGGGCCGAACAGCTTGACGACCGTCCGGTGCTTCCGTTGCGTGATGCGGCAGGCGGCAACGTGCTGTTCGACGATATCGCCGACAGGTTGCGCGCGCGAGGACTGAACGCTGCTGTTGATTATGGATTCGACAAGGGCGTGAAGATTCCGCTCGTGGTGGGATTGAAGGACAAGCCGTTTGCCTTGGCCGTGCAGACCGATGACGCGAACTTTATGTCCGTGCAATCCACGCGTAGGCGTCATCGTTTGTCGGCACAGGATCTCATTTCCTTGGGCTGGAATGTGATGACCGTCTGGAGTGTCGCCGCCTTCGTGAACCCCGATAAGGAAGTCGACCGTATCGTCAGCCGTATCGGTGAGATCTATCGCGAGGTTGAATAACCATGGCGGAATACTCGGCTACACGGCGCACACCGCGCAAGCACAAGCGCGTGGTGATGAAGGGCACTGAGCAGTTTGACGCTGACGGTGTCAAACTCGAGCCCGGAGACATGCAGACCAACCAACAACGGCAATCCGACGACGACAAACGCATCCTCGGCGAACTGCCGCCACACTGGGCCGTTTTTAACGAGCGCGAGTAGGAGTTGGGGCGCACTCTGTGCGCCCCAACACTGTGTTTTCCGCAGCCCTACGGCTGAGGAAAACACAGTATCGGCCGAAGGCCGATTCCGCTTCCTACCGCACAACGGCCATAATCGCTCCGGCCTGTTGCAGCTCCATAACCTTGGCCGCGGCCTCCGGCGGCATTGCGAACGACACCAGTCGGTCGTTGCCTCCCAATGCACCAATCGCATCCGGTTTGCCGACATTCATCACCGTGGCGTTCTCGGCCAGCGTGCAATCAGCGCCTTCGCAACCGACGGCGGAAACCAGTCTCACCTGATCGCCGGCCAATACATCGTCGACGCTACTGGCCAAGCGGACTTCAATCACCGTAGTGCCGGTCGGTGCTACGGGCGCATCTCTGGCCATATGCGTGGAAATGGGATCGGCTGCTTCGATATCGATTTGCGCTACCTTGCCCACCACATCCTCAATATTGCCTGTCCAAGACGGGCCTGCCGCAGATACCGGCATATCAGCCAACTGAACGTCGGCGGCCAGAATAATGTCACCCCGTCGAATCGAGCGGGCGGCCACCACCATCGGCTCGGTCTCCACCACGGCCAATACGGCTTCAAGCCCAAACAACACTGCGAGTCCCACGCACAACGCAGCAGTGAGTCGGCGCAAGGCATCCGCCATGCGCCGTCGCCGCAATGAGCCGCGCGCAGGCGGCTTAATAAACGAAAAGGTCACCATGCAACCATGGTGACCTGAAGTTTTTCGTAAGCGCAAGCCAAATCGACCTATGTGGTTCTAGCTTGCCAAGTTATCCACAACGCTTCAAACCCGTGCAACAGACAGTGCCCGTAGTGCCAATATCCGCGGCATACCGCCGTCGACACCATCTTTTACCGAGGAAAACGGGGAGTACCGACCTTACTTGCCGGATTTGTCGGTGCGGTAGAATCCGTGACCCTTGAACTCAATCGGCACGGCGGAATACACCTTGCGCACCTGCTCCTGCGAGCACTTGGGGCACACGGTAATCGGGTCGTCATTGAACGACTGCTGTTCGGTGAAGTCATAGCCGCAGTTCTTGCAACGGTAATGATAGGTAGGCAACGGATTCCTCCAACAAAGTCATATTTCTCGCGGATGGCCCAAACGCCATGCCACGCAACCGTTCATATCCTAGTCGCCGCCCTGACACATTGGCGTTACGGTCTTACTAGCCAGCTTGCTGTTGCCACTCTGGTTCCATCGGCCAGTGTGCGTGGCTGGTTGGTCAGTCTGGCTTGCGCCGAGTATCTTGGCCGGCCGGCCAGCTCAACAGGCCCGATGAGCTAAGCCGCCGGTATCCCTCCGGCGTCAGCACTCCGTCGGCCGGCACATCATGTGGTTCGGCCGGCAAATCAATGTCCAACACCTCCCACGGCCAGCACACCGCAATCAGGGGACATGCGGGCTTGCGGCGAGCCAAGGCCCGGTCATACCAGCCGGCTCCACGCCCCAGACGATTGCCCTGCGGGTCCACTGCCAAAGCCGGGGCGATGACCAGATCGGCCTTCTCCAACGCTTCGGGCGGTAGAACTGCGCCAGTTGGCTCGTCCGGTCTGTGATGGACGGTGCTGGGAGAGCTGCAGCTACCGGCATTGTTCGCGCCACCCACTGCATCCATCGAGCGCAATGATTCCAATGAATCCAGCACACTCCAGCCAATTTCCAACCCAGATCCCAATCGTGGCACCAACACGTGGCAGCCATGAGCCCGCAGCCATCGCAACAGTGGCCGGGTTTCGATTTCCGAACCCATCGACACATATGCCGCCACTGTGGGACCATCCTGAATCATGTGTGCTGGGAACCGTCGCACCAGCAATTCACCGGCCGCTCCGCGTTCTTCCGCTGGAACGCGCTTGCGCCGAGACAGTATATGGTGGCGCAGCGTCGCTTTATCCGTCTTCTCTGTTTTCTCTGTGCCGCTGTAGTCGCTGCCGATATTCATGCCACTGCCCACTTCGCTCATACCGCACAATCTAGTGTTTCCATCGTAAAACGAAAGTGGCCACGGTAGCGGCGCAAGACCTTCATATGGCTACAATAAAGGCCGTGTCAGTTTTCCAGTCGATTAAAGAGGCGTTCAAGCTGGACCACCAGATCCGCCCGCCACGTCTCACCCATCCCGGTTTTCCGATAATCCTGCGCCCCCTGACCATGGACGATGAGGACGGCGGGAACGAAGTGCGCTGGCGCAACAACGACTGGCTGGCACCTTGGGAATCCGGTGACCCGATGCATGGCGGCTCCATCACATTCAATCAATGGGTGCAGCGGCAGCGCCGTAACGAGCAGCATGGCGTCGGCGTGATCTTCGCCATCGAATACCAGATGCGTATCGTCGGCCAGATTTCGTTGGGAGCCATCGTGTATGGTGCCATGCGTACCGGCGTGGTTGGTTATTGGGTCGATCAACGGTGCGCCGGCCGCGGATTCGCGCCAATGGCACTGGCCATGCTTGCCGATTGGGCGCTCGGAGACCCATTCGGGCCCGCGTTGCATCGGCTGGAAATCGCCATTCTGCCGGATAATGCGCGTTCTTTGGCTGTGGTGCGTAAGGTCGGAGCCCATCATGAGGGACTGCGCGAGCGGTATATGTATGTCAATGGCCAGTGGCGTGACCACGTAACGTTTGCGCTGTTGGCTGAAGATATGGGGCAAGGGTTCTCTGCCAGACTCGCCGCCGCCGGTTCCAGATAAGCGTCGACCGGAAGAATTCCGCTCCGACACGCCCGGACGGAAAGCCCCAGTTCGTCGGCACGTCTCCTATCCTTGACTCTATGGGTTATGAGTCACTGAGCACTGTCGTCGTGCTGGTGATTGTGGCGATTATTATCGTTGTATGGCTGCCCGTACGTACGGCCAACGGCATGAAACGTGTGGACGAGCACCGGCAGGATCGTTATTCGCCTTCCCTGCATATCGTTGATGCAGAGAACGGCAGACGATTCGGAGACATCAAGCCGCATAAGGCGAAAGGGGCAGCAATGCCAGCATCAACACCGTCAGCGAGGCTGACATCTGAGCACATCGCCCATGTGCGGGAACTGCGCCGCGCGGCCATCCGCCGCCGGCAGATTCTCGCCGTATGCCTGCTTGCCATAACCGTGTTGGTGTTTGCCGTATCGTTCCCCCTGCATTTCAGTCCGCTGCTTGCTCTTATTCCGTTCGTGCTGTTGCTGCTGGTGCTGGTGCTGGGAGCCAATGCCTCACGCCAGGCCCGGCAATGGGAGCGCAAGGTGGTCCGCTACGAGCGGGCTCATAGCGGTACGGGCTGGTCCAAGAAACCGTCTGCCGAGTCCAAGGACAGCAAGCGTGTGAACAAGGCCGAACCGGTTGCGGCCGTAACTGCGCCTGCCGAGAAGCCTGCCGAGCAGATTGAGGATGCTGCCACCGAGGTCATGGAACAGCGGCAGATTCGCCGCGCGTTACGCGATGCCGAGATTGAGCAGGCCAAGGCCAAGGCGTTGCGTCAGTCCGCCGCCGCATATCAGGCCGCGGAAGAGCACGCCAAACAGTCTGAGAAGTCTGATACTGCACAGTCCGCCGCCGATAAGCCTGCCGCCGAACCGTCTGCTATGGCCGATGAATCCGCTGACCGTAAGTCCGCTGCCGAAACCAGCGAATCTTCCGCCACACCTGATGCCTCCGCTCGCACAGACAAGCCGATTGAGTCGGACAAGTCCGTCGCCCCTCGAGTTGAACCATCGCTTACGGTGCGAGAC